>Ga0126373_10001293_pt1 | contig 17658 bp, 13 predicted proteins | sample PanSoiMetPlot_11_FD_92545 | JGI IMG/M metagenome (GOLD analysis project Ga0126373, IMG submission 92545) | Tropical forest soil microbial communities from Panama - MetaG Plot_11 | ecosystem: Environmental > Terrestrial > Soil > Tropical forest > Bulk soil | place: Panama | collected 2016-02-17 | reverse complement strand
CGGCTACGGCCCCAAGACCATGCAGCGTGTGCTGCGCTTCAGGAAGGTGCTCGCGCAGCTGTCCGCAACTCCGGATGCCGACCTCGCCACGCTGGCAGTCCAGTTCGGCTACTCCGACCAAGCGCATCTAACTAGGGAGACGAGCCGGCTCGCCGGGCTGCCGCCAGGGGCATTGGCCGAGACGTTTCGCCCGGCGGGGAGCGCCGGAGACGAGCCGCCTCGCCGGGCTGCCCCAGCCTAACTGGCCAATACGCGTCGCGCGGCGGGGAGCGCCGGAGACCAGCCGCCTCGGCCCGGCTGCCCCAGCCGCCCTGGCCACGGCGGTTCGCCTAACGCGCAGCGTTGTCTAACCCCTTACCTAGTGTGACCCATGTGATTGCGCTCCGTTCGCAGCCAGCGCTCTACGATCTGGAGAATGGCGATCGGTGCTGAGAAGTACGTCGCGACCACGACGTTCCGCAAATCAGGCACGCCTGTGTCCTCCGCCACCTGGATCGTGGCGCTTGACGCCGGCCGGGTCGGCTTATGGACCTCATCCGCATCCGGCAAATACAAGCGTCTGCGGACCAATCCGCGGATTACCCTGCAGCCGTCAGACGGCCGCGGCAAGGTGAAGGCTGGCACTGCGCCGGTCGAGGGCACGGTTCAGCTCGTCACTTCAGGGCCCGACTTCGACGCTGTGCAGAGCAAGGTGCGTGCTAAGTACGGCGTCATGGTGGGCATATCGAAGCTCTTCAACGCGCTCAGCCATCTGGGCAAAGGCCCATTCCCAGACGGTGACGTAGGCGTGATCGTGACGCTCTCCGGCTAGAACTAGCCTGGCAGGCGCACCGCCTGGATCTGCGTCGTCTGCGCGACGAGCTTGTCGGCCTGGTCGCGCAAGCTGGTCTGCACCGCGACCGTTGTCCGGCCCCGGTGCAACGGCACTGCGACAGCCCGCACCGCTCGTGCGGTAACCGGCCTGAACATCTGCGTGGTCGACGTAATCGTGGCAGTTGTCGCCCCGTCGGGCAGCCCGAGGAACGCGACTAGCGCACCCGCGCTATCCGCCAGTGCCATGAGCGCGCCGCCATGCAGGACACCGGCGACCGTGCATAGGCGCGGAGCCCACGGCAGAACTGCTACTACTCGCTCAGCGCTAGCTTCTTCAAGGCTGACACCGACGTCGACAGCAAACGGCATCATCGACACGAGCTGATCAAGTTCCGCAGTCACGGCAGCAGTCTGCCAGCCGACCCACGTTCTGTCCGAACGTCCGCCGTCGCCCGCGCTGGGCAACGGCCTCAGCGTGACTCTGGCCGGGCGACGGCGCGACTTGATGGGCGTGAGTTACCGATCGACGCCCCAAGATGGGCCACGATCGGTAACCCACGCCCTTGTGACTACACCTCTAAGGGGCAGTCGCAAGGGCACAGACCTCGCCGGCGAGCGCACCAGGTTAGTGAGGCCCTCCGCTGCCGGCGGCTCAGATCGAGCCTGTCGCCGTCAGGCGACAGGCAGGTTCGCTTCGATTGCCTCGACAAGCTCCGGCGCCTCTGGCGTCGTCATTGGCCGGAAGCGCGCGAGCACGCTGCCATCCGGACCGACGAGGAACTTCTCGAAGTTCCACTGGATGTCGCCGGCCTCACCGTCGGCGTCTGCCTTCGCGGTCAGCTCGGTGTAGATCGGGTGCCGCTGAGGGCCGTTGACGTCGATCTTCTCGAACATCGGGAAGCTGACGCCGTAGGTCGCTGAGCAGAACTCGGCGATCTCCTCGGCGCTGCCCGGCTCCTGCCCGCCGAACTGATTGCAGGGGAAGCCGACCACCGCAAAACCCTGGTCGGCGAACCGCTTGTGCAGTTCCTCAAGGCCCGCATACTGGGGGGTCAGGCCGCACTTGGAGGCGACGTTAACGACGAGCAGGGTCTTGCCGTCCAGCTCAGCCAGCGATGACGGCTGACCGGCAAGGGTGTTCACGGGGATATCGCGCAAGCTCACGTGCAGGTCCTCACGCTCGAAGGGTCGCTGGCCACAGGCTAAGGCACAGCAACCTCTGTCAACACTGCGGCCCGCGCAGATATGCCGAGTCAGTTCCCGGACGCGCCGGTCGCGGCCAGCCCGTCAGCCGACGGCACGAAGCCGCCTCGCCGCAGTCCTGCCGAACAGACCGGCGCCGTCGATGCAGCCCACCGCGCACTCCGCCCAGACCACCCCGCGGCGCGTGTCGTAGACAGCGCAAGCAGCGAGCGAACGTCCAGTGATTGGACTTGCTCTTAGCTGATTACTCATGCGAGACTAATCACATGTCATCGATAAGACTGTTCATCCTCGGCACCCTCGCCGCGACCGGGCCGCTGCACGGACACCAGATCCGGCAGCAAGCCCAGAACGACCGCACCGAGACCTGGGCCGACGTCCAGGTGGGATCGGTCTACGGTGCGCTCAAGCGGCTGGCCAGCGAGGACCTGATTCGCGAGGTGCGGACCGAGAAGGTCGGCAACCGGCCCGAGCGCACCGTCTACGAGATCACCCCGGAGGGGCGTCGCTCCCTCGCCGCGATCCACGAAACGGCGTTGCGCGAACTCGATCGCCACCACGACCCGTTCGACCTGGCGCTCGCTCAAGCGCGCGCCGTGCCCGAAGAGCACCTCGAGCAGATCGTCCAAAACCGCATCGGCGCCCTCAAGGTCCAGCTGGAAACCCAGCGCCATGCGGCCGAGGCTGCAGACCCGTACGTAAACGAGGCCGAGCGGCTAGTGATCCAGCATCTGATCGCGCGGACCGAGGCCGAGATCCGCTGGCACACCGAGGTTGCCGCGCGACTGCCGAAGATCGCCGCCGACTTCGCCCACGGTATCGGCGGACCACATCACCAGACGGACCCTGACCCGAAGGGAATCCAACGATGACTACACCGGCCTCCGCGTCGCCGGGACCCTTGACGCCGAAAGTAAAGCGCCGACAGGCGTCAGCGCAGACCACCGGGCCTAGCCAAGGCTGGCGCGCCGTCGCCATTGTGCTCGTCGGCGCTTTCATGGCGCTGCTCGACACCACCATCGTTAATGTCGCGCTGCCAAGCATCCGGACCGGACTGCATGCCTCGCCGGCCAGCCTCGAGTGGATCGTGTCCGGCTACGCGCTCGCCTACGGCCTCGCCCTTGTGCCGGGCGGGCGGGCTGGCGACCGTTTCGGGCACAAGAGCCTGTTCCTGATCGGTCTCACCATCTTCACCCTGGCCAGCGTCGCGTGCGGCATCTCGCAGAATCAAAGCGAGATCGTCGCGGCCCGGATCGTGCAAGGCGCGGGCGCGGGACTGTTCTTTCCGGCGATCAGCGCCACGATCCAGCATTCGTTCACCGGGCCGGCGCGGTCCAAGGCGTTCGGCGTGCTCGGCGCCGTTATCGGAGTATCGACAGCGATGGGCCCGCTGCTAGGCGGGCTGATCATCGCAGGGATCGGCACCCAGGACGGCTGGCGCTGGGTCTTCCTGGTGAACCTGTTCATCGGCGCTGTCGCGATCCCGATGGCTGCCTGGCGGCTGCCGCGCGCCGAAGCCCGCACCAAGCGCGGCTTCGACCCGGTCGGACTCGGCCTGCTCACTGGCGGCCTGCTCCTGCTCCTCATCCCGATGGTAGCGGGCCAGCAAGATGGCTGGCCTGCGTGGACCTGGATCTGCTTCGGCTGCTGCGTCGTGGTATTCGCACTGCTTGCCGCCTGGGAACTGCGCGAAGCCAGCCGCGGCGGTGACCCGCTACTAAAGCCGGGCCTGCTGCGGCAGTCCTCGTTCTCGGCTGGCGCCGTCTTCGCGATCGCGTTCTTCGGCGGGTTCAGCAGCGTCTTCTTCACGCTGTCGATCCTGTGGCAGGAAGGCCTGGCGCACTCCGCCCTGATCACCGGCCTCGTTATCGCGCCGTTCTCGGTCGGCACCCTGCTCGCCGCGGCCAATAGCGACAAGTTGTCCGCCCGGCTGGGCCGTCGGGTGCTTGTACTCGGCTGCTCGCTATTGCTGATCGGCCTCGCGCTGGTGGTCTTGGTGATCCACCTGACTGAGCCGGCCGTGAACGGCTGGGACCTTGTCGGGCCGCTGCTGCTGGCCGGCCTTGGTACCGGCATGACGATCGCGCCCAACCAGGACTTCGTGCTCGCCAGGGTGCCGCGGCGAGAGGCGGGCACGGCGGCCGGGATCCTGGGCACCTCGCAGCGCATCGGCACCGCAATCGGCATCGCGATCATCGGCACCGTGTTGTTCGGCAGCCTGAAGTTCACGCCGGGCCCGCACGCGGTCGCGAACGCGTTCACGCACAGCGCTCAGCTTGCGCTGCTCGCCAACCTAGGGTTCGTGATCGTTGCCCTGGCGCTCGTGCTGGCGCTGCCGCGCGAGATTCCAAACCATTAACCACCGGGAACGCCCGCGTCCGGCCGGCTGACATCGGCCGGACGCCGCTAGCCCAAGCAGCAGCGCACGACGGCCGGTACGACCAGCTTGTAAGTCCCCGCAAAGCGACCGGAAGATCCGCTTGGCCAGCGCTCGACGGGCGAGCCGCTCTCCGAGTCCGAGCGAGTCCCCACGCTGGAGATCTAGGTAGTCGCCGATGGTGCGGTGAGAGATGTAAAGGCTGCGCCGGATTTCCTCAATATCGTGAGTAGCGCCGCAATGACCGCAAGTGAAGAAAATCGCCTGCCGGCAAACCGAGTGCCTAGCCACAGCGCCTGCCTCGCTCCTGCTCGGTGGTGCGCGTTCGCGCCCGACCACGCGCGCCGCCGACCGTGAGAACGCCGACCGTGACCAGCTCAACTGGCAGGATATTAATATGTCGCACTTATCCTCCCTAATCTATATAGGGGGAGGTAATACGACTTTAGCCACCTCACCTGCCATTCTGTCAAGAGCCTAGGTGAATGGAAGGTTAACGGCCTAGCCCGAGGGCACTCTGCGCACTGCCGAGCGGACGTCGGCGGGCAAGCGGGCGTTTCCGGTCCGGAACTGAACGCGGGCGAATGTGGCCTCCGGCTAGCTCACGGCAGCGGCCCCGGCCCGCTGCGTCGTGGCCGGCTTATGCCACGGCGGCTGGCCGGAGTAACCGCGAGCGACCTGCGTCACGAACTGGTAGACCGCGTCCTCGTCCGGGGAAAGCGGGCCGGGCACCGCGTGTTCGGAGGTCAGACCGCGCTGGACGGACTCGCAGGCGCCCCAGTCCTGCCGGTTGGTGATGTCCCAGAACTCGACCGCGTAGCCGGGGTCGAAGCCCGGCGTGTCGACAGCTTCAGGCGCGAACGCCCAGGTGCACTCAATGAGCGTCCGGTCGGCGGCCAGCGGCGTCAGAAGGTGCGTCATGACGTAGTCAGGGTGCAGGCTGAGCAGCACGTTCGGAAAGATGTTGACGTAGATCACGGTGCGGAGCCCGGTCGCGTCCAAGCCGCGGAGCGGGACGCCGAGGCTGCTGCCGTCCAGCGACATGGTGTCCATGCCCGCGCGCAAGTCCATCCACCCGCCGACCCACGGCCCGCTCGGCTGGTAGTTCTCGCCGCTGCGGGGCGGGCTGACCCTGCACAGCTCGGGATGGATCATCGGGCAGTGGTAGCACTCGTGATAGTTCTCGGTAAGGATTTTCCAGTTCGCGGCGGCGTCGTAGGAATGGCGGCCGGCTATCACGAGCCGTTCTGGCTCGTAAGGCGCGACTAGCTCGTCGAGTTCGGCCAGCGCGGGCTCCATCGGCGTCGCCTTGCCCGAGCCGTCCACGAAGATCAGCCCGCGCCACTCGGTGACCGGCAGGCTGATCAGGCCCCATTGCGACTCGTCGAAGCCCGGCGTGCCCTTGAAGCCTTTCGCAGTCTTGAGTCCGCCGTCCAATTCGAAGGTCCAGGAGTGGTACGGGCACACGATCGACGGGCGCTGGGCTGACCCGCCGCATGGCAGCAACTCGTGGCCGCGGTGCCTGCAGGTGTTGGCGAACGCGCGAAGGATGCCGTCATCGTCACGGCTCAGCAGCACGCTGCCAGGGCCCACGGGAACGGCGCGCTGATCGCCCGGATTGGCCAGCTCGGCCGAGAACGCCACGCAGCTCCAGCCGCCGTCGAAGAAATGCTTCTGCTCCCACGAAAAAATCGCCGGGTCAACATAGGCGGCCCGCGGGAGCATGCGGCTTTCGCCGAATGGCAGCAGGGATTCAGCGAGACCGGCTGGATCGATCGGGGCGACCGGGACGACCGAAGCGACCGGGACGACCGAAGCGATCGGGGCGGAGGCGACCGGCGCGACCGGGCCACGCGCGACCTCAGGCTGACTGACCATACAGTCAATCCTAAGCGGACTGCCTGGGCGTGTCTAGCGGTGAGCAGCGCCGCGTGCCCCAGGGCCGACCGACCGCAACTTTCCGTCGGGCAACGAAAGCCATCAAACCACCAGCGTGTCGCCGATGAGGACGAAACAGGCCGGCCTGGCGGCGGCCCTTGTTCGGCCGGACAGGCAACGGAACCGCGTCATTTGCTTTTCCGTTACCGAACCCAGGCTGGTCGGTCACCTTGTTCACAACGATCTGTCAGCTAACTCGCAGCATGCTTTCTGATTAGCAGATACCGGGTCTATGCTCGCATCGCGCATGAAGATTCACGATTTCATCACCTGTTACGGGGAGCACAGCTTGCACATCCACGTCCCTATCCGGGTTGCGTCAGCCGCTCTCGCCGCGGGAGTCGCGATGGCCTTGCTGGTCGCGTCAGCGCAGGCCGCTACCAGCACCTCTTCGGGCCACGCCGCAAGCGCCAAAGCAACGGCGAGCAGCAAAGCAGCCGCTTCCCAGCCGGCCAAGCCACCGCTCACGGCCGCTCAGCTGCATGCTGACCGCCAGCGGCAAGACGCAGCGCTGAGCACCACAAGCTCGCTGACTGGCCTGGCCCGGACAGCTACCGGCAAGCCGCTTGCCGGCGTCTGCGTCACCGCGTACGGCCGGGCAGCTAGCAAGGCCGCGGTGACTCGTAGCGACGGCCGCTACACGATCAGCGGGCTCCGGCCGGGCAGGTACCAGATCCAATACCGGACTTGCGCTGGCGCCGCACAGCAGTACCTGCCGGAATGGTACGGCGACGTCCTGCAGCGGTCCCAGTCCCGCACGGTGACCGTGAACGGCTCCAGCCTGACGCCTCTTCAGGCGCTCGCTCCGGTGACGCTTTACCCGGCGAACAGCACGCTTGGCGACCTGCCTGGCGCGGTGATACCGCAGCATGGTTCTGATGAGATGGCCAGCGACCCGTTCGGGCATCTCGCCACGGCACCGTCCAGCCCTGCCAATCTGATGAAATCGCTGGTAGCCCGCTATCTGCCGCGGGCCAGCCGGCCAGCATCGGGCAGCCGGACCGGACGAATCAGCGGAGTGGTGTCCAGCCCGAAAGGCCACGGCTTGAAGGGCATTTGCGTCGAGGTCGCGGGCCCGGGCGGGTTCACAATCGCGGTCACCGGCAAGGACGGCGCCTACCGCACACCGCGGTTGCTGGCGGGCAAGTACGCGATGGCGTTTTACGCGGACTGCGGCAACACCGGCAACTGGCTGACCCAGATTTACAAGAACATCTACAACCCGGCCAAGCGTCCGACATTCGTGAAGATCAAAGCAGGCCGGACGACGGACCACATCAGCGTCGTCATGAAGGATGGCAGCGAGATCTCGGGCACCGTTACTGGTCCCGGCGGGCGGAAACTGTCGGGCATCTGCGTCTACCCGCTGACCAGCTCGCCGGCCGGCGAGCTCCTGTTCAACGCGGAGTCCAGGCACGGCGCCTATCACATCCGCAGTCTGCCGCGGGGTTCTTACCAAATCGGCTTCGCGTCGTGCGGCCTGTCTGACTTCGCGCCGACGCTGTGGCCGCACACTCAGAGCTACCGCTCGGCCAAGTACATCCATGTGCACGGAACCAGACACGTCGGCAATATCGACGAAGTCATGCAGCCTGGCGGCGTCGTTACCGGCACGGTAACGGCGGCAGTCAACTCGCCCGCTCCGCTTGCGGGGATGTGCGTCATGGCATTCGAGAACAACGGCCTGGGCGTGGTCGGGACTGCGGCAACGAGCGCGACGGGCGGCTACAAAATCTTTGGCCTGGCTCCAGGACCGTACTCGGTTCAGTTCTTTCCTGGCTGCAATAACAACGGCAACTACGTCGGCGTGAACTACCCGAAGAACGTCAAGGTGACTGACGGCACGACGACGTCCGGTATCAACGCGGCGTTGCCGGTCGGCGCGATAATCTCCGGCAAAGTTACTAGCGCAGCGACCGGGATGCCGCTCGGCGGCATCTGCGTGGGTATCAATACCACCTTCCAGGGCGTCAGCGGGGAAATCGGCTTCGAGACAACGAACGCTAGCGGCAGATACTCCGTCGACCAGCTGCCGGTAGGCAAGTATCAGGTCCAGTTCATTGGCGGTTGCGGGAATTCGGGCAGTTATGCACCCCAGGGGTGGCCGGACACCAACGTGCTCGAGCCGCACGACATCGACGTGGCTGCGGCCGGAGATCACGTGACTGGCATCGGTGCCGCATTGCAACCGGGACCGGTCATCGCGGGCAGCGTCACTGACAGCTCAGGCCACAAGCTGAGCGGGATCTGCGTAGACGTCTTCACGCCCAGCGGCGCCGAGTTCGGCTTCGGGCTGAGCGTGCAGGGCCACTACCAGGCGCCGGATCTAGCTCCAGGCAGTTATGAGGTGCTGTTCTCGCCAGGCTGCGGCGACAACGCGAACCTCGCTCAAGAGGAGTTCAAGTCACAGGTCAGCGGTACGACCGTCGACACGGTATCGGTCACCAGCGGCACCCTGAACGGCATCAACGCTGTCATGCAGCCGGCAGGCAGCATCTCCGGTGTCGTCCGGACAGCCAGCGGGCACTCGGTGGGGTTCTCCTGCCTGATCCTCACCGGAGTGAGCGGGCAGGCCAAGTCGCTCCTTGGCGAAGCGCTGCTCTTCGGCAGCAGGTACAAGCTTGCCGGCCTCCCGGCCGGTGGCTACAAAGTGACGTTCGCGCCGAACTGCGTGAACAGCGCGTTGCAGGAGCAGTGGTACAAGGACAAGCCGAGCCCAGCGGGAGCTACCACAGTCAGGGTTCGTGCGTTCCACAACGACAAGGCGATCAACAGCCAGCTGCGGACTGGCGGCTCGATCGCCGGGCAGATCACGAACGGCGGCAAGCCAGTGCGCAACATGTGCGTGTTCGCCCAGAACGTCAAGGTGTTCTTGGACTTCGGCGGCGCGATCAGCAACCGCGAGGGACAGTTTGTCATGCGCGGCCTGAATTCCGGCACGTACGAGTTGCAGGTTCAGCCGTGCGGGCCTGGATCCAACGCCCTAGCCAGTGAGGTTCTGCCGCAAGTCGTCCACGTGACGGCGCCGCGACGCACCACCGGAGTCAAGATCGCTGCGGTCCGGGGCGCAACTATCACAGGGACGGTGCAGGCCGGGTCACTCGCCGACGATCGCGCGGCCGGAGCATGCGTCGAAGCCTTCGGGATCAAGGGCACCGCCTACAACCTCACCAACGCCGGCCTGGACGGCAACTTCAGCATCACCAACCTTCCACCGGGCCAGTACAGCGTCTACGTCGGCGACCAGGGTTGCAGCTTTAGCGAGCCGAACCTGGCGCCGCAGTGGTACCTGGGCAAGTCGACCGAACGCGAGGCGACACCGGTGTCGGTCAGCCTCGGAGGGACGACCACGCTGTCCAGCGCGATCGCTCTGGCCGACGACGGATCCATCAGCGGCACCGTGACCGGGCAGCACGGCAGCCCGCTGCGCGGTGTCTGCGTGGCAGCCACGGCAGCCGGGAGTGGGCCCGTCTACTCCGTAACGGGCAGCGCAGGCAGCTACTCGATCTCCGACCTGCCGGCCGGGCACTACCGGGTGCAGTTCAGCTCGGGCTGCGGCGCCGCCGGGTACCGGACGCAATGGTGGAGGCAAAGCTCGACCCGCAAGTCCGCGAGGATCGTTCTCGTCACTGCCGGGACCGCCACGACCGGGATCTCGGCGAAGCTGCGGAAGTAAGTCCGCCGATAGGGCCGGGCAGGGCCTGCCGTTGCGGCGGCAGGCCCTGCCGCAGCTTCACCGTCTTCGCCAGCAGCGCGGTACAGAGCCGCCGAAAGTCAGCGAAGCTGGCAGCCCGGCGGCCGGGAGATGCGGGGCGCCGTGCTCCTGGGGCAAATGACGAGGCGACCTGGTGCGCAAGCACACAGGCCGCCAGAGTCTCGTGGAGGTGGCGGGAATCGAACCCGCGTCCTTCAGTACATCACCAGGGCTTCTCCGGGTGCAGCCTGCTGTGTGTTTCTCAGCCCCGGCAGTCACGCAGGCTAGCTGCCGACGGGCTCAGTCGCTGTTAGCTGTCCCGTCTGATCCCGCGACCGGACCAGACGGTAGATCCTCCTTGCTGATGCCAGACACCGGGCCGGAGGAACTCCCGGGCTGACAGCCTCATAGTGCTCTAGCGGTTATTAAGCCGCGAGGGCGAGGCGAGTGCGCGTTGAATTGGCACTTATTTGTTTGCGGACACAGTGTTAGCGAGGTTATGTCCGCCGTCCTCGACCCGCTTCCCCTGGATCAACCACCGAAGTCGAAGCCAGTCACCCCCTGTTGAGTTGTATCGAGTTAGGTTACCCGATCGTAACCAGCCGCGTCTAACGACTTAATGAGCTGTTCTATCAGGAATCGTCCTGTATAGAGGCAGAACGCCCGACGGGTCGTCCGCAGAGCGCGGCACCCATCGGGCATCCACCGGAAGGTGATGAGATGCCCCCGCGGATGCTGGCGGTGGCCGAAAAGTGCATCCACGGGGGCCTTGACCGGCAGGGTCGGGGCCGGTCCCAATGGCCGGGCCTCCCCCGAGATGAGGCCCGGTTCCCATCACGACGACTGGGCCGCAACCCCCCAAGCGGCACCCCAGTCACTAGGAAAGACGCCACTGCGGTACGCATTGGTTGCTCCGAGTAGTCAAAAGAGTATTAATGAACCGGTCAGGATCTAGCACGACGTTCTGGCAGATCGAGCCGCCGCAAGGCGAGTCCGGGCGTCGTGGCACCTGTCCTGCCGCCAGCCCGGATTGCCCGATCGGCGAAACGCTTAGCCTCCGGACGCGATGTCCTGCAGGAAGCGGCCAGCCAGCGCGGCGGCGGAGCCATCTGCTGACTTGCTGAGGTCGACCGCGGCAAATGCCACGCCACCCCGATAACCGACAAACCAGTTAAGCCGCAAGTGCCCAGAGCGATACGGTGCACTGCCCGCTTGAGCGTAGACATCCCCGTGAATATCAGCGACCGCATTCGAACCAGTGCTGGCAGCCTTCCGCATCAGGGATTGCAGTTCAGCCAGTACTTGGGGGCTGGCAGACGTCCGCGGTGTCGCCTTCGGATCGGTCAGGCCTGTGACCAATGAGGGCGCGTGCCAGGCGCCAGAGTCGACAACGGACGCCGCCAGTGCCATGCCGAGCGGGCTCACCCGTACGTCTCCGACGCCGATCATGTCCTTGGCCAGCGCGCCCTGGTTCCCCGGCTGACCGATCTGCCCGGCAAAGAACTTGGTAACCGGAAGCTGCCAGCCGCCAACGCCGAACTCCTGGCTCGCCTTGATCAGATCACGGGCGCTGAGCGAATCTGCCAGCCCATTAGCGAAGGCGGTCGAGCAGGCATGCGCGAAGTCGGTGCGGAACGATGGAGTTTTACCCAGGCCCGACAGTGGTGGATTATTGCGGAAACTTATGCCATCCACCGAACTGTTCCGTGAGCAGGGATCCGGGGCATCGGGCGACATCAGCTTGGCCGACAGAAGCGCGGCAGTGGAAATGATCGTGAACGCCTGGCCGGGTTGGTATCCGCGGGCCAGCGGGCTCAGGGCAGGCATGCCGCCAGCGGACCGGCTGCCGACTGCAAGGATCTTGCCAGTGTTGGCCTGCACCGCGACGATCGCCCCTGAAGTCAGCTGACCGCTGAGGGCCCGGTCTGCGCCGACCTGCACCCTTGAATCCAGAGTTGTGTGCACCGGCTTGCCTGGTGTACCCGGCCACGTCTTCAGCACCACCGGGCGCCCTGACCGCTGCAGTATCACCTCTGTCTCCGGCGTGCCAGTGAGCTGCCGCTGGAATGTCTGCTGCAGCCCGAACAGGCCGACAGTCGTACCAGGCCGGTACTGCTCCCCGTTGATGCGGAGCACGCTGGCCGTCTCCGTCCCGACCGAACCGACTACGTCGGGCGCGATACTGCGGAACAACCGCTGCTGGCGCGCTTTGACCACGAGGCCAGGGATCTCGCTCAGCGCCGTCCGCTTCTTCTTGTACTCGGCCGGCGACAGGGTGAGGAGCGAAATGAACGTGGCCGACGGCGCCTGATCCATCTGGCCCTCTATCTGGGCCGGCGGGATCCGCGTGAGCACACCGAGGTCTGCAGCCGTCTGGTCAGGGTCAGTCAGCTGGCCAGGAATCACGCCTACCTTGTAGACCCTGGAGGGCACCGCCAGCGGCTGACCGGCGGAGTCGAGCAACTGGGAGCGCGGGTCCCAGCTGCTGACCACGGCGAGCTGCTCACCGTAGGTCATGCGTGGCACGATCACGGACGGACTCCACCGGACCCGCCAGCCATCGCTACCGTCAGTCAAGCTGAAGCTGTTGTCGTAAGACCAGGTGAGGCCGCTTCCACTCAGGTCGATCGCGACGCCGAAGCGGGCCTGGGCCGTCCTGCCGTGCTGGCTGACCGCCTGCATAATCAAGTCCACGTCGGCGGCGTCGAGTCGTTCATAAGCGCTGGCAAGCTGAGTCGCGACTGCCTTCGGGTTGCCGTCCGTCAGCTCGGCCGCCTGGAGGTAGTGCCGGGACTCCCAGGCAAGCAGGAACTGAGTGACCGTCGGCTCAGCGGACGGAACGCCGGGCCTCACTAGACCAACTCCGACGACGCCCGCCAGCACTACCGCAGCGCACACTCGAGCGAGCAGCGCCCGCGAGCGCCTGCCCATCCCAAACGGACCTCGCTCGCCGCCAGAGTCCCGCGCCTTGCTAGGCCGGGGTGCTCGCTGCGCAGTCCGCGGAGCACGATGCGCTCCGCCGCGCGCGGGGCGGCTGCGAGGCGGTGCGGCATCCTGTGTCACGCTGCTATCTCCGCCGTCGCAGCTCACGCTCGACTTCCCGGGCTGCGTCCCGCTTGGCGAGTTCATGTCGCTTGTCGTACGTTCGCTTGCCGCGCGCAAGCCCTAGCTCGATCTTGGCTCTCCCATCCTTGAAGTACAAGGACAGCGGCACGAGCGTCAGCCCTCGTTCATTGATCGAGCTAGCCAGCCTGTCAATCTCCTTGCGATGCAGCAGAAGCTTACGGGTACGCCTAGGCTCGTGGTTCGTCCAGGTCCCTTGCGTGTATTCGGGTATATGCACGCCGTGCAACCAGGCCTCACTGTCGGTTATCAGCCCGTAACCATCGGTGAGAGTCGCCCGGCCCGCCCGCAACGACTTCACTTCAGTACCGGTCAGCACCAGGCCGGCCTCCACCACGTCCTCGATGGTGTACTCGTGACGGGCCCGCCGGTTACTGGCGATGACCTTCTTACCTTGCTCCGCTGCCACGTATCACCACTACCCGCAATCAGACCCGCAGGTAGCGCCTGAGCGTGAGGAACGAAGTGCTGCCGCAGATGAGCAGACCGGTAATCATCGCAACGATGATGACCTCAACCAGGTCAGTGGTGCTGAGTTGCACCCCGAGCGGGAAGACGCTGTGCAGGCTGCTGAGCAGGAGTGACTTGGCTACGATCAGCAGACCAGTCGCCACCAGCCAGCCGATCAGGCCGGCGATCATGCCCTCCATGAGGAATGGCAGCTGAACGTAGAAGTTCGACGCGCCAACGAGACGCATGATCGAGGTCTCCCGCCGTCGGTTGAAGGCCGACAGGCGAATCGTGTTCGCCACCAGCAAGATGGCCGCGACCAGCAGGAAGATGGCGATCAAGACCACCGCGTTCCTGGCGCCGTCGAGCAATCGATAGAACTGATCCAGGATCGAAGCGTCGTTGATAACTCCCGAGACTCCTGGCGCGCCGTCCATGACCTGGGTCACCGAGGCCGCGTCCGTCTCGGTGTTCTTCAGCCTGATCTCGAACGACGGAGGGATCTGGTCTGTCGAGGTGTATTTGACGATGGGCTCGTCGTTAGCGAACTCCTGCCGGAACTGGGCCACGGCCTGCTTTTGCGACACGTACTGGATGCTGGCGATGTCGTGCGTCGCCAGCAGTTGATTCCTGATTGAGGTGATCTCGTCCGGCGTGACCGCACCGTTCTTCGCGCAGGTGCCGCCCAGCGAGGACTTGGTGCACAGGTAAACCGAGAGCTGAACCCTGCTCTGCCAGAACTGCCTGGTGTTGTCGACCTGCTTCACGAACAGCAGTCCGGTGCCTAGCAGCGAGAGGCTGATCGCTACTACCACGACCAGAGCCACCGTCATCGTCAGATTCCGGCGCAGGCCGATCCACACCTCATGGAAGACAAACTGGGCACGCATGTGGCTGAGTCCTCTTGGTAAGTGTCCGGGGTTACGGTCAGTACGCCTGACCGTAGACCCCGCGCGACTGGTCGCGCACGACCTTGCCGTACTCGAGCTCGATAACCCGCTTACGCATGGAGTCCACGATCGCCGCATCGTGTGTCGCCATCACGACAGTGGTCCCGGTCCGGTTGATCCGGTCCAGCACCTTCATGATGCCGATGGAGGTTGCCGGGTCGATGTTTCCGGTCGGCTCGTCCGCCAGCAGGATCATGGGCCTGTTGACGAATGCGCGGGCCATGGCGACGCGCTGCTGCTCGCCGCCGGACAGCTCGTCCGGCATCCGGTCCCGCTTGCCCTCCAATCCGACGAGATCAATGACCTCGGGCACTACCTTCCTGATGAACCGGCGCGGCTTGCCGATGACCTCGAGCGCGAAGGCAATGTTCTGGTAGACGTTCTTGTTGGGCAGCAGCCTGAAGTCCTGGAACACGCAGCCGATGCGTCGGCGCAGGTGCGGCACCTTCCAGTTGGTCAGCCGGGCCAGGTCCTTGCCGGCGACGTGGATACGGCCTGACGTCGGCCGCTCTTCCTTCAGGACCAGCCGTAGGAACGTCGACTTACCCGAACCGGACGGCCCGACCAGGAAGACGAACTCGCCCTTCTCGACATCCAGGTTCACGTTCTCCAGAGCCGGCCGGCCCTGATTCGCGTACGTCTTGGTGACGTTATCGAAGTGGATCACTGGCCCATCGCAGTGTGTAGACGAGATACTGGTTAGCGGCATTCCGGGAGATAACCCGCCCCGGTTTGGCCTCGGGCCAGTCTAGGGGGGAAACTGGCTTGGAACGTCCAACATCGTCGAAGTGGCCGGGCGACCGGTATGCCCGGTAGGAGCCGGATGAGCTGCGAGCACCTGATCTGCGCCCAGTGTGCTGGGCCGGTAGCGGAGGGTCGCTGCCCGACCTGCCGTGAAGCCCGCGCGCACGTCCACCACCACAGCCACGGCATGAGCGTGCAGCTAATTGCGGCTGTTCTGCTCGTGCTTGCCCTGCTGACGGTGGCCGCCATGCACTTGGCGCACTAGGCCGGCCCGGTAGGCCCGCGGGCGGGCCGACTTGGGCGCGCGAGGCGAGGAATCGCCTGGCGCGGTACCCGGCCGCCCCTGCTCCGGTCGGCGCTCAAGGCGGTTTGCCTAGATTGTCGGGATGACAGGGCTGCAAAGGCCCTACCCGACCGGCAGGCGTTCCGATTAGCGAGTTTTGTTCCGCGCGCTTCCGACGGTCGGCTTGCTTATAGCCCTTTGCTGCGCAACCAGCGGATCTCGGCCTCGATGAAGTCGTCGATCTCGCCGTCCATCACCGCGGCCGTGTTCCCGGTCTCGTAGCCCGTCCGTACGTCCTTAATGTTCTGGTACGGGTGCAGCACGTAGTTGCGGATCTGCGTGCCCCAGCTCCGGCCCCCGTCGCCGCGGAGCTCGTTCAATTTGGCCGCCTGCTCCTCCCGCTTGCGTTCAAGCAGCTTGGACTGCAGGACCGCCATCGCGGTCGCCTTGTTCTGAATCTGGCTGCGCTCGTTCTGGCACGACACCACAATCCCGGTCGGCAGGTGGGTGATCCGCACCGCCGAGTCGGTGGTGTTCACACCCTGGCCACCGGGCCCGCTCGACCGGAACACGTCGATTCGCATCTCGTCTTCCGGAATGTCGATGTGATCGACCTGCTGAACCACCGGCAGCACGTCCACCATGGCGAAGGACGTCTGGCGGCGGCCCTGGTTGTCGTACTTCGAGATGCGGACCATCCGGTGCGTGCCATGCTCGCCGCGCAGCGTGCCGTACGCATACGGTGCCTTGATTGCGAACGTAGTGGACTTGATTCCGGCCTCTTCGGCGTACGAGGTGTCGTAGACCTCCGTCGGATAGCCGTGGCGTTCAGCCCACCGCAGGTAGATGCGCCGCAGGCCTTCAGTCCAGTCGGCCGCGTCCGCTCCCCCGGCTCCGGCGTTGATGCTGATCAGAGCCTCGCGAGCGTCGTACTCGCCGCTCAGCAGAGTCCTGATCTCAAGCTGGTCGATCTCCTTGCGCAAAGCCGCGAGCTCACGCTCCGCCTCATGCCTGGTGGGTTCGTCCTGCTCGCTCTCGGCAAGCTCGAACATAACAGCGGTGTCGTCCAGCCTGCGGTGCAACGCCTCCAGCCGGGACAGCTCACCGTCAAGGTAGGACAACCTCCTGGTGACGTCCTGCGCCTGGTCTTGGTCCTCCCAAAGGCTGGGGTCGGCCGAGCGCTCGCGAAGGCTGTCCGCCTCCTTGCGCATGGCATCGGGGTCGAGGACGGCCTCCACGCTGGCGAGCGTCGCCATCAGCTCTGAGATCTCGCTGGTGGGGTCGGTTGGCATGCATGCAGCCTACGCGAGCCCGCGACACCAGCCGTTTCCGGCCGCTGACTGACGGGCCAGCCAGCCGCCGGCCCCAGATGCGTCCTGGGTCGCTGCGCCGGAAAGCAGCAAGCCGTCGCGGCTCAGGCGGCCAGTAGCCCGGCCCACCAGCAGGTCAGACGGCCGTAGCTCGAATTGCCAGTGGCCCGGCCCGCCCGCAGTTCAGGTCGGCAGTGTGCTCGTCGTCACAAGAGTGCGCACCGCCCGGACGGCGACTGACAAGGTAGCCACGGTGAAGGCGTTGCTCTCCCAGATCTCGGTCAGCGTCTGGTTGGCCCGCCGGACGGCGGAGTCGTTGCGCTGTACCCAGGCGGCCAGCCGTTGCTCCGGGCTGCCCGGCCCGGTGACGCTCAGCACATCCCTGGCCAGCGCCGCGTGTGCGGTGTACAGGTCATCCCTGATCGCCCCGCGGGCCATGGTGTTCCACCGGTCGTCACGCGGCAACGCGGTGATCATGTCGCGCAGCCGGGCGATCTGCAGCCGGTCGGCCAGGTCGAAATAGACCTCCGCGGTTTCCTCGACGGACCGGCCGGTGCCGTGGGCGATGTCCACGATCTCGAAGGCTGAGTAAGCGGGAACCATCCCGGCTATCCGGTCGGCCAGGTCGTTTGGCACGCCACGCGCGACGTAGATCTCCCGCCGCTCGCCGAAACCGGCAAGGTCCCGGCCGGCCAGCAGCTTGGGCAGCCCGGCCGCCACCGTCAGCACGCCTGCCGCGAAGAAGTCGATCGTGGCCTGCACGTCAAACGGCG
>Ga0126373_10001292_pt1 | contig 17674 bp, 18 predicted proteins | sample PanSoiMetPlot_11_FD_92545 | JGI IMG/M metagenome (GOLD analysis project Ga0126373, IMG submission 92545) | Tropical forest soil microbial communities from Panama - MetaG Plot_11 | ecosystem: Environmental > Terrestrial > Soil > Tropical forest > Bulk soil | place: Panama | collected 2016-02-17 | reverse complement strand
TGCCGACACCCGTCGTTGGAGGCGTCGGGCTGATCAGCGATGCAAAAGACGCAGTGGACCTCGCGTTGAAGCGGGATGGCGACGCGCTGATACTCATCGGAGAGACGGCCGGCCATGTCGGTTCCTCGCTCTATCTGCGCGAGATCGAGGGCAGCGAGGCCGGAGCGCCGCCGCCGGTCGATCTGGCGGCCGAGCGAAAGAACGGCGACTTCGTGCGCGCGATGATCGAAGCCGGGCGCGTCGCCGCCTGTCATGACCTTTCCGACGGGGGCCTCCTTGTCGCGCTCGCCGAGATGGCGATTGCCGGCGGCCGCGGCGCGACGCTCGCGTGCGTCGGCGACCTGCCGTTGAATGCCTGGCTGTTCGGCGAAGACCAGGCGCGCTACCTGATCGAGACCGCGGATCCCGCGCCGCTGCTTTCCGCCGCGCTCAGGGCTGGCGTCACGGCAGTGCGCGTCGGCACGGTGGGTCATGCGGGCGATGACGCCGCGTTGACACTCCGCAGCGCCGGTGCCATATCCGTCGCGCAACTCACGGCTGCGAACGAGGCTTGGTTGCCGAGCTATATGGCTTCGGATTGACGGTGGGGAGGCGGGCGATGGCGATGGACGCGTCGATGATCGAGCGGCTGATCAAGGAAAGCCTTCCCGACGCGCAGGTTTCGATCGAGGATCTGCGCGGCGATGGCGATCATTACGCGGCGCATGTCGTCTCCAACGCTTTCCGCGGCAAGACCCGGGTGCAGCAACATCAGATGGTCTATCAGGCGTTGCGTGGCCGGATGGGCAATGAGCTGCACGCCCTCGCGCTGCAGACGAGCGCCCCCGGGGATTGAGCCGATCGCATGCATTGGGCTCTCTGCACAGCATTTGTCACCCGCGCAAAAGCGGGGCTCCAGGGGTCGCTTGCAATAGTTTGCCGCCCTGCCCCCGGGTTTCGCTGGCGAGTGAGCGAAGTCGGGGTAGCCCGGGGGCGCTTCCCGCGGGAATGACGTGAGTATCCATCTCGAAACGAGGAATGAAAATGGACAACACGGTTCACGATCGAATTCGCCAAGATGTCACCGAAAATCCAGTCGTGCTGTTCATGAAGGGATCGCCGGTCTTCCCGCAATGCGGATTTTCGGCGGCGGTCGTCCAGATCCTGAGCCACCTCGGGGTGAAATTTAAGGGCATCGACGTTCTTGCCGACCCGGGGATCCGTCAGGGTATCAAGGAATATTCCAGCTGGCCGACGATCCCGCAGCTCTACATCAAAGGCGAATTCGTCGGCGGCTGCGACATCGTCCGCGAGATGTTCGAAACCGGCGAGTTGCAGCAGCTCTTCGAACAGAAGGGCGTCTCCGTTCGGGCATAAGCCGCACCCCGCTGCGCGGAGTTAGCTAGCTTAGCTAGGGGCGTGCTTGGTCGTCATTGTCGTTCGCGTTTGGATTCTCTCAGTTCGTCCAGGGACCGCTTCGCCGTTTTCAGATCGGCGCATCGGCCACGCGGCCTTGTCATAGGCGGCGTTGCCGACACTGCACAAAGGCCCACTTCAAAGGGGGATTCGGGTCGACGACTTCCCAGCGATGGCGTTCGTAGAGTTTGGGTGATTCCTCCTTGTCGATCGGGCGGCCGTAGCGCATGCGTACGCGCGGTCATCGACTGGATGACTCGCGGAACAGCGCCACGTGCTCGCCGGTGTCGTGTAGGTCGGCAAAGGGCAAGACCTGCCGGATTAGGTGCTTCAAAGAGCTCCGCCCCCCGGACTTATCACGGATGATAACATCCAATCAGTGTCTGAAACTTGAAGTCGACGCGCGATCGTTAGGGCTTGCGACTCCTCAGTCGAGGATGGAGATCGTCCCGCCGCTGTCCGAGCGAACTCGGTGAGGCGTTCCGTCATCGTCCGGCACATACCAGCTCATTCCGGCCGAGAGAGTGCGGTCCGGTTGGGTGTTCTGATGCTCGACAGCAAGTTTGCCGGCAATTACGTAGAGAACATGACCCTTTGAACACCAGTGATCGGCGAGATAGCCGGCAACGGACTCGACAACTCGCAGCTGAACGTCGCCGACCCGATGGACTCGGTCTTGAGCCGATCCCGATGCGCCCGGAATTAACGCCACTGGCATCGTCGACCAATCGGTCGTCCCTTCTGGCAAGTGTGCAAGTTTCATCGTGGCCTCACTCGAACCGCGCCCATTTGTCTCTTGACCAAGTGCGGGGCCGGAGCGATTTCTGAAAATACCTGTTTGTTTAACGCCTTGATCCAGTTTGAACTTGCACCACGGGGCGGCGGGCGGATCAAACAAGCGCAAAGCGCTCAAATCCAGACATCCGGCTCAGCCGTCCTCTCCCCGCCAGCATCGCCGGTATTGAGCACGCCGCGCGGCTCGATCAAGAGCAGCTTGACCTCGTTCTCGGCATATGGCTTGTGCTCAATCCCTTTTGGGACCACGAACATCTCCCCCGCTCGAATGTTGACTGCACCATCGCGGAAGTCAATCCGCAAGTCCCCATCGAGGACAAGGAAAGCCTCATCCGTGCTCGGGTGCTCGTGCCAGATGAAGTCGCCCTGCAACTTCACAATCTTGAGCTGATAATCGTTTAGCTCAGCAATCACCTTCGGTTGCCACTGCTCCTGGAAAAGCGTGAATTTTTGCGCAAAATTGATCGATCTGTATTCCATTGACGCCTCCGTATCTTTCCTCGTCGGACGGGAAACCGTGAACCCCTCGGCTTTGTCCATGTTGCTGGGTGCTCCCGCTCCGCGACGCCGGTGCCGCGATCGTGTTTCGGGAAACAAAGCCAGGGTATAGCTGGATAGCGCAATCGCAAGTTGCTTCAAGCCGCAAGCGTCGATCTTCGGACAGATCGCTCGATAATAAAGTTCAATCGGACGCCGAGCGCACTGGCCGCAAGTGGTGCGGCGGCGAATAGCATCGCCACCCAGAAAGCGGCGCGGCGTAGGGAATCGGTCTGCAGACCATCGACAAGACCGCTCACGTTCGCGATCAATCCGGCAGTTGCGGCACCTAACGCAAATCCAACCTGTTGAACCGTGGCGACAGACGCGGCGGCGACGGTTTCTTCGCCGGATTTTGCGCCACTCATTACTCGCTGCACAATAAAGGCCCACGAGGCACCGATGCCGATGCCGATCAGAGCGATCGCGGGGATCAGGCCAACTACCGGTCCTGGAACCATCAGCGCGGTAACACCAAGGAGGCCTCCGCTCATGGCAATGGGCCCCGTGACGATCAGCCGTCTTGGCCATTCTTCCGTGAGCGAGGCTACGGCAAGCGCGGCGCTTGTCCAGGCTAACGATGCTCCGGCCACCATATATCCCGCGATGAGCGGGTTGACCCCATGCAGTCTTTGCAGGAACAGAGGAACGTATATCGCAAGCGGGCTGTAGGCGACAGACAGCAGCAAGACCATCCATAAGGCCGTGCCAGTCGCCGATTGCAATGAAAAGGCGTCGCTCGGCAGCAAGGGCGCGACAGCCTCACGATCGATCCGCAACATCAGCACGAACGCTCCGATCGCGGCCATGATGGACGCGCCCTTGATCGCCGGGGCAACGAACACGCTCGCTAACGACAAAAAGACGATATAGGCGCAGATCAGGACCACGCGAAAGAAGGGAAAGCGGTGCTCGTGTGGCTCGTCGTCCACTGCGCTCGCCGGGAAAATGATGAATGCGCCGATGGCCAGGAGACCGCCCAATCCAGCGACCGCAAAAAACGCTCCGCGCCAATAGCCGTAGCCGGCAAATACCCCGCCGATCAGAGGCCCCACAAGAACCGTAACCGACCAGACGCTGGCGAGGAGGCCGAGGACGCGCGGCCAAAGCGGTTCGGCGAAGAGGCTTCGCACAAGAATATAGGCTAATCCTGCCAGGAGGCCGCCGCCGAGACCTTGAACAAAGCGCCCGCCAATAATCAGAATGAAGGAGGGCGCGAGGGCGCATAGTACGGAGCCTGTCGCATAAATTATCGCACCGCCACAAAACGCTTGCCTGTTTCCGACCGCCTTGCTGATGACCGCAGTACCGGTCGCGGCAATAATCGACGCTGCAACAAAGACGGTCGTCGGCCAGCTCATCAAATCGCTGCCGCCGATGTCGGCGACGATGCTCGGCAAAAGAGTGGCGGTAATGAGCACATTCATGGAGTGCAGGAGGTTCCCGCCTAACAGCACAGCCAACGGCAGGATCAAACGGGGCACAAGGAGGGCCGACCAGGTCTCCGGGATCCGAGCGTTCTCGAGCGTGAGCGCGTTCGACGGCGCCCCTGCCTTGCGATCGTGCATTGTTCTCCCTCGTAGGCTGAGAGCATGCTATCTAGCGAAGTCGGCCGGATCGAATGGTCGAATTGCACGCGCGCATGAAACAGCTTCATGAGATGGATCATGGTAAGCCCGTATCGCTCGCTCCCGCCGTTGCCCACACTGCGGACGTTCGAGGCCGTCGCGCGACAGCTCAGCTTTACGCGCGCGGCCGATGAGCTCGCGCTCACGCAAAGTGCCGTCAGTCATCAGATCGGCGCGCTCGAACGGCATCTCGGTGCGAGGTTATTTTCGAGGCTGAACCCTGGTATTGAGCTCACAGCCGAGGGCCGCGTCTTTCTCGAAGGAGTTCGCGCCGGCCTCGACAGTGTCCTTCTCGCTACCGACAGGATCCGCAGCCGGTATCGGGTCGGGATGCTCACCATCTCTGCTCCGAGTGCGTTTGCGACCTGGTGGCTGGTGCCCCGGCTTGGTCGGTTCGCGGCGCTTCACCCCGAAATCGAGGTACGCATCGCGGTTATTGAAGGACGTGAGCCTGACCTCCAGCGCGACTGCGCGGACGTCGCGATTGTCCAGCGTCCCGCTCGCGCTGCGGCAGACACGGCGACGGAAATGCAGCTGTTGCGAGAGACCATCTTTCCCGTATGCGCCCCCACGCTGCTCGAGGCTGGCCCGTCCCGCGGCATCGATCTCGCAGCACAAACACTGATCGAATGTGAGCCAGAGGGGGAAGAGACCGCGGAGCTCGCCTGGGACTATTGGCTAGCGCGGCTCGGCGGCGCCAATGACACCCGGCCACGCAGGCTTCGTTTTACCCATCTCGCCGCGGATCTGTCCGCCGCGGTGGACGGCGTTGGCATCGCATTGGGCCGAGCACCGATGGTCGATGCTGAGCTTGCGGTTGGGCGGCTGGTGCGGCCATTCGGCAAGCGAACCCTGATGAAGGCGCAAAAGGTCTACTCTCTTTTATGGCGGACCGCGCCCGATCAGCGAATCGTCGCATTTCGCGACTTCGCGCTGGACGAGGCGTGTGGTTGTGAACTCGCTGCGGGTCCTTGCGGCATGCCCGCATCGGAAAGGGATTCACGCAGCCGTCCCGAATGGTTGGCGAGTAGAGCCGCTCGACGGGCAGCTGCAGCCTCAGTTGCGTAATCGGGTGCTCGTTATCGGGAGCGTCTTGGGACTCTCCAAGCGCTGGTGACCGACCGCGGCATCCTGACCGAGAGCCCGGCGATGTTGGCGTTTATCGCGCAGAATTTCCCCGAGACGGGCCTTGAGCGCCGCTCGACCTCCGGTTTTGCGCAAATCCAAACCTCTATCTACCTGTGCGCCACGCTGCATGTGTGGCGGACTGGCGGCTAGCTAGCGGTAATGTAATTACGGAAAGTCAGCGGAGAGTCGATGCGGCGCATCGGCTCCAGACTGCCGCCCGTGCCTCGGATGATGATAGTCCCATAGCCGAGCATGCGGCCGAGAATCGTTTGATCGACATCGACGCTCTCGACCTGCCTTCGGTTCATCTCGATTGTGTGTCGAGAAATCAGACCGGTTTTGTAGATAACGCGCCGATCAGTTATCGCCAGTTCGGTGCTCGCCCGACGAATAAAGGCACTGCAGGCTGATGACAGCGCCAATAAACCGAATATCACCGCCGCAATGGCGAGAGCGAGGCTGATGTTCTGCTTGTCGGTCTGCGACCATGCCGCTATGGCGAGAACGAGGCAGACAATGAGCAATAAAATCGCCCGCCAGAAGACGACCCAATGCAATTTCGTAGTGTGGACAATGGTCTCGTCGGGCTGCAGGACCCGTCTTACGTAGCGCATAGCCCGCGGCTATCCCTGTCGGAGCGGCAAGCAACGAGCTAAGTTGACGCGTCTATCGCGCCCGCGCAACTCGCTCGTTTGAGCCCGATGTCGCCGGGCGCCGAGCGCCGTGGGGCAAGTTCAAACCCGGCTGTTAACAGCGTAGAACGGTTGGTCGGCCATTCCCTGATGCCAGGTGCTGTACCAAGCCCGGATGTAAGGCTTGATCCGGGCGAGCCGATCGGCCCGCGCCCGCTGCTCCGGCGTCAGGCCCTTCGCGCAGAACGCTCGCACTTCGCGGTAGAGCGCGTCGACATCGATGGTCTGCGGCCGACGGTCCTCGATCAGGACCTTCCCGCCGACGACAACTGTGGCGACGTCGGCGCCCATCGCACGCTCGACAAACGCTTCGGCGACGTCAAGTCCCGGATCGATCCACGGATCGCGTGTCACGCGGTCGAGATCGACCAAGATCGCATCCCCCTTCATGCGCGGCAAAAGCGCGCCGGCCTCGCCGGCAAAACCGGCCGCGTTGGCGCCATTCACGGTCGCGATCTCGAGCGCTTGGTAGGCGCTCAATGCCGGTGCAGTCAGCTCGAACGTATGGAGGCGGTGCACCTTGTGCATCATGCGCAGCTCCATAACCGCGTCTTCGTCGTCATTGATTGTCTTGTCGTCGAGCCCCATCGCGACATTTACGCCCGCCGCGCGCAGCGGCATGACCGGCGTGATGCCGTTGCGCATATGAAAATTGCAGCTCGGATGGCTGGTGACGGAAACGCGCCGCCGGCCCATCAGCTCAATCTCGGCCTCGGTGACGTGGATCGCATGGCCATAAGCCACATTGCCCTCGACGAGACCGAGATCGTCGAGCCAAAACACTGTCGGCTTGCCGTGCCGGCGCAACCCGTAAGCCTTCTGCACCGGCGATTGCAGCAAGTGCATGTGGATCATGACGCCGCCGCGCTCGTCCGCTTTGGCGCGCACCCGGCGCAGAAAAGCCTCGCTCGCGCCATGCGCCCAGCATGGCGACAGCAGTATCCGCGTCTCGGCGTTGTCATAGGTCTCGTAGAGCTCGTCGAATAATCGAAAATATTCGTCAACCAGCGCCTCCTTGTCGAAGAAGACGAACGGGCGCGCACCCTCGCTGAGGTCGGGCGGGAGCGTCTCGATGAATTCCTTGCCGCCCATTGCGAGCTTGCTCTCGTCGCGCACGCCCGGTGAGAAGGCCAGCCGGATGCCGGTCGCGAGATAGGTTTTGATCGCGGCATGAGCGCGCCGGGCCCCTTTCGCGCCGTCATCGTCGAAGCCGTTGTGGTGCAACAACGTGCAGCCGCTGCGCAGATGGCGCCACGCACAGAGCGCCGCGGTCAATTCGGGCGGCAGGATGGGCATATAGGCCCAATCGAACAGCGCATTTTCGAGGAAATCGTTGCGAACGCCTTTTTGGATCGGCGACAAGCCGCGCCCATGGCTGTGCGCGTCCACCAGACCGGGCATCAGCAGCTGCGTGCCGTCGCCGAGGACGCGGGCGCCGGGATATTTCGGGGCAATCCCCGCATATGGCCCGGTCTCTGCGACGATGCCTTCGGTAATGGCGACGGCCCCCTCGGGGATCACGCCGGTGGGGCCGAGCCGCGCATCGGTGATCGCATAGGCGCCGCGCAGGATGATTGTTTCCGCCATGGCTTTGCCCCCTTCGGTTCGGTCCGCCCGGCGCGCTAGAGCGTCGGCCCGGGGGTGCCGAGAGCGTTTTCGGCGAGGCCTCTTGTGATGATGTCGTAGGCGTCGTCTACCGAATCTGTGCGATGAAACAGATCGAGGTCGCTGCTGCTGATCGTGCCATACTTTACAAGCGCGTCGAAATCGATGACCTCGCCCCAGTACTTGGTTCCGAAGAGGACAATCGGCATGCGCTTGCGGGTCTTGCGTGTCTGCACCAATGTCAAGATCTCAAACAACTCGTCGAGCGTGCCATAGCCGCCCGGGAACAGCACGACCGCCTTCGCCAAGTAGACGAACCAGAATTTGCGCATGAAGAAGTAGTGGAAGTAAAAGTGAAGTTCCCGGCTGATATAGGGGTTATCGAATTCCTCGTCGGGGATTGAGATCGTCAGCCCGACATTGAGCCCTTTCGCCTCGGAGGCGCCGCGGTTGGCCGCCTCCATGATGCCCGGCCCGCCGCCGGTGCAAACGACGAAACGCTTTTCTTCGCGGTCGAGCTTCTTCGACCATTCCGTGAGACGCCGGGCAAGCTCGCGCGCCGCCTCGTAATAGATCGACAGCCGCAGCGCCATTTCTGCGGCCTCGATCCCCTCCTCGGTCCGCTTCGCCTCGGCCAGCGCGGCCTTCGCCGCCTGCTTCGAAAGCAGGCGGGCTGACCCCATGAAGACGATCGTGTCCTGGATGTTATGGCGCTGGAAGCGATAAAGCGGCTCCAGATACTCTGCGAGAATACGCAGGGCGCGCGCGTCTCTGCTCTGCAGGAACCGGATATCCTGATAGGCCTTGGGTTGGCGGCGCGGGGGCCTGGCGGACTTGTCCAATGTGTTATCCGGTTGTCGTCCGTCCGGAGAAGCCGCCGCCTCCCGGATCAGTTGATCGATGCAAGCTCCTCGACGCGCAGACCGGCGCGGGCCCGCTCGACCAGCTCTTCGGGGTCGAACGCGACGCCGACCGGATTCTTGTCGCTTGCCGAGCGCTGCCGCATGTACGCCTTGCCTTCTGCCGCTATCGGGAAATTGTCAACCAGCAGCTCGACCTGATTGTGGTCGGGATCGTGGTAGTACATCGATGTCGTCACGCCGTGGTTGACGCAGCGATGCGGCCGGATGCCGAGCTGTTTCAGCCGCTGATAATTGCCGATCAGATCGTCGAGATCGCCAAACGTGAACGCGACATGATTGAGGCCCGCCGCGTCCGGCTTGCGCTCGCTGAGCGGGCCGGGATCGAGAAAGGCGACCCGGTGATGCTCGTCATCATAGCTGATGAACGAGATGCGTTCGGCGTCGTAAAGAACCTCGGCGCCGAGCACTGTACAGTACCAATCGATCATCTCGCGCCGACGATTGGTCTGCAGCACGATATGCGACAGCTTTTTGGGTGACGCCATGTTCTCCTCCCGGGCGTTGCCTTTCCGTGCGATCGGTTGCCTGAGAACCCGGAGTTAGTCAACAGCTGAACGACACTTTTGACACGCGCGCTGTCCGCGAAGCGTCCCGTCGGGGCTAAGGCTTGCCAAAGGTCGCGATGCGGTCAATGCGGCAGACGAACAGCACGCGCTTTTCGTCAATCTTCGGGTCGCGAAGGCCGTAGGGCGGTGGATTGCCGGTGTATTTGGTCCAGATCCGATCGGGCTGCCTCGTGACATATTCTCCGCCGGGCTCCCACTCCCTGAGCTCCTTTTCGACCGTGTGCTTGATCTGCACCCAGTGATAGGGGTTGTCGGGATTGATCAGCAGACTGGTCATCCGCGGGCTTTTGCGGATCCATTCGCATTTGGCGCGATGTGACGCGGTGTTGACCAGGATCCTGTCGCCCTCGTAATCGAACCACATCGGCGTCAGGCTTGGCCGCCCGTCCGGGCCGATAATGCCGAGCGTCTGCGTGATCGGCCGGTCGAGCAGCAGCCGGTAGATCGGATCGAGGTGGTCGAGGCTCGCCGCGCGCTTGCGCTCGCCGATCGCGAACTGACGCTCCCGTGCCCCGGAGTTCGCAGCCTGTAACCGATCGCGGGCGCAACCCTTCGCGCGTATAGTCGTTGCGCCAAGGCGGCTGCCCAGCCAATAACCGAACGCCGGCTCGTCGCTGCCGTCACCGGTGCATGCCGGCGCCGCCCGCAGCGCAGCTGGTGGTCGAAACCAAGCTTACGATTCGTGTCATCGAGACTGCTTCGGCGCCGCGCTCCTCGCAATGACGGTCGCTCGCACTGTCATTGCGAGCGAAGCGAGGCAATCAGGGCGATTGCTGGCGTGGCGCCAGGTGTGATGTTTCTACGACTAGCTCTTCGCGTCCTTTATCGGATCGGCTTCCACCGGGTCGGCGCGTTCGCTCGGGCCCGCAGCGAGCGCCTTGGCCTGCTGAGCTAGAGCCAGCCGCGCGAGCTTTGCGCGGAGCTGCTCGTAGACCGCGGCATCGGGGCTCGAGGCCTCGGGTTCGGCGTGGCTTGAAAGGCCGCCGCGCTGGTGCTTTTGCAGCATGTCGAGCAGCAGCTTCGTCGCGCGAAGATCCGCGCCTGCGGAGCGTTCGACGAGCTTTGCGATGACGACGTCGCGTTTGGTGCGCCGCCGCCGCGCGCCGTCTTCGACGACAGTGATCGCGGTGTCGAGCGCCTCGTCAAGCAATGTCGCCAGGTTCTTCGAGCCGCGCGGCCGGCCGTGGGGATTGGCTTTGTTCCCCTTCTTGAAGCGGGTCTCCTTTGGCGGTTTCTTGTACCCGACCTCATAGTCGCCGCTGCGCTCAGGCGGCACGGTCTTCACGAATACCCCTTTTCCGGCGGGGCCGCACACCCCAGATTTGCCGCGATCTTATAGAAAAGCGCATTTATTGTCAATTAAGCAATGCCGCCGTCGTCCCCGTGGAAAGGGAATTGCCGACTAAACCTCGGTCTTGGCGCCGGTGCGCTCGGTGATCAGCCGGTAATGCTCGATGCGGCGGTGCTTCTCGAAGTTGAAGATCGTGCGTTTGATGTATTGGCCGAGCTCGAGGTCGAGTGTCGCGGTGATCACCTCGTCGTCTTCGCCAAGCGCGCGGGCGGCGATCTCGCCGGTCGGCGCGATCATCGCCGAGCCGCCAACGAGGCCGAACCCGTCCTCCTTGCCAGCCTTTGCGGCGGCGAGCACCCAGGTCCCGTTCTGGTAGGCGTTGGCCTGCATCGTGACGAGATGATGGAACATGCGCAGGTGCAAGGGCTCGGGATGGTGGATGTTCTCGGTCGGGGTGTTGTAGCCGAGCGCGACGATCTCGACGCCCTGCAGACCCATCACGCGGAACGTCTCCGGCCAGCGGCGATCGTTGCAGATGCACATGCCGACGATGGCGTCGAAGGCGCGCCACACTCTGAAGCCCTCCTTGCCGACATCGAAATAACGCTTTTCGAGATGCTGGAACGGCGCGTCAGGGAGGTGCTCGGAATGGCCGGGCAGGTGGATCTTGCGGTAGCGGCCGATGATCCGGCCGTCGGTGCCGACGAGGATCGAGGTGTTGTAGTGGCGCGGCTCGCCCTTCTCCTGCGTCAATTCGGCGTAGCCGAGATAGAAGCCGACGTTGAGCTCGGCGGCGAGATCGAAGAGCAGCCGGGTTTCCGCGCCCGGCATCTCGCGCTCGAAAAAGCGGTCGATTTCGGCCTGGTCGGTCATCCAATAGCGCGGGAAGAACGTCGTCAATGCGAGCTCGGGGTAGACAACAAAACGCGCGCCGGCGGCATGCGCCTCGCGCATCATCGTCATCAGCCGCCTGACAACGGCGCTGCGGCTGTCGGCGAGATGGATCGGACCGAGTTGCGCGACCGCGGCCTTCAGTTTCCGGGACATGACGGATCTCCTTCAATACAGGACGAAATTGTCATTGCGAGCGAAGCGAAGCAATCTCGCGCCGAGGTAAACCCCCGACACCGAGATTGCTTCGGAGCCGCAGGCGCCTCGCAATGACGAGCCCTCCGTCAAATAATTGGCACGCCGTGGGTTTCGGCGACGAAAGCGAGCTCGGGCGCCGGCCGCCCCACGGGCTTCGCCGCCTCGGACGGCGCACAGGGCAGGAAAGCGCCGCTGCCGCGCGTGGCGGCGAGCCGGCCCTCCTCGACGACGATGCGGCCGAGGCTCAACACCGTCTCCGGCCAGCCTTTGAGCCAGCGGCCCTCGTAGGGCGTGTAGCCAACATTGTCGTGCAATATGCCGACGGTGATCGTCGTCTCGCGCTCGGGGTCCCAGATCGCAATATCGGCGTCGCTGCCGACCGCGATCGTGCCCTTTCTCGGATAGAGCCCGTAGAGCTTAGCGTGGTTCGTCGCGGTCAATGCGACAAAGGCGTTGAGGTCGAGGCGCCCTTGCCCTACCCCCTCGGAAAACAGCAGCGGTAGGCGCAATTCGATCCCGGGCACGCCGTTGGCGATCTCCTTGAAGGTGGTTCTGTCGCCCCTCGGCAGTTTGCCCGAGCCATCGAAGCGGTAGGGCGCGTGGTCGGACGAGAACACCTGAAAGGTGCCGTTGCGCAGGCCGGTCCACACCGCCTCTTGCGCGGCATGGTCGCGCGGCGGTGGGCTGCAGCAGAATTTCGCGCCTTCCATGCCGGGCTTGGCGATGTCGTCGGCGGTCAGGAACAGGTATTGCGGGCAGGTTTCGCCGTAGATCTTGAGCCCCTTGGTCTGCGCGTTGCGGATCACCTCGATCGCCTCGGCGGAGGAGACGTGAACCAACAGGATCGGCACGTCGAGCAGCTGCGATAGCGTGACGGCGCGGTTTGTCGCCTCACCCTCGGCGAGGCGGGCGTGGCTGACGGCGTGGTAGCGCGGCGCGCCGAGGCCGCGCTCCAATAACCGGCCGGTCAGCCATTTGATAATATCGTGGTTCTCGGCATGGACCATGACGAGCGCGCCCTCGCGCCGCGCTACGGCGAGCACGTCGAGCATCTGCCCGTCGTCGAGCTGCAGGAGGTCGTAGGTCATATAGACCTTGAACGAGGTGTAGCCGTCGGCGATCAGCGCCGGGAGCTCCTGCCCCAGCACCTGCTCGGTCGGGTCGGAGATGATCAGATGGAAGGCGTAATCGATGACCGCCTTCGGCCGCGCTGCCTCGTGATATTCTTCGACGACCCGGCGCAATGACTGGCCGCGATGTTGCGCGGCGAACGGGATGACAGTCGTCGTGCCGCCGAACGCGGCTGCGACGGTGGCGCTGTAGAAGTCGTCGGCGCATATGACCCCTGCCGAGGAGCGCTGCTCGATATGGCAATGGCTGTCGATGCCGCCGGGCAAGACCAGCTTGCCGCTTGCATCGATCTCCTGCGCGCCCGCCGCGAGGCCTTTGCCGAGTGTCGCGATCACACCGCCCCTGATACCGATATCGCAGACCGTCGTATCGGCTGCGGTGACCACGGTGCCGCCGCGGATCACCAGATCGTATTCGCTCATGCCGCGCCTCTTCTCCAACCACTCGGTCGAGCGCTACTGTAGAGAGGACGCAAAGACGCGGAAAGGGATCGAAATGGCCCAAACAACGTCCCACCGGCCGACCATCGCCGTCACGCAGCACGCCATCTCAGCCGGCCACTACCTCGCCGCTACCGCCGGGTTCGAGATCCTGCAGGCGGGCGGCAATGCGATCGATGCGGGCTGCGCCGCCGGCATCGCGCTCGGCGTATTGCAAAGCGATCTCGTCGATGTCGCCGGTGTCGCGCCGATCATGATCTATCTCGCCGATCAGCAGGAGGTGGTCACGATCGCCGGCCTCGGCCCCTGGCCGAAGGCGCTTGATCCCGAGCTCTTCATGCGCGAGTACGGCGGCAGGATCCCGAAAGGCTTGCTACGGACCGTCGTGCCGGCCGCCCCGGACGCATGGATCACGGCGCTGCGGCGCTACGGCACGATGAGCTTTGCCGACGTCGCCGCGGCGGCGATCCGGTTTGCGCGGGACGGCTTTCCGATGTACCCGCTGATGGCCGAAAGCCTGAAGCGGCATGAGGCGGATCACCGCGCCTGGCCATCGACCGCCGCGATCTTTCTGCCGAATGGCAAGCCGCCCGAGGCCGGCGAAATCTTCCGGCAAACCGACCTCGCCGCTTCCCTGCAATACATGGCCGACGAGGAGCGCGGCGCCGCTTCACGAGGCCGCGCGGCGGGGCTGGAAGCGGCGCGCGATGCGTTCTACCGCGGCGACATCGCCCGCAAGATCGTTGCCTTCATGAAAGAGGAAGGCGGGCTGCTCTCGGCCGAGGATCTCGCCCAGTACCGCTCGCCGGTGGGCCCGCCGGAGCGCCGCCGGTTCGGCGACCTCGAAGTCTTCACCTGCGGCGCCTGGTGCCAGGGCCCGGTCCTGCTGCAGACGCTGGCGCTGCTGGAAGGGACGGATCTGGCAGGCCTCGGGCAGAACAGCGCCGATTACATCCACTATGTGACCGAGGCGCTGAAGCTGGCCTTTGCCGACCGCGAGGCCTATTACGGCGACCCGGCGAAGGCCGAGGTGCCGCTCGCCACCTTGATCTCCTCAGAATACGCCGCTGAGCGCAGGATGCTGATCCGCTCTGACCGGGCAATGCCCGAGATGCCGCCCCCCGGCGATCTCGGCCGCACAGGCGCACGCTTCCGCGCCGGTGTTGGCGATCCGGACCCGGAGCCCGACACCTCGTATGTCTGCGTCGCCGACCGGTACGGCAATCTGTTCTCGGCGACGCCGAGCGATGGCTCCTATGGGTCGCCGGTGGTGCCCGGAACCGGGCTCATCCCCTCCAACCGCGGTTCGCAATCGCGCCCCGACCCGCGTCACCCCTCGGGCGTCGCGCCTGGCAAGCGGCCGCGGCTGACCCCAAACCCGGCGCTCGCGATCAACGGGCGCGACGTGTTTCTACCCTTCGGCACGCCCGGCGGCGACGTGCAGACCCAGGCGATGCTGCAGATGCTGCTGAACCTCTTCATCTTCGGCAATGACGTGCAATCGGCGATCGAGGCGCCGCGGTTTGCGACCTATAGCTTCCCGTCCTCCTTTGCGCCATTCGATTACTACCCCGGGCGGCTCGCGGTCGAGGCCCGCATCGCCGAGCCGATCATCGCCGAACTCGCGCGGCGCGGCCACGAGATCCAGCGCTGGCCCGACTGGATCTGGACCGCGGGCGCAGTCTGCGCGATCCTTTGCGACCGCCGCCGCGGCGTCCTCGAAGCCGGCGCCGACCCGCGGCGCGCCGCTTACGCGCTAGGCTGGTGAACCCTCCTTCTCTGCCTTGGCGTTGAAGGTTTCGGCGACTGTCTTCGCCATGTCGAGGAACTGTCGGCGGACCTTCGGATCGGGAATGGCATAGTAGAGGCGGATGAACTCGATCGTTTCCGGGCGTTGTAGGTATTCGCGCCACTGGCGGTCCTCGGGGCTGAGCTCGGCATTATCGGGCCGCAAATCGCCAAAGAAATAAGCAATCGGCACGCCGAGGATTTCCGCCATCGCCGAGAGGCGAGATGCGCTCACGCGGTTGGCGCCCCCTTCATATTTCTGGACCTGCTGAAAAGTGAGACCGAGCGCGTTGGCGAGCGTTTCCTGATTCATCCCCAACAGCAGGCGGCGCATTCGGATTCGGCTGCCGACGTGCACGTCGATCGGGTTTGGAACACCGGTCCCACGCCCGTATTTGGGCGACGACTTTGGCTCCTCGGCTTCTTTTGACAATCTCTTCAACCTAAGTCCCCCTTCCAACGGCACCCTGTAAGGTTGCAACGGGTCGGCCCCCAGCGCAAGCAGCATTCGAGGAATGCAGGCACGACCCTGGTAGGATTTAACCTATGGTGGAGCGCGCCCATCTATTATGGTTAATTTTCATACTTAACTCGAACCGATCAAGAGGCTTCATCGGTCTTTGCCTGCGAGCTCGTCGTAACCGCGCCGGTTGCTGATAAAGACCAACGTCATCAGTCCGACGCCCAGCGCCAGCGTCACAATGACACCCAAGGCCATCGCGAGCCAGCCGGCGATGCTTATTCCCGAATCGCCAATACTAGCCCACAAGCTGGCGATCACGACAGCGATCACCACAACAACGGCGCCGGCGATTATCGCTGCCACCCAACTTAGTCTCGATTTCATCGCCCTTCCCGCAAAATTCCCGCCACCTGGCGGAGATCCTCAATGAACCTGCGGATCTCTTGCCGCCGGGCCCCTTCGTCCGGCGCACGCAACAGCGCCGAGGGATGCACCGTCGCGACGGCATAGGGCGCAAGTCGAAACGGCACTGGCCGCCCGCGATCCCGCGTTACGCGAAACGCTCTTCCAAACAACGCCTGGGCCGCTGTCGCTCCCAGCGCGACGACGACGCGCGGCCTCACGACGCCGATTTCGGCCTCTAGCCAAGGCAAGCAGGCTTCGATCTCGACAGCCGCCGGCTTGCTGTGGATGCGCCGGGTGCCGCGCGGCACCCATTTGAAGTGTTTGACGACATTCGTCACGTAAGTCTTCGCACGATCGATGCCGGCTTCGGCGAGGCAGCGATCGAGCAGCTTGCCCGCCGGTCCGACAAAGGGGCGCCCGGCAAGGTCTTCCATATCTCCAGGCTGCTCGCCGACGAGCAGCACGGCAGCGTCTTCCGGACCTTCCCCGAACACGGTCTGCGTTGCGTTCCTGTGTAAGTGGCAAGCCGTGCACCCTGCCGCGGAGTCGCGAAGGGCATCGAGTGTTGTTTCGAGCGCGAACAGGTCGCCCGCACCGGTGATTCGCGGTGGTTTGGTCATGGCTCATCTCCCGCGACACAGGCCATATCCAGGCAAACGCGATCTACGCGTCGTTGTACCGGCCGGCACGCGAATTGACGAAAGTCGTCTATCGCGCAGCTTGCGCTCATGGCAGAGTGCCGGCTCGGTACCCATCCTTCGGAGAACTAAATGCCGATCAAAAGCCAACACCCGGAAACACTTGTGCTCCATGCGGGGTACCGGAGCGACCCAACCACTAATGCCGTCGCGGTCCCGATCTATCAGACGACGAGCTATCAGTTCCGCGACAGTCAGCATGCCGCCAATCTGTTCGGCTTGGCCGAGCTGGGGAACATCTATACGCGCATCATGAACCCGACAAACGCGGTTCTGGAGGAGCGCGTCGCTGCGCTTGACGGCGGCGTCGGCGCGCTGGCGCTCGCCTCCGGGCAAGCCGCCTCGCTGTTCGCTGTTCAGAATCTCTGCCAGGCAGGGGACAATTTCGTCAGCTCCACTGATCTCTACGGCGGCACGTGGAACCTGTTCCTCAATACGATGATGAAGACGATGGGGGTCGAGGTGCGTTTCGTCGATCCCGCCGATCCCGAGAGCTTCCGGCGTGCGACCGATCAACGGACGCGCTGCTACTACGCCGAGACGCTGCCCAACCCCAAGCTCGAAGTGTTCCCGATCGACGAAGTCGCGCGGATCGGGCGCGAGCTCGGGGTGCCGCTAATCGTCGACAACACCGCAGCCCCGGTGCTGTGCCGGCCGCTAGACCATGGAGCTGCGGTCGTTGTGCACTCGACGACAAAATATATCGGCGGGCACGGCAACTCGATCGGCGGTGTCGTCGTCGACGGCGGCAATTTCGATTGGGAGAAACACGCCGACCGGTTCCCTTTGCTGAACCAGCCGGACCCGAGTTACCACGGCGCGGTATGGACGCAAGCGGCAAAACCGCTGGGGCCGATAGCCTACATCCTCAAAATGCGCGTAACTCTGTTGCGCGACATCGGTGCGCCAATGAGCCCCTTCAACGCATTCCTGTTCCTCCAGGGGCTCGAAACCCTGCCGCTGCGGATGCGCGCCCATTGCGAGAATACGCAGCGGGTCGCGAGATTTCTGGCCGAGCATCCGAAGGTCATCCGGGTCATCCATCCGAGCCTGATGGACGGCGAGGCGAGGCGCCGCGCCGATGCCTATCTGAGCGGCGG
>Ga0126373_10001290_pt1 | contig 17676 bp, 15 predicted proteins | sample PanSoiMetPlot_11_FD_92545 | JGI IMG/M metagenome (GOLD analysis project Ga0126373, IMG submission 92545) | Tropical forest soil microbial communities from Panama - MetaG Plot_11 | ecosystem: Environmental > Terrestrial > Soil > Tropical forest > Bulk soil | place: Panama | collected 2016-02-17 | reverse complement strand
TGGTCACCTGGAAGGCGTGAAAGTCCGCCAGCACGGCGAGCAGAATGGCAACCCCGACGGCGACGGCGGCCGCGGTGACGACAAGCCTGGTGCGGCCTTCCCGGCCACCGCTGATAGCCAGTCGGGTGCTGAGCCGCAACATCAGATCGCTCCTTCGGGCTCGGTCAGGCTCGCGGGCCGCGCTACCTCTGCTGCCGTGATGACAGGCGGTTCGGTCACGCGGCCGTCGTGGACAGTGACGACGCGATCGGCATACTGCGCGATCCCGGCGTCGTGGGTGACAAGCAGGACGGCGGCTTGCTCCTGCCTTGCGGCACTGACCAGAAGATCCATGACCTTCGCACCGGTGGTCGAGTCCAGCGCTCCAGTGGGCTCGTCGGCGAACAAGACCGACGGCTGGCTGATGAGTGCCCTGGCCACCGCGACGCGCTGGGCCTGCCCTCCGGATAGCTCACCGGTGCGGCGGCCGCCGAGGCCGGCGAGACCGACGCGGTCCAACCAGGTTCCGGCCTTGGCGTAAGCATCCCTGCGGCTGACCCGGCCAAGCAACAACGGGATGGCCACGTTGTCCGCCACAGTCAGTTCCGGCACGAGCTGACCGAACTGGAAGACGAACCCGAACGACGTGCGGCGTAGTCGCGTCCGCTCCGCATCACTGAGCTGGTCGAGCCGACGACCGTCGAACCAAACCTCGCCCTTATCGGGCGCGTAGATGCCGGCTAGGCAGTGCAGCAGGGTCGACTTGCCTGAGCCACTCGGGCCCATCACGGCGACGATCTCGCCCGCGTGCAGAGATAGGCTTGCGCCCTGGAGCGCCGGGGTCTGACCAAACGACCTGTACAGATCGCGGCCATGCAGGAGAGCTGTCAACGGTGACTCCCGTGGGGTAGTACTGCCGGTCGCTGTGCTAGTAAGCGTTCGTGCGGCTGCAGGGCCTAGCCGCAGACGCGTTCTATCGTGATCGTCGCCAGCCCCCGGCGCATCCGGTAGACCCCCCGATTCGCACCGCAGCCAGCCCGCCGGACGTCAGGGTTTCCCCTGAGGTCAGGCGCCGCAGCTCAGGTCTGCCGCGTTCGCCTGACTGGCTTGGTGGGTAGAGGTCTGACTTGCGCTTAACCGCCACCCGCTCACGGGCACGAAGGAACCATGACAGATTCAGTCCGGCTGCAGCGGCCGATCGCGAGCGCCGCGGATCCGCCGGGCGAACCGTCGGTCCGCCGCCTCGGCTGGATAGCCGCGATAGGAATCGGTGGCGCGGTCGCGGCGATGATCGGGGCGTCGTTTGTCCGGCAGGACTGGATGTACCCGCCGCTCCGGGTTCCGGCCGTGGGGCCGCCCTTTGAACTGCATGCACACGTATCAAGCACGCTAGTCACGGTCGGGCTGTGGGCCGCGGCGCTGCCGGGCTCGGTGGGTGTGGCTGCCGGCCTGCTGGCGGCGAGACGCGGCGCCCACGGGCCGATCAGGGTCATGCTCATCGGCGCTGCGCTGGCCACCGCGGCGCTGATGCTGCTGCCCCCCGCGGGGTCACCAGACGCGCTGGACTACGCTGCCTACGGTCGATTGGCGCTATTTGGCCACAACCCGTACGTGGCGACGACGCTCTACATGCGGATCACCGACGCCGCTTTTGCTCCTTCGATACCCGCTCACTGGCAGCAGCAAGTCAGCATGTACGGTCCGGCCGCGACCATCGAGCAGTACCTGGCGGCCAAGCTCGGCGGGGACTCGATTGCACGGGTCGTGTTCTGGCTCAAGATGTGGAATGCCCTGGCCTTCGGAGCGGTGGCACTCGTGCTGGACCGGGTGCTGAGGGCCAGGCCGGCCGCCCGGCTGCGCGCCCACTTGCTGTGGACCGTGAATCCCTTGCTGCTCTGGGTCCTCGTGGCGGCCGGCCACGTCGAGCTTGTAGCGGCGGCGGCCGGCCTCATCGGCCTGCTCGCCATCGGAAGGCAGCGACCAGGCGTCCAGCCGCAGTTCTGGCGCGCCGCGACTGCCGGCGCGCTTGTTGGCTTGGCCGCCGATATCAAGATTGATTTTGTCTTGTTCGGCCTTGGCCTCGCATGGGCGCTGCGCCGTTCGGCGCCCGCGTTGCTTGCGGCGGTTGGCAGCGCGCTCGTGCTCCTCGTGCCGACGTACGTCGGGCTCGGCAGGCCGGCTGTCGCAGCCTTGTTTGCCCGGACGGACATGACCTCGCAAGACAGCTTCTACCGGTTCGCCAACATAACTCACTGGCGGTTCCTGATCATCGTGGCACTGCTGCTTTTCGTCGGCATCGCCATACTGCTCCTGCGGCGCTTGCCGACGGGAGACTGGCTCCGCCCGGCGATCCGCCCGACACTTGCCGTCACCGTGGCGTGGCTGATCATCTGGCCCTACCAGCTGCCGTGGCACGACGCCATGATCTTCTCGGTCCTCACGCTGTATCCGGCGTCGACGCTTGACTGGATCTTGCTCACCCGGTTGTCGGCAGCCACCATCGGCACCATGCCCGGCAACCCGAACGGTGTGCCGGGCCAGACGTTGCGGTCGGCTGACGTCTTGCTGGTCCACGAGCTGGTGCCAGCTGTCCTGCTGGCCTGCGCGATCGGAGTGGTCGTGCTAGCGATCTCCGGGCAGTGGGGTGTCCAAGTCGACGCCGGGCGGCGGCCGGCGGCCGGCGGCGCCGCCGATCCTGGCACCTTATGCCGCGTCCGGTGGCTACCCAGCGGCAGCGGCGAACACCGGTTCGTAGGCGTATGCCTGGCCCCCGGCCGTCGGGTGGTACGACTCGCTGATATCCAGCAGGTTGACCGCGTGCAGCCAGCTGCTGGAATCGCAGATCTCGTGTCCGGCAAACGCGGCCCGGACGTCACCGAAGATGTCGGCGTGCCGGCCAGCTGCGGTCCGCAACTGACCGTCAAGTTCATCCGCGGCAGCGTTAAGGTCCTTGCGGTCCGTTGTGCTCAGCCCGATGCACGTGGCCGACTTGGACAGGTCATATAGCTCGGGGTAGCCGAGCAGGACGACGCGCGCGGTTGGCGCCCTCGCGGCTATGTCGTTCAGCACGGCGTCCAGCTCGCCAGGAAGTTGCGTGGTCATCTTGGCTTCGGCGGCGTCGATGGCGCTGACACACGTGCTGGTCGGCGACAGGACGCAGGTCTCCATCACCCTCGAGAAACCGACGTCGTTACCGCCCACTGTGATCGACACGAGCGTCGTTTGCGTAGTGAGGGCGGCCAGCTGGCCGCTGATCACCGACGCTGTCGTGGCGCCGGAGCACGCGACGAATACGAAGCTGGCAGGAGCGTTCGCTGCGGCCCACAGCTCCGAGTAGGCCTTCGTGCTGCGGTCGCACGATCCGCTCGAGCCGATGTAACTCCCAGCGCCGAGGCCGGCCGAGTAGGAATCCCCGAGCGCCGCATATCGGACCGCCGTTTGCGCACTGGCGGGGGCGGCTAGTGCGATCGTGCCGCCTAATGCCGCGGTGATCACGACGACGGCCAGAATGAAGCGGGCAGCAATGGAACGACAATGGCGGGCGGGCGGTATCGGCATCTGCACTCCAGCTATTGAGCCAGGACTGTGGATGCCTAAGTAACATTGGCGGCCAAGGTCGTCAAGAGACAGAAGGGACCAGCCGCAAGTGGCACTGGAAATCAAGCGGCTGACGCTCGCGCACTTGCGTGGCGTGGATGGCCAGACCTGGCCCGTGCACGGTTTCGTGGTGCTGTTCCCAGGCGGCGCCGCCCTGGTCGACACCGGTGCGGGCGGCCCGCAGCGGTGGCTGGATGACTGGCGGGTCGTGAACCGGTCGGTAGCCGACGCGCTTGACGAGCTGGATCTGACGCCCGGTGACGTTGGCCTGGTTATCAACACGCACCTGCATTTCGATCACTGCGGGCAGAACGCCGTGTTCAAGCACGCTGCGTTCTACGTCCAGAGGGCCGAGCTAGAGCGCGCGCGCCGCGAGTCGCCGAAGCTCACCGACTGGTTTGACTTCATGAACGCCAGATTCGAGCTAATCGACGGAGACGCCGAAGTGCTGCCAGGTTTGCGGGTGATCGCCACTCCCGGCCACACAGCCGGCCATCAGTCCGTGCTCGTCGATTCGGCGGACGGGCTATCCGACGCGCTCGTCGGCGACGCCGCCTACAAGCCGCGCCTGTATCTCGACCCGGGTACCGACGATCTGCCCGAGGGGCAGGCCAGCGACGTCGAGGCGTGGCGGGCATCCGTGGGCCGGATCCGCGCCGTCGGGCCGGATCGGGTGCACTTCTGCCACGACACCGAGGTCATCCACTCCTAGCCCGGGGCCGTTACCGTCGCGGTAGGACGCTGTACGCCGGAAGCTAGAGCGCAGCGAAGGCGTCTTCCAGGATCGAGATGCCCTCGGTGAGCAGGCTGTCGCCGATCACGAGCGGGGGCAGGAAGCGCAGCACGTTGCCGAAGGTCCCGCACGTGAGCACGATCATGCCGTTGGCGTGGCAGGTCTTGGCCACCTTGCTAGCCGTGGCCGCGTCCGGCTCGAGCGTGCCCGGTCGCACGAGCTCGATCGCGAGCATCGCGCCGCGCCCGCGCACGTCACCGATGATGGGATTGGCCGTGGCCAGCTGGCGGAGGCGAGGCAGCATGGTCGCCTCGATCGACCTGGCGGCAGCCGGCAAGTCCTCCTTCTCCATGGTGTCGATCGCGCCGAGTGCGGCGGCGCATGCTACCGGGTTGCCCCCGTAGGTGCCGCCGAGGCCGCCGGGGTGGACAGCGTCCATCAACTCAGCCCGGCCGGTGACGCCGGCGAGCGGAAGACCGCCCGCGATGCCCTTGGCGGTCGTAACGAGGTCCGGCACGACGCCTTCGTGGTCGCACGCGAACCACTCACCCGTGCGGCAGAATCCGGACTGGATCTCGTCAGCGATGAAGACGATGCCGTTGGCCCGGCAGTATTCGGCGAGCCCAGGCAGGAATCCATCCGGCGGCACGATGAAACCACCCTCGCCCTGAACGGGCTCGATCACCAGGGCCGCGACGTTCTCCTCGCCGACCTGCGCGTGGATCAGGCTGGTTACGACCCCGAGGGCCTCCTCGGCACATTTGGCCGGGCCGCCAGGCCAGCGGAACGGATATGCCATGGGCATCCGGTAAACCTCGCCCGCGAACGGCCCGAAACCCTCCTTGTATGGCATGTTCTTGGCGGTCATTGCCATCGTCAGGTTCGTTCGGCCGTGGTAGGCGTGGTCGAAGACCACGACGGCGTCCCGGCCGGTGGCGTGCCTGGCGACCTTGACGGCGTTCTCGACCGCCTCGGCCCCCGAGTTGAACAGTGCTGACCGCTTCTCGTGCGTGCCCGGCGTCAACCGGTTGAGCTGCTCGCACACCTCCACGTAACCCTCGTAGGGCGCCACCATGAAGCACGTGTGAGTGAACTGCGCGACCTGCTCGGTGACCCTGCTGACCACGAGGTCGGCGCTGTTGCCTACGGAAGTGACGGCGATGCCGGAGCCAAAGTCGATAAGCGAGTTGCCATCAACATCCACGACGACGCCGCCGCCCGCCGCAGTCACGAAGACGGGCAGGACGTGGCTCAGGCCGCGCGCGACGCTGCGTTGCCGGCGCTCGAACAGCTCGCGGGAAATTGGGCCTGGGATCTCGGTGACGAGATTGCGGTGTTGGGGGAGGGACGGGCCGCCGTGCACTGCCGAATGCGTGGTCATACCCGAGACAATAACGCCCTGCCGCCCTGGCTGAGCGCCGACGCCGGCCAGGCTGAGGAGGGCGGGCAGGCGTGCTGGCCAGGCATGCCCCCGGGCAAACCCGCGCTAGGATGCTGCCCCAGTGACTGAATCATCCTTTCCGTCCCCCGGCATGCGCGGACTGGGGCCGCGGACGTGGCCGGCATCGTCACGACCGGTGATCGCCGGTCTCGGCATGACATCGCTGGGCAAGGTCTACGGCCAGACGTCCGCGCGGTTCGCCGCCGACGCAGTCCGGCTGGCGGTGGCCGACGCGGGGCTCGGGCTCGCGGACGTCGATGGGTTGCTGACGTCTTCAGGGATGGCCGGCGGTATCTCCATCGACCTCCAGCGTGATCTCGGACTCAAGGACTTGCGCCTGCTGTCCCATCTGCAGGCCTACGGCTCAACGGCCGGGGCGATGGTGCAGTTCGCGTCGATGGCCGTGATGTCCGGCACAGCGAACGTGGTCGCATGCGTATTCGCCGATAGTCCGCTCAGGCCGGAGGGAAGCGCCGGCGCGGTCTACGGCTCCCGGCGCGTGCCAGCCGGCTGGTGGGGTCTGCTGGGCGCGAGCGGCGTCGTAGGCGCTAATCCGATGTACGCGCTCGCGGCCCGTCGGCACATGGACCGCTTCGGAACGACGAGCGAGCAGCTTGGCCACATCGCCGTCGCCCAGCGCGACTGGGCCGCACTCAACCCAGCAGCACAGCTGCGCGATCCGATCACGCTGGCTGATCATCAGGCGTCCCGGTGGATCGTCGAGCCCTTTCACCTGCTCGACTGTTGTCTGGTGTCCAACGGCGGCATCGCCGTGGTCATCACGACGGCCGAGCGAGCCGCGTCGCTAGCCCAGCCGCCGGTGCACGTTCTCGGCTGGGCGCAGTCGCATCCGGGCCGGTACCTGCGACGGAGTCCTGACTTCGGGCTCGTGTCAGGAGCGGCGGCGGCCGGTCCGGCTGCCCTCGCTATGGCCGGGCGGCGATTGACCGACGTCGACGTCGCCGAGCTCTATGACTGCTATACCTTCACCGTGCTGCTGACCCTCGAGGATTACGGCTTCTGCCCAAAGGGCGAGGGCGGCCCCTTCGTGGCCAGCGGAGTGCTCGGCCCGGCCGGCAAGCTGCGGCTCAACACGGGCGGAGGCCAGCTCTCGGGTTACTACATGTGGGGAATGACGCCGCTGTCGGAGGCGATCATTCAGGCCCGCGGCGGCGGCGGCGCACGGCAGTCAGCGGCGCACGACATCGTGCTGGTGTCGGGCAACGGTGGCGTCCTCGATCACCACAGCACGCTGGTGCTTGCGAGCGAGGCGGGTGCCGGATGACCGTAGGTCCGGTGCAGCGAGACGATGCGACAGCCGAGTTCTTCGACGCGACGGCGGCCGGGCGGTTCCTGCTGCGGCGCTGCCCGGCCGGGCATATTGGCGAGCCGGCCGCGACCCAGTGCACGGCCTGCGCGGCGACCGACTTGGACTGGGTTGAAGCCGGCGGCGGCGCGTCGCTGGTGAGCTGGGCAGTCAGCTGGAGCCGGCCGGCAGATGGCGACGAACCGCGCAAGACGTTGCTGGCGATCGGCGAGCTGGACGAGGGACCGTGGTGGTGGACGCTGCTCGCGTGCGACCTGCCGCCAGACGCGGCTGAGCTAGTGCCCGGTCGCCGCCTTCGTATCGCGTTCCGGCGCGCGGACGCCGAGCACGAGGCAGTGCCAGTCTTCGTCCTGGCTTGATGGGCGCCGGGATGTCAGCCGTGGACGACGTCGCGGGCAGCGTCCTCGATCGCATCCTCCGACAGCAGGATCGCTGACGTCGCGTCGCCGAGCGGCAGGAAGCTGTCCTGGCTCGCTACGCGCGCGATCCGGCCAGTGAATCCGGCGTCAACCAGCGTGGTGATGACAGTCTCAGAGACCCCGCCGGTGCGCCTCGTCTCGTCGGCGACCAGAACCCGTCCGGTGGCCGCCGCCGCGCGCAGCAGGTCCTCGTAGGGAAGGGGGGCCAGCCAGCGCAGGTCGAGGACCCGGCAGGAAATCCCGTCGACGGCGAGCATGCGGGCGGCGCGAAGGCTGAGTCGTACCCCGTTCCCGAATGTAATGATCGTCAGGTCGCGGCCGCTGCCGTAGAGCCGGCCGCGCCCAAGCGGCACATGCGTCGCGGCCCACCGCTCGGGCGGCTCGTAACCTGCGAGCCAGGCACCGTCGCCGGACTCGTACAGGTCGCGTTCGTGGTACAAGGCGATGGGCTCGAGGAAGATGCATACGCTGCCGTCCAGCTCGGCGGCGGCGAGGCAGGTGCGAAGCATCGCCGCTGCGTCGTCGGAGCGCGCGGGGCAGGCGACTACCAGGCCAGGGATGTCGCGCAGGGCGGCCAGGCCGTTGTCGTTGTGGAAATGGCCGCCAAAGCCCTGCTGGTACGCCAGGCCGGGCACGCGTACGACGAGCGGGTTGCGGTACTGCGCGCGCGAGAAGAACGAGAGCGTGGCAGCTTCACCACGGATCTGGTCGATGGCGTTGTGGAGGTAGGCAAGGTATTGAATCTCCGGCACCGGGAGGAGGCCCGTCAGCGCAGCCCCGAGGGCCATGCCGAGGATGGACTGCTCATCAAGCGGAGAATCGAAAACGCGGCCAGAGCCGAACGTCTTCAGCAGGCCCCGAGTGACGCCGTACACACCGCCCTTCCGTGCGACGTCCTCACCGAACACCAGCATGCCTGGCCGGTCAGCCATCTCGTCAGCCAGCGTGCGGTTGATGGCCTGCGCCAGCGTGACGAGGCCGGGAGGCTCTGGCTTGCCGGCCGGACTCGGCCGCTGGCGCCGCTGCCAGCCGCGTGGCTGCCCCGGCAGGGCTTGGCGAGAGCGGGCGGCCAGGTTGGCCGCGACGATGGCCGGCCGGCGTGGCGCGATCGGCGCCATGACCTGCTCGGCCGTAGCCAGTCGCGGCGCTCCGGCGACCTTCGCGGCCAGCGCCAGCACTCGTTCCTTCGAAGCGTCGTAACGCTCGAGCACCTCAGCCGGGGTTAGGGCGCCCGCGGTCACGAGCAGGCGTGCTGTCCCCAGCAGCGGATCGCGCGCGGTGTCGGCCGCGATCTCCGCGGGCGTGCGGTAGGAGGATTCGACGTCGGTACCCGCATGACCGCCAAGGCGCACGACCCGGAGATGCAGGAATGCCGGAGCGCGCCGCTCGCGAACCCAGTCCGCTGCCGCCGCAGCGACGTCGTGAGTCTGCGCCAAGTCGGCCCCGTCGGCGGCGAAGTACTTGACCCGGGGCCGGCCTGAGTTCACCGACTCGATCCAGCCCGCCGGCGTCCGGACGCTGATCCCGATGCCGTTGTCCTCGCACACCAGCAGCAACGGCAGCGGCAGACCCTGATAGGCACACCACGAGGCTGTGTTCAGTGCCCCGGCAGCGGTCGAGTGGTTCACGGATGCATCACCGAAACTGGTGACCACGAGGCAGTCGCGCGGCCACGGCGTGTCGAGGTCGAGCTTCGCCGCCCGCTCGACGGAGAAGGCCAGGCCAACCGCCCGTGGCAAATGCGACGCGATCGTCGATGTCTGCGGGATGACGTGCAGTTCTGGATGCCCGAACACCTTGTGCCGCCCGCCCGCAATTGGCTCAGCGGCCGCCGCCACGAGCCCGAGCAACACGTCTTTCGCGCCGTCACGGCGCGGGTGCGCCTGGGCCGCGCGAACGAGGTAGAACGCGCCGGAGCGGTAGTGCAGCAGCGCCGGGTCCGTGAGCCGAAGCGCCGCACCGACGGCTGCGTTGCCCTCGTGACCGGCCGAGCCGATGGTGTAGTAACCAGCGCCTCGTGCTCGAAGCCACCTCGCCGCTATATCCAGGTGCCTGCTGGCCATCTGCGCATCGAATAGCTCGAGGGCTCGCGCGATCGACAAGCCGCTGCCCGGGCGGATCGCATCGTAAGCAGCTGGCCGGACCGCAGGCTGGACGGTACTCAACTCGCGGATGGCGCGTAGGAGCCGTTGCTCGGCAATGTCCTCGCTGGTGTCCGGCTCGGCGTCGGCCGACAGATGGTGCGGCTCGGGTCCTGCAGCCGCGGCGCTCATCTTCCGACCGTATGCCACCGGCGCGTGGTTCGCACTGCCGGATTAGTAGCGCGCAAATGAAACCGCGGTGACAGGGGACGCCGAACCAAGTCGGCAGGGCCGGGCCAGGTCAGCGCGCATCACTCGAGACGTGGTATGACGGGCCAGTCCAGGAGCATTCTGGCTACTACCGCAACCGTCGTGGAGGCCCTGTGCTGCCATGGTCTGCCCCGCTAGCGGGGACGCTCAACGAGGACGTCATCAATAGCGAGTTCCTGCGCGGCAATCCCTTGAGCGATCCACATGAGCGACCGCTGTGGGTGTACACACCGCCGGGATACGCGGACGAGCCAGCGCGCCGCTACCCGTCGGTGTACGTCATCCAGGGCTTTACGGGATTCCTGACCACGTGGCAGAACAGGTCAGCGTACCGTCAGCCGTTCCCGGAGACCGCCGATCAGGTCTTCGCGTCCGGGCAGGCACCGCCGGCCATCCTGGTCTACGTCGACGCATGGACCAGCTACGGGGGCAGCCAGTTCGTCGACTCGCCCGGCACCGGGCAGTACCACTCCTATCTGTGCGACGAAGTAGTGCCCTGGGTGGATGTGCATTACCGCACCGTCGCCGACAGGGACCACCGGGCCATCATGGGCAAGTCCAGCGGCGGTTTCGGTGCCATGATCACCCCAATGCTGCGCCCGGAGTTGTTCAGCAGCCTGGCGACGCACGCCGGTGACTCACTCTACGAACTGTGTTACCTCCATCAGTTCGGGGAGGCGGTGCGCGTGCTCCGGGCCTATGACGCCGATATCTGGTCGTGGTGGGCCGATTTCCGGTCGAGGGTGGCGTTCACGCATCCGGCCGACGGCCCGTTGCTCGGCGTCCTTGGTGTGGCGGCAGCGTTCTCGGCGCGCGACGATGGCGCCGTGGACCTGCCGTTTGATCCGCGCACTGGCGTATTGCGACCCGACGCCTGGCAACGGTGGCTGGACTGGGATCCGGTCCGGATGGCGCCGAGGTACGCCGACGCGCTGCGATCGATGAGATCGATCTGGATCGACGCAGGCACCAGAGATGACTACTTCCTGGATATCGGAGCCGAAGCATTTCGTGATGAATTGCGAGCTATCGGAGTGAGCGATGACGTCATCCGGTACGAGCTTTTCGACGCGACCCATGCCGGCATCGACTACCGGTACCCGATGTCCCTGGCCTGGCTATGCCAGCGCATGGCAGGTACGGGCGGTGCCACTCAGAAGATCAAGTGAACGTTCCGCGGCTGGATTACGTGGTGGGGGTAGGAAGGCTGACAGGCAAATTACAAGGAACGGAGACGTAGCAATGCGCAACCGATGGTGGGCGGCGCCGATCATGGCAGGCGGAGCAGCCCTGCTAGCGGCGTGCGGTAGTTCAGGTTCTCCTTCAGCGAGCTCTTCACATACGAATGCGGCACCGCCGAGCGTCTCGACGACGCCGCAGAGCAACGCGTCATCGGCGACGATCATGACGCACAGCACGAGCAAGGGAACTGTGCTGACGAACGCCCAGGGCAGGACGCTCTACTGGTTCGCTATCGACACTTTCACGAAGTCAAACTGCACCGGCTCGTGCCTCACGTACTGGCCCCCGGTCACCGGTACGGCGGTAGCCGGATCAGGGGTGACCTTGATGCACGGATTCGGCACGATCACCCGATCCGACGGCTCAGTCCAGGCGACCTACGAAGGGCACCCGCTCTACACCTACATAGGCGACAGCGCCCCTGGCCAGATCAACGGCAACGGCAAGAACCTGTCCGGCGGTCTGTGGTGGGCGATGACGCCGTCGGGCGCCAAGCTGGCCGGAGCGGCCGCTCCGAAGAGCAGTCCATCGTCTGGTGGCGGCGGAGGGTACGGCTACTAGGCTCAATCCGCACGCCGGTCCAGCCTCCGGCTGATGTCAAGCCGGGCTGACAGGCTTCCTGACATCGAGAAGAGCCTTCGCGATTACCGGCGTGGGCTCTTCTCGTAGTTTTGGGGTCGATCAGCGTCGGATCGTCACGATGGCGCGATTACCGTGAGCGCGCGGGGCAGCGCCCGGATACGGAGCGGCGCACCCGCCTCCAGCGGCGCGGCACACACGAGCGTCTCGCCGTCGGCCGCCGCCGGCATCGCCCGGTCGACGGTCAGCGTAAGCGCGTGGTCGCGCTCGAGGCTCACCTCGCGCAGCGTGGTGTGCGCGCCGTCCTTGATCTTCATGAGAGCGCGGACGAATGAGATCTTGGGACCGTGTCGCATGAGCACGAGGTCAAGGACGCCGTCATCAATCCGGGCTGGCGGGGCGACCATCATGCCGGCGCCGAAGTAGGCGGAGTTGGCGACGACGACGGCGTATCCGGCGAAGTCGTGCTGCCCGCTATCGCCGGTGATCTCGAACCGAGCCGGGCGCCAGGTTGCGACCGCACGCAGCGCGGCTACCGGATAGACCAGCGGACCCCGCAGCCACCGGCTCGCGTTGGCGATCTCCCCGGCGACCGACGGCACGCCAACGTACACGCTGCCTGCCACGATCAGCTCGGATCCGTCTGGTCCAGTTACTCCGATGAGATCGATGTTCCTGGTCGCGCCTGCCGTGAGCAAGGTGGCCGCGGCGGCCGGGTCGGACGGGATCCCGAGCACCCGCGCGAGGTCGTTCCCGCGCCCCGTCGGGATGATGCCGAAGCAGCCGCCAGACCGAGCGGCCGCGCTAGCAAGGGCGCCGGCCATGCCATCGCCACCAACGGCGACGATTACCTGGCCCGCCGCAGCTGCCTGCGCGGCTAGTTCGACCGCATGCGCCAGACTGGCGGAGACGGAGACCTCGTAATTTGCGCCAGCCGTCGCCAAGGCTGCGGTGGCGGGCGGCACGGCTCTGACAGCGCGGCCGCGACCAGCGGCCGGGTTCACGATGAGTGAGAAGCGGTGCATGTGCCCTCCGTCGCGTCCGGCGGCGTAGCGACCGCTGGTGATCGGCACAGGTTACCCGCGCCGGGGCCGCGCTGCCGGGCGTACGATCGGGCCATGCCACCGCAGCGGCGTGCCGCGGGCACAGAGCCGCAGTTCCTCCAGGTGCAGACGACCACGGACTCGCGAGCCGAGGCGATGGAACTCGCGCAGGCCGCGGTCGAGGGACGGCTGGCTGCGTGCGCCCAGGTCGCGGGCCCGATCGCCAGCACCTACTGGTGGGAAGACGGCCTGGAGAAGGCCGAGGAGTGGATGATCATGCTGAAGCTCCCGGCCAGCCAATTTGATGCCCTCGCAAACTTCCTGGCCGAACGCCATAGCTACGATGACCCCGAGATCATTGCCACCCCGATCGTCGCCGGCTCCCAGTCCTACCTGGACTGGCTAGCCGAGGAAACGAGGCCGCAATGACAGATGGATTCGAGCAAGCAGATCGGCATGACTACGGGTTGTTCGGCCCTGGCTCGGTGACCTGGCGTGTGCTCAGCGAGCCGGTCATGTGGATAGCCGGACTGCGAGCGATGTATATGCAGGCACTTCACCCACGGGTGATGAAAGGGACGTGGCAAAACACCGTCCTTGCCAAGCCAGATGAAGCCTGGGGGCGATTCACCCGCACTGTCGAATTCGTCCGCGTACGTACGTATGGGACCACTGCCGAAGTGGAGCGGGTGGGCGCCCGGGTCCGCAAGGTCCACGCCTCGCTGCACGGCGTAGACGCCGACGGCCAGAAATTCCGCCTGGACGAGCCGGAGTTGCTGCTCTGGGTGCACTGCGGCGAGGTTGGCTCCTACGCCGAGATCGCCCGACGCAGCGGTGTGCACGTGACGCCGGCCGAGCTCGACAGGTTTGTCGAAGAGCAGCGCCGCAGCGCTGCCGTCGTCGGCCTCGACCCGGCCGGCGTACCGGCCAGCATGGCCGAGCTGGATGCGTACTACGCAGCGATGCGCCCGAAGGTGGGCGCGTGCGCTGAAGCGAGGCATGCTCTGCGACTATCGTTCACGCCGAAGGTGCCGCCGAGCCTGCTGCCGCTACGACTTCTGGTGCCGCCGCTGAACGTGCTCGCCTACGCGAGCCTGCCGCGGTGGGCTCGCCGGATGTATGGCACACCGGCCATTGGCCTGACCGACGCGGCGGTGACATTGGCGCTTCGGGCGGCATTCGAGTCCACCACCCGGTTGCCGCCGCAGGTCTTCCAGCTGACCGTGCCGCCCCGGCGCCAGCAAGCGCAGTCCGCGGCCTAGCGGACGCTCGCGTGATGAGCGCGAAGAATTCATACCTATCGCGCAAACGTTGCGCGGGCCTGCTGCTCTGTTACTCGCCAACCTCCCCGCCGGCGAGTTCGCAGACAATGTCCAACTGGCCAACATGCCGCGCGTACTCCTGCACGAGGTGGAAGAGCACGCGCTCCAGCGACGCGGGAGTGGCGCCCTGCCAGCGCTCACCTGGGCGGCCAGTGTCGGCCAGGTCGTGTGACTGGACAATTTCCTTCGTCCGCGCGGCTTGTTCGGCAAGCGCTGCCGTGAGATCCGCAAGGGTTTCGTCGTCCGCGACGTACCAGTGGCCGTCGCGCTGATCTCCCCACGGGTTGGCGACCTTGGTGCCCTCGAAACCCCAGTCGAGCCAGCGCAGTTCTACATGGCGCAGATGCTGGATGAGTTCGAGTGGCGTCCAGCCGGACGGAAGCCCGCTGGCTCTTAACTCCTGGGCAGGCAGCGACTGCAACTTACTGATGAGCCTCGAGCGGAAGTAGTCCAGGTAATTGAGAAAGACCTCCGTCCGCGACGCTGCGGGCCTAGTCGGCTCGGGGAATGCCTGGCTCATCCCGTCAACCCAGGGTGTCGGAGGGCACGTTCCACCTGCTGAGCACTGGTTCCTCGTGCTCGAAGCCCAGCACGCTCACCGTGCCAGTATCGAGCTTGAAGTACCGGCCCGCCCCTGGCCCGAGCCCGAGCCACCGTGCGCCAAGAACGCGCAGCAGGTGGCCGTGCGCGACAACGGCGACGTCACCCTGCGCCAGCAGCGGCGTGACCTCAGCGAGCGCGTGGTCGGCCCGCGCCCCGACCTGATCGATGGTCTCGCCTGGATGCTCGGCGTCTCCGGCGACCACTCCGTCACGCCAGAGGTACCAGCCGACCTGCTGGCGGCCGATCTCCAGAGTGGTCAGTCCCTCGTAACCGCCGTAGTCCCACTCCTGCAGGTTCGGATCGAGCCGCACGGCGGGCAGGCCAGCCAGTTCGGCTGTTTCGATGGCGCGGCTGGCGGGGCTGCTGAACGTGGCCACGATCGGCCGGCCCGCGAGTGCACGCCCGAGTTGGACCGCGGCGGCCCGGCCGGCGGCTGTCAACGGCACGTCGGTGCGGCCCGTGTGCTGGCCGGACCGGCTCCACTCGGTCTCCCCGTGCCTGATCAAGATCAGCTCGCCCATGCCCAGCATCATGTCACTGTGCCAGCGCCTGCTGTGGCGTCGATCACGGGCCCTGCGGCCATGCTGAGCGTTGCCTGGACGCGCGCCCCTTAAATGCTCTGGGACAGGTAAAGGATCTGGCCGGACAGATCGATACCGGCTCGCTCATTGGGGTCGCCGGGTTACAGTTGCGGGCAATTAGCTGACCGGCGCTCCCTGCCCTGGGCCCGGTAGCGGTTGATTTTTCCGATGACAGCTACCTGAGCCCCCGAGAGCTACTGTGCGCTTGGTCCCTAGCCCTGCACGCCCTGCAGACGGTCCGCCCCGGCGTCCTCGCCGTCCCATTGTCGAGCGACTGGCCTGCTGGAGCGCCCGGCGCCGGAAGACCGCTGTCGCCCTCTGGCTTGGCTTTATGGTCGCGGCCTTCATCGGTGGCCAGTTCGCGGCCGGGTCCGGGGTCCCGCAATACGATCCCGGCCAGTCCGGCCGGGGCGAGCAAGTACTGACCAAGCTCGGCGTGGTGACGCCGCCGCGAGAGAACGTCCTGATCGAGGCGCGCGCAGGCGAACGGCACCTCGCTACCGCCGCAGCGACCGAGGTACGCAAGGTCACGCTGGAGGTCGAGGCCGCGCTCGCCGCCCGGCCACAAGCGGCTGCGAACATCCGCACGCCCTACCAGCCCGGCATGGGCGGCATGCTGACGAACAACGGCACCGTGGCGTTGCTCACATTCACGGTGGCCGGACCAAGCTCGTCGGCTCAGACGACAGTGCTTTCTGACCTGGCTGCGGTCCACTCCGTCCAGGCGCACAACCCGCACCTGCTCGTGCGCGAGGCAGGGGAGGCCAGCACGGACCGGGTGGCCAACGCACTGCTCGGCAGCGACTTCCGGAAGTCCGAATGGACGTCCATCCCGCTGACGCTGATCTTGCTGCTCGCCGTCTTCGGGGCACTCATCGCGGCCGGAATTCCGGTACTGCTCGCCGGGACGGCGGTCGTGACCGCTGTCTCGCTCCTCAGCGTGGCTGCCCGCTGGTTCCCAGTCGGCTCTGGCACCTCGGAGCTAATCCTCGTCATCGGAATGGCCGTCGGGGTCGACTACTCCCTGTTCTACCTGCGGCGGGAGCGCGAAGAACGGATGAACGGCCACGACGAGAAGGCCGTCGTCGGGATCGCCGCGGCCACATCGGGTCGCGCCATCCTGATCTCCGGTCTGACCGTGATGGTCTCGCTCGCCGGATTGTTCCTCACCGGCATCGACATCTTCACCGGCATCGCGTTCGGGACCATCATGGTCGTCGGCGTCGCTGTTCTCGGCTCGCTGTTTTTCCTGCCGGCGCTGCTCTCCTGGCTCGGGCCGTGGGCTGATCGGCTCCAGCTTCCGTACCTCGGCCGCCGGTTGACGCATCCGCGGGCCTCCACGCTGTGGGCTGGGCTGGCTAAGCGGGTCGTCCGAAAGCCGCTGCTTTATGGCGGTGTCGCGGCGGCCGCGCTGCTCGCGCTCAGCGCGCCAGCGCTGGGCATGCGCCTCGGTAATCCGTCGGTCGACCTGCCGAGCAACCTCGGCGTCGTGCAAGTGCTGGAGGAGATCCAGCACAAGTTCCCCGCCAAGCCTGCGCCCGCCGACGTCGTCGTGAGCGGCTCAAACCTGGCCAGCCCGGCCATGCATCGGGCGATCACCTCGCTCGAAGCGCGAGCGGCGGCCGGTGGCCCGATTCACGACCCGGTGAGCGTCACGCCAGTAGCCGAGGGCAAGGCGCTGCTCATTCAGGTGCCGCTCGCGGGCAACGGCTCGAGCATGGTGTCGACCAACGCGGTGGTGACACTGGAGAATCAGATCTTGCCCGCGACGATCGGCACCGTACCCGGCGCGAGCTTCTCCGTCACCGGTGACACGGCCTCTAACCACGACCTGCGGTCCATGCTGCATTCGCGCACTCCGATCGTCTTTGGGACGGTCGCGTTGCTCGCATTCGTGCTGCTGATGCTCGCCTTCCGCAGCCTGACGATCCCGCTGGTCTCGATCCTGCTCAACTTCATGTCGGTGGGTGCTGCATACGGACTGGTCACCCTCATCTTCCAGGACGGGCACCTGCAGTCAGTGCTCGGCTTCACGTCCTTCGGTGCGCTCATCCCATGGGTGCCGTTGTTTACATTCGTCATGCTGTTCGGGCTCAGCATGGACTACCACGTCTTTATCCTGAGCCGGATCCGAGAGCTGTGGTCGGGCGGCGCCAGTGCCAAGGACGCCATCGTCGACGGCGTCGGCAAGTCGGCAGGCGTCGTGACCAGCGCGGCCGTGATTATGGTCGCTGTCTTCTCGATCTTCGCCACGCTGGACATGATCGACGTGAAGATGCTCGGTGTCGGCCTCGCCGCAGCCGTCTTCATCGACGCCACACTCGTGCGCGGCGTCGTCCTGCCCGCGGCACTAGCGCTGCTCGGCGAGCGCGCGTGGTACCTTCCACGGAAGCTGAGCTGGCTGCCTGGACGCAGCCTCGTGTGCGAGGGCTCGCCGGTGCCAACGCCGACGCGGGTAC
>Ga0126373_10001289_pt1 | contig 17677 bp, 19 predicted proteins | sample PanSoiMetPlot_11_FD_92545 | JGI IMG/M metagenome (GOLD analysis project Ga0126373, IMG submission 92545) | Tropical forest soil microbial communities from Panama - MetaG Plot_11 | ecosystem: Environmental > Terrestrial > Soil > Tropical forest > Bulk soil | place: Panama | collected 2016-02-17 | reverse complement strand
TTTCAGGGCATGAACAACCTGGCGACGGCGAAGCTGGCGCACTCCTGGCAGCACAGTTTTGGCGGCTGGTTCATCCCCGCCAATGCCGACGTCTCGCCCGACCTGGTGCTCGAGGATGGGCGGCCGCGCGAGATCGACATCCAGCCCATGAAGGCGCAATATGTCGCAGGCACGCCGGTGCCAGCGTCACACCCGGGCACGAACAAGGACGTCGACGAGCTCATGGGGCTGATGCTCGGCGCCATCCACGAGGAGGCGCCCAGCGCGGCAGCTGGCGGCGGACCAGGCGCGACTTCGGGGCACGATCGCGCGCTGATCCGCTCCATGCTGCAGGACGCGTACGACGACGTGCTCAACGGCGGGCTGCAGGCGATGACCTTCGTCGGCAGCATGGTCACCGAGATCGCCGACCGCATCGTCGACTACTACGACGTGACCGTGCCGGTCTACTGCAGCGTGCAGCCCAAGGGCATGCGTCAATCCGTGCGCAAGGCGCAGGAGCTGACGCAGGACATGTGCCAGGGCGTGTACGACTACTGGTGCGAGTATCCGCCCGAGGAAGGCGAAAATCTGCCCTACGCGCAGATGCTGATGCAGTGGTCGCTCGAGGGCCGCATCCCGTTGCGCCAGGCGCTCGAAAAGGGCCTGGGTGATGAATCTCCGGACGAAACGATGATCGAGATTCAGACGGAAAAACTGCTGTTCAACACGCCGCAAGGGCAGCAGTATCTCTTTCAGCTGGTCGGCAAGAAGCTCGACGACCAGAAGATGGCGCAGTTGTTCGCCGCGGTGCAGAGCGGCAACGCCATGCCCGACGGCACGCCGACCGCGGCGCTGCCGGGCGGAGGCCAGCCGCCGCCCGGTCCGACGGGCCAGCTCGCCGGCACCAATCCGCCGCAACCTGTGAACTCCGCGATTGGTGGCATCATGGCGGGTGCCACCGGCGCCGGCCCGATGCGCCAGGACGTGCTGGCCGGCATGCTCACCCCACCCGTGCGCGCAGGAACCTAGACGCGACTAGTCGGAACGGGGGCCGTTTCCTCCGGGAGAAGAGCTCAGAGTTATGGCTCAGACCAAGGAAGAAGCCCGCAAGAACCGCAGCGTGCTCAACATCGGTGGCTGGGGCGATCCCATCGAGGGCTACGGCACCAGCAACCCGTCGCCCAACGTCGGCAACATCCGCGACACCGAGGGCGCGAGCCTCGGCGTGCAGGACAACGCCAATCTGGCGCACTTCATCGAAGACCCCGAGACCTTCAACAACACGCCGGCCGTCAAGAAGAGCTACTCCTGGAACCGCGGCGAGTACGGCAACGGCAACGGACCGACCTGATCGCGATGGCCGAGCCACACGGGCGCTGGAGCGCCAACACGAACGAGACCGGTCCGTCCCGTCGGCAGAAGCCACCGGTCGTCGATCGCGGCAAGAAGTGGACCGCGGCCAGCGACCGCGCCGCGGACAAGCGCGCGGGCATCAAAGAGGGCTCGGCGCGCGACGATGCGCTGGACCGCAAGCGTGGCGTGCCGGTGCGAAAGGGCAAGTAGCTATGGCGATCACCGCGAAGAAGCGCCAGTCACTCAAGTCCTCCCAATTCGCGCTTCCCGGCAAAGGCACCGGTGCTGGCGGCAAAGGACCGGGCAGCTACCCGATCGACACGCCGGGACGTGCGCGCAACGCACTGGCTCGCGGTGCTCAGAACGCGACCCCGGCGGAGCAGGCGACCATTCGTCGTAAAGTCGCCGCGAAGTATCCGAACATCGCCGTGAGCGGCAAGAAGGGCGCCAAGAAGTAGTGGTCCGTTCGGGGATGACCTCGCAGGGCCTGCGCATGGCACCACCCTTGCCGCGTGAGCCGCGCGTCCCACCCGGCTCGAGCTTTCCGAGACCCACGCCGAAATCCAAGCCCCAACCGAAAGGCGGCAAGGGAAAATAATGGCCAACGGCAAAGTCCCCAAGATTCCCAATGCGAATCCGCGTGTCGGCCTGCCCAAGATGCCCAAGATGCCGGCGCAGCCGCGTGGCGTGCCGGGCGTGCCCACGACCGCGCGTGTCACGCGAGCGGCGCGGGTGCCGCGCGCACCGGGCATGCCGAAGCTATGACCAAGGCGCACGCCGAGTGCGGACCGTCCAACGCTGGCTCGAGCGCTGGACCCGCGACTGAGCCCGAGTTCGACCGACGCGCACGCATCAACGCCAGCCTGTTGCCGCCCCAGCCGGCGGTGCTCGAGGCGGATCGGCATAGTTATCCGTTGCCCCCGCAGCGCGTGCACCGTGGCGACATCCCCACGGGTGGCGCGGGCGGTGGACACCTGCACGAAACGCTGCCGACGAAGAATGCCCGGCGGTAAGCCCTACACGAAGCCCGTCTCTCGAGCGCAGGCGCGGTTCTTCGGCTACGCCGCGGGCGGCAACGTGCCCGGCTTCAGCCCGGCCGACGCCCGGGGAAAATTGCGGGGCGTGAAAGAGAGCAAGCTCCCCGCTCGAGCGAAGGCCGGAAAGTCCTGAGGGCATGGCGGGCGAGGCCTCGGGTGACGTCCTGCAGCAGACCGTGGACAGTTTCGCCCAGCGCGTGAGCGACTACGCCTCGGGCATCGCGAATCGCCTCGGCTCGCCGCTCAGCGGCCAGCAGCTGACGCAGGACGAGGCCGTGCAGCGCTGGAACTTCTCGCCCCTCGGCTCCACGGACGCGGCCGACGCGGCGTACCACCAGCTGGTCGCCCAGGGTCAGGCGCCAGGTCAGGCGCTGAACCAGGTCTACCCCATGCGCCAGTTGCTGATGCAGGGCGCGGACATCAACGACTCGATCGCCAAAGCCAAGCAGCTCGCCGGCTGGGCGGCTGACGCGGCAGGTACGCAACCGCCTGAGCCACCCGAGGGCTCGACCTTGCCGATCAGTCTGGCCCAGCAGAGCGTGGCGCGTTCACTCGGCGCCATGCCGTCAGGGCCGGTGGCGCCGGGACCAGGCGCACTCCCGCCGCCACCGGTTGCGCCGACGCCGACGCCGTTGCCCACGCTGCCAGCCGCGCCGATGATGCCGCCGCCACCTGGGGCAGGCATGCCGCCCATGCCACCGGTGAGCTGACATGCCACTGCCACCTGGCGCTCGAGTCGGCACCTTGCCAGACGGCTCACTCACGTGGATTGACGCTCAGGGCAACGCCATCAACGCGGACGGCTCGCCGGTCCAGGGCGCGCCGCAAGCGCAGCCACTGCAGGCACAACCCAATACGGCACCCACAGCGTTGCCTGGGCCGTCCGCCACACCCACGACGCCGGCACCGGCGCCCACCGCGGCACCCGCACCGGCGGCGACCACTGCGGCGACCACCGCGGCACCAGCGCCAGCGGCCGGGCCCACCGTGCCGGGCACGACGGTCCCGCAGCAGCCACCGGTACCGGGCTTAGCGGGCAACGGTGCCGTGGGCACGCCCGGCGGCAACGACCAGGTCGACGCCATCACCGCCCAGGCGCGCCAGGAGATCAGCGACGCCAACGCGCAGGTCACCCAGGCCTACAGCGCGCTCAACGGTCTGCAGACGCAGTACTCGCAGGAAACCGACCCGCTCAAACAGCAGCAACTCAGCGCGCAGATCACCGCGTCGTACTCGCAGCTCGGTTCGGCGGAGCAGCGCGTCGCCACCGCCAACGCGGCCTACTCGAGCACGCTCACCAAAGCGCTCGACCAGGTCACGGTCAGTCCCGAGCAGGCCAACCTGTACAACGCCCAGGCCGGCGCGGCGAAGGCGCAGGGTGACTACTCGACCACGCAGGCCCAGGTCCTCGCCCAGGGCTCAGAGGGCCAGCGTCAGCTCGTCGCGGCGCAAGCTGGTCAACAAGCGGCCAGCGGCCAGGCGGCGCTGCTCACTGCGCAGGCAACGGCTGCCAAGACACCCGCCGAAGCGGCTGCGCTCCAGGCGCAGGCGGCGCAGTCCACCGCGCAAGCGAACCAGATCAACACGCTGCTGCCAGGGCTGGTTGCCAAGCAGAACGCCGAAACCGGTCTCACCCAGGCGCAGACGGACCTCACCGGGTCGCAATCGGACTACTACAAAGCCGGCGCGGGCCTGCAGACCGCGAATGCCAACCTGGCAAACGCCCAGGCCGACGTCCAGCGCGCCACGCTCGCCGCCGGTGGTCCGCAGGCGACTGTCCAGAGCACGCTGGCCAACGCCGCAGCCAACCAGGCTACCGCGCAGCAAACGCTCGAGAACATCACCAAGCAAAAGCTCGGCCCCATTTACGGACTGCAGGACCAGATCAACGCGGCCATCCCCATCATCCAGCAGCACGTCTTCGGGCCTGGCGGCTCCGGCGACCCGAGCCAGGCCAACGACCTGCTGCAGCAGTTCACCACCGCCACCATCGGCGGCACCACGCCGTTCGAGGCCGCCAAGGCGGCCGCCAGCCAGCAGGGCGTCAACTACGGCACCCAGATGGCCGGTGCCAACGCGCTGCAGAACGCCATGGCCTCGCGCGCGAGCTCGTACGCCGGTCTGGCGGGCAATGCGCTCGGCACGCTCGAGCAGATGAACGCCTACGCGCCGAAAGGCAGCCAGGCCATGGCCGGCGCGTTCCAGTCGGTGCTTGACTACATGGGCAGCAAACTGGCCCAGCCGCAGTTCGCGCCGGTCAACGTCCCGGCACCGCCGCCCATGCCGTCGTTCCTGCAGGGCTTCGCGCAGGGCAACAGCATCGGCCAGCAACAGGGTGCCGCGCAGGCGCAGGGTGGCGGCGGTGCTCAGTCACCGACGATCAACGTCAACGTCAACGGCCAGCCCCAGGGGCCAGGCGCCGGCGCGACGTTCAATCCGTTGGCGATGGCAGGTGCTCTGGGTGGTGGCGGACCGGCACCCGGCCCCACGATTCCGACGAACGCGCAGGCACCGGCGCCCTATCCTGGCGCGCCGTCACCCTACGCCACGCCGTCGCCGATCAACTATGCGTCCGCCGGCGCGACGCCAACGCCGGCGCAGTCCTTCGCGCAGGGTCTTGCCGGCAATCAGCCAAACTATCCCAACGTGCTTTCGATGTACGGCATGAACCTGCCGAGTCCAATGTCCATGCTGGGTGGCCAGAACTACGTCGGGATGCCGCTGCAATGACGACGCGGGGTGGTGTAGTGGTCAGCATGGCACTTCTGTTGAGTGCAGAGCCAGGTTCGAGTCCTGGCCCCGCAACCTTGCCTGAAGGAGGGCCCAGCTAACAGACCTCTCTGGACTCCTCGGCGGACTCGGCACCTTCGCCGGCCAGACGGCCGGCGTGCAGTCCGGACTGCAGCAGCAGGCGCTGTCGCAGCAGATGCAGCAGTTCCTCATGGCGCTGCAGTTCCAGCAGCAGCAGGCCGCGTTGTCGCAGGCCATGAATTACGGTCAGGCGTACGGCTTCGCGCCGGGCGGCAACTACCTGACCTGGGGTTCTGGGGGCCCGACGCAACCGGCGGCCGGTACGCCCACCCTGAACCAGCAGCAGGTGCAGCAAGCGCTACTCGGCTCGCAGTTGCAGAACGCGCTGGCCAGCGCGGGCGTCACCGGCCAGTTCGCGCAGCCGCTGCCGTCCAATTACACCGCCGGTACCGTGCTCACCGCGCCGAGCACGACGCCCGGTCTCGGCCCGGCCTACGGCATCGTCAACGCTGACGGCTCGGTGCAGATGACCAGCGCCGAAGGCCTGCAGCAGACCGCGGCGCAGCGCGGCACCACCGCCCAGGCGCTCATGTCCGGTGCCCAGCCGGTCGATTGGAACACGCTGCAGCAACTGTCGATGGGCCCACCCACCGGCCCGAGCCAGCAGACGCAGGCCGCGCAGCAGCAGGCCTATACGCAGGCCGCGACGACGGCGGGGTTGACGGGCTACTTCACCAACCCGCAGATGCAGCCGGCCGCGCTCATGCAGCAGGGCATGAACATGCAGGGCCAGTCGTTCTACAGTCTGCCGCAGTCTGAGCAGCAGTTCTGGCTCGGCTACAACCAGAACAACCCGCAGCTCGCCGCGCAGGCCTGGGCGCAGGCGACCAACGGTGCGCTGCAGCAGGCCGGCTACCAGAACCCGAACGCGCTGCCGCAGCAGACCCTGCAGTCGATCAACCAGGCCGCGCAGCTCTCGGGCATGTACAACGGTGCGCCCACCGAGGCCGCACGGCAGTTCAACCAGCAGCAGATGCAGCAGCTCGCCGAGTTCCAGCAGAACCTCGGTCTGCAGCAGGGCCAGCTCGGCCAGCAGTACCTGTCGACCGCGGCCCAACTGCAGGGCCCACAGAACACCTTCCAGCTCAGCAATTACCTGCGCGGCGCGCAGGGCAATCCCAACGTGCCGACCTACCTGCAGAATCTGCAAAACAACACGGCGGGCCAGATGGCCGCGTTCCAGGGCACCGGCTCAACCGCGCCCACACCGCAAAGCGCGCAGGGCCTGATGGGCCAGATGGGGTATGGCGGCACGGACGCCAACGGCAACCCGATCACCTCGAGCGCCACGCCGGGCTGGGACTACAACTCGACGCTCAACAGCATCAACCAGATCGCCCAGCGGGGCGCGCAGGCCCTGGCGCCCGGTTCGCTCGAGAAACTCACGCCCGACGAGCTGCAAGCCTTCGGCTCGGGACTCGGCGCCGCCGGCTACACCTTGCCCAGTTTCATGTCCGCGTACAACGCCAGTCGGGTCGGCCAGCAAGCCCCGGTCGGCGCGATGTCTCTGAGCTGACCACGTGGCCACGGGCATCTGGCTCGACCCGGACACCCTGCGACAGACAGCCGGCCAGATCTGGTCGCAGCAGGTCACCGGCCAACTGCAGGCCGGCGAGAACTGGGCACAGCAAGCCATGCAGAACGCCATGCAGCAGACGCAGAGCATGGTCCAGCAGCTCGCTCCGCCCGCACCGGCACCCACGCCGCCGCCAGCGCCAGCCCCCGTCGCCACGCCAACGCCGGTGGTCGAGGCGCCCACGCCCGGCCAGGCGACTCCGGCGCCAACCCCAACGCCGGTGCCCGTGGCTCCCGCGCCTGAGACGCCGGCGCCCGCCCCAACACCGCAACCCGCGCCGGAACTGCCGAGCGTGCCGACACCCGCGCCCACCCCAACACCGACACCGACGGACACGCAGCAGGCGGGTGACAACTGGGCGCAGCAGCAGCTCCAGAACTTGCTCGGCCTCTCAGGAAACGCGCAGGCGGGCCCACAGCCCACGCCAGCCGCCCCGAGTCCTCCGAGCCCGTCCATGCCGCCACCGCCGCCTGCACCCCCGCAGAACGCGCCGGTGAGCACACCGGGCGCTCCGGCCGGTCCGCAACCCAACCAACCGGGCGACCTGATCGACCAGGCGCGTCAGGCAGCCGCAAGCGCCGGCATCGACCCCGAAATTTTCTCTAGGCAGATCCAGCAAGAATCGGGCTTCAATCCGAACGCGAAGTCTGGCGCCGGTGCCCTGGGGATCGCCCAGTTCATGCCCAGCACGGCGCAGGGCCTCGGCATCGACCCGATGAACGCCGCGCAGGCGCTGGGCGCGGCGGCGCAGATGGACGCGAAGAACCTGGCCACCTATGGCGGCGACTGGGCCAAGACGCTCGCGGCCTACAACGCCGGCCCCGGTGCGGTGGCCCAGTACGGCGGCGTACCACCGTTCCAGGAGACGCAGAACTACGTCAACACCATCCTGGGCGGCGCGCAGGACCTGGTCCAGCAAGGCACGCAAGCCGTCCAGAACGCGGCACAACAGGCGCCCCAGGCGGTCAACTCGGCCGTGCAGGGCGTCCAGAGCGCGGTGGCGCGGGTCTCGCAGTTCGCCATGGGTCTCTCTCCCGGTGATGCCATGGCGTTCTGCGGACCCGCCGCCGCGCTCGCCTTCGCGCAGACCTACGGTCGCAATCCCACGATCGACGAGGCCAAGCAGCTCGCCCAGCAGGTCGGCTGGAACCCTAGCCAGGGCATGGCCGGCGCGGGCTCAGAGGTGAACCTGCTCAAGTCGATGGGCGTGGATGCGCACCTGACCCAGGGCGTCGACTGGAACAGCGTGGCCAGCGACGCGAGCTCGGGCAACCCGGTCATCATCGACACGCCGGGCCACTACTACTACGTCGACGGCTTCAACGCCGACACCGGTCAGATGCACGTCGGCACTAGTGGCACCGATCTCAAAGGCGGCTCCGAGTGGATGACACCCGACCAGATCAACCAGATGCCGCAGTCGCAGGGCAACGCGCGCGCGGCCATCTACGCCGACCATCCATTGTCGGGTCCAGGTCAGGCGGCGACGCTGGGCCAGACCCAGCCGCAGGCGCTCAACTCTGGATCAAACCAGCCGAATATCCTGGGCGTCACGCCCAGCGACGTCGCGCTGGGTCTGCTGCCCATGGGCATCGGCACGGGCATCCAGAGCGCGCAACAGATCGCGCAGGCGCTCAATCCGCCCACCAGCGCCACCCAGCAGCAGGCCGACACGATCAGCCAGGCCGTGCTGAACGTCGGCCAGCAGAACCAGCTGCTGCTAAAACCGCCCGACATCCTCGGCGGAGCGCAGAACCTGCTGCAGGGCGCGGGGAACGCGCTGGGCGGCCTGGGCCAGAGCGTGAGCCAGGCGGTGCCGTCGCTCGGCGACGTGCTGACCAACAACGCGCTCGTCTCGCAGGGCATTCCGACCGTGCAGGGCCTCTCGAGCGTGCTGCCGGACCTGAGCGCGCAGGGCGTCGGTGGCGGCGTGCAGAACCTGCTCGGCAATCTTGGGCAGGGCCTGAGTGACTGGCAGCAGCAGCAACTCCAGGCGGCTCAGCAACCCACCGGCCTCCACGACATCTTCGGCAATCCCATCGGCGGCGCGGGCAGCAACCTGGACCTGACCAAGCCGCTCGGGCCGCAGCTCGGCATCGATCCCTATGGCCAGATCGTGCAGCAGGGCGTGCCACAGATCCTGCAGGGCTTGCAGCAGGGCAACGTGGGCGACGTCGCGGGCGGCGCCATCCGCACGCTGCTCGGCGCGGCCTCCGCGCTGCCTGGCAGCGGCGGCCCGACGGCGGCCGCGGCAGCAGACACCGGATTGCCGTCGGTGCTGAGCAACCTGCTCACCTCGCGCATGGCCACAGCGGGCGGTGCCGTCGCGCCCGAAACGGCCGCGGTGCTCGAGAACGCCGCGCCGGGCGCGCTCGCGCAGACCCAGGACCAGTTGCTGGGCGACATCAACGCCGCCGCTTCGCGACGGATCGCCCAGGACGACCTGCTGCAGTCGATCAACGCCGACGCGCAGCAGCGCATCGCCCTGGATGATTTTCTGCGCGACCCGAACAACTACGACCAGTACGGCGTGCTCAAGGGCTTTCAGCCGCCGAATCCGATCCAGTACGACCAGTACGGCGTCAGGGTCGAGGCGCCCGCCACGCCGGCGAACTCGTACGCCGCCGCGGTCGCCGCCAATCCCGAAGCGACGCAGTTCGTGCGTACCGCGGGCAACCAGTTCGCGCCCGTGATCCCGCAGGCACCGATGGCGGGCAGCGACGTGTTGACCGGCCTGCAGAACATGCTGCAGTCCAGACAACCAGGTCTGGCAAGCGCGCAATTCGCGCGCCTGCTGGGTGGCGCGGCCGCGGGTGGTGGCGGAGCGTACCTCGCGACCGATCCCAACGACCCGAATCGTGGCCTCAAGATCGCCGCGGGCGCGGGGCTCGGCGCGCTCGCTGGCGGGCCAGGCGTTGACCTGGCCACCCAGATCCCTGGCGCGCTCGCGGCCGGCACCGGCACCGCGCCGGCCGCCATCTCCCTCGGTGACTGGATTCGCGGCGCGTACCGCGGCGGTGTCGTCGGTGGTCTCGGCACGATGGCCGACGTCGCTTCCAACGCCACACTCAGCCCCGGCGTGGCGTACCTCACGGGCATCCTGCGCGACATCGGCTCCGGCAACCCCGCCGCCGCCGTAGGACGCACCCAGGGCGCAGTGCAGGGCCTGACTGACTGGACCGATAACTTCCTGGCGGGTCTGTCGCAGTCACGCGCGGGCTCGCTACGCGCCTCAGCCACCGGCGGCACGCCGGGTGTGCTCGCCAATCTGATCGAGGCCCCAGGCGCGCTGCACGGCGCGTTTCAGAACGCCACCGACCAGCTCATCCAGTCCATGGAGCTCGGTGCCGGGGCCACGCCCGAGGCCGCCGCGGCGGCTGGCGCGCGCGCGTCCGCACGTGCCGATCTCGGCACCCTCACTGGCGGGTTTGCGCAACAGCTCGCCGAACGTAACCCCCTGACCGAGGCCCTGTTCCCCGTGTACCGCATGGGCATGGCGCTGGGGACGCGCATGGCCGAGTTTTCGCCCCTCGGGCTCGCGGGCACGGCCTGGGACGTCACGCGCGCGACCACGCCGCTTGGGAACCTGGTCGGCGAGGGTCCCTACGCCGGCGGAGCGTTCAGCGCGCCGACTCGAGGCGGCCTGCCGACCAACGTCGTCGGCCCACTCGGCGAGCGCCTGACCAATAACGTGCTCGGCACCATGCTCAGTGGCTGGCTGGCCAGTCAGGCCGTCCAGGGCAACATCACCGGCAGCGGGCCGACCGATGCCGGCCAGCGCCAGGTGTGGCTGGCCAACGGCAACCAGCCCGACAGTTTCCGCGCACCGGATGGCAACTACTACAGTTGGGACAAGCTCGCGCCGGCACTGCGCGGCCCGATGATGGCCGCCGGCGCCTACGCCGACGCGGCGCAAGCCTTCAACGTCGCCCAGGCGCGGCAGGAAAGCGCCGGGCCGCAGGCGTACGGCGTGCAGGATCCGCGCATGGCCGCCGCGGCGCAGCTCCTCGCCGAGGTGGGGCACCAGTTGATGTCGGCGACGCCCCTGCGCACCTTCGCCAACCTGTACGACGCCGTCGGCTCGGGCGCGAGCGTGCAGGGTGCCGGGCTCGCCGGCGCCGGCGACATCGCCTCCAGCGTGCTGGGCGGGCTGGTGCCGTTCTCAGGCACGGTCCGCTCGGTGGCGCAGATGACCGACCCGTTGCAGCGGCAGACGCTGAACGCGGTCACGCCGCAGCAGTTGCCGCAGAGCGTGCTCGAGAACGTGCTGCAGAACATCCCCGGCGCCCGAGAGAACCTGCCGGCGCGCCAGGACGTGCTCGGGCGACCGGTCAGCAACCCGTTGCAGGGCCTCGGCGAGATGCTGCCCGCACGCCAGGCCGCGGGTCTCGGCACGCCCCTGCTGCAGGCGATGGAGACGGCCAACGTCGCGCCCTCAGCGTCGCCTAGGACCGTGCCCTACGGTCCGTACGAGCAGATCGCGCTCACGCCGGCCGAGCAGCGCACCTGGCAGCAGTTGCAGGGCGAGCAACTGCAGCGCTCGTCCGCGCAGCTGGTCGCGTCGGCCGGTTTCAAGAACATGACGCCGAACGCGCAGCAGTACGCGTTGAAGATGCTCGATCAGTCCGCCTCGCACGCTGCGGACATGCGCATGCTGGGCGTCATCGGCAGCGCGGGCTTGCAGACGCGCCGAGAGCCCACACCCGGTGGTCTGCTCGCGCCGGTCACCGGCTATGGCCCGGACGTGATGCAGACGCAGTTACTGCTGCAGCAGCAGTTGCAGCGCAACGCCGACAACCAGGCGCTGATCCGCAGCCTGCTTGGCTAGGTTAGGTGCGCTTCGGAAACCACTGCGGCAGGCAAAATCCGAGCACGAGTGAGACGGCGCCGGCACCCACGTAGCTGTTGTTCAACCACGCAAGACCGAAACCTAAACCTCCAAAGTGCTCGAGGACCGGGACGGCAAAGACCCACCCCATCCACAGCGTGAAGGCGATGCCAAGCACCCGTACAAAGTCTGGTCGGTCTCGACTTTCAGTAGACTCTGGCTGCATCGAAAACACTCCTTTTCGGTGTCGTGCTCCCGGTCGCTCAAGCCAACTGCGACGCGGGAGCATTTTTGTTCGCGCCCTACTATAGCCGGCGTGTGTTGAGAATCTGTTAGCGCTACGATAGCGATCGTCTGAATGCCAGACCCCGTTCCTCCGACTGAGCAAGGCGCACCTGCCCCGACGGGCCCGGACGGTGGCGACCTCGTCCAGGTCGAGCTTGGTCCGGATGCCTCGATTTATCCCGAGAGGTTCCTGGATCAAACCAGACCGAGTCCCGAGCCGCCACCCGCACCGCCCGACGGCGCACCGGAACCTGAGCCAGCCGGCGCACCCGAGACCGATGCCGAAGTCGCTGGAGCCGCGGAGTCACCCCAGGCGGGTGAGACGCGGGGCACCCGACGCCGCGCGGCCGAGGACGCGTACCAGCGGGGTCTGACCGAAGGCCGAGCCGCGTACGAGCAACAACTGCAGCAGCAGAACCAGGTCGCCGAAGCGGAACGCATCCAGCGCGAAGCCGTGCAACGCGTGGAGAACCTGTTCCAACAGGCCCGCTCCACCGACTACAACACGCGCAATCAGGCCTGGAACACCATCCTGCAGATGTACGACGGCAACCGCCAGGCGCAGGCGCTGATGCAGACCACGCGTCAGCAGATCCTGAACGAGATGGCCAACGACTTTGCCAACGTCCGCAATGTCGACGCCAGCGTCACCGACGAGGATTATCAGAGTCTGCACACCGCGCCGAATCCCGGCGAGCTGGTGAAACGCGCCTTCGACCTGGGCAAGCGCGCCCGCGACGAGCAGGTCGCTCGCCTCGAGGCCGAAAACCAGGGCCTGCGCGGGCGACTCGTCGGCTCGCGCGCGACGCCCGAGGCGCACAACGGACAGACCAGCGATCTGTCCAATCCCGTGTCCATTGAGGAATATCTGGCCATGTCGCCCAAGGAGGCCCGCAAGCTGACCTCAGCGCAGATCGACGCGCTGACCAACCAGCTCGCGGCGGCCGCCGAGCGCAACGGCCGCAGTTTTTAGCCAGGGCCTGACAAGCCCTCAGTTGAGGGTCACATACCTTGCCGCCAGTCACGATTACGACTTCAGCTGTATTTATTGATCAGGTCTGGAGTCCAGAGCTCAACCGCGCAATCCAACTCGACATCGTTGTCGCGGCGCTGTTCGACGATAAATCTGCCCTCGTCGACCAGCACGCCAACACTATCAACCTGCCGTCACGCCACAACCTGACGGCCAACCCCAAGGCGCCCGGCACGCCGCTCACGCCCCAGGCCATCACCGAAACGCAGCAGCAGTTCATCCTGCCGATGACCAACGGTCACCGCGCCATCGCCCAGCAGATCGAAGACATCGCCGAGATCCAATCGCGCTACGACATCCGCGCTGAGACCACCATCGCCGGGGCGTACGCGCTGGCGCGCCAGATGGACGTCGACGCGGCCGGCCTGTTCAACTCGGCCACCAACCAGGTCGGCACCGCGGGCGCGGAGCTGACCGACGACAACCTGATCGGTGGCCGCACCATCCTGCGCAACAACGCCGCGCCCAGACCCTGGTACATCTGCGTCTCGCCAGCCACGTACAGCGGCTTTCTCAAGCTGGAGAAATTCACGAACATGCTGTACGTCGGGGTCGACGAGGCCGGCACCGCCGTCGAGGAGGCCAGGGTCGGCAAGATCTACGGCGCCGATGTGTACGAGTCGCAGCTGCTCACCGGCACCGCGCCCAACAGCGTCGGCGCGTACTGGTCCAAGACGCACTACTTCAAGGCCATCCAGCGTCAGCCGACCACGCACACGTGGTACTCGCCGCTCGACCTGAGCTGGATTGTGAGCATGGACTGCATCTACGGCATGTACGAGCGGCTCGAGGCCGACGAGGCCGCCGGCGTGACGACGAACTCTTCAAACTGGACGGTTCGACTCAACGCGGTGAAGTAGTGAGCGAGTCGTTCCAGGGCCAGACGTATACCCCGTGGGGCGCGGTCAATCAGACCATCAAGGGCCGCGCCGGACGCGTCGCCAAGGTCCTCGTGAATGCCACCGTCACCGCGGGCAACCTGACCATCTACGACAACCCGAGCGCGGCCAGCGGACCGATCGTCTGGGTCTCGCCGCCGACGCCCGCGGCCGGGACGATTCTGCCGGTCGACATGCCCTGCCAGACCGGCATCTTCCTGCAGGTGCCCGGCACGGGCAACGGCATCATCATCTGGTCGTGAAACCCTATGCGTGAAACCTTCAGCGGCCAGACCAGCGTCGCCCTGAGTGGCAACGCCGTGGTCAAAAATCGACCCGGCCGGCTGTGCAAGGTGTGCATCACCAGCGTCAGCGCGCAGTTCGTGGTCACCGACAACAGCTCCATTCCTGGCGGCCAGATCGTCTACAGCTCGGGTGGCCAGAACCAGGGCACGGTGCTCGACCTGGGCATCCCGTGCCGCACGGGCATCGCCATCCAGTTCGTGAATGGCACCTACACCGTGTCGTACAGCTGATGCGCACCATCCTCGTCCGCCAGGAGGCTGAGCGCGCGGCCTACCGCTTGCCGTTCCACGTCCGCGTGCCGGCCGAGGCCTCCTCCGACCTGCTCGAGCGGCAGGTCACCTGGTCGCTCGAGCGGATGCGCGGCCAGCTCGAAAAACAGGGCTGGGGCTTCGTGGCCCTGTCGCCCGAGCGGCCGCGCGGGCCGTTGCCGGTCGTGCCCGTCAAGGGCGTCGGCAAGCGACCCCCGAAGGGCCCGCGCACGCCGCTGCAGGCCGACGACAGCCTGTGGCGCGTCTCGACGTTGCCGCACACTCTGACCGACGAGGTCGAATGGGAATACATCGCCGTCTTTGCGCGGCCCACCATCACCACCGTTTCCGAGGCACCCGAGGACCATGCCTGAAACCCTGAGCACCGACGCGCCGAATCGCGTCATCACCGACGAGGGACTGCTGTACCTGCGCATGCCCAGCGGCGAGATCGTCTCGGCCGACGCGCAGGATAGCGAGATCATGAAGAAGGTTCGCCGCGGCTGGACGCCGCTGTTCGAATACGGCCAGTTCGGCTCGAGCGCGTACTACATGGACCACCCGTACGAGGCGCTGTTCCAGGCCGGCGGCGCCAGAGAGCTGCCCGTGGAGCAGGTCGTCAGCCTGGGCTACCACCTGCGGCCGCCGCTGGTGCCGACCTGCGATCGCCACGTGGCGACCGAGGGCCACGTGAGCCACACGGGCAGCCCGCAGGGCCGCAACGCGCGCGAGCAGGGCTGCTGGATGGGCGCGCGGCCGGTGCACTTTCCGCAGCTCGACGAGCACGACGTGCCGCCGGCGCCGGAGGCGTGCGAGCACTGCGGCCGCGACGACTTTCCCACCGAGCAGGCTTTGCGCCAGCACCAGGGCGTGATGCACAGCGACCACCGTCAGCAGGTCGAACTCGCCGACGGCATCGTCGCCGGCCTGGTGCGCAGTGGCAGCCTGCCGGCCGGCTCGAGCTCCTCAGCGGCCGAGATCGCCGCGGCCGTCGTCCTGGCCTTGCGTCAGCTCGAGCAGCCTCAGCCACGCCGCAGGAACCCGCACGGGCAGTTTTCTCCAACTCCGACAACTGACGACGACGAGGACGACGAAGACAACTAGCAATACCAGAAGACAGGAGGCTTTCCCCTCATGCCAGGCACACGTGCACAGGCCAAGAATGTCGTCGACAACGTCACCGGCTATTCCAATGCCGCGGTCACCGCCGGTCAGATCTTCAGCGAATACGTCTCCACCGTGTTCGGTCGCATGACCGCCGTGAAGTTTCTCGCCGTGACCGCCGGCAGCGGCGCGGGCAACACCGTCGGCGACGTCCTCAAAAACGGCACCAGTATCTGGGCCGCCGCCGCGAGTCGCCCCACCCTCGCCGCGGCCTCCACCGGCGAATTTACCAACGCCGTCGGCGACGCGGGCAGCGTCGCGGTGCGGCCCGGCGATCGCATCACGCTGCAGATCAACACCATCCCGGCCACCACCGGTCACGCGCGCGTCGCGGCCACGGTCAGCATCGAGGGCAATGCCTGAGCGTGCCTAACAGTCTTGGCGATTATCGTCGCCGGCTCGCCGAGACCGCCGGCTACAACGTCCAGGTCGACACGACCGCGGGCGCGACGCAGCCCAATCAGGTCGTGTGCAGCCAGTTCCAGTCGACCGAGCTGGAAAACACCTTCTTCGGCAACACGTGGCTGTACCAGCCCACGGGTCCGAACGCCGGCGAGTGTCGCCGCATCCAGTACGAAACCGGCCTGGACCCGAGCACGGGCACCATCACCACGGAGCGCGCCTTTGCCAATCTGACGCCCATCGATACGCCCGTCGAGGTCTACGGTCGCCTGCCGCCCGTCAAGTACGAGGGGCGACTGGGGTTGAACGACCTGGTCAATCGCACCCTCGCGGAGTGCTGGACCATCCAGAAACTGCCGCTGCCGGGCGTGATGAACCAGCGCATCTATCCGCTCGGGGCCGCGTTCCCCTGGCTGCAGGCCGAGGACCAGGTCGTCGAAGTCTTCTTCCGCAGCCTGAACGACCCACCGGAGTCGGTCGACCAGTTGATGTTCAACTGGCGCTGGGTGCCCGGCGGCGACAACCCCGCCATTGAGATCACGCCGACCATCGACGACGAGTCGGTGCTGTTCATCCAGGCGTTCGTGCCGATGTCGTGGTGGATCTTTCCCAGTACCGGCACCGGCTTCGGCCTCGCCGCGACGGAGGGCCTCCAGAACGAGGCCGACCAGGCCATCATGCCACTCCTCGGCATGGAGATCGTCGGCAACGCGTGGGTGTATACCGAGCTCGCCAAGTGGGGCATGCCCGACGACCAGGCAACGTACCGCCAGTTGCGGGCCCAGGCGCGCGCAGCGGCCAACCAGTGGAAGCGGCTGACGCTGATGCACCCCCAGCGGCGGACCAACCACTGGCCGGCGATCCTGACCGTGCGCTCACGCCAGAACTACGGCTACGGCTACTCGCTGATGACGCCCGGCTAGGATCCGATGCCGTTCCCGCTCCGCGAAAGCATCAGCCTCAACGGCCAGGACCTGACGCTGTTCCAGTTCTCGTCGGCGAACCGCCAGGGCAATGGAGGGAATGTCTCCAACGACCAGGAGACCAGCAGCGTGCAGGTCTCCGGCGAGCCGATCGACATCTCCGAAGAGCCGCTGGTGATGGACACCTTCCACCTGGGCTTCGGCTACTCCTGGCGGCTGCTGAACGACACCTACGCCTGGGCCGAAAACGCCGACGCGCGCTTTCCCAGGCTGCTGCTGCCGGGCCCGCTGGTCACGGTCATCAACCTGCCGGGCACCGCGTATTCACCGCGCTGCGGCATGGACTTCAATGGAGATTTCTATTTCGGCGTGGGCGGCCAGATCTACCGCGTGCCTGGCGGCACGGGCACGCCGCAGAACGTCTACACGGTCCTGGGCGGGTCGATTGCCTGGTCGATGGACACCTTCCTGGGCAATCTGTACGTGGGCACCTCCACGGGCTCACTGTCGAGCTCGCCGCCCGGCCCACTGCTGCAACTGACGCCCGGCGGCACCTGGAGCACTGGGCCCAACAGAAAAGCCCTCGCCCACGCGTGGTACCAGGCGCAGGCCTCGGGCAGTTTCGGCGCGTGGCAGATGATCGGCTCGGACTCCACCTCGAGCGTGCGCAACGTGGCCACCGACCCCATGACCGACGCCAACTGGGGCGCCGCGATCAGCGTCGGCGACACCACGTATGGCATCAACAGCCTGGTCAGCGACCAGGGCCACATCTACGTGGGCAAGACCAACGGCCTGCACGACGTCGACGGCACCACGGGTTTCACGCCGAACCTGATGCCGTTTTACGA
>Ga0126373_10001288_pt1 | contig 17677 bp, 13 predicted proteins | sample PanSoiMetPlot_11_FD_92545 | JGI IMG/M metagenome (GOLD analysis project Ga0126373, IMG submission 92545) | Tropical forest soil microbial communities from Panama - MetaG Plot_11 | ecosystem: Environmental > Terrestrial > Soil > Tropical forest > Bulk soil | place: Panama | collected 2016-02-17 | reverse complement strand
GCAGGATCTCTTCGCGGCACGCGGTGGGAACCTAAGCGATGCCGAATCCAAATACCAATGGCGTCGTCAAGGCCCTGCCGGACGGCGTTGATTACGGAGAGCTTTCTTCATCGGTGCCGACGCGGTGCGCGGCCGGGTCGCGCGGCAGAAAGTCGCCGGTGTCGTGCATCACTCGCATGCGCGCAGGGACGTGCCCTGAGCCGGCGCCGAAATTGATCAGCGCTTTTCCTTACGCTCGGCATAAAATTGCGCCACGGGCGACACGCCGATCTCGAGCTCCAGCGCTGTCGTAACGTCGTCGTGCGCCTTGAAGTTGTAGTTCTCAGCATACTGTCCGTGCGAGTCGGGTCGATGAACCCGGCGCGACCACCATTCCCCGGGCGTCAATGGTTGTTCGCCCGCTCAGCGCGGTTTCCAATATCGCCGCAACGCGCACCGCGGGAACGCCGACGCTGCTCACCGCGTCGAGGCCCGATTCGGGGTCCATCACGCGGCCGTTTGCGATCACGACATCGAAGTTCTGTGCGAAGGACGCAACTGCAAGACGCAGCCGCACGCCAGAAGCAGTTTCAACATGTTCCGTCCATTCTAAGCAAGCGCCTCTTCATACGCGCTCGCGCGATTTCTCTGGCGCCAGAAAATAACGCTCATCCTTCTTGGCTTTTTCGTAGTCGGCGCGCGCGGCTTGTACAGCCGGCATCTTAGACACCTCGGCGATCGGCACGTCCCACCACGACTCGTAGGCGGGCACCGATTCGGAGTAATCCGTCTCGACCACGATGACCGAAGTTTGCGCCTGGGTACGCGCCTGAGAGAGCGCGCTCTCCAGTTGCTCACTGGTCCGAACCTTGACGGCGTTAGCGCCCATGCTGGCCGCATTGGCCACAAAATCCACGGCCAGCGTCTTGCCGCTCAGAGCGCCATCGTGGCGATAGCGATACTCAGTGCCGAATCCTCCGCTGCCGCAGGACTGGCTCAAACTTCCAATGCTCGCAAAGCCGTGATTATCAAGGACGACGACAATCAGCCGCTGCGACTCCTGCAGCGACGTCACAATTTCCTGGGCCATCATCAGATACGATCCGTCGCCCACCATCACATACACTTCGCGATCCGGGCTCGCCATCTTGACTCCCAGGCCACCGGCGATTTCGTAGCCCATGGTCGAGTAGCCGTACTCGACGTGATAACCCTTGGAGTCGCGAGTGCGCCAGAGCTTGTGCAGGTCGCCCGGCAGACTTCCCGCCGCGCACACCACGACGTCGCGCGGCTTGCTCGACCGGTTTACAGCGCCGATCACCTCGCCTTGGCTGATGGGCGGGCCGTGCCTCAAGTTGAACAGGCGCTCGGTCTCGGCGTCCCAGTCCTGATGAAAACGGCGAACTCGCGCCGCATATTCGGTCGGAACATAATAGTCACCGAGCGCGGAGGTAAGTTCTTCGAGCGCGCTCTGCGCATCGGCGACGATCGGCAGCGCGGCGTGTTTAAAAGCGTCAAACTCGGCCACGTTGATGTTGATGAATCGGACGTCCTCGTTCTGAAAAGCCGTTTTGGATGCCGTGGTGAAATCCGAGTAGCGCGTCCCGATACCGATAATCAAATCCGCCTCGCGCGCCAGAATGTTGGCGCCCGGAGTGCCGCTCACGCCGACGGCGCCCAGCAATTGGGGATGATCGAACATCAGAGCGCCTTTGCCGGCCTGAGTTTCCACCACGGCGATCCCGGTCTTGGCTGCGAATCGCGCCAGCGTCGTGCTGGCTTCTGAATATAGAACGCCGCCGCCGCTCACGATCAGCGGTTTTTCGGCCGAGCGGATCCAGTCGGCTGCGCACTTGACGGCGTCGCGATCGCCGCGCGGCCGCGGAATGCGCCACACGCGGTCCTCGAGAAATTCTTCCGGGCATTCGAGCGCGTCGGTCTGAACATCCTGGGGAAGAGCGAGCGTGACCGCGCCAGTTTCGGCCGGCGACGTGAGCACCCGCATCGCCTCAGGTAGCGACGTCAGAATCTGTTCGGGGCGTTGAATGCGGTCCCAGTATCGCGAAACCGGACGGAAGCAGTCATTCACCGAAACTTCCGGCGAACCGGGACATTCGAGCTGTTGCAGCACTGGAGCCACTTTGCGCCGCGCGAAAATGTCGCCCGGCAGCAGCAGCACCGGGACTCGATTGATAGTAGCGGCCGCTGCGCCGGTGATCATGTTCGTCGCGCCGGGACCGATGGAACTGGTGCAGGCCAGCATCCGCAGACGGTTGGTGGCGCGCGCAAACGCCGCCGCGGTGTGCACCATGGCTTGCTCGTTGCGCGCCAGATAGTAGCGGAAGTCCGGATTTTGCTGGAGCGCCTGACCGATGCCCGTCAGGTTCCCGTGCCCGAAGATCCCGAAACAACCGGCGAACAGCCGATGGCGTTTGCCATCGCGTTCGGTGAACTGGTTCTTGAGAAATCCGACGATCGCCTGCGCAACTGTGAGTCTTCGCGTCATTAAAGCTTCAAGCCCAGCGTACCTGCAAAATACTCTTTGTATTTCGGATAGATCTCGACTTCGCGCGGGGAGCGGACGAAATCGTAATTCCCAGGTCCTATGTATTCTCCCAAAACGAACCCGTCGAAGTCGCTCTCTTTGAGGAAGTCGACGATGCCCGGAAAATTCACCGCGCCCTGGCCGGGAACAACCATGGCGCCCTTGCCGTGCGTGTTGCGGTCGTTCCATTCCTTGTTCGGAGCGAAATCCTTGAAGTGAATCGTCAGCAGCCGCGAGCGATAGGCGCGTAGAATCTCGAGAGCATCGCCGCCGCCGCGCGCAAGCAGCCAGCCGACGTCCGCGTTCAAGCTGAGGTACGCGGGATCGGTCAGGTCGAGAAGGCGCCGGAATCCGAACGTCGAGTGCGTGTGATAGGTGAAGCGAATGCCGAACTGTTCCTTGAGGTGCTTTCCTTCTTCGCTAGCAAGCCGGGCGATTCGGCGCATGTCCTCTTCGCTTTCCACCTGCTCTCCGGTCGCGCCGGGCGCCAGCGCTCCTTCCCAACCCAAGTATGACGCGCCAACGTCCTTGAGGAATTTTCCTATCAGCGCGTTTTTCTCTTTAATCGCGCCGGCCGTGTTCGCGTCAGCGAAGACGTAAGGTTGGTTGACGCCGGCCAGGCGCAGATTCAGTTTCGCCATCCGCTCGCGGAACTCGCCGGGCTTGGAGGCATAGCTCTCGGCGATCTTGATCATTCCGTTATCGACTTCGATGTTGCGAAACCCGACCTCGGAGAGCGCCTTCATGCGCATCCAGTAGCTGTCGAGCGTTCCATCGGTGGCCGGCGCGAAGCCGACCTGAAAACGTTGAGGCTTGTCGGACCAGGAGCGTGCGACCTGGGTAAGGGCCAGTGCTCCGGCCAAGCAGGCTTTCATAAAGCCACGGCGATCTGCGGAAACGTTGCTCGACAACATGGCGTTCACTCCACTAAGTGCTATGTTTTCAATCGCTGCACACGGTTGCAGGTGCTAGCCAAGTCTATCCGGGTTCCGGCCCTCTGTCAAGACCGGAACCGGCTCGCCGAAGCACTACGCGGCGATGCAGCGCTCCAGGTAGGTTTTCATCCGAGTGAGCTTAGCGCGGACTTCGTCGACCGTGCCCAGGTCGAATCCGCCGCGAACTGGATCGCGCAGTTCGAGGTCGAGGAAGCCGTCGTAGCCGGACTCTTTGAACGGCTGTAAGTAGCGGACGTAGTCGATCTCGGTCGGATCCCCAGTGCGCCAGTTGAACTGCCATTCTTTGATGTGCATGTTGACGGTATAGGGCGCGAGCAAATGTGGCCAGATGTATTTTTCATCCGGCGGGATACAGCCGCTGTCGAGCGTGTAGCGGAAATGCTTGGAGTCGATTACCTTGAGCAGTGCGACGATGCCGGTGATGTCGCCGGCAGGAAACTGTTTCGGTAAAACGTCGACAACATACTGCGAGCTTCCCGGCGAGACCGGCCGGAAGCGATATACATCCGGAGGCTCCGGCGCCGCCGCGATTCCGAGCCTTTCCCACGTCGGAAGGCACGTTTCCAGCCCCTTCCGAACCAGATCGAACGCTTTGGTGTCGCTCATCTCGGGCGGCTTACGGCCCAAATAAATCCGCTCGAACGGCGCTTCGAAATAGTTACACAGGTCGGCAAAGTCCTGCACCATTTTGACCTGCGCGTCGAAGTCGGCATCGAGAAAATTGTTCCCGATATTGATGGCGTTGATGCGCAGCCCGGCGGATGACATGGCGGTCTTGATGCGCTTCAGGCCGGCCTGGTCCAAACCCTGAACGTTGTCGGACTGCAACTCGATGCCGTGGAATCCGAGCTCCGAGTTGATGCGTGCGATGTCTTCCCACGTCACCGTGCCGTTGCGCCAGAGCGGCTGCCAGTTCGTCATATGCACGCCGAGTTTCATGCTGAAGTTGCGCGGCTTCGAGGGTGGTGTCGGCGCGCCGGAATTCTGAGGACCGGCAAGCGCTGCTTGCGAGCCGAGCCCGGCGGCCATGGCAGTCAGAAAGGTGCGGCGGGAAGAGTCAGACATTTTGGACCTCTGCAACCGTGTGCGGTTGGTAGTTTAACCTCAGCCGATCTCGTAAGTCAATCGTCGCGGCGCCCGGATCTCACTGAAAGGAGTACGTTCGCGAATTCCAGCGGCAATCTTGACAGGCCGGTGCCTCGATAGTCTAAGCTGAAAAAGGCCGTGCACACGATTGCAAGAATCAGCGCGCTGGTCCTATCTCTTGCGCCCTTCGCGGCGCTTGCGCAAACCAATTCGCCCAGAACTTTTGAGAACCGCTGCTCGATCTGCCACGGCGGTGACGCCAACGGCAGCGACCGCGCGCCCTCGATCCTCCCATTTCTCGGAAACCACAGCGCTTTGGAAATCTCGGATCTGGTGCGGCGCGGAAGGATCGAAAAAGGAATGCCGGCATTTCCATTTAGCGATGCGGAGATGTCGGCGCTGATCGGTTACGTGACTGGGCTTGCAGCCGGTACGGTTGGGGGCGATGCTGCAGCGGCGTCGTCGCGCGCAGTCCCGACTCTGACGCCGAAACCGGGCCGCGTAGAGATATCCGGAGGACGGGTTCTCGAAGGAAGGATCATGAACCAGAGCGATTTCAGCATGCAACTGCTGGCGCCGGATGGACGCTTCCACTTCCTGCACCGTTCCGGTAAGGACGCGAAATTTGAGGAGCGGCCCATCGAGCCTAGACGCGACTGGTCGTCTTACGACGGCGACACCAGCGGCAATCGCTACAGCACGCTTGAAAAGATAAATTCGACCAACGTGTCCCGCCTGGCCTTGAGCTGGCTCTTTCCCGTTCCGGAGGCTCCCCGCCTCGAGGTCACGCCGCTAGTGGTGGACGGCGTAATGTTTATCACTGGCGCCAACGAAGTCTGGGCGCTCGATGCGGCGAGCCGGCTTCCCATCTGGCACTACCGCCGGCCTCGCACCAAGGGACTGCTGAGCGAAGCGGGCGCCGGCGCCAACCGCGGCGTTGCGATTCTTCGAGACCGCGTCTTTCTCGAGACCGACAACGCGCACCTGGTCGCCCTCGATCGCCGGACTGGCCAGGAGTTGTGGGACTCACAAATCGCCGATCCTCAGCAGGGCTATAGTGCTACGTCGGCGCCTCTGATCGCGGGCGAACTTGTGATCGCCGGGCTTGCGGGAGGCGAAGAGGGCGCACGCGGATTCGTCGATGCCTATCGCGCTGAGACGGGAGAGCGCGCCTGGCGCTTTTATACGATTCCCGCGCGGGGCGACAAGGAGGCAGCCACTTGGCAGGGGACCGCGCTCGAACGCGGTTGCGGCGCGACATGGCTCACGGGTTCCCACGACGCCGCGCTGAAACTCGTTTATTGGGCCGTCGGCAATCCGTGCCCGGACTACAACGGTGAGCAGCGCAAAGGGGACAACCTCTACACTTCGAGCGTGGTCGCGCTCGACGAGAGTACCGGCAAGCTGAAATGGTATTACCAATTCACGCCTCACGATCTGCACGACTGGGATTCCGAGCAGCCGCTCGTCCTTGTCGACCAGCCGTGGGAGGGCCGCTCGCGCAAGCTCCTGCTGCATGCCGACCGCAACGGGTTTTTCTTTGTTCTCGATCGGGCTACCGGCGAGCTGCTGCATGCCACACCGTTTGTCAACGTCACGTGGGCGATCGGGTATGGCAAGGATGGCCGGCCGATTCTGGTTCCAAACCATGAGCCGACCAACGAGGGTAGCCTGACGTGTCCGGGTTATGGCGGAAGCACGTGGATGTCCGCCTCTTTCAACCCGATTTACAGGCTATTTTACGTGCGAGCCAGCGGCAATTGCGGAGTTTTCAAAAAAACTGACGACGATATCGAGATGGGCGAGCGATTTTACGGAGGCGTGATGGGACGCCCGCCAGGAACCCCGCCGGGCAGTTCGATTAAAGCTTTGGATTTCGCGACTGGGCGTACGGTTTGGGAGTACCCGCTCGGATCCGGATTCGACCGTTCCGGCACGCTGTCCACCACAGGAGGCGTAGTTTTCTTTGGTGATGGCGCCGGGAACCTGGTCGCGGCCGACGCCGCCACGGGAAAAGCGTTGTGGCATGCCGAGCTTGGACAGCGCTGGTGGGCGTCGCCCATGACTTACATGTCGGGCGGGAAACAGTACGTCGCAATAGCCGGTCCGGCTGGAATATTTTCCTTTACGCTACCGGATTAAACGGTAATTCCATGTCTATTTGCCGCGGATGTTCGAGGCCGCGGCCTTGGGCGACTGCCGGCCGAAGTGTGCGGCAAGGTAGTCGATGATGGTGTCGATCTCTTCGTCGGTGGCTTTGGCGCCGCGCGAAATCATGGCGTCGACGATGTTCGACCAGCCTTGCTTGCTGCGGCGCTCGGCTGCAATCGGCTCGACGCCATGGCATTCTGCCGCACACACGCGAAGCACCACGTCTTTGCCTTTCCCGTTGGGTAGTTCAGATTGGGCGAGCAGCGCGAGCGCGTCCAGTACAAGCAGAGCACCGGCAAGTTTTATAAAGAGTTTCATGAGACGCTAGGGCAGCGCGTAGACCATTACCTTCGCTGGAATGATGTTGTCGCCCATATAACCGCCGCCGCTTACCATGATCGCCACATATTGTTTGCCGCTCCTGCCCTGATAGGTAACTGGAATGGCGTGGCCCGCCGCGCCGAGTTCCGTGGACCATAATTCCTTGCCGGTCTTCGAGTCGAATGCGCGCATTTTATTGTCGAGCGTGCCCGCAACAAACAGGACGCCGCCGGCGGTAGCGGTCAGGCCGCCGATATTAGGTGTTCCGGCGTTGTGAAGTCCGAGCGCTTCGAGCTCCGAATAACTTCCGAGCGGCACCTGCCACGCGATATCGCCGGTCGCTGAGTCGACCGCCGAGAGCAGCCCCCACGGCGGCTTCTGGCAAGGCCAATATTTTTCCGGATCCCAGAAGCGTGGCCCGCCATCGTGGCGGCCGATGTCGCCGAGGTTCTGCGTGTTCACGAACATGAAGTGCAGCTTCGGATCGTACGCGATGCCGGCCCATAACCCGCCGCCGAGGCTGGACGGAAAAAAGATCGTCGCGGGCTTGGCGCCGAACGATACATAAAGGTCGCCGTAGTGTGCGCCTCCATTGGCGTTCAGCTTGTCTTTGCAGTATTGCTCGTGATCCGGCGTGACCGTGGCGATGTCCTCGGGGCTGAAAGTCGTTCGCGCGAGCGGCGGCGGTTTAACTGGAAACGGCTGCGTAGGCCAAGGCTTCTCGCCGGGCGCAAAACCATCCTGCGGCACGGGCCGCTCTTCGATTCCGTACACCGGCTTCCCATTGGTACGGTCCCAGACGAACAGCAGCGCCTGTTTGCTGATCTCCGCGACGGCCGGAATTTTCTTTCCAGCGACGCTGATGTCGATCAGCGCGGGCGGCGCGTTCAAATCGCGATCCCAAAGGTCGTGATGCGTGGTCTGGTAATACCACTTCAGTTTTCCGGTCATCGCGTCAAGAGCAACCAAGCTGCTTCCGTACAGATTCAGTCCGGGCCGGTCGACGCCGGTGAAGTCGTCAGTGACGCAGCCAAGCGGAAGATACAGGATGCCGCGCTCGTTATCGACTGTCATGGTTCCCCAGACGTTCCCGCCCGAGCGATCCTTCCAGCTATCGCCCTCCCAGGTTTCGGCGTTTGGATCGCCGGGCCGCGGGACCGTGTGAAATGTCCAGATCAGTTTGCCGGTGCGAACGTCCCAGGCGCGCACGTCGCCGACGGGGCCGAGCGGCGGCTGTTCCTGAAGATGCGAACCGGTGATCACGAGATTTTTGTAAATCGCAGGCGGCGACGACAAGCCGTAAGGCGCGTTCGGAAACTTCTCGGTCATTCCATTGCGCAAGTTCGAGACGCCCTCGTCGGCGAATCCGGGCACCGGCCGGCCGGTCTTCGCGTTCAGCGCGATCATGTAGCCGCCTTCTGTTCCGAAGAAAATCGTGGGCGGCGACTGGCCGTCGCCGGCCCAATAGCTCATGCCGCGCAGCGCCGCGGGACCGTAGTCTTTGTACTCCCATTTCCAGATCGTCGCGCCCGTTTCCGCGTCGAGCGCGGAGACATGGTTGTAGGGCGTCGTGACGTACATCACGTTGCCGATGACGAGCGGCGAGATCTCGGCCACGCGTCCGCGCATTCCGCCACGGCGAGGGCCTGTCTGCGCTGGATCGGGTGCAACGTCGGAGGCGGGCGCGCCGGAGGGAAACGATTTTCCGACCGCGGTCCGATACTCCCAAACCAGCTTCAAGCGTCGGACGTTTTGCGGCGTGATTTCCGTGAGCGGCGAATATTTCTGCGCGCCTGGATCGTGGCCGAAGACCGGCCAGTCCGTTTGCGCGGATAGTGCCGCGCAGGAAGCAAGCAAGGCGGCGAGAGCGAGGCCTGTGCGAAAAAACAAAGGGGCGAAGCCCACGACAAAGCCATAGCGCCGCGCTCCGCCCTTCAAAAAAACTGCGCGAATCTTCACTTCAACATTCGATCAGAAGGCCAGTCGAAGCGCAAGACGCAGGACGCGCTCGTCGATGCTCTCGCGGCTGTTGGCCCGGGTGGACGTTATAGTCGAGAATCCGCCCAGGTTCTTGATCGAGCCGTCCGGATTGAGCGTCATGCTCGAAACGTTGGCCGCAGGGTTTCCCCAGTGCGGCGAGTTGGGCGCGTTAAACGCCTCGGCTCGAAACTGCAGGCCGAATCGCTCGCTGAGTTTGAAGACGCGCGTTAACCCGAGATCGGTGTTCACCGACGTAGGCCCCTTGAGCAACTCGAACGCCGCAGTGCCGAAGCTTGCCGTGGTCACCGGCGCGAACGCCAACGGATCGAAGTACGGTTGTCCCGGGCCGGTTGCGCCGAGAATCTGCACGCCGTTCTTGACGACGTTGGCGCGCTGCGTGCTGTTTGGCAAGTTCAAAGATGTTGCTGAAGCCGTGACGTTGAACGGGAGTCCGGAGATCACCGAGAAGTTGATGGTGGTCTGCCAGCCGCCCAGGATCGCCGCCGCGACTCCGCCGTTATTCAACCACGGCTTTCCTTTGCCGAATGGAAATTCGAGAATGCCGGTGCTCGAGATGTAGTTGGGAATGTTGAACGGCAGCAGCGACCGGTTCAGATTCTGATATCCCAACGCGTTGATCGCTGGATTGCCGGACTCTGTAGTACCGCAGCAGATGCCGATCGCCTTCGACCAGGTGTAAGCGAAGTTCCAAGTGATGCCTTGACCGAAGCGATGCTGCGCCGAAGCCTGCAGCGAATCGTAGTGCGTGTTGCCGATCGGCTGCACGACGTTGCTGATGGCAGTGCGCCCGAAGAGCTGATTCAAAGGTTGGCCGGCTGCGCCCAATCCGGGCACTTCTCCGGCATTGTAATCGAACAGTCCGAGCTCTTTCACTTGGCGCGTGGCGACATACCCGGCTTGGAAGCTGGTGTTAGCGCCGATTTGTTTTTGCACGGTAAAGTTCCACGACATGATGTAGCCGCGCTTGAGATCGGCCGGCGCGGCGGTGAGGCCGACGTTGCCGGGCATGGGGATAATTCCGTTGCCCAGATTTGGGGTCGGGATGAGCGGGATGCCGTCCTGGACTCGGGTGGCCCATCCAAAGCTGTTGGTCGCGTTGATATTCAGCGCAACCAGCGACGGATAATTGGTGCGGAACTGGCGCGCAAGCGCGAAGGGATCCCAAGCCAGCCCGAATCCCGTGCGAATCACGAAGGTCGGCGTCACGCGATAGGCGAGTCCGATGCGGGGCGCGAGTTGTTTGCTGCTCACGCTGACGCCGCAGTCAGTCGGCACGCTGCCCACGCCGCACACCATCATTTGGTTCGTTTTGAAGTTGTATTCTTCGACGCCGCGATCGACGCGCGTGGGGAACGGATAGTATTCCCATCGGACACCGGCCGAAACGGTCAGTCGATTGGTGGCCTGCCATTTGTCCTGCAGGAAAAAGCCCATGAAATGCGCCCGCGTGGTGAGCGTGTCCGGCACCTGGAGATTTCTGCCGGTGAAACTGGACAGCCCGAGCAGAAAAGTTCCCCACTCGTTGTAGAGATTGGAGCCAGGGCCGCCGTTGAGCTGCGTCGGGCCGCCGGTCATGCCGAAGCCGCCCTGCGGTCCGTGATCGGCGACGCCGGGGAACTCGGCCTGCACGGCGTTCAGCGCCTGGTGGACGTATTCAAAACCGAAACGGATATTATGGGTGTCTTTGACCCAGCCACCATTGGCCACGTAGTTCCATTGCGGGTCATGGCGGAAGTACGGCATGAACGGGCAGCAGGTGCCGAAGGGCGAAAAATCGCTGGTCTGGATGCCGGTCCATCCGGCGATGAAGCGCGGCCAGCCGCCTTCGAAGTAGCGCGGCCCATTGGTTCCCGGAATTCCCAATTCCTGGCCGATATTCTCGTTCTGCCGGTTTAAGACGTCGGACGTAGTCATGCGCGTCCAGCCCCAATAGCTGTCGACGACGAATCGCGGAGTAACAACATAACTGCCCGAGATTGTCGTATTGTAGGTTCCGCCGAAGTCGGTGCCGGGATCGCCCTCCGGGTTGCGGAAAACCGGATTGCCGCCGAGTTGGCCGTAGATCTCCGTGTCGAGCCCGGTGTACCGTAGAATGCCGACGCGGCCCGAGATAGAGAGTTTGCTGTTCACGTTCCAACTGATTTTTCCGTCGCCGGTGTTGCGGGTCATGTCGTAGGGGTCTACGGCGAAGAAGTTGGAAGTCAGGGCGCCGGGAACGGTCGGAGCGGGGATTAAGGGCAGGATCTTCTGGATGATCGGGTCGAACATGCTCTTGGGGATCTGGTTTCCGGTGAAGGGGATTCGCCCGGTGCCGTCGGGATTCCCTGTAAAGGGATTGTAGATCGGCGTGGCCGACCCGGAGAGATCGCCGCCCACCATCGACGTTGTCGGAACGGTGGCGTAGACCGAGCCCTGCGTTCGATAGTAGCTGCCTTCGTAACTCATGAAATAGAAGAGCTTGTCTTTTTTGATCGGGCCGCCTGCCGTGGCGCCGAACTGGTTGAAGATGTTCTGCGGCTTCTTGACGCCGGCGGGTAGCAGGACGGGCTTAGCCTTCATCGAGGTGTCGTTGTGATATTCAAACGCAGAGCCGTGAAATTGATTCGAGCCGCTCTTGACGACGACGTTGATTGCGACGCCGCCCGCCAGTCCCTGCTCGGCGTCGTAGCTTCCGGTGATCACGTTGACCTGGTCGATCGCTTCGAGCGCGGGGATGTAGGCAGTTGAATCCGGCAGCCAGATGTTGGTCTGGCTGGCGCCGTCGATGCGTGTGTTCTTGGTCATCGAATTGGTGCCGTTGACGTAGAAGTTCATCGAGCGCGAGGGGTCCGAGGCAATTGCTTTCTGGCTGGTGGGAGGCGTGAACCCCGGAATCGTTCCGAGCAGATTCTCGTAGTTGCGCCCGGGCGCGATGGGCAGTTCCTGCAAGTTTCGCTGGTTCACTTCATGGCGCACTTCGGCGCTTTCGGTTTGGAGGCTGAGGGCCTGAGTCGAGACCTCCACCTTTTCGCTCACCGCGCCGACTTCCAGTGTCACGTCGACGCGCACGCTGCCGTTCTGAGGGACGTCGACATCGCGGCGCACGGTCTCTTTGAATCCTTCACGGGTGATGGTTACGGTGTAGCGGCCGGGCATGAGCGTGTTGAAGGTGAAGGAGCCGGCGTCGTTTGTGGTTGTGTCGCGGACGGCGTTGGTGCCCTGATCGACGATGCGCACCACCGCCGCCGGCACTGCTGCCTGACTGGAGTCGGCGACGGATCCGACCATCGCGCCGTAGAGGACTTGAGCGCGCGCCGGAGTTGTGGCCAAAGCGATCAGGAGAACCGAGAAGACGAGACACAGAGCGGAGCGAGTGGTCCGCGGAGACGGGCAGAAACAAGATTTCATACCAAACCTCCCGTAGTGTGCACACGTGTGCAAGTGATAAGGAATGCTATACGCACATCGAGGTTGCTGTCAAGCCTTTTTTCAAGCCGCCCCCGAGTCTTCCAAGCTGTCTCGCGGATCTGTGTTATTGCGCACAAAACGCAGCGTTTACTCCCGACGACGTCAAACGCCTTCCGCTCTTCCAGAGCGCGCTTGACAACCCAGCGTCAATGTGACGTAATAGGTCCTTCGTGCCTGCACACGCTTGTGTGGCTGCAATTTCCAAGATGAGGGAAGGCGCACCGCTTTGGATCGAGCTAAGATATTTTTCTCCAGTTGCTTAGCGCTCGCCACCACGGCTGTCTCCTTCGCCATTCGCGGCGACGTACTGGATGCCCTCGGTGCAGACTTCCGGCTTACCCACGAGCAAGTCGGTCTGGTGCTCAGCCCGGCTTTTTGGGGCTGCACTCTGTCGATCGTGGCCGGTGGTGTTCTGATCGACCTAGTTGGCATGCGCCGGCTGCTGCTGATGTCGAGCCTGGGCTACATTATTGCGCCTTGTTTGATCATTTTCGCGCCTCGTCCCGCTCACGCCGTCACGCCGTTCTATTCCGATCCCGGTTTTATCTTCCTCTACGCGGGAATGCTGCTGCTCGGTCTCTCGCAAGGATTCGTTGAAGGAATCGTGAATCCGCTGGTCGCAACGCTGAACCCGGGAGACAAGACCCATCGGCTGAACGTGCTGCACGCATGGTGGCCCGGCGGCACGATCCTCGGCGGACTGGCGGCCTACGGCATCACGAAATGGATGAGTCTCGATATGCCAGTTGTTTCGGTGTCGCGCGCGACGCTGGGCTGGCAGGTCAAGATGGCGGTGCTTACCATCCCAGCCATCGCCTACGGGCTCATGATGCTCCGCATGCGGTTCCCCAACACCGAGCGCGTGGACGCCGGCGTCTCCTCGCGCGACATGTATCGGGAAGCGCTGCGTCCGATGTTCTTGCTGCTATTCGTGTGCATGTGGATGACGACCTGCACGGAGCTCGGCCCCGACCAGTGGGTCGGGCCGCTGGTGACCAATCTGACGGGAATGCGCGGCATCCTGATTCTAGTGTTTACATCCGGAATCATGTTCGTGCTGCGCAATTTTGCAGGCGGCCGCCTGGCGCGTGTTCTTTCGCCGTTGGGATTGCTACTGGCGTCTTCGGTGGTTGCGGCGATCGGCCTGTTCGGACTGGCCGGAGTGATGACTCCCGCCCAAGCCTTCGCCGCCGCGACCATCTTCGGCGCAGGCAAAGCGTTTTTCTGGCCGACCATGATGGCGGTCACTTCCGAGCAGTTTCCACGCGGCGGCGCCTGGCTGCTGGCGATCATGGGAGGCGCCGGAAATCTCGCCGTCGCGTTTATTCTGCCGATGATGGGGAGCGTTTACGACGCTCGCGGCGCGGCCGCCGCGTTCCGCTTCGTCGGTGTGCTCCCCGTAATCCTGACCGTGATCTTCGGCGCTCTCATCTTGTACTATCGCTCGATCGGCGGATATCGCCCCGTTCAGCTCAAAGCCAGCCCTGCGAACGCCGCAGCGACGGCACACAAGTAGCCCGTATTTCTTTACTTCTTTATGAATTTGCTACTCAAACCTGATCATTTTCCCCAGATTCCATCGCGAGGATTTCAATTCCTAGAGTTTTGCGTTCGGAAACTGGCTCCCGGACGAAGATTTGAAGAAAATACCGGACCGCACCGCGAGCTCGGCATCGTATTGCTCGGCGGAACATGCTCGGTCGAGACCGGCGGCGCAACCTGGAGCCAGATCGGCAAGCGCGCGAATGTGTTTGACGGGCTTCCCTACGCGGTGTATCTTCCGCTCGCCTCGCAATACTCAATCACGGCCGATACGGCCTGCGAACTGGCGTTCTGCTATTGCCGCGCCACGACCCCGTATCCGGCGCGCCTGGTAACGCCCGGCGACGTCGAAGTAGAAATCCGCGGCGGCGGCAACGCAACGCGACAGATCGATCACATTCTCAAGCCGGACTTCCCCGCCGACCGCCTGCTGATCGTCGAAGTCTATACTCCAAGCGGAAACTGGTCGAGCTATCCGCCCCACAAACACGACGTGCACAACCCGCCGGGCGAAGTCGATCTCGAAGAGATCTATTACTATCGAATCGACGATCCGAAAGGCTACGCGATTCAGCGGGTCTACACGTCAGACCGTCGGATCGACGAGACGATCACGGTGCGGGACGGCCAGATAGTGCTGATCCCGGAAGGTTACCACCCGGTGGTCGCTGCGCACGGCTACAACGTGTATTACCTCAACGCGCTGGCCGGGTCGGCTCGCTCGATGGCCGCTTCCGATGATCCGGACTACGCCTGGGTCCGCGGAACTTGGAAAGATCGCGACCCCAGGCTGCCGCTGGTTCAAGCTTGACTCCGGCGATCAGTACCCGCCGAAGAAGATCCCGCTGACCACCGCGTTGCTCGGGCTGAGATTCGTCAGACGGAAGATCACCTGGCCTTGCAACGGTCCACACTAGATCCCGCTCATCGGCGGTCAGAACTTCGTTTATCGTCAAAAACTTCTTGAGCACATTTGGCCCGGCGCACGCAGGGGGCTGCTCCATCTTTCCTCCGATTGGCCGGGGTCCTTTTGATTTAGTTGAGTATGTTCCACAAACCGAATTCCCTTCTGATAGACTACGCCCATTCCTTATATCAGAACTTAAGCTGAAGTAGATGTAAATGATGAAGACGATATGCCGGTGACTGTCCGCTTCTTTCGTTTTAATCCTGTCCGCAGGCCAACAAGAGTGAATCTCCGGCGAGGTCGACACAGCGCCCGATCGCAGTATTGGTTCCAACACGAGCCGAGCTGGTACGTTCGAAAGAAAAATGCGCCGTGGTTTGGACGGGCGGGCAAGAACACAACAGTCTGGGACGCCGCTTCACCCAAGATGATCATGGGCGGCTCCACGGAAGAGAAGTTCGATCACCTACGCAGAAACAAGTTGACCTCATGCGGCGCCCGATCTTGAATCACGCGAAGCAAAGTGACGTGATTTACGATCCATTCCTCGGTTCAGGAACCACCGTCATGGCCTCGGAGCTGACCGACCGCGCCTGTTATGGATTAGAACTTTGATCCAAGTTACGTCGACGTCATCGTCGAGCGGTGGCAGCGGTTCACCGGCAAGACCGCGATGTTGGATATCGATGGTCGCACGTTCGAACAGGTGAGAACAGACCGGCTGTCCAAGATGGAGGAATCCACCGATTTAGGCACCACCGATATTCCCAGGAAAGGCTATTGAATATGGAAACAAACATAGAACTCGTCAAGGAATGCCTCACCCTCATCAGCCGTATTGCGGCGCGAGGCGTCTCATCTCCAGATCCCGAGAGTGTTTGGGACACGCTGATGGAAATGACCTACGCACTGGATCACGCGTGCGACGCGAAAGGCTATGCCGTTGGTGGCTTCGACACTAACTGCCGGCTGACGTCTCTGCATCACGAGCTAGATTTTATCGACTCAACTTCTGAACCAATGACGCCGGAGGCGATTTTGAAAGACTCTCCGCGGAATACCTTCAATTGAGAACCAGGTCGTTTCAAGAATCTCGAGATCGTGACTGTTCCCGGGCACAGAGCGTTCTTTCCTTTCCCGAGGCGCTTCGGTGCGAAGCGATCGAAGTCTCCGCGACTTGAAATCCGAAGGAAACTTATTAAGTGAGTCAGTCCAAGGGCGGGAAGCGGCCGGGCGCGGGACGCAAAGCGGTGCACATCGACTTGAAGCAAGTGGAAAAGTTGTGTGGGCTTCAATGCACCGACGACGAGCTGGCCTCCTTCTTCGGCGTCAGCGCCCGCACGATCGAGCGGCGAAAGAACCAGACCGCGTTCGCCGAAGCCGGCGCGCGCGGAAAGGAAAGGGGCGTCTGTCGCTCCGGCGCTACTTGTGGGGGCTCGCGGCGAAGGGCAACCCTGCCGCGAACATTTTCCTTGCGAAGAACCTTCTCGGCTACAAGGACTACTTCGCGAGCGAACTGAGCGGGCCAGACGGCGGCGCAATCCAGATTGGCCCTGCCCCGGAAATGGCCGACTACACCGATGAAGAACTCAGGCAGCTTAGGGGTCTCCTTAGCAAGGCCGAACGTCCGCGCAAAGGTTGAACGCGAGCTCGCCACACGTAGCTTGCGCGAGTTCGTACGCCAAGCCTGGCACGTTGTGGAACCGGCTACTGTCTTCGTTCCCGGCTGGCACATCGATGCCATAGTCAAGCACCTCGAAGCAGTCAGTCGCGGCGAGATCCCGAATCTCCTTATTAACGTGCCGCCCCGGCACATGAAGAGCTTGCTCGTATCGGTCTTCTGGCCGGCTTGGGAGTGGACACGCTGGCCTGAGCGGCGGTGGCTCTACAGTAGCTACGCGGCAACGCTGGGCATCCGCGACTCGGTCAACTGTCGGTCGCCTGATTGAGTCGCCCTGGTACCAGGCGCGGTGGGGACACGTTTTCCGCCTCACCGGAGATCAAAATACCAAGACACGGTTCGATAACAATCGCTCCGGTTATCGGTTGTCGACGTCCATGGGCGGTTCTGCGACGGGCGAGGGCGGCGACCGCATCGTGTGCGATGACCCTCATAAGGTGGAGGAAGTTGAGTCGGACGCTGTCCGCAAGGGCACGATCGATTGGTATGTCGTCGTAATGTCTACTCGCTTAAATGATCCAAAGACGAGTGCCATGGTGGTGGTCATGCAGCGCTGCCACCAGCAGGACTTGAGCGGCCATCTTTTAGAAAAAGGTAATTGGGAGCATCTGTGCCTGCCAGCCGAGTACGAGGGCCGATCGCGAGCGACCTCGATCGGCTTTGTCGACCCGCGGCAATATCCGGGCGAGTTGCTATGGGCCGACCGCTTTGGCAAGAAAGAGATCGAACAGCTCAAAATAAGCCTGGGCAGTTATGCCGCCGCTGGACAGCTCCAGCAGCGGCCCTCGCCGCCGGAAGGTGGTCTCATTAAACGCCATTGGTTCCGTTTCTTCCAGCGGCGGGGCGACAACTTTCCCCCAGTTCACGTACGGATGACAGACGGAACCCTGCGCTCGATCGCGCCGATTGATGCGCCGCGAGCCGTGGACGAACAATTTCAGTCCTGGGACTGTTCGTTCAAGGATCTAGAAACGTCGGATTTCGTGGCAGGGCAAATATGGGGCCGCCTAGGGGCGGACTTCTTTCTCGGCGAGCAGGTCCGTGGGCGCATGAATTTTCCT
>Ga0126373_10001287_pt1 | contig 17684 bp, 19 predicted proteins | sample PanSoiMetPlot_11_FD_92545 | JGI IMG/M metagenome (GOLD analysis project Ga0126373, IMG submission 92545) | Tropical forest soil microbial communities from Panama - MetaG Plot_11 | ecosystem: Environmental > Terrestrial > Soil > Tropical forest > Bulk soil | place: Panama | collected 2016-02-17 | reverse complement strand
ATCAGTTCCTGGATGCCGAGCAACGCGAACGCCTAGCGCTCAGATTCGGCGAGATCAGGACGAAGCAGCAACTGCGCAAGGAACCGGATCAGACGCGCAACGTCGGAGAGAGCTGGCACGTGGACATGACCTGCTTCGACGAGCCGCCTATCGGCACCATGCTGTTCGCGGAGGAATGTCCTGCGTATGGCGGCGACACGATCTTCGCTGGCATGGTCCCGGCATTCGCGGCTCTGTCCGACGGCCTTCGCGCAACACTCATCGGCATGCGGGCTGTGCATGCGAACGTGCGCAAACTAGGCATGGGCTACGAGAACACCTCGCCGCCCGAGCCATCAGTCGCCGAATACGACGCTGCTGAGGGCGTGCTTCATCCGGTGGTCACACGTCACCCAGAGACGGGCCGCAGCGTGCTCTATGTCAACCCGGAATATGCCGTGCGCTTCGAGGGCTGGTCGCGCCGGGAAAGCTTGCCGCTCTTGCGGTACCTGTTCGACCACGGAGGGCAGCCGGAGTTCTGCACCAGGTTCACATGGCAGCCGGGCTCGATCGCATTCTGGGACAACCGGCAGGTGTGGCACCTAGCCGTGAATGACTACCACGGCATGCGGCGGGTTATGAACCGAATACTTCTTACCGGAACGCGGCCGGTAGCCGCCAGCCATTGACCCGAAGTACGCGGTGCGCCACGTCAGTCGTCCGAGCTGTAGGCGAATTTGGTGGCGAAGCCGCAACGCCCGTGCAGGTCCCAGCTCAGCGGGCCGTCATTAACACGGAACGTGTCCGCGATAACTTCCTGGCCCGGCTGGTCGAATCCTGGTATGCCGCAGGCGACCGGATCGTGCGCAACCACATCCTTTACGGCGCGCACGGTGAGGTAGGTATCAGCGCGGATGGACCAGCGGCGGGGCACGTGTGACAGCTCGATGCGGGCTCGGCGGACATCGTACACGGTGCTGATGGCGCTGGCGAAGTTACGCAAGGTGCTGCCGCCCGCGCTTCCCGTGAAGATTCCGGCCAGCGCGTCGTGCTGCTGGTCGCTGGCCGACTCATCGAGATACAGGCTGACCCGCCACGGTGAACCGGGTTCGTCGTCGTCGTACCAGCCGGCCATGACGACGGCGAGATCGTCAAGCGGCAGGCCGTCAGCCTGGCCCTGGCGGATCTGCCAGGACAAAACGAACTGGCAGATCCCAAAGGTCGATCGGCCCCCAGCACGATCGCCGACCCTGCGGCAAGGGCAGATGGCCTCGCAATTGCACGCCTCAAAGTAGCTGCCTGCGACCGACCACGCCACCGGGGCTTTCACCTCTACTGCCATACCGATCATTAAAGCCCGTTAGCCGTCGTGCGGAGATCGTGACTCCAGGTCGAGGCGAGCGCCGTCGGCTTCGAGACTCCGGTACGGCTCAGCAGGATGTTCATCAAGGTCAGCAGGTTCGATAGACCGGATCCGGCCTTCCAACTGCGGCGCCGTAAGTGCCTTCCGGGAGACCACTTCGAGTGCCCAGGAAGGCAACGCGATCGCCGGCTTAGGCCGGGGCGACCCAGCCGACTGGTAGTGGGCGTCGGTCATCCAGGCGAAGGCCAGCGCACCACCAACGGCACCGATCAGCATGCCGATAAACAGGCCCCCGAGGTCTGAAGAGATCCACGACCAAAGGGCCAGGAAAATCGCAAGCACCGAATGGTAGACCCGGGCGAACGGAGTCAGCCACAGAAGCACTCCGCAAATCAGCATGAACTCAGGAGTCAGGTAGGCGCCAGGTGGTCTGTGGATCTCGATGTTGGCGACGACCGGAAGCGTAGCTTGACCTGATGTCGGCATGAAACCCGGAAATAGGTAGCCCAGACCCTGGATCCCGGCATGAGTGACAACCGGAAGCGGCCCGTCCTCGGACACCAGAAGCTCGGCTGCGGCAACGATAATCAGAAGGCCGCCCCAGAACGGCCGGGTTCTCCGCCAGTTCCGGAACGCGCGCCGTGCATACGCAAGCGACTCGACCGGGGAGGCGCGAGCCGGGCGCAGCGCAACACGTCTCCGGTCATATCTGGTGATGTGGGTGCTCACGGCTAGCAGCTGCCACCGAACCGTAGCTGGAAGTCCGGAAGGGTAAACGATGACGAGGTGGTGGCAAATGCATGTTGCCGCAGGTTTGTAATGGTCATGCTCGTCGCGCTCAAGGAGAACGCACCCGCCGGGCCGCGCACACCGGGCACCGCGTGCAGAGTGCTGGCATCCTTACCTAGCGTCAGATGCTTAAAGGACGCATTTCCAGAGAACCGATCTGCGTATACGACCAAGTTGGTCGCAGTGACCGGCGCACTGCCATTGCCAGCCGTAATGATCATCGACACGCCGCCTATGTTCACAGTCTGGCAAAGGTGACTTATCGTTGCCGACCGCATTGCAGTTACCGCTAATGGAGTCTGTCGGCCTTTGCCGGGCAATTGAACACCGTGGCTAAGTATGCCAAATTGTTCGAAACCCACTCCGTGGAGACGCTGGGCAGTGACTGTGAACGGTCTCCCAGAGAAGTTGAACGACACCGCAAGCACCGACTGCGACGTAAGAATCAGCAAGAGCACGGCCGAAAGGACGGTTGGTAGCAAAATAAGCGCGAACCGTCGCCAGCGCACTCGCCCGAACCCGGCGGGGGCTGTGTGTCCAAGAGAGGTCATGCTACGGCTCCAAGCTGCGAGGCGCGTGCCACACCGCGCGGATCGTGATGAGCAACCACCGGGCGCTACACCGCGTGAGTCTGTGAGCACGGAGTGCAACTGTCATCGCAATCTATCGGCAGGCGGGCCTGATTTCACGCTTAGCGCAGCGTTTCGCGCCAACTTACGAAGCCAACAGTTAATGGTGGGCTGGCTGCGTTCAGTACCCTCGCAGCCCGCCGCTCATACAGTCATAAATCGGTAAGAAATGCCGTCGTAGCCCAGATCACTTGGCAATCTACGAGTGCTAACAACGGTAAAGAGGGAGACAATGGGATTGGAGAGGCTGGGGACTTCCTAGGGGGGCGAAGATCCGCGTGGGGCTGGCCTTTCAACGGCGTGGAGTTGGACCGCCGCTGGTTGTGGTACACGGAATCGGGCACCGTCGGCAGGCCTGGGGCGCCGTGCTGGATTGGCTCGCGACGCAGCGCGACGTGATCCTTCCCGACCTGCCCGGCCACGGGGAGTCACCACCTTTGGTGACCTCAGGACGATCGGTTGCCCAAGCACTACTGGACGAGATATTCGGCCTGCTCGATGAGCTGGGCCTGGACCGCCCGAACGTGGCCGGGAACTCGCTGGGTGGCCTGATCGCACTGGAAATGGCCGCGCGTGGGCGCGCGGCAAGTGTTACTGCACTTGCCCCCGCGGGGTTCTGGACAAGCACCGGACAACTCAGGTACGCGATCGCGGTGAACAAAGTCATGCGCAAGGCAGGGCGGCTGATTGAGCCGCTAGGTCCTGCTCTCTCGCGTAGTACGGCGGGCCGGGCCCTGCTCTACTCGCTGCTGGTGACCAGGCCATCCCGGATGACCGCCGAGCAAGCTAGCGGCGACATTGCCGGCTTCCTGGCTGCCACTGACGCGATGGACGAGATCCTGGGTGCTGCGGCCCCGTTCACTGGCAGCATCCCCGACGGGGTTCCTGTGACAATAGCTTGGGGTACACGCGATCGACTGTTGTTCCCTCGGCAGGCACTACTAGCCAAGGCGCGCTTGCCACAAGCGAACGTAATCATGTTGCCCCGATGCGGACACCTGCCGATGACGGACGACCCTCGGCTCGTCGCCGAGGTGCTGCTGCGTGGAAGCAAAACTGTCGCGCCAGCGGTGCTCCGGGCACACGATGGCGGTCAACCTCGAGCCGCGCGCTTAATACGGCTGGCCACCGTACCGCCAGCCGATCAGAACCTCTTCTGCGCAGAGCTATCAGCAGCCGCTTCGTCATCGGGCTGAGGCTGGCTTCGGATCAATTCAAGCCCGACTGATCCCGTGTGCTGAGGCGGCGAACCAGGGAGCTTGCTTGATTCGCGTGGCTGGTCGCGTAGCTGCCAGGCGAACGCCAGAGACCCGCCGAGAACTCCGAGCAGCATGCCAACAAAGAAACCGCCGAGATTGGAGGTGATCCAAGAACTGAGCGCGAGCAGCACAGCCAGCAGCGAGTAGAACACCCGCTGCGCTGGATTGAACAACAGCAGCAGGCCGACGAGTACCAGGACGGCGGGGATGATGTAGCCCGCGATGCCTTGCAGCCCGATGTGAACCATGATCCCAAGCGGTGCACGCTCGGAAAGCAAGATCTCCAAGCCCGCAACAAGTACTAGCAGCCCGCCCCAGAAAGGCCGGGTACGCCGCCACGGCCCCCAGGCCCGCGCGGCCCTGCGGAAGAACCCAGGATCCGCGTCATTCGAGTCGCCGGAACCACTGCCCATCAGCAGCTGCCGCCGAAGCTGAGGCTGAAGTCAGGCAGTGTGAACGTACCCGCTGTGGTTGCGTAGGCGTGCTGACGGAGGTTGTCGATGGTCACTGTCTCCGCCTGCTGGCCGAATTCACCTGGCGGCCCGGTAATCCCAGGTACCTCGTTGAGCGTGCTAGCGTCCCGCCCGATCTGAATGTGGGTGAACGAGGCGTTGCCCGACAGCCGGTCAGCATCGACCACCAGGTTGCTCGCTCTTACAGGTTGGCTGCCTGTCCCCGCGGTGATCCTCAGCGTTAGCCCGCCGACCTTGAGGCTCTGGCACAGGTCCGTCAGCGTGGCCGACCTGATCGAGTTGGCGGTCAGCCCGATCTGCTTCGAGTTGCCTGGCAGTACCTTGCTTGCGGCGTGGTCGACAATAACGAACTGCTCGAAGCCCTGACCCTTAAGTTGCTTGGCCGTCACAGTGAACGGCGTGCCCGAAATACTGAACGAGACTGCGATGACGCTCTGGGCAGTCAGGACAACCAGCACGGCCGCCGCGGCCAGAGACGGCAGGAGGACCGCCGCCAGCCGACGCCAGTTAACCCGTCCGCCCATGCCCGATGCGGCGTTCTGTATCGAGGCCATCGCAGCTCCTCCGAGATGCGCTACCTGTGCACGTCACCCTCGACTCAGCCAGCAGGACAGCGACCGGCTCGATGAACGAATCGCAATCTAATGGTAGCTGTCCGTAGTCTCCTATTCCCTGCCACGCGTGAGGTGTCGCTGAGTTTCGAGACGCCAGACTCGTATAGAACTACCCCGGTTACGCGGCCTGGACCGCCATCGCAGCCGTCTCGATGAGCTGAACCACGTTGTCTGGGTGGGAGACCATCGCCACGTGATTCGTTGGGACTTCGACTGTGGTGGCTCCCATGCGAGCGGCGAACTGGCGCTCGGCATCAGGCGGGATGGCCTGATCGCCATCGGCCACCATGAACCAGGTTGGCTGGGACTTCCAAGCTGGTACGCCCATCACCTCATTGAGCGCCGATGCGGCCAAGGGCTGTTGCACTGCATACATTTCGCGCGCCTTGATCGGATCGACGTCGGCCGCGAAATGGTTTACGAAGTCGTTTTCGGGGAGCCAGGCGAAGCCTTGCTCGTCGATGTTCAGGTGCGCCAGTGCAGGCGTCGGCGGGCCTTGCGCTTGCAGCTCGCCAATAGTTTCGCCCTCGTCCAGGCCGAAGCCCGCAATGTAGACGAGGCCGACGACGTTCGGTGCGTCCGTGCCCATGGCAGTCATGATCTGACCGCCGTAAGAGTGCCCGGCCACTACTGTCGGGCCGTTCTGGCGGGACAGCACCTGGCGCAGCCGAGCGACGTCAGAGGCTAGCGAGGATTCCGGGAACTGGGGCGCGATGACGTTGTAGCCGTGAGCCTGTAGTCGCTCTATGACAGCGCTCCAGCTGGAGCCGTCGGCCCATGCGCCGTGGACGAGGACGATGTTCGGTTGACCATTCATCAGTTCTTCCTCCCCCGGTACTGGCCTTCAGGACACGGGCAGGCATGCCGTGTCCGATTGATCTTGGTTTGATCGCTTGGCGGCCTCGTAGCCCCAAAGCGGTTATCTCGGCGTACTTAGCCGTGACCGCCCGGATCATCGCCCGTTCGACCCTGCTGCGACACCATGGCGATACCCGCTGCTGACCACCGCAACCCGCTACCGCTGGTTCCGGGTCAAGCGCTTAAAGCAGCCGGACTCACCACCCGAGTTGCCGGCCAGGCCGGTCAGGGTCCTGCCTCAGGTACGTAATGCCGGCTGTTGTCTGCCGGGTCGATCCATACCCGCATGACCATCCTCGTCGTCGGGTCGCGGAAACGCTCTTCGGTCGGAAGCCAGCCTGCCGCTGGCGCGACTGCCTGAGCATGCCCGCGCCGGCTCTTGACGCCGGGCGGCGCAGCAGCACCCGTGCTCCCTATATTGGGGAGGTCGATGACGACGGCCGCCATCTCGTCGACGTACTTCGCGCTGAGTATCACCGTGACTCGGCGGTCAAGCTCCGCCTCGTCCAGGTGCCCGCACGCATAGTGCTCGCGGAGCAAGGCAAGCAGATGGTCGCGGTCGGCCTCCCGTGCCATCGGCCGCGGGCTCCCAGGCACAGTTACGGCGCAGGCCGGACGACGACCGCCGTGCCATAAGCCACGATCTCCGTCAATTGCTGGCTGATCTCTGACGAATCAAACCGCATCGCGATAACTGCGTTCGCTCCAAGCAATCGCGCGTTCTCGATCATGCGATCAATCGCGTGGCGGCGACTGTCCTCCAGCAGTGCGGTGTATTGCGGCACTTCGCCCTGGCGCAAAGCCGTCAGGCCCGCGCCGAGCGACTTAGTAAAGCCCATGCTGCGTACGACAAGCCCGAAGGTCAGACCGAGGTCGCGCTCCACGGTCATGCCGGTGATGCCGAGCGTGGTACTGACGGGGAAGGTCGCTGACGGCGATTCTGACATGTTGGTCATCCTACGGAAGACCTCTGGCCGGGACGCGGGGCGGCGGTTCGTATCCTGCCGGTGTGGGACAGGTCCGAGTGGGCACGGCATCGTGGACGGATCGCACCCTGATCGAGTCCGGCTGGTACCCACCTGAGGCAAGCACACCGGAGAAGCGCCTGCGGTACTACGCGAGGCACTTTCCCCTGGTCGAAGTCGACGCAACCTATTACGCACTGCCCGCCAGACAGACGGCCGCGGCGTGGGCAGCCAGGACGCCAGACGGCTTCACTTTCAACATCAAAGCGTTCAGTCTGTTCACGCAGCATCCCACTAAGGTCGCAGCGCTCCCGGCCGACCTGCGCGCCGAAGTGGAGAAGACTGGCAAGGACCGGGTGTACTTGCGTGACATCGACCCATCGGTGGTCGACGAGACCTGGGACAGGTTCCTGGCCGCGCTGGACCCACTCCGAGACGCGGGCAAGCTCGGCGCGATCTTGCTGCAATTCCCGCCTTGGTTCCCGATTTCCCGAGCCCGTAAGGATTACATCGTCTCGTGCGCAGAGCGGGCCGCACCGCGGCGCGTATGCGTGGAGTTCCGCAACCACACCTGGATGACGCCGGACAATCAGGGAGAGACCCTGGGATTCCTGTCCGACCACCAACTACCCTACGTTTGCGTTGACATGCCGCAGGGTCACCGCGACTCCATTCCACCTGTCCTGGCCGTCACGTCTGACCTGGCAGTTCTCCGCATGCACGGCCACTCGGACAGCTGGGACAGCCGTGACATCCACGAGCGGTTCGGCTATCGCTACAACGGCCGCGAACTCGGTGACTGGGCCAGCAAGGTCGCTGAACTGGCACGTGAATCGCAACGCACGGATGTGCTGTTCAACAATTGCTACAGCGACTACGCACAGGTCAACGCGCTCCAGCTCGCCGATCTACTGGCCGACGAGCCGACCAACGTGTAACTCAGGCCAGCGTTCATGCACCTGCAACGAGGTTAGCGCTGAATTCAATCGTGACCTCGTCGCTCAGCTTGAGTGCGCCCAGGAAGCCGGTGTAAGGCCGGATGCCCCAGCGACTCTGCACTATTGTCACCGAGCCTTGCACGTGGCCATCGGCCAGTCGGCCGTGCAGAGTGACCGGCTGACTAACGCCGGTGATGGTGAGGTCGCCGTCGACAGTAAACGACTCCGGTGTTCCGTCAACGCGCTTAGACCGGAAAGTGATATCCGGATGGCGGTCAGTGTGCAGGACCTTCTGCCGGATGGTCGTCTTGATCTGCGCGCGGTCGGAGTCGGTGAGCGGTTTTATGCCGCCAGTACCCTCACGGACCTCAAAAGAGTCAGCGTCGATGTCGATGCTCACCGATGATGCGGACGGCTGGGCCGCATCAACGCTCACGTCGGCTCGCCAGCGGGTGACCTCGATAGTGAGATCGTGTCCGGCCCGCGCGCCCAGACCCGTACGAGTCGTCTTGATCTGAAGCCGGCCTGAACCCGGACCCAGTTCGTGCCTGCCATCGCCAACACTCATGTCCGAAGGCTACCCCGGCTTACCGGGTCAGCTGTCAGCATTCATCGCCGCCTTGCGCTAGCGCTTCGTAGAGAAGCAGCGCTCCGGCGAGGGCTGCGTTGAGAGAGTCGCAGGTTCCAAGCATCGGGATAGCCGCGATGCTGTCGGCGCCTGCCAGCCACTCTGAGGCAAGGCCACGGCGCTCGCTTCCGACGACGATGGCCAGTGGACCGCGGTAGTCAATGTTCCGGTACGAGCGGCTGCCCGCAGGATCGGCAGCGACGATACGGAAGCCCTCGTCCCGCAGCCACTGAATTGCTGCCTGACGGCCGACGGCAACGACGGGCACGGTCAGCGCAGCGGCCAAACTTGCCTTGAGTACGAGCGGGTGGCTCAGCCCGAAGTTCTGCCCGACAACAAGTACCCCCGAAGCGCCGGCTGCATCGGCGCACCGAATCAGCGTTCCGAGGTTGCCCGGCAGATCCCAGCCGTCAGCGATCACCACCCGCGTGCGCCGACCGACGCGAATATCGCCGAGCGTGCGCTGCAGAGCCAGGCCCGAGGCAGCTATGCCATCCGGTCGGTCCCGGCCTGTCAGGCGGGAGATAACCTTCTCGCTTACCTCGTAGCCCTCGGCCCCCAGGCCGACCGCTTTCTCTGCCAGAGCCAGCCCTGCTGCCTCTTCGAGCAGCGCCGGGCAGACAAATACCGCTCGAAGTGTCACCCCGGCCAACATGGCCTGCCCCACCATCCAGCTGCTTTCGAGAGCGACCGGATAGGCGAGGCCATGGCTCACCGGGTGGCGCTTGGCAGCCAGAAACTCCCTGACCCTTGGATGCTTGAGACCTGCAGATATCAGCGTTGCGCGATACGGCTCGGGCATCGCGTGCCTCCTGGCCTGTCAAGGCAGGAGGACTCAGTGCGCGCCGGATCTCACCACAAAGAAGAAGGGAGGAGGCGCGCCGTGTCTCCCGCCGCTTCCTCCGACGCATTCAGGAAGCGGCGCAGGCCAGGCATTGGCGTTGTCGCCTTCGTCCGCAGCCTGCGGACGCAGCTGCAGCCAGGGATGGGCACATAGCGACGATAATGAAGTTCGGCGTTCGCCCGCTAGCTATTTTCGGGCCGTACTCCCAATCGAGAACTGATCCCTTAGGTCAGAACCAAAGACGACGGCGAGTGCTCGAACTGACTGGACTCGACGCACCAGCCAGCGTCGTCGTCGCACACCGGCACCACCGGACAGGACACGGGCAGGTCCAGCCGTACAGGCCCTGAATCGCAGGGAGTGTCAGGGGAGACGAAAGCGAGACGACCATCGGGATCATCGGGATGGCGGAGCTTCTGGATTACTCCTGCTGTCCGGCTGAACAAGGCCGGCTCGATGCGAACCACGGTCTGCCGCTCAGCTCGCCACAGCACTTCCTGGCCAAGCTCCCACTCGAAGGCCAGTACCCGTCCGGACAGAGCGACGGTCAGCACATTGGAGTCCAGATCGGCAGGCAGTCCCGGCAGCCTCCGACTTGAGAGAGCGTGGAACCCGCATGTGCATCTCGGCTTAGGTGCTTTGTGCGCGCGGCCCAGCCGGCATGTGGCCCTCGCATCAGCCGGATAGCTAGAGCCGCCGGTGAGCGGCATAAACAGGTCGCCAACTTGCCAGGCCAGCTTGTAAGCCCATACGACCCACAGCCCGCCGGCGGTCATCGTCAGATGTTCTTCGAGGCGCTCCGACACGCCGGGCTTGACATCGGTCCCGGCCTTGAAGTCCGCTAGAAGACGACCACCGCGACACATAGCGACCTCTTTCTGCCAGCTAGCTAACCAAAGCGTAGCCCTTGATCCGAGGATCGAGCGCCGAGATCCGGGCTACCGCAGGCTGATGCTCGCGCGCCTGACGATGCGCAGATCGCGGCGGGCGAGCGCGGATGCGGCGATCGTAGCAACGGCCAGCACCGCGACGATTGCCCATTCGGTTGTACCGTTCCCGCTGTCGGGATCGAATCCGAACAAGGCCTCGATCCATCTTGGCCAGACAGCGGTCCCGATCGTTGCCATCCCAAGAAGAACTGCGAGAACAATTTCGATCCGCGCCCTTAGCACCACTGATACCTCTTTCTTTGGTTTGCAAGTTGGGACTCTTGCCATGCCTAGGCGGAGCACGGCAACTCCGTGCCTCAGTCCTTTGCCTCCCGTGTCTGCCGTGCACGCTCAAGCAAGTCCGGCAGTCGCGCCAGCACTTCCTTCAGCTGGGCCTGGACCTGGTCCGCCACCTCGACGGTTGGAGCATTCGGCGGCGCTGCACCGACCACGTATCCCAGGTACACCAGGCGCGTGTCCAGGGCGGCCCGGGTGACGAAGATGGACTCCTTGCCCCCACCACCCGCGACCAGGTCTGATTCCACCGCCTCCAGCTCCTTCCGCAGCTGGAGATCGGACTCGCTGTCGCCCAGTTCCGAGCGCGCTCGCCGCGCTCGGTTGACGCCGTCGTACAGGTCGGACAGCATGCCCCAGAGCCGCAGGCCAAGTTCGTACTTCGCGGCGAGCTGCACCGGCGTGTAGCTGCTGCGGGGATCGGCCCCGATCTCGAACTCTGCTTCGTCCGACTGTTCTCCTAGCTCCACGCGCACCGTGTAACGACCTGGCGGCACCACCGGACCCAAGTTGGCAGCAGCGTCCTCGTCCTCCGGCGGATCGACTTCGATCTGGGTCCCCCGCGCGTGCCGCCCGTCCCATACGAATCGGTTCAGGCCCTCTCGCCGCGGCGGCACCGGGTCTTGCGGCTTGCCCTTCTCTGGCTTGCGGTCCTCGTCGCCCGGCCGCGCTGTCAGTGTCCTAACTTCCTGACCCGCAGAATCGCGGAAGGTGAGCCGCAGTTCGGTATCGCCGGGGTCATCGAGCCGGTACAACACCGCGACCCCGTCTGTGGGGTTGCGGCCGACCCCGACCGGTACGTCCTCGGTCTCGGTCCGCCCCGGTAGCTGCCGTTTGTCATAGGCAACCACGACCGGTCCCAGCAGGGAGTAGGAGCGGCGCGCCTCGGACTTCGAGGGAAAACCCCGGTTGGTAATCCAGCGAATCTGTCGGCGCGGCCGGTACAGGTGCAGTGGCACCGCGTCCAGTTCGGGCCGGTGCTGGCGCAGCGCGGGCAAGTCCTCCAGGACCCAGATAGAGCGGCCATGGGTGGCCACCACCAGGTCATCGCGTTTAAAGACGAAATCGTGGACCGGGACCCGCGGCAGCTCGCCGCGACACCGTTGCCAAGTTGCACCGTCATCGAAGGAGATCAGCAATCCCAGCTCGGTGCCGCATACCAGCAGGCCGCGGCGCGCGGGGTCCTCGCGCAGCACGTGACAGTATTCGTCGTCGTCCAGGTGCTGGTCTAGCCGCTCCCAGCTGGCGCCGAAGTCCCGCGTTCGCCACAGGTAGGGATGAAAGTCGTCCAGTTTGTGAGCTTCAGCGGCCACGTAGGCAGTGCCGGCCTCGTGCGGCGAGGCATCGATCATGCGTACCGTTGCCCACTGGGGCATGTCAGGCGGAGTGATTTCGGTCCAGGACCGGCCGCCGTCGCGGGTGAGGTGGAGCCTGCCGTCGTCGGTGCCTGCCCAAAGCTGTCCCGCCGCCAGCGGCGACTCGGCCAGCGCGAAGACGGTGCAGTAGTACTCGGCGCCGCTGTTATCCGGAGTGAGTCCGCCCGAGGATCCGAGCTTTTCAGCGTCGGCGTAAGTCAGGTCGGGACTGATCGGCTCCCAGGTCTGGCCCTCGTCGGCGGACCGGAAGACGTGGTTGCCGGCTTGGTAGAGGACGTTTGCATCGTGTGGCGAGAGCAGGATCGGCGAGGTCCAGTTGAAGCGGTAGCGGGACTCACCTGCCGCGGCAGTGTCCTCAGGCCAGACCACGATCGGGCGGCTCTCGCCGGTGCTCTGATCGTGGCGCGTGATGTGACCCTTGTAGTTGCCGGCGAAGACGATGTCGGGGTTATCGGGCCGGACCGCGATGTATCCACTCTCGCCACCGCCCACATGGGTGGTGTCCAGTTGGGTGATGCCTCCCCAGCGGGACTGGCTAGGGAAGGCAATGGTGGTGTTGTCCTGCTGGGCCGCGTAGATGCGGTAAGGCTCGCGAATGTCGGTGGTGACGTGGTAGAGCTCGGCGGTGGGCTGGTTGTAGAGCGACGACCAGCTGTCGCCACCGTCCAGCGTCACGCTCGCGCCGCCATCGTCTCCCAAGATCATGCGCTTGGTGTCGGTCGGGTCGATCCACAGGTCGTGGCAGTCGCCGTGCTGGACCGGGAAAGTGGAGAAGACTTTGCCGGCATCCGGCGAGCGCCAGCACTCCGTGTTGAGCGCCCACACTGTCTCGGCGTCTACGGGATCGGCAATAACGCGGCTGTAATACCAGGCACGTTGTCGCAATTCTTCCTGCTCGGACAGGCGCACCCAATGGTCCCCGTAGTCGTCAGAGCGGAAGACTGCGCCGTCCTCGGCCTCGATGATGCACCAGACCCGGCCGGCCCGCGCTCCCGAGGCGGTGACCCCGGCCCTGCCCATGACTCCTTTGGGCATGCCAGGCCTGCGGCTCAGATCCTCCCAGCTGTCACCACCGTTGGTGGACCGCCACAGGCCGCTTCCCGGCCCGCCGCTGTCGAGGCGCCATGGCAGTCGGCGGCCCTGCCACAAAGTCGCGTAGAGGATCCGCGGATTGCGGGGGTCGATACACAGGTCGGCTGCCCCGGCGTCTTCGCCGCCGTGCAAGACCAGCGCCCAACTGGCGCCGCCGTCGCGAGTGCGGTAGACGCCGCGCTCAGGATTGGGACCATGTGCGTGGCCGAGCGCGGCGACATACGCGATGTCGGAGTCGGTCGGATCGACGCGCACGCTTGAGATGTTGCGGGTCGCACCCAGACCCAGATGGTCCCAGGTCAGCCCTCCGTTCACCGAGCGGTAGACGCCGTCGCCAGAGGAGGCGTTATTGCGGATCGTGCTCTCCCCCATGCCCACGTAAATCACGCTCGGCTCGGACGGAGCCAAGGCGATCGCGCCGACCGAAGCGCGGTGGAAGAACCCGTCAGACAGGTTGCGCCAAGTGATGCCCGCGTCCGTGGTGCACCAGATGCCACCGCCACACGAGCCGAAGTAGAAGGTGCCGCGCTGCCAGGGATGACCCGCAACTGCGACTACCCGCCCGCCACGATGGGGTCCGACCAGACGCCACGACATTTGATCCAGGAATCCGCCCATCGGTCCACAGTAACGAGGTTGCGACCAGTTGGGCGGCTAAGAGGTGATGTTTGCCATTCGGCCAGCCATTCCTCGGCGTCCGTTCGCGTGATCGGCGCCCAGCGCGGCCTCGCAGAGGATCGACGGCGACACGCGCTGAAGCCTGTTGTGCACTCAGGAAAGGGGTGCCCGCGACGGGATTCGAACCCGTATAAGTCGGGGTTTAAAGCCGGTGCCTCTGCCGATTGGACTACGCGGGCGTCGCAGCGTTGCGCTTGCGCCCGCATAAGGTCGGGGCTGTCGGAATCGGCCGGTCACACGTCGGCTTTAGGTTGCCGTGACTGGACCTGTCCAATCCCATGAATGGAAGCTACATCGAGTCGGGCCTTTATGCGGCCATTTCCGCGGCGCGAGCGGCAACGTGTTCAGGTTCGAACTGACCATGCGGTCTCAGTCCTGAGTCTCGTGGCGCCTCATGACTCGATCGATGCGGCGGTCTGGAACGATCCACATGATTGCCGTGCCGGCGAAGCACGCGAGAGCGACGCTAACGCCAACCCGCCCGTCCTGGTCGATCACAAGGGCGCTGACGATGCCCGCGAGGTAGAACACTGGCGAGATCTTGCCCTTGATGTCCTTGCCGATGGCTCGCCGCAAGGGTGACTCCGACCCCTGCTGCCGGATGATCACCGTCTGGAGCGTGAAGTAGGCGATGGCCGCGGCCAACAGGTTCAAGCCGTAGATGACAACCGGGATCCGGGCGAAGTGCGTTTCGTCCATCCAAGCCGTGGTGAACGGGAACAGCGACAGGCAGAACAAGAGCGCCAGGTTCGCCCACAGCACGCCGCCAGTTGCCTGCCTCACCAACTGGAACATGTGGTGGTGGTTGTTCCAGTAGATGGCCACATACACAAAGCTGAGCAGATATGTCAGCAACCCGTAACCGGCCGTGTGGACGAGGTCGGAGAGGCCGGGATACTTCGGAACCTTCAGCTCCAGCACCATGATCGTGATGATGATCGCTAGCACACCGTCACTGAACGCCTCCAGTCGACTGGTCTTCACCGCTCCACAGCCCTCTCAGAACGCCCATCTCCCCCAGGCGAGCCGCTCAGCTGCCGGACGGCACCTTGTCCACCGAGGCGACAAAGATCTGCTCGATCGAGGTGTCAAGCTGCCGATGGAACTGCTCATCGGTCTGGTATTCGTACAGGCCCTCGAGCAACGCTCGCGAGAAACTCGCGATCATGCACGGGTCCTTGGCCAGCAATGCACATGCCTCGTCGCGGCTGTAACCGCCGGACAGAGCGAGAACGCGGACGACGCGCGGGTCGGCGGCGATGTCCGCGTAGAGCCCTGGCCGGGTCGGGATGGTCAATTTCAACATGACAGCAGCATTGTCGGGCAACGCGTCGATGTGCGTCTGCAGCGCGTCGCGCAGCAAGGTTTCCGCCTCAGACTTGCGCGGGCTGTGGATGTTGACCTCGGGCTCCACGATGGGCACGAGCCCGGCGGCCGAGATCCGCGCGGCGTACTCAAACTGCTGATCAGCGATCGCGGCAACACCGTCATGGTCCGCGTCGTTGATCACGGACCGCATCTTTGTGCCGAAGATCGCGTGCTTGTTCGCGCGCGTGAGCAACTCATCGAGCGAATCGATCGGCTTCATCAACTGCACGCCGCTCTGCTCGGCCGAGAGGCCCTTGTCCACCTTAAGGAACGGTACGACCTGTTTTTCGGTCCACAGGTAGCGCGCCGTCGGCATGCCGTGCATGTCCCGCTCCATGGTCTGCTCGAACAAGATCGCCCCGAGGATGCGGGAGCCGTCGAAAGCCGGGTCCGTAATCACCCGTGTTCGCATCTCGTGGACGAGATCGAACATCTTCTCCTCGGAGTCATAACGGCTCTCGTCGATGCCATAGTGGGCCAGCGCTTTCGGGGTGCTGCCGCCGCTCTGGTCGAGCGCCGCGAAGAACCCGCGACCCGAGCGGATCTTTTCTAGTTGCGTGGCGTCCATGCCTGTCATTTTCGCAGCCCCGGGAGACGCGCGGCATCGCGGTGCGAGGAAGTCGCTGAACCGCCTGCTTGTCGGAACCGCTCAGAGTGCACCTAGCAACAGCGGCTGCTAATCACGCTGCGAACGATCAACCGCGTACTTGATCGCCGTGGCCGAACCTGCGACCGAGACGGCGGCGACGCCAAGGCCCGTGACGAGGATCACCGTGCCTGCCAGCACCAGGCCTAGGGCCACGTTCGCAGTTGCCTCGTTATGCTGGCCGACAGCTATCGCGATGGTGATGACGCTCAGGCCAAGCACAACGACACCGCAGTAGAGGATGAGCAGGGCCGAGCGGGTGATCTTGTACCTCTGTAGCAATATCGGGAGCTGCACGTCGATCTCGTCCAGCCGCTCTCGGTCGACGTCGAGGGCTTCGTCCCGTGTCTCGTGAACCATGCCCCTGCGGATTTCAAGCCGCTCGCGGGTCATGTCACGCATGGCCTGGCCAGCGCCGGTATAGGAGAACCAGAGGCCATTGGCAAGAAGGCCGCCCACAGTCAGGAGCACCACCGGGGCGACCATGGCAGAGATCGCTTGGACAGCATTGAGTCCCACCTGCTGTTCTTTCCCCCGATGACCGCCCGTTCATCACGGCGATGACCGAGGCATCACTCGGACGCTTACCTCTGGAATGCCCGGCCGATCCGGGCGAAACGACGCTCGATCATCTGCCAGCTTTCCTCGTGCGGGAGTATGTACAGCCGACTGGTCCCGATCGCGTCGATGACCTGCTGTGCAACCGTGTCCACGTCCAGAATGTCGCCTCGCAGCTCACTCGCTTGCGACGAGGATTGGCGCGTCGGACCCGGACCTCCAAACTCCGCGGGACGGTTCCTGTCTGAGGAGCCAATATCCGTAGCGACTCGCATCGGGCACAGAACTGAGACTCCTATCCCGGTCTCTCGAAGCTCCCGGTGCAGCACCTCCGCCAGTGCCACCACCCCGTACTTGGCGACGGTATAGGGCCCTAGGCCGATGTTCGGCACTAGCCCGGCGAACGAGGACGTGAACAGCAGGTGGCCTGGTCCGCCCGCCTCGAGCATCCTCGGCAGAAAGGCCTCGACGCCGTGAATTGGCCCCCATAGGTCCACATCGATGATCCACTTCCAATCGTCATGGGTCATCTCAGCGATCGCTCCGCTCGTTGCGACCCCAGCGTTGTTAAACACCATGTCCACGTGACCGAAGTGCGCGTACGCGCCTTGGGCCAGCGCCTGAACAGCGTCGTAGTCACGAACGTCGGTGCTCACTCCGATGACCTGGCTGATGCTCCCTAGTTCCTCGACCGCGGCCGCCAGCCGACCGTCCTCGACGTCTGCCAACACAACATTCCAGCCTCGCTCAGCAAGTCGTCGGCCGACCGCGAATCCGATCCCGCTCGCTCCCCCAGTGATAACGGCCACCTGTGGCGATGTCATTTGTCCACCTCAGAAAGTCGGCAACCCGAGTGCAGCGCGGAAGGCGTTCTTGTTCGCCACCCCGTCGCGGGGCGGAAGTGCGCGTGGTGGCTCATCGGCGTGGATCAAGACGTGAACGTACGTAGTCCCCTTCCGGGAGGTAACCCGATCTGCGACCGGCGATACGTCGGCGAGGGAGGCCACTTGAATGACTGTCTCGATGCCGAAGCCGCGCGCGATCGCTCGTAGGTCGGTACCGAGGCCGGTATGACTGCGCTGCATTCCAGTCTCGCCGAAGTGAGCATTATCGAGAACGACGACTGTGAGGTTAGACGGCCGGGCGGCGCCGATTGTGGCAAGTGCGCCGATTCCCATCAGGTGCTCACCATCTCCGGTAACCGCGACAACCGACCGCTCCGGCTGCGCAAGCGCCAGCCCCAGCGCCACCGGGACGGCCGCGCCCATGGCACCCCAGAGGTAGAAGTTCTGCGGGCGATGACCAGCCGCGTACACGTCGTAGGTTGGCGAGCCGAGGCCAGTGATGATGAGGGCATCCGGGATTTCAGCGATGAGCGCCGCTACATATTCGCGGCGGCTAACT
>Ga0126373_10001286_pt1 | contig 17689 bp, 18 predicted proteins | sample PanSoiMetPlot_11_FD_92545 | JGI IMG/M metagenome (GOLD analysis project Ga0126373, IMG submission 92545) | Tropical forest soil microbial communities from Panama - MetaG Plot_11 | ecosystem: Environmental > Terrestrial > Soil > Tropical forest > Bulk soil | place: Panama | collected 2016-02-17 | reverse complement strand
TTTCGTCAGAATCTGCCGTCGACCACTGTCCGACACCGAAAACCTCGCTTTGTAGAAACCCGCGTCAATTGCGTACTTTTACAGATTCTTGTGTAGAGCCGAATTTGGGTTGGGGTTGTGGGCAAACAGGGATAGAGGGAGATTCAACAATTACAGGGGTAACCATTCAGTAGTACTTTCATTTGTGTCACGGGCAGCGGCAACCGCCCGGGGATTAGGATCGTTCACTTGCAGATTCGTCTTGCTGATCTTGCGTCGGCTTGAACTCACGTCTTTCTGATTGTCGGACGCTGTGATATACGGCTCGGGCGGGCGTTGAGCATTGTTCGCACTTGATGCGGGTGCGCTTCGCCCGTTCTGATCGGTCATTCATACGGTTTGCGTACTTTCCTATAGTGGGTTGACAAGGAAGAGGCCGTTTTTCTTGCCCGACGATTTTGGTTTCTGGTTTTGCGAGAGCGCCGTTCAACTTGCGCGAAGGCGGTATCGTAAACTCCTCTCGGAGACTTAAAGGCGGAAACTACAACGGATACTTCTGCGTCATCTATGACGCACCATCTGTGCATAGATGACGCACGACCGTGTAGCATAGATGCACGCTTCGTGCAGCAAAGATGACGCACGAGGCCTAGTGTAAGAGGGCTCATGACAGCACCTTAGCTCCCTCACCATCTAAGACACGTAGGTGTTTTAGAAAGTGCTTTGGTACGTTCCGAGCCTGGCGCCAGCGTCCGACACCTTCGCGCCACTCTTTGAACACGGCAACAATCTCGTTGTCCGGCAGACTGAACTGACGGTAGAGGTCTATTTGGAACTGCTTGAATTTGACCTTCCCGCCGCTGACCGCCCACAGTTGGCTACCTAGCGGGTCGTTCTCAGCGGTCCATGGGAGTTCTTCGCGGATAACGCATTGGTCGGGATACGCCTTACACCATTCCTTATGCGTCAGGGCTTCATAGACGTTGGAATCGAACTGCCCGTACTCCAACAGCTTGAAGAACCCCGATTCGTGGAGTTCGGTGTAGGCGCGACTAGCCGTCGAACGACTGATGTTGAAATGATTCGCTGCTTGGGTAGCCGACACGGAAAACTTACCAGTATTTCTTTGATATCCGGAGAGCCCAAGGATGGATTAGTGCTGCGGCCCGAGAGGAAGTGAAACGGGAAAAGTGCCATTCGGCGGAGCAGTGAAAGCGAGAGGCGGTTTCGGCAGCGGGGCTAGCTTCGAGTTTCTTTGGCATCGCGGTTGTTCCCCATGCTGTCGAATTTGATTGTTTCGGACTTACGTAACAGGGCGGGTTTTCCGTCCCTGAGTTCGATTTCAACGGAGCCCCAAAACCGTTGGGTTTCGAGTTCCCGCAAAATCTTATCTATATCGAGTTGCTTCATCTGTGTTTCCCTTTGATGAAAGAAATAAGCATCGTTACGAGCAATCCGGCAAACAGACAAGTCCGCATTCCGGACAAACTGAAAAAGCCCGCCAACACGATTGGTCAGCGGGTCGTGGCAGTTGGGGAGTGAAACCCCGATTGCAGACCGAAGCCCGCAAAGTCCAAAAGTCGTTATCACCCTGCCACGGGTATCTCTAAATTGTGTGGAGTTTTTCCTTGGGAATGCTGCTGAGGCGGGAAGCTACTCTCAAATCATGCGCCTTGCCCATGCGGGCCCTGTTTATGTTTACGAGTGCCGTTAAACCGCTCGGCTAACTCAACTCATTACCTATTACAATTATACGGCGTCTTGCGCGGATTCGAGCGTATCTAATATTAACCCTACGGCCAACGAAAAGTTGCTATATCCTGTCAATATTTATTATAACTCAGTCTCTGCTGATTTAGCAGCCCGGTACTTGCCCGCTTAGTACGGATAATGGACAACCTGAGTCCCGGCTTATGTTTCGATGACATTCGGGTTTGGTTTGCGTCGGGGCGGAGCTTTGGGGTGCTCGGACTGCTGTTGAATGAATCGAGACAGTCGCGTCCATCCCTCTTTCGTTAGCCTCGCGGACATCTGAGAACAGGTCCTTGCAACCAAGTTGTCGCGCATCGCAATGAAATCTCGACGAGTGATCGCCCCTCGGTCCAGTCCCATGCTGTACGCCCGAAAGTCCTGAAAGAATTCTGTGATCGTCCTAGTTGCTTCTCGCTCATCATTTGGTGACAAGTGGGCCATTTCGAGCAATCCGGCCTCTACCCTCAACCGTTGAAACACGAGACAGGTTCCGGTTACATCCGAATTCGGAATGACAGGCAGTTGTGGAAGTTGGAGAAAGAGAAGAAAAGCAATTAAGGATGCACGTATCAATTGATCCACCTCTGTGTTCTTGCGAACGGTTCTACTAACTGTGAGAAATAGTCGCTGGCAATATCAGGTCTCGGTCGATGTATCAAGGACCGCTTGAATGCACCGTCGTCCAGCTTCTTTATCTGGAGTCCATTCATTGCATTCGCTGCTTGTATATCTTGCGGGCAACTGATTCGGGAATCCGTATCAGACGACGTTTGCGCCCATTCCTTTTTCGAGGTTCTCCGGCGAGATCGAGAACTCCCGGCTCGTCGGCGAAAAGGCGCGCGACATGGTCTTCAGAGCAGGACCATAAGCTGGCCAATTGCGGGATTGTGTACAGTTGCTCCACGCCCCGTATATTGCAATGCCAAACCCAAACTTTATACGGATAACGGACACCGAATTGCCCGCAAGGCCATGAAACGAAAGCAGAAATAATTATCTCCAATCCTTTACAAAACGATGGTTTCTTCTGGGCGTGTGAAACACTTTGCGAGTAGCGGGCGAAAGATTTTCCCGTCCTGTTTTTGTACCGGATGGGGCGTTCTCAGCGGTTCAGGCGGTTTGGTCTGAGTAGCGAAGTAGTTGAAGCTATGCAGAATCAGTCGCTTACCGCTGATAGTCGCGGTCCTTCCGTAACTTCTTGGGGCCTTGGCGGGCTGACATACTGGGGCAGAGCCTATGGAAGACGAATTTGAATCATCGGCACGACTCTTGCCGAGCCCTGCGGAGAAGCCAGCGCCGCCTGTTGCATCGACCGAACGGCCATTTCGCGTGAAGTTGCGCGGATCGGTGCTGGTGCTGGTGCGTTTGCCGAACAAGCGCGCGGTGCGGGCGGCGATTCATCAGCTGTCGACGAGCGGAGGAGTAATTCATTTGGAAAAGCCGCTGGACGAGAAGTTGGAAGTAGAGCTGATTTTTCACATCAGCCAAGCCACCATTCGCAGCAAGGCGCAGATGCTGTTTCCCATGTGGGCGACGCAGGGATGGATGCAGCCGTTTCGGTTCGTGGATCTTGCAGAGAAGAGTCGCGAGATTCTGGATACGAAGTTGAAAGCGTTCCTTGGAGAAGCAGCGAAGGGCGCCGCCGCCGGAGCGTAGGAGCTGCACGCGCAGATTCGGCGTCCCTCGGGGGACGCCTTTATTCTTCGCAGGCGCGTTGCCGCCCGAGAACTTACGCGCTAGTCCACGGGCTCTTTCGAAGGCAAATTTCGCGAGTCGAAATAGCCCAGGCGAGCGGTCAAGATCTCGGATGCTGTAAGAACGAAGTCCCGCGGCGCAAAACCAGCGTGAGTTACCGCGGTTACGTTGGTTACCCCGCGGGACGGGCCTATGATCAGACAAAGGAGTCCAAGCCATGAAGCGGCTAAGTTTTCTGGTTTCGCTGACCAATAACGATAACGATTATCAGCAGGAGCAGGCGGCTGCGGCGGAGAAGACCTCCCGGCGGCTGGGTGTAGATGTCAAGATCATCCACGCCAACAACGATGCACTGCTGCAGAGCCAGCAATTGCTGCAGTATGTACAGGATGCCTCTATTGCGAAGCCGGATGCAATCCTATTCGAGCCGGCGGGCGGGACGGCTTTCCCGCAAGTCGCTCGAGCAGCGGCTGCGGCTGGAATCGGGTGGACGGTGCTGAACTTTGACGTAGATTACATCCTCGAGGTGCGGCGGCAATATAAAGTTCCGATGTGCGCGATCACATCTGACCACGAACAGATCGGCAAGATTCAGAGCATGCAATTTGCTGCGCTGCTGCCAAATGGCGGATCGGTACTGTATATCGAGGGGCCGAATAACAGCTCCGCGGCGAAGCAGCGCTCCCTGGGTATGAGCCAGAACAAGCCGGCGAACATCAATGTAAAGACGATTCGTGCGAACTGGACTTTGGAGAGTTCGTACAAGGCCGTGACTTCATGGCTGCGGCTGCAGACCTCGCAGCATAGCCGGATCGACCTGGTGGGGGCTCAAGACGACAGTATGGCGATGGGTGCCCGGAAGGCGTTTAGCGAAATCGCTGAGCCGGATCGAGCGCGTTGGATGAAGATCCCGGTCACAGGCTGCGACGGGATGCCGAAGACGGGACAGGCCTGGGTGCGGAATGGAAGTCTGGCAGCAACGATTTACATCCGTCCGAATACGGACCTTGCGATTGAGATGTTAGTGGATGCTTTCAAGAACGGAACGATGTTGCCGGAACGAAAGGTTACGGATCCGGAGTCCATTCCGTCGATGGCGGAGTTGGCAGCCGCAGGGAAGATGGCACGGGCAGCGAAAGTTTAGGTTTCAGAGTTTCGGACCGTAAGTCTAGGGCGTCCCTGCGGGATGCCCTTTGCGTTTCCGCGCGTTAAAGAGCGAATGCAATGTGACTAGCTCTTCTGCCCGTAGGAACCTTTGCTTGTGTTGTGGTCAAGTTTATCGAGCCCCTTTATCAGATCGATAGAATAGTACTTGCCTAAATACTACATCGTAGTAGATAGGCATACCGGAGTAGGCGACGACGTGAAATCCAGCAGATCATCAAAGATGGAACTCCAGGTTATGGAGGTTCTGTGGAAGCAGGGCCGAGCGTCGATCCGCGAAGTTCAGGAGGCATTTCCCGAAAAAAAGCGTCAGCTTACGCGACGATTTCAAACGCTGGTTTATCGGCGGGAAGGTAAACAAGCAGGGCGCCGCGTGAGGAAGGTGGGGAACTTCCATATCTTTGAAGCAGCTGTTTCCCGCGAACTTGCGCAACGAAAACTGGTCGACGACTTCCTGGCGCTGTTCGGAGGGCGCACACAGCCTGTCATGGCGCATGGGATCGAATCGGGAAGGCTGACCCTCGCAGATGTAAAGGAGGCGGAGAAGATTCTCCGGAGCGTGGAGGAGAAGGAGAGGCGATAAACCTGACGGCTATAAGCAATCATTTGTGGCAGTCGACGATGTTCGCCGTGGCTGCCGGACTGCTCACTCTGTCCTTGCGCAAGCAACGAGCACGCGTCCGGCACGCGGTGTGGCTTGCGGCGTCGCTGAAGTCTCTTATTCCATTTTCATGGCTGGCCGCGATTGGCAGTCATCTGGCGTGGTCACCCGGATTTAGCGCGACCTCCAATCATCGCCTGCAAGTGGCCATTGATGTGATTTCCGGAGTGAATTCCAGCGTGCTCATACCTGATCTGAGACCGCTGTTTCCGATTCTCGTTGGAGTCTGGTTCTGCGGCCTTGTCGCGGTGCTTGCCCGTTGGTCCGCCCGGTGGCAAAAGATGTCGAGGACCGCGAGAGAGGCGCGGACGTTGCCCGCAGGGCATGTACTGACGGCGCTAAGCAAGGCGGAACGCATGCTCGGCGTTCGCAGGCCGACGCCGGTTCTGCTGTCGAAAGCTTTCATCGATCCTGGAGTCTTCGGTATCGCCCGTCCAGTTCTAATGTGGCCGGAGGGGCTTAGCCAGCGATTATCGGAGGCGGAACTGGAAGCGATTCTCATGCATGAAGTCCGGCACATACAACGACGGGACAAGCTCACGGCCGCGATCCACATGCTGGTGGAGGCGATCTTCTGGTTCCATCCCCTGGCATGGTGGGTAGGAACACGCCTGATGGAGGAGCGCGAGCGCGCCTGCGACGAGGGCGTTTTGGGGATGTGCAACCAACCTCGAGCTTATGCCCAAGGCATTCTCAAGGTGTGTGAATTTTGTTTGATGTCTCCACCGGCGTGTATGTCGGGAGTGGTGGGTGGCGATCTCAAGGAAAGGATGGTTTCGATCATGACAAATCGTGCTCGGCAAGAATTAGGCGTTGGCAGAAAGGTATTGCTCGCGGTGTTGGGACTGGCATCTCTCGCCGGACCGATCGCCGTAGGCTTGGTTCATGCATCTGCAGCGCGGATTGCATCGACCGTGGGAACCACGGCTATGACGCCGTCGGAGCAGGATTCCGGGCATGCCTCCATGCTGGCGTCGAAGGAAGAGATGCTCGCGCTGCTAGTGAAGAAAGTACAACCTTCATATCCCGAGGCGGCGCGCAAGGCGCACATTCAGGGCGCGGTGGTCCTGCGAGCGACGATCGGCAAGGAAGGAGATGTGGAGAACCTTCGGCTCGTGAGCGGGCCTGCCGAGCTTGCCCCGGCCGCTATCGAAGCCGTGAAACAATGGAAGTACCGGCAGTATATGAAGGACGGACATGCAGTGGAAGTGGTGACGGACATCACTGTGAATTTTTCGTTAGCGAAGTAAGGCCCTGTTTTCGCACGCGGCTCGCGGACATGGACGAGCTGGCGAAAGCGGCTCGAACCCCGGGGATTGCAGTTCAAAGACTTCAGAGTTTCAGGGTTTTCAAAGTGGAGGCGCCCGTTGCGGGGCGCCTTCTGTTCTTGAGGCAATCGTCAGTTGGCATTTTTCTTGCAAAAGTCCCGCTTGGCCTCGACTTCGAGCTACGGCCCAGGCGGCTGTTGCTACATAGGTGCGGGCTGACCGTATACCTCTCCCCGCTCGGGTGGACGGAGGAATGCGTCCGTCCCTACACAAACATTTGCGATGCGGAACTTGACAGCTGGGAGTAAGCTGTCGGTCAATCGTTTTTCCGACTTTGGCTTACCTGCAGTGCAAACGTTTGCAGCTCACCCTAGGAGGGACTTCTCTATGGCGAATGGCGCTCGAAATATGGAGATCGCGACGCCGCCTCAGCAGCCGGAGCAAGGCCAGTCAGTCTGGGATCGGATTGCGTCCAGCCGGGAATTCAAGGATCTCATGGCCACTAAAAGGTCATTCATTGTGCCGGCGTTCATCTTCTTTGTGATTTATTACTTTGCTTTACCGGTGCTCGTTGGATACGCGCCACAGTTGATGGGCACAAAGGTCATGGGGCCGGTCAACCTGGCTTACCTGTTCGCACTGTCGCAGTTCTTTGTTGCTTGGATCATTGCCGGCTTGTACGTCAAAGCCGCCAACAACTTCGACCGCCTCTCGCAGGACATCTTGGATAAGACCAACAAGGGAGGCAATAAGCAATGAATATCTCACTGGTGATGTTCGTTGTATTTATCGCGATCACTCTGGGGATTACTTATTGGGCCTCGCGCCGCTCGACCGGATCGGCGGCGTACTTTGCGGCGAGCCGTCAGATCAAAGGCTGGCAGAACGGGATCGCGGTCGCGGGCGATTACATGAGTGCAGCATCGTTTCTGGGGATTGCGGGCATCATCGCATTTCAGGGATATGATGGCTTTCTGTACTCGGTGGGCTGGCTGGTGGCATATCTGACCGTGCTGCTGGTCATAGCCGAGCCGCTGCGGAATGCGGGCAAGTACACGATGGCGGACGTGCTCGCCTATCGATTGAAGCCGCGTCCGGTGCGAGGCATGGCCTCCGTCAGCACACTCGCCGTGAGCACGTTTTACATGATCGCGCAGATGGTGGGTGCCGGCGCATTGGTGAAGCTGCTCCTGGGCAACATGGTCACCTATAACCAGGCGGTCATCGCGGTTGGCATATTAATGATTGTCTATGTTGTATTCGGAGGAATGCTGGCGACGACGTGGGTGCAAATCGTCAAAGCCGTGTTGCTCATGGCGGGGACGATCCTGCTCAGCATCCTTGTGATGGCGCATTTTCATTTTAGTTTTGGACAATTCTTTGGAGCCGTCGGACAGGTGACATATCACGATGCCAAAGGAGCGGTTGTGGTGAAAGACTTCCTCACGCCAGGACTTCGCTACAAACCACCCTATGGACCATTGGACCTGATTTCCTTAGGGCTGGCTCTGGTATTTGGCACGGCAGGACTGCCGCACATTCTTGTCCGCTTCTATACCGTGCCTGACGCGAAGACGGCGAGGCACAGCGTGGTATGGGCCATGGCTCTGATCGGCAGTTTCTACATCATGACGACGTTTCTGGGATTCGGGGCAGCGACCATCGTGGGTCCGGACTTCATCAAGGGGCATGGTGGGACGAACATGAGCGCTCCTCTATTGGCTCAGGCGCTGGCGGGAGATGTTTTCTTCGCGTTCATCTCGTCGATTGCGTTCGCGACGATCCTGGCCGTGGTTGCGGGATTGACGATCAGCGCGACCACCTCATTCTCACATGACTTCTGGACGAACGTGATTCACAACGGAGTCGAAAGGAAGCCCGGGGAAGAAGTACTGGTAGCGCGGATCTCGGCATTTGTGGTGGGTGCGGTGGCGATTGGGATCGCGATTCTGCTAGGCCCGACGGCAAATGTGGCATTTCTCGTTGCGCTGGCCTTTGCGGTAGCAGCGTCGGCGAATCTGCCTGTAATTGTACTCTCGATCTTCTGGCGGCGCTTCAACACTGCCGGGGCAGTAATGGGCCTGGCTGTGGGATTGATGGGTTCAATCGGACTGATTATGGTCAGTCCGAGCGTAATGGGCATTGATCCTCCCACGCTGACAGGAACGGCGCGGCACCTGATTCAGGCCAAGGCATGGTTCCCGCTGGAGAATCCTGGCATTTTGAGTATCCCTTTGGGATTCGTCGGAGCGATTGTTGGAACCCTGCTCAGCTCCGAGCCGACGTCACAAGCGAAGTTTAACGAGTTGCTGGTGCGGTCGAATACGGGACTGGGAGCGGAGAAGGCGACCGCGCATTAACACCGGCTTTCGGTCTTGGCTTCCGGAAAGCAGCCTATGAGCGTCTCCTTTGAATTCTGTTGTGTCGTTATGAAGTAAATCGTCGCCCTTTTGCAACAGACGGAACAAGTTGGGATCAGCGATTTTAGTGCGGAGATGCTGTTCTAAAGCAGGGCGGGCATTATGCTAGATTGAAGTCGCAGGGCCCATAGCTCAACGGTTAGAGCAGCAGACTCATAAGCCTATGGGCCCTTCTTCTATCTATCCCCAACTCAATCACTTCTACAACTTAGCTCGGATGCGCCGCTGGGTCGGTGAGGGTCTGCAAAGGCCGAACAGACATAGTTTAGACATAGCGCAGAGTCTCTCATTCGGCAATCTTTGTTCTCAGGTTTGTTCTGACCCTCCATCCGAAAGGTTGGGGCACGATTCCTGGAGGACGCCGTTCGATCGGCACTTGGTGTCTCCAACTGGTATGCGAGCAAGATTCGACAGGGCTACCGACCGCATCCGAGGCACTGGCTGGCGTTGGCAGAACTGGTCGGCGTTTCCGGAATCGTTTAACCCTCGGATTAAGATTACAAAACCAACAGCCACCAAAGCAGCCACCGTAATGTAAATTCCGATCCCTGATGAACGACAGACAAAGCACCCGGGCCCCATGGCAGCTAAGGTGCAGCGCTAGGCCCGGGATTTGATGAATCGCAAGGCTCCTACTTATGCGCCATCCCGGCCATCGAACGTCGGGATTGGAAGAACAAGAAGAAGTTGGAGCCGACTTCGATTGCTCTGCCAGCGGCTTCTGCATCATCCATTGCATGCGACGATGTAATGCCGCTACTCCCATCGGCTGCAGGCCAATCGCTTGCGTTCAGTATCAAGACAGGGCGGACCTCCCACCAGATCGGCACGGTGTTGACCCGACTGTTGTCGACTACATGATCATGATTGGGCGTCGGCAAAAATACGTTCATCGTGGGAGGCCCAGTCTTTCCAAGTGCGTGCAGCGTCACCGACAGATCGACGGAAGACGCATGCATGGTACAGGTGCCGGGTACGGGATGGTTGGGATCGGGACACTGAGTTGCAACCAGGGGATGCGTCTTCCAGGCTTCGGGGACAAATCCGAACAGGTTTATTAACGCAGTTCCCAAGGCTGAGCCGCAAAGCTCTCCTGGCCTTCCTCCATCCGGGCAGGCCATTGCATCATTTGGATTTTGGTCGTTGTCGACCGAGAACATGGGGACAAAGACGTAGAGATGGGCGGTGTGTTTAATGTTGCCCCCAGTCGGATCTTCCGTAGGCTCGGTGACTGGCTGGCAAATCGGGTTCTGCATTTCGTTGGGGTCGGATTGCGCCGGCACTCCGTTGAAATCTAGATCCAACAGGGGCTGATCGACGCAATCAAAATTCTGCAGATAGGTGAAGGTGACCAGCCGGTTGTTTCCAAAGCCATTGGTTTGATTGGCGGCCAGTTGCGCCGTCGCGTTAATGGCAAGCAGGGTGAAGCATGTGCAGCACAAGACCAGGAAAAGCTTGATCACTGAGCGGCTGACAAATTGCGGACGTTGTAGCTGTAATTGGTGCATATGTTGCTCCTCCTTCTCATGTGCGAAGTGGCGAGCGCCTTTCTAATCGCGTGCCGGTTTCTGGCTGGCGCCAGCTAGGCCTTCGATCAGTCGCCCATTCGGTGCTAGAGCGACTTTAGGTATTCAACTAGGTCGTTTTTCTCTTGGTCCGTGAGTCCGAGGCCAAACCGCTCGTTGTAGCTGTTGACCACGTCGAGCAGAGTATTGAACCGGCCATCGTGATAGAAGCGGCCTTTGTCTTGTGGAAACATGAACAGGCCGCGCTCGCGCACGAAGATGCCTGCCAGGTTCATCGTCCGATAGCCATGCGTCTGTGCACCACCGGCGACAACGCTGGCAGGCGCACGATCCGCTTCGAAGCTGTCGATCTTCAACTGATCGGCTGAGTGTTGATTCCAGCCCGGCTCGGTCCATAGCGGTTCGCGATGACAACTGTTGCAGTTGGCTTTGCCGCTGAACAGCACGTCGCCGCGCGCCGCTGCCGCTGGATCGAAATCGATCGCAGGGCGTGGTTGTGCCGCCGGGAGCGCCAGCTGATAGAAATGCAAGGCAGGCAATCTGCTGGTGACTTGATCAGTGTCGGGGTCAGTTGAGATATGGCCCAATCCGGCCCCTGCTGCGATCGGGAATTGCGCAGCATTGTCGAACCGTTCATCGAAGAACGTGCCCACACCGTGCAGCTCGTCGACGGCCACAAAGGCGTTCCAGTAGGTCACCGTTCCCCAACCTCCTGTCCAGGTATGCAGGTTATGACCGGACAAGCCCCGAGCATTAGGAATCAATGTGGCTCCTGGCACATTTGTGCCTGTGACAACGCCATTTGTGACTTGCTGCGGGTTAGAGGCCTTGCCGTCGAGGAACAACTCGGCGTCGAATTTCCCGGGACCCCAACTGTTGAGGACTTGTCGTACCTGTGCAGCCGTGATGCCCGGATCAGCGATGCTCAGTAGGTTCACGACCGGCTGCAGGTTAGGTGCAGCTGCGGCAATCGCTCCGACATTCAGGTCGCGATTGGCCAAACCGTCAATCCGGCTGCCAATTCCTGAGGCAACGGAATCGTTCACAGTCGAATGGCAAAGCGCACACGTCAGCCCCACAGAGTTTAGCGTTCCGTTGCTATTGAAGGACCCGACAACGCCCAAGACCGCATTCTGTTGGATCAGCATCCGAGTGACTGTGGGATCATCGAGATTCACCTTGCCGTGCTTAATCGCGTTGACTGTCGACGGCGAGAGAGCGTCGGAGTCGACTTTCAAACCGAGCGCCAAGGCGTTGCTGGGTGTAAGCGTGTTGATCGCTTGATGAAGTTGGAGTTGGGCACCCCAGAATGCCTGGTCACCAAAAGTGTCGAATCGAAAGATTTGCTTTCCCTGTGCGATGAGTTGTTGCGAGTTGTCTTCAGCACTTCCGAGAAACTGCGACGTAGACGTTTGTTTCACGTGCTGTGCACGTGGTACAGCAAAGGTGCCCAGCACAAGGAACACAGTGAGGAGCAGCAGAGCGGCCGTATTCCATCGTTTCATGACATGCCTCCTTTCATTACTTCTGTCGGGTGGTGGTTTCTGAGCGAGCAGTTACAGTTCTGCAGCGAATGAACTGAATAGCTCAGGGTCGGTGTTCCTGATTGCAGATAAGCACTTTCGGCAAGAAATGAAATCGCGGGAATTGTGACAAAAGCGATGGGCAAGATTGGGGCCACGGTGGGTCTGAGGAAGGATTCGAGTCTATTTAGACGACTCACGGCATCCTCGCACTAACTGGAGGCAGGCCAGAGCCTGGTTCGGTTTGTGCGCGAAATCGATTAGGAACCCTAACTTCTCCAAACCGATCCAGGCAACCAGACTAATTAATCACCGTTCGGGTCGGTTTGTGTCAGGTAGTTGCAATGTATTCGTCAATTCGAGATCACAAACTCATGACAATCCGTCGACAAATCCCATTTGCCACCTGAAGTCCATCGGAATTGGATTGGAAGCTCTTACTTAAGGGACAAACGTGTAGCCAGCACCGTGTACCGTGCGGAAGTGGAGCGGATTGGCAGGCTCCCTTTCAAGCTTCTGTCTGAGTTTGACGATGTGATTATCCACGGTGCGGGATGAGGAATACTCTTGATGGCCAAATGCCCCTCGAAGGAGTTCCTCGCGAGAGATCACTCGCTCAGCATTCTGTAGGAGAAATTTGAGCAGCTTGAATTCTTGCGCTGTCAGTTCGATCGATTGACCGTCGAATGTGACTTTCATCCTGACGAAGTCAACGCAAACGCCATCAAACGTCGTTAAGTCGAAGGCGTCAGATTTGCGCGAATGCCGGATTGCCGTTCGTACCCGGGCGAGGAGTTCTCTCGGACTGAATGGCTTGGATACATAATCATCTGCTCCTAACTCCAGCAGCACAACTTTGTCCGCTACATCTGTGGCAGCGCTGAGAATAACAATTGGCAGGGTAGATGATTGTCGTCGAATCTCACGACAGACGTCTTTTCCGGACACAAGAGGAAGTCCGAGGTCAAGAATTATGGCTGTTGGAGCGGCGGTTCGGAATACCTCGAGAGCGGATTTGCCGTCACCTGTGATTTCGACCTCAAAGTTTTCTGATTCAAACAGGCGCTTCAGTGCTCTCTGAACAGCTCGATCATCATCGACGATTAGAATCCGCTCCATAAACCGTCGGTTCCCAGCAAATCAGTGCAGACGCTGAGTCGCGGGCGGACACCAGGACCCTAGCTTCGACAGCGTATGTCCAGCTCCAACGGCTGCTGTCACAGAGTTGTTAAATATTTGCAATTAAATTGCGGACATCGCACCGGCCTGGCCAATACATCCGGAGACAAAGTAGATCGCCGCCTAGACTTCGGGGTGAAAACTCGCGACTGTGAAGGCCGGCCCATCCGCCTGGGCTCAGCTTGGCCGGTTCAGCAGACGGTGAGCCAAACGGAAACCTGCCGAGCGGCGAAGCCCTCGTGGCGAAAAACGAATCGCACCTCGGGCCCGCAAGGGCTCAACTTACGGAACCGCCGTATGCGGCCCCTCACATGCGGTGGTGTTGCTATGGGGCCGTACCGGCCCGCCGATAGCAATGAAAATAGTGGCGAGCAAACGCTTGATGAACACCAGGTTTGAAGCAGTAGGAGATCGTTGTCACACTGGATGAGTTGAGGCCGTGGTGCTGTTGGATCCAAAGCGTAACCAAAGCCCACTTTTTGGGAGCGGAATCGCACGAGCGGAGTTAAATCACGCCCGTGCGAATGCATTATTTGGCCAGCTTCTACTTCTTTTCACCCACTCATTGGTGGTTTTGATCGAGGTCTACAGCATCTCCGAGGTTAGAGTTTCCTTCGAGAAAGCTAATTTGCTGAACTTCGTCCGAATGGGGGCCGGTGTAACGCAAGATGAACAACCCATTTCGGACGTCAATAACGTAGATCAACCCATTCCTGATAATCGGATAGCTCCACATTACGATCTTCGTCTTGAAGTCGGGATTTGTGGTGTCAGGGTTTAAGAGCTGGGCCACTGTCGTTGCCGGTCCTGCGCTCAAGGCTGGATCCTCGGTGGCGACCACGGGGATCGGCGTTGGCCTGAAAAAGCCGGCTTGGGTTGGGTTGATCGGGTTCGAGATATCGATCGCTTGTACCCCGTTGGAATGCCAGTCAATAAAAGCGAGATCTTGAAGCACGGTAGGGTTATGTGTCGAGAAGCTTCTGAATTGCTCTGCCACAGGCGTATCGGCAGCGCTGCCACAGAAGGAAAGTTGATTCTGGCCTAGCAGAAACTCCCCGGTGATGAAGGGGTGCGTCATGTCAGATGTGTCGATTAGACGCATCCAGCCCCACCTGCAACCAAACTCGTTGAGGGTGAATGTGCCATATATCTCATCAGTTGTGAGCGCGAGGTGCCTCGAGGGTACTTGGACCGCCGAGTGGCTGTTCGGGCAATCCTTTGCGATCGTTCCGGTTGAGTCGAGCCTCCCGCAGCCGTTGGGAAACACACTTGGGACCGCCGTGGGGTCGGGTGGATTCTGCAACCAGACTGGCCGATTTGTGGGGTCGGTAATCAATTTGCCATTGAGAGACAGTACAGTGCCCGACGGTATTTTATTCCCAGCTATATCACTGGTGTCGAGAACGAGGAAGTGGCCAGCCTCCAGTGCCATGTAGGTCACGCTGCCATCAGGTTTCACTCCGATCGAATGCACAAAGAGGTTACAGTCGTACGGACCGCAACCATCGGGAGAATTGGGATCGAAGGGATAGTTGGCCTGACTCGTGCCCGGATAACGGTTATTCCAATTCCCTTCGGCAATTTCCGTGACTGGGCCGCCGTGTGCAACGTGGCTGATGTCAAAGACCAGCAAATTGGGGATTGTCGGATCGGTGTCGATCGCAGGCGTCGTCATAAAGAGAAGCGCGCGGTTGTCCTCATTCGGGTCAGCCCACAGGAACATCTCGTGCGGCTTAACCTGCAGGCCTGCCTTCGACGTCGGCACGAAATGCGAGATGAACTGCGGATTCGTCGGGTTCTTCAAGCTGAAGAACTTAACGTCGAAAGGAGAGGTGGTATCGTTCGAGCGTGGGCAGGCATGGATCACCGAGCTGCAGCGGAAATTCATGGTGATTAGCAACTTTGCGCTCGGCCAGACACGGAGTTCGCGCGAAGTGACACCGACAGGTTGGCCCGACGTGTTCAGCGGTGCAGGAATTTCGCCCACCACTGTAGGGGTGGTCGGGTCGCTTATGTTGAGAATCAAGATGCCCGGATGCACGTGCGGACAAGCATCCAAGCCAAAGTTCGGATCAGTTCGACGCGGATCACCAAACCCGCAACGACTGGAGCCATCCGTGCGGTTACCAATGTAAAGAAAGTTTTGGAAGATGGTCGCCGCTGCGTTCATCCCACGGTTGAACAGCGAATTCTGGCCGACGACTTGGAAATTCAGTGAGTCTTGGGGAAGTGCGGCTCCAGTCAACACAAGGACCGCTAAGAACAGCAACATCCGCGGGGATTTCATGGGTTGCTCCTCATCTTCTCGAACAATGTCGAGCGATCTTGTAACTGCGTTTTGGTTGCAACTGGGACTCACTTGCGCCAAAATGCGCGCCAAGTCTCATTTGCCCTGGACGAGGGGAGCTGCATTGCGAATCGCGAATAGCACGATGGTGTCCTGAGCTTTAACGCATCTTGGATGGGCCCAACAGTTAGGAGAAACGGACACAGATTTGTGGCGTACGCGAAGTTTAGCAGGCGGCATATCTCCATTTGTCAAAAGAATGTCTCTTCTTGATCGTGTCGCACTCCCGCACGTCCGAACGCCGCACCCCCCAATCCTCCCATCTCCGCTCGCTGTTTTCCGTTCGCCGATCTCCCGCACGCAGATTCGGACTGCACGAACGTAGTTTGTCCGCTCTGCTCATGTTTCCTAATTAGTTAGCCTGTTAACTCGAACGTTATCGTGGGACACTTTTTCCGCCGAAGTAGCTAACCCCGCTTGCCGTTTGACCCTAGTGCTTAGATAGGGTCAATGCAGACCAGAAAATTTTCTGTGTGTGGCTGCCGGTCCTAGATTCGACCGGCGAGGCCTGGGGTATCCCCCGGGGGCCTCATCTTAAGACTTGGTCAGCCCGTCTGGCGGCCTGGCGATGAATGGGCCTGAGGCCTCAGCTTGAGCCTTAGCGCATCCGTGGATCGAAGCAGGGGCGAGGGCCTGATCAAGGCTGGGCGAGTCTAGCTTCCCGCTAGGGCTTAGCTAGCTCCCATTACAGACATAGTTCCAGCATAGCGGCCGCCAAACCCTTGACTGGCAAGGGCTCCAGCGGGCGCAACTGATGTTGTATCTGCTGATCCAAGAGGCTAGAGCGCAGTGTGTTGCTGCTCGGAGGCATCTCCCGAATGGCCTAACCCATAGCAAACCAAGGCCCTAGAGCATTTTGCGGAGGCTGGGAGAGTTTAGGCTTCGACTAGGCCTAGTTCAGGTCCTTGTTTAGGGGCACTATGCCCCAAGCGTTCCAAATTCGTAACAGCAGCGACTTTGTTATCGCGGCAGAAGGATGTGTACTAGAATATAACTACGCTTTTATTGGTTGGTCGGCAGCTTTGACCCCACGCTCCCGGTTTTGATCCGCTTCCGGCTGTGATCTGCGCGGCTCGTCCTTTTGTCGAATTTCGAACTCGTATCGTTACGCTTCCGGGCCGCCATTGAGGTGTTGTTTACTGTTTCGTTACGGTCTAGTTGCGCGCAGGTAATTGAGGGATTGAGTCGGAGTGTAGGTGTGGAAAGGGACAATGGAATAAACGGGGGTCTGATGGAGGCAGAAAAGAATCGACTCTTTGATCGTGCGCCAAAGCAAATAACCGACGGCCTGCAACCTCGAAAGCACGAAGTGCTAGTTGAGGTTCTGAGGTTTGCCACCGCCACTTTGGCGTTCGGCTCTGTAACGCTGGGTATATTTGGCAGATTTCATTGGTTCTCCAATCGTTGGATCATCGCCACTGGCGCAACAGCGGGTCTAGCTTTCCTGCTATGGCTCGTCGTACCTCGCTTCAGAACTTGGCTCAAGCAAAGGAACGCGAGCAGTCGTGATCTGGAGTTCGTGACTAGCCAAGGCAAGCGGCTGCACAAATTATTAGAACAGTTCAAGGCGTTTGCCCACACTACAGAGAATCAGTCGTTGGTTTCCATCCTGCGATCTGCCTGCATGGACGACGAATTGGTAAGGCAAATGTATGGCGCTGACTATGTCAGCAGTTGGCTCGATTGCTTCAACAAGGAATTAGAATTCGAAGCTACATCTCTTCGTGGGTTCCTCAATCGATGCGCCCAGTTTATTGTGCTAATGACTGAGTTCAACACCGGCCACGTGATTCCGTCCCAGAAGCGATTTGAAAAGGGCAGCTTCGTGGTGCCCGATCATTTTGTAGACGAGTTGGAGCAGTTTCGGGAGGACTTTAACGCATTTCAGCGCGATATTGAAGGATGGGCTAATGAGCTAGGCGACTACGCAAGATTGCGCAGAGGCGTAAGTGCATGGTGGCAACGTGCTCCTGTTGTCCGATTTGAGCGGGTCAAGAGCTTTCGACTCTCCAAACTGGCAGGTCACGCACCGTCAATCTGAGTGATGCTCTTCTCGCCGACGGATCGGTTCCGCAGTCGCAGAAAAACGTCTGTTACGTGTCCGCGAGGCCGCCGAATACCTGTCTCTATCGCCCTGGAAACTCAGAAGGCTGATCCAAGACGGCCTCTTGCCCA
>Ga0126373_10001285_pt1 | contig 17689 bp, 17 predicted proteins | sample PanSoiMetPlot_11_FD_92545 | JGI IMG/M metagenome (GOLD analysis project Ga0126373, IMG submission 92545) | Tropical forest soil microbial communities from Panama - MetaG Plot_11 | ecosystem: Environmental > Terrestrial > Soil > Tropical forest > Bulk soil | place: Panama | collected 2016-02-17 | reverse complement strand
GATGATGAACATTGTTCATTATAGAGAATATTGCTGTCGGCTGAGACGAGGCGTACGCTATGATTTGCACCCATGAGAAAAGGTGCCGGTGGACCACTGGCCCGGGTTGAAGCGGGCCGCCGCGATGGCCCCGGCGCCCCCCGAGGTCGCATCGGGGAGCGGGACAATGAGGAGAAAAATCATGGCCTATGATCTGCTCATCAAGAATGGTCGTGTCGTGGATGGCTCGGGCGAGCCCGCGTTCCAAGCCGATGTGGCCATCGCGCAGGGGAAAATCGTCGGGGTTGGCAAATACAACGGCGCCGCCGCCAGACGCACGATTGACGCCGAGGGACGGGTCATCGCTCCCGGGTTCATCGATCACCACACCCATTTCGACCCGCAGGCAGTGTGGGACCCGTATTGCGGTTCCTCGGTGCACAATGGCCATACGACCGTCATCGTCGGCCAATGCGGCCAGGTCATTGCGCCAGCGCGGCCGGGCGACGGCGAGTGGTACCTCGAATTTTTTTCGGACGCAGAACAGATCCCGCTCAGCGTGCTGAAGGCCGGTGTCGATGTTACCTGGGAATCGGTGGCCGATTACCTGAATGCGCTGGCTAAGAAGCGCGGCATCAATGTCGGCACTCTGGTCGGGCATTCCGGGATCCGTCGCTATGTGATGGGCGAGGCTTCCGGTGAGCGCGCCCAGGCGACCCAAGAGGAAATGGCCGCGATGAAGAAGCTGATCCGCGAGGCGATGTATTTGGGCGCCCTCGGCTTCTCGACCGCGCCGAAGGATCGCGGCGACCCCGCCGGTGTCGGCCCCGACGAGGAGCGTTGGGCGCTCGCCAGTGTGCTCGGCGAGCTCGGCACCGGCATTTTCCAGGTCGCGGGCGGCGCGCCCGGCGGCACCGCGGCAACGCGCGAGGTCGCGCGCCAGTTGGCGGCACGGACCGGCCGGCCGTCGATCTACAACCTCGTCTCCCAGCCGGTCGCGCAGCCCGACGAATGGGAGAAGCATCTCAAATGGCTCGAGGACTCGTTCAAGAGCGGGGCGCGCTGCTACGGCTCCTGCACCTCGGTCGTGGCCGGAGCGATCTTCGATCTGCGGCGCGGTCTCAATGTCCCGCAGGACGAGGATATAACCCATCCCGAAGGCATCTTCCGCGGCATGCCGACCTGGGACAAAGTCATGGCGCTGCCTTATCGGGAGCGCATGCGCGCATTCCGCGACCCCGAGCTGCGCAAGGCACTCTCCGCCGAGGCGGTCGAAGGCACGGTCGCGCAGGAAGGAGGGATGACCGACCGGCGCGGCCGCGCACGCGGGTTCTTCAACCGGCGCTGGGATCTGGTGCAGGTCTTCATGACCCAGCGCGAGCGCAATCGCACACTCGAAGGCAAGAGCGTCGCCGAAATCGGCCGGATGCAGAACAAGAGCGTCATGGACGCCTTCCTCGACCTGTCGCTCGACGAAGATCTGCAGACCTGCTTCATCGCCATAGACCGCAACACCGACCCCAAGGCGCAAAAACATATTCTCGGTTCGCGCTATACGGTGATTGGTACCAGCGACGGCGGCGCCCGTCCGCACACCGCAGATCGCCACGAATACAGCACCCATCTGTTGGGTCATTGGGTGCGCGAGCACCACGCGATGCCGCTCGAGGAGGCGGTGTACCGGCTGACCGGCAAGACCGCGTTGATGCACGACCTGCACGATCGCGGCTTTATCGCGGCGGGCAAGGCGGCCGATATCACGATCTTCGACCCCGACACGATCGCCCCCAAGCCGCGCGAGCCCGTCAGCGATCTGCCGGGCGGCGGCGTCCAGGTAAAGCGCGAGGCCATCGGCATCGATCGTGTGATCGTGAACGGTACGGTACTTTTCGAGAGTGGCGAGCTGACCGGCGCTCTTCCGGGACAGATCGTCAGAGGACCCCTCTATCCGGCGAACCGGGCATAGCCGAACGTAACCCGCCGTGGCCACAGGTGTTCAGGCCACGGCGGGCGCCTCCTGCCGACCTTGCCAAAGCGGCGCGTACACCGTAAGTAGTGCCGCGATACCTCACGCAGGGCCGCGGTCGCTTTTCGCACAGGTACTTTCGAGCGATGCGCCGCTCCGGTGTCGGCGCTTGGTCCGTCTGTCTAGGCGCTGATCTCTCCTGCGGCGGCGCAACCGGAAACAGGAAAGGCTATGGCAATACCCACCTTCTCGATGCGCCAGCTGCTTGAAGCCGGCGTGCATTTTGGCCATCACACCCGTCGCTGGAACCCGAAGATGGCGCCGTACATTTTCGGCGTCCGCAACGGGATCCACATTATCGACCTCGAACAGACGGAGCCGATGCTGCACCAGGGCTTGCAGGCCATCCGCGATGTCGTCGCGGGCGGCGGGCGTGTTCTCCTGGTCGGCACCAAGCGTCAGGCACAGGAACCCGTAGCCGAGGCCGCCAAGCGCTGTGGCCAATATTATATCAATTACCGTTGGCTCGGCGGCATGCTGACCAATTTCAAGACGATTTCACAATCGATCAAGCGACTGCGCGAGCTCGAGGAACGGATCTCGCAGGAGCAGACCGGGCTGACCAAGCGGGAGCTCTTGGAGCTGACACGCAATCGCGACAAGCTCGAACGCGCGCTCGGCGGCATCAAAGAGATGGGCGGATTGCCCGATATTCTCTTCATCATCGACACCAACAAGGAAGCCATCGCGGTTGCCGAAGCCAACACGCTGCGCATCCCGGTTGTCGCTATCCTCGATTCCAACTCGTCGCCCGATGGGATCGCCTACCCGATCCCTGGAAACGATGATGCCATGCGGGCAATACATCTTTATTGTGATCTTGTTTCGAGCGCGGTACTCGACGGGCTGCAAGCCGAGCTCGCGGCATCCGGCGTTGATATCGGCGCCCGTGCCGAGATCGCCCAAGCGGCAATTCCCGAGACGATCCCGGATGAGTTCGCCGCGGAGGCCGAACCGGAGCACATCGACAGCGAACCCGACAGCGACGTCGAATCGGCGGTCACGCACTGAGAAGCTGCTTACCCGCTAATACTGGATTTTAAAGAGAGGGTCATATTATGGCCGAAATAACAGCGGCGCTCGTCAAAGAACTGCGCGAGAAAACCGGCGCAGGGATGATGGATTGCAAGAGAGCGCTCGGCGACAGTGGCGGCGACATCGAAGCGGCGATTGATTGGCTGCGAAAAAAAGGTTTGTCGGCGGCCGCAAAGAAGGCGGGGCGGGTCGCGGCGGAAGGCTTGATCGGGGTCGCGACGCGCGGCTCCGCGGGTGCGGTCGTCGAGGTCAACTCCGAGACCGATTTCGTCGCCCGCAACAAAGAATTTCAGCGCTTTGTTGAGGCGGTAAGCCAGCTGGCACTCGACGGCGACGGCGATCTCGAAGCCCTGAGGATGACCGGCTTCCCGGGATCCGGCCGCACCGTCGAGGAGGAGCTCACCCAACTCATCTCGACCATCGGCGAGAACATTGTGCTGCGGCGCGTCAGGCGGCTCTCGACCGGCGGGGGCGGGGTGTTCCCTTATGTTCATAACGTCCAGGGCATCGCCAAGATTGGAGTTCTCGTCGCACTCGGCTCGGCCGCGCCGACCGATCGATTGGCAGGTCTCGGAAAGCAGCTAGCGATGCATATCGCGGCGGCGAACCCGCTCTATCTCGATATTTCGTCGGTGCCGCAGGCGGCGCTCGATCGCGAGCGCGAGGTTCTGCGCGAACAAGCGCTCGCCAGCGGCAAGCCTCCCCCTGTCGTCGACAAGATGGTCGAGGGCCGGCTGGGTAAATTCCATGAGGAGTTCGTGCTGCTCGAGCAGATATTTGTGGTCGATCAAAAGACCAAGATCTCGAAATTGCTCGATCAGGCGAGCAAGACGGCCGGTGCGCCGATTCGGGTCGAAGGCTTCGTGCGCTTCGCGCTCGGCGAAGGTATCGAACGGCCCTCCAATCCCGTGGTCTAAAATGACAGTTCGACCAAAGAACTGACGCTCCTTGCTGTCCGGCTTTCGCGATGAGGAAACACACGACGGGAAGGGGGGTTCGGTGTATTCTCGGCCTGCCATGTCAGCCGACCTCAGCTACCGCCGCGTCCTGTTAAAATTATCGGGTGAAGCGCTGATGGGTGCTCGGGAATACGGGCTCGATCCCGACATGGCCGGGCGTATCGCCGATGAAATTCGATCCGTCCACAAACTCGGCGTCGAGTTGTGCTTGGTGATTGGCGGCGGGAATATCTTTCGCGGCGTGTCGGGCGCTGCCGACGGGATGGAGCGGGCATCGGCCGATTACATGGGGATGCTGGCCACGGTCATTAATTCGCTCGCCATGCAGAATGAGCTCGAGCGCCGCGGAGTGACGACCCGCGTCCAGTCGGCAATCTCGATGCAGGCGGTTTGCGAGCCCTATATCCGCCGGCGCGCGCTGCGCCACCTGGAGAAAAAGCGCGTCGTCATCTTCGCCGCCGGCACCGGCAACCCATTTTTTACGACCGACACGGCAGCTGCGCTGCGCGCTTCCGAAATGGGCTGCGACGCGCTCTTGAAGGCAACCAAGGTCGATGGCGTCTATGACGCCGATCCCCATCTCGTATCGGGCGCTAGGCGGTTCGAACGGCTTGATTATCACGAAGTGTTGTCGCGCGACTTGCGGGTGATGGACGCGTCGGCGATTTCGCTGGCGCGCGAGAACCACATTCCGATTCTCGTGTTCTCGATTTTCGAAAACGGCGCTTTCGCGAAGGTTGTCAGGGGACAGGGGCGGTACACGATCATCAACGGAAAGAGCGAAATTCATACGGGATGATACGCGATGGCTGAAGACGCGTTACTGAAGGACCTTCGCCGCCGGATGGACGGGGCAGTGGAAGTGTTGCGTAAGGAATTTGGCGGGCTGCGTACCGGGCGCGCTTCGACGAGCCTCCTCGAGCCGATCACGGTTGCCGCCTATGGCGGTGCGATGCCGCTCAATCAGCTCGCCAATCTGAGCGTCCCCGAGCCGCGGATGATCACGGTCCAGGTCTGGGATCGTGCGATGGTGAAAGCGGTCGACAAGGCAATCCGCGAATCGGGCCTGGGGCTCAACCCGCAAACCGAGGGCCAGGTGATTCGCGTCCCGATCCCCGATCTCAACGAGGAGCGGCGGCGCGAATTGACCCGGGTCGCAGCCAAATATGCCGAGCAGGCACGCGTTTCGGTCCGCAATATTCGTCGCGACGGTGTCGAACTGCTCAGGCGGCGCGAGAAGGAAGCGGAAATCTCGCAAGACCAGCAGCGCAAGCTGCAGCAGGATGTGCAGCATCTTACCGACGAATACATCAAGCGCATCGACGAGGCTCTAGCTCAAAAGGATAGCGAGATCCTGCAAGTCTGATGAGCGCCGCCGCAACGCCACGGCCGGTGCCGCGGCACATCGCGATCATCATGGACGGCAACGGCCGCTGGGCGGAAGCTCGGGGATTGCCGAGAATAGCCGGACATCGAAGCGGGGCCGAAGCGGCGCGCCGCGCCGTCACCGCCGCGGCCGAACTGGGGGTTCCGTACCTTACGCTCTTTGGGTTTTCTTCCGAGAACTGGAAGCGCTCATCCGAGGAAATCCAGGATCTCATGGGCTTGCTGCGCCACTACCTGCGGGCCGAGGTGGCAGAATTGCACAGGAAAGGGGCGCGTCTGAAGGTGATCGGGGATCTCGGCCGGCTTGCTCCCGACATCCTGAGCCTTATCGAGCACGCCGAAGAGGTTACCCGCGACAACACGAGAATAACCGTGACAATGGCACTGTCCTATGGCGGGCGTGCCGAAATCGTTGCAGCGGTCCGGGCAATCGCCGAAAAGGCGGCATCAGGAAGCCTCGCCGCTGAGTTCGTCGATGAGGAATGCCTCTCACGCCATCTGTTTACAGCGGAGCTTCCAGACCCGGATTTGCTGATCCGGACGAGCGGCGAACAGCGGATCAGCAACTTTCTGCTATGGCAGTGCGCCTATTCGGAGCTCGTCTTTCTCAAGACGCTGTGGCCCGATTTCTCGAAGCGGGATTTGGAGCTGGCGATCGACGAATTTTGCGGCCGCGAACGCCGCTACGGTGCCTCCGTTGCTTCGCGCTGAGCGGGGCCCGCTGCAGTTGCGAGTGCTGTCGGGATTGGCGCTTGCGCCATTGCCGATCGCCGCGATCTGGTTCGGCTGGCCATGGCTGCCTCTGCTGACTGGAATTGCTGCCGCGGTTATGGCTTGGGAATGGGAGCGACTTTGTCGCCGCGGCCAATTCGGCGATACCGGGATCGTCCTCGTCGCCGTCGTTCTCACCACCGTTGCCGCCGCGGCATTGACTTCGCCGGGCCTCGGCGTCGCCATCGCACTTCTCGGAACGGCTATCGTTTTTTGGGCGGCTCGCAACCAGCGGTATCTCGAGCCGCGGTGGACAGCATTTGGCGCGCTCTGGGTCGCGCTGCCTTGCATCAGCCTCTTATGGCTGGCGCGAGATGCACCGATGGGCCGCGCGACTCTCCTGTGGACACTCGCGGTCGTCTGGGCGACCGATATCGGCGCCTATGCGGTGGGGCGGACACTTGGCGGGCCCCGTTTAGCGCCTCGCTGGAGCCCGCGGAAAACCTGGGCGGGTCTCGGCGGAGGGACGGCATGTGCGGCGTTGACAGGGTGGGCTACCGCGTCCTTGCTCCAGGTTTCTCCGGCCTTGCCCTTGATTCTCGTCAGCGCGGGCCTTGCGATTGTCGGACAGTTCGGCGATCTTGCCGAATCCTTGGCTAAGCGAAGGTTCGGTGTGAAGGACTCGAGCGGCCTCATTCCCGGTCATGGCGGACTTCTCGACAGGCTCGATGGTCTGCTCGCCGTCATGCCCGCCGTTGCGCTTCTAACGCTGATCCAAGGCAGCAGCATTTTGACATGGCGATGAACGCGCAGGCCAGCGCTCTGCGGCGCGGCGACGGGCCGCGACGCGTAACGATCCTCGGCTCGACCGGGTCCGTCGGACAGAGCACTGTCGATCTATTGCTGCGCAATCCCGACGGCTTCGAGGTCGAGGCTCTGACGGCGAATCGGAACCCCGAACGTTTGGCGAAACAGGCTCGTGCGCTGCAGGCGCGTTTCGCGGTCGTCGCAGATCCCGCCTGCTACCAGGAATTAAAGGACGCGCTAGCCGGCACCAGGATCGAGGCAGCCTGCGGCGCGGAGGCCCTGGTGGAGGCGGCCGAGCGCCCGGCGGACTGGGTAATGGCCGGGATCGTTGGGGCGGCGGGGCTCAAATCGACTCTCGCCGCAATTCGACGCGGCAGCATTGTCGCCTTCGCCAACAAGGAGGTCCTCGTCTGCGCCGGCAGCCTCGTGATGCAGGAAGTGATCCGCCACGACGCTACGCTCTTGCCGGTCGACAGCGAGCACAATGCGATCTGGCAATGCTTTGATTTCGCACGCATTGAGGCGATCGAGAAGATCATTCTGACCGCGAGCGGCGGCCCATTCCGCGAGCGCTCGCTCGACGATATGCGCGATGTCACCCCCGAGCAGGCGGTAGCCCACCCGAATTGGCGAATGGGGGCGAAGATATCAGTCGATTCGGCGACGATGATGAATAAGGGTCTTGAGTTGATCGAGGCCCATCATCTCTTCCGCCTGCCTTGCGAGCGAATCGATATCGTTGTGCATCCGCAGTCGATCGTGCACAGCGCGGTGGCCTACCGGGATGGCTCGGTTCTGGCGCAGCTCGGCTCACCCGATATGCGAACGCCAATCGCCTATGCGCTTGCCTGGCCGGACCGCATCGAGACGCCAACCAAGCGGCTCGACTTGGCGGCGGTTGGTCGTCTCACTTTCGAGCTGCCCGACGAGCGCCGTTTTCCTGCGCTGCGGGTCGCGCGGGAGGCTTTGCTTCGCGGCGGCGGATGTCCCACCGTGCTCAACGCAGCCAACGAGACTGCGGTCCACGCCTTCCTCGACCGGCGTATCGGTTTTCTCGACATCGTCGAGACCGTAGAGCGGACGCTCGCGGCTGTTCCCGAGGGCGAACTTGAATCCCTTGATGACGTCTACAATTTCGACACAACGGCGCGCGAAATTGCCGCCAGAATGTCGGGTCTGCGCAATTCGATTCGCGGCACCGCTTAGACCGGATTGGCGATGATTGAATTCCTCAACCACGGGCTCACCTACATCGTCCCGTTCTTGATAATACTGACGGTACTCGTGTTTGTTCACGAGTTTGGCCATTACTTGATCGCACGGTGGAACAGGGTGCGGGTCGAAGTCTTCTCAATCGGCTTCGGTCCGGAAGTGTTCGGCTGGTGGGATCGCGCCGGGACGCGTTGGAAATTCAGCGCGATCCCGCTCGGCGGTTACGTCAAAATGTTCGGCGACAGCGATGCCAGTTCCGGACTGCCCGCTGCGGGTCTCGCGCGGCTTGCCCCGTCCGACCGGGAGGTCTCCTTTCATTACAAGCGGCTTGGCCAGCGCGCGGCCATCGTGGCCGCTGGTCCGGGAGCGAATTTCCTGTTCGCGGTCATGCTATTGGCGATCTTGTTCACGACCTATGGTCAGCCCTTCACCCCGGCCGAGGTGGGACAGGTTCAGCCGGGAAGTGCAGCAGAGCAGGGCGGCATCCACCCGGGCGATGTGATCCTCAGCCTCGACGGCAGCACAGTCCAGCGCTTCGAAGACGTCCAGCAGATCGTGCGGCTCAATCCGGGCCTGCCAATGACGATCATCGTGCGGCGTGATGGGCAAGAACAGACGCTCCACGTCACCCCGAGCCGGACGGAGCTAACGGACCGGTTTGGCAATCATTACCAGATCGGCCTGCTCGGCATTGCCCGAAGCGGGATGGAGTACGTCAAACGCGACCCGGCGACTGCGATAGTCCAGGCGGGCGCCGAGACTTGGGATCTGTCGGTTTCGACCCTGAAGGCGCTGTGGCAGATCATCATCGGCACGCGCGCCACGGATGAGCTGGGAGGGCCGCTGCGCATCGCCCAGATGTCCGGAGAAGTGGCTCAGGGCGGAGTTGTCGCGGTACTTTGGTTTATGGCGGTCTTGTCGATAAACCTTGGTCTGATCAATCTGTTCCCTGTCCCGGTCCTTGACGGGGGACATCTGCTCTTTTATGCGGCTGAGGCGGTTCGTGGGAAGCCGCTCGGACAGAGGGCGCAGGAATACGGTTTTCGCATAGGATTGGCCTTGGTGCTCACGCTGATGGTCTTCGCCACCTGGAACGATCTCGTCCATCTGCGGATCGTCGAGTTTGTAAAGGGCCTGGTAACCTAACGCTGCGGTAACCCCGGGGGGCCGGGTTCGAAGGGGGTGGGGGTGTTTTGCGTTGCATCCGTCTGACTTCTGCATTGCACGCGGCGATGGCCGCGTTGCTCTTGGCGGCTGCGGTATCGCCTCCGCCAGCGACCGGCCAAACAGCGTCTCGCAATCCCCCGCCCGCCCAAATGGGCGGGGGCACCGTCAGCGATATTCGGATCGAAGGAACGCAGCGCATCGAGCCCGAGACCATTCGCTCTTATTTGCTGATCCAGCCGGGGGATCCCTGGGACGAAGAAACGGTGGACAAGTCCCTGAAAGCCCTGTTCGCGACCGGGCTTTTTGCCGATGTCAATTTGCGGCGGGTCGGCAATACTTTGGTCGTCAGGGTTGTTGAGAACCCGATCATCAATCGCATCGCCTTCGAGGGAAACAACAAGATTGACGAGAAGGATCTCACCGCCGAGATCCAGTTGCGCCCACGCGTCGTCTATACCCGAACCCGCGTGCAAAACGATGTCAATCGCATCCTTGAGCTTTATCGCCGGCACGGCCGGTTTGGCGCAACTGTCGAGCCGAAAGTCATCCAACTCACCGAAAACCGCGTTGATCTCGTTTTCGAGATCAACGAAGGCGAATACACCGGCGTTCGCAGCATTAACTTCGTCGGAAATCATCAATATGGTGACAGCAAATTGCGAGGAGTGATACAAACAAAAGAAAGCCGCTGGTATCGATTTCTCACGAGCGACGACAGCTACGACCCCGATAGGCTGACATACGACCGGGAGTTGTTACGCAGATTTTATCTTACCGAGGGCTATGCGGATTTCAGGGTGGTGTCGGCGGTTGCTGAGCTGACCCCTGACCGCAACGGATTTATCATTACATTCACCCTCGACGAGGGCGAGCGTTACCGATTCGGCAAGATCGACGTAAATATCAAGATCAAGGATTTACCGGCCGAGGCGGTTTTGCCGCTGCTGACCGTTCACACCGGCGATTGGTATGACGCCGAGGCTGTCGAAAAATCCATCTCGGCGCTGACCGATGCGCTCGGCAACCGGGGTTACGCGTTTGTCGAAGTCAAACCGAACATTACCCGAAACCGAGAAGATCACACCGTCGACATTACTTTCGATGTCCAAGAGGGACCGCAAGTTTATGTCGAACGGATCGACATCGTCGGCAACGTTCGCACGCTCGACAAGGTAATCCGCCGCGAGTTTCAGCTGGTTGAGGGCGACGCCTTCAACACGACCAAGATGCAGCGCTCGCAGCAGCGGATCAAAAATCTGGGCTTTTTCAAAAAAGTGAACGTAACCAACAACCCGGGCTCGGCGCCGGACAAAACCGTGGTGACCGCCGAGGTCGAGGAGCAGTCGACTGGGGAGCTGTCTTTGGGCCTCGGTTTCTCGACGACCGATGGTCCCTTGGCCGACATCAACATCCGCGAGCGGAACTTCCTCGGCCGCGGTCAGGACTTGCGGATCGGCACCGTCGTTTCATTCCGGTCGCAGCAGGTCGATCTCAGTTTCACAGAGCCGTATTTTCTCGATCGCAACATTGCGGCCGGCTTCGATATCTTCGAAATTAAAACGAGCCCGACAGAAAACTTCTTTTCCGGCGTAACCCCGCCTTACCAACAGTTCTCCTATGGTGGGGCGCTCCGCACCGGCTATCAGATAACCGACAATCTGCGCCAGACCCTAAAATACACGGCTCGCTCCGACGACATTACAAACATTCAGCCCAACACGTCGCTATTCATTGCGCTGCAAGCAGGACAGCACACGACTTCTGAACTCGGTCAGGTGCTGCTCTATGACCGGCGAGATGACCGGATCGACCCGACGAGCGGCTATTACGCCTCGATAGGCAATGACTTTGCCGGGGTCGGCTTTGGCGTGGATTACGTGCGCAACAAGATAAGTGCCGGCTATTATTATTCGGTGGCACCAGAATGGGTGTTGAGCGTCACCGGTGAGGCCGGCTACATCTTTGGCTGGAGCGGCCAGCAGGTGCTTTTGCAGGATCGGTTCTTTGTGGGTGGCGATAATCTCCGCGGTTTCCAAAGCGCTGGTATCGGGCCCCGCGATACGGTAAGCGGGGACGCGCTCGGCGGCCAAAAATATTATCTTGGTTCGGTGACTTTGGGCGTGCCGCTCGGTTTGCCAAAAGAGTTGGGACTGAGCGGGCGCGTCTTCACGGATTTCGGCACTCTTTATCACATCGTACCAACTACCCTGACGTTGACCCCCGAGCAGTCGGCTGCGGCGGGAGGCCAAACTACGCTGACAGCGCAACAGTCGCCGGCAATCCGGGCCAGTGTAGGGTTTGGTGTTTCGTGGAAATCTCCGGTCGGCCCGATCCGCCTCGATATCGCCTACCCCTTCAGGAAGGAATCGTTCGACAAGACCCAGTTCTTCCGGGTCAGTTTCGGTACGAGGTTCTAATGTTGCTGCGTTATGCGCGGGTTGGAGCGCTGTTTCTGGCTAGTCTGTCGGGTCTCTGCGGAAGCGCCGTGGCCCAGGCGCCGCCTGCGCCCTCTCAGCCGTCGCCCGCACCGGCGCCTCCCGCGCCGTCGGCACCCGCACCGCCCGCCTCGCCTGCGCCTGCTGCAACACCGTCAAATTTGACGGTCCTGGTGGTCGATGTGCAGGCGCTATTGCAAAATTCGAAGGCGGCCAAAATGGTGCGCGGCCAGATCGAGCAGAAACGGAACGAATATACGAAGGAGATTTCTCACCAGGAGGAGACGCTGCGCGCCGAGCGCGACGCCCTGCAACGACAACAAGCCTCGCTTTCCCCCGAGGCTTTGAATCAAAAAGGACGTGAATTCCAACAGAAGGTCAACGATCTCGAGCGCAATGTCCAAGGCAAGCGCCAGGCGCTCGAAAAGTCGAACGGCGATGCACTCCAGAAAATTCAGGAGGAGATGCTGAAAATCATCGCGGATATCGCGAAGCAACGGAAGGCAAATCTCGTCTTTCAGCGGACTGACCTCGTACTCTTCGACCAGTCATTTGACGTGACGGACGAAGTTCTGCAAAAGCTGGACGAACAGATGCCGGTGCTGACCGTGGAGTTCGTGACACCGACCCCTCCTCCCGCTCCCAATGCTCCTGCGCCGCAACCTGCGGCTTCGAGCGCGGCACCTAAAACGAAGAAGAAATAAGAGGGCGAACCCAGCGCGGCGGACCCCAGATGGCGGACCCACGTTTCTTCAACCGAGCAGGGCCGCTTACACTCGAAGCGCTGGCTGTCTTGAGCGGCGCGAGGTTGTTGGATCGGGACCAGGAAGGCCGGCTGTACCGCGATGTGGCGCCGCTCGAAACCGCCGGCCCGGAAGACGTCAGTTTTCTCGAAAACCGCAAATACATCGAGGCATTTGTCCATTCCCGAGCCGGCGCGGCTTTTATTGACGAAAGCGCCGCTGATCGGGCCCCGCCCGGGATGGCGCTGCTCGTCAGCAGGGAGCCGTACAAGGCGTATGCTCTGGCTGCGCAAGCCTTTTACCCTGCGATCCAGCTCGTCCCGCACAGGGCGCCTTCGGCAATCATCGACGCATCTGCCGAGGTGCCCGAGGATTGCGAGATCGCTCCCAATGTTGTGATCGCGCGCGGAGTGCGGCTAGGCCGACGCTGCCGGATTGGCGCCAACACGGTGATCGGCGCCGGCGTCGAGATTGGTGACGATTGCCTGATCGGCCCGAATGTGACGCTGAGCCACTGCCTGATCGGCTCCCGCGTCGTGTTGCACCCCGGTGTTAGGATCGGCCAAGACGGCTTTGGTTTCGCGCCAGATCCGAAGGCGCCAGTAAAGGTGCCGCAGCTCGGCCGGGTGCTCGTCGGAGACGATGTCGATATCGGTGCAAATACCACGATCGATCGTGGGTCGGGTCACGACACGATAATCGGCGCGGGCTCGATGATTGATAATTTGGTCCAGATCGGGCACAACGTGGTCCTCGGTCGCTGCTGCATCCTGGCCGGCCAGGTCGGCATTTCTGGGAGCACCAAGCTCGATGACTTTGTCATGGTCGGGGGACAAGGTGGGCTCGCCGGCCATTTGCATATCGGGGCCGGAGCGCGAATTGCCGCCAAAAGCGGCCTCATGCGTGACGTTCCGGCCGGCGAGACCGTGTGCGGCAGCCCGGCCGTGCCGCTGACAGAATTCATGCGGCAGACGGCCGTGCTGCAACGCCTCGCGAGAAGCAAGAAACAGCGATGATCGATACGGCCTGCGCGGCGGATCAAGGCATCGAGATAGACATTCAGCGGATCATGAAAATGATCCCGCACCGCCACCCGTTTCTGATGATCGACAAGGTCGTCGACGTAGTCACGAACCAGCGGGCGACCGGCATCAAAAACATCTCGATCAACGAGAGTTACTTCCGCGGCCATTTTCCGGCGCGGCCGGTCATGCCTGGCGTGCTGATCATCGAGGCAATGGCGCAGACAGCAGCAGTCCTCGTGGTCCATACGCTGGGCCCGGAATCGGAGGGCAAGCTTGTCTATTTCATGAGCGTCGACAACGCGCGTTTTCGCCGTCCCGTTTTCCCTGGCGACCGGCTCGACGTCCACGTCACCAAGCAGCGAAATCGCGGCAATGTCTGGAAGTTCGAGGGGCAAGCCAAGGTCGGGAAAAACGTGATGGCCGAGGCCGTTTTCGCCGCGATGATCCTCGACGATTAGACGAACCGCCTGATGCCGCAGATCCACCCCACGGCCATTGTTGCGCCGGGGGCGATGCTTGCCGACGATGTCGTCGTCGGGCCTTATTGCATCGTCGGCGAGAATGTCGTGCTGGCGGCCAGGGTCAGGCTGCGCTCGCACGCGGTGGTCGACGGCCGGACGACAATCGGCGAGGGCACACGGATCCATCCTTTCGCTTCGATCGGGCTTGAGCCGCAAGACCTCAAATATCGCGGCGAACCCTCCGAACTCGTTATCGGGCGCAACAACAGGATCCGCGAATACGTGACTATGAATCCCGGCACGATCGGTGGCGGGATGGTGACTCGTGTCGGCGACGACTGCCTGTTCATGGTGGGCGCGCACGTCGCGCATGACTGCCAGATCGGCAACCATGTCATCATGGCCAACAACGCAACCCTGGGCGGTCACGTCGTCATTGAGGATTACGCCGTTCTCGGCGGGCTCAGCGCCGTCCACCAATACGTCAGGATCGGCAAGCACGCCATGATCGGAGGCATGTCCGGCGTCGAGCGGGATGTCATCCCGTATGGCCAGGTCATGGGTGATCGGGCGCGGCTCACCGGCCTCAACATCATTGGCATGCAGCGCCGCGGCTTCAGCCGTGAGGACATCCAGGAGCTGCGTAACGCCTATCAGTTTCTGTTCTCATCAGACGGAACCTTGAGCGACCGCGTCAATGAAACCGCCGAGCGCTTCCGCGGCATCGGGCCGGTCGACGACATTATCGATTTCATCCGCGCCGATTCGAGCCGCGCCATCTGTCAGCCGAAAGGAGCGAATGACGGGTAGATTGGGCATCGTGGCGGGCGCTGGCGGGTTGCCGCGACGGCTCGTGGCATCCTGCCGCGCGGCTGGTCGCGATGTCTTTGTGCTAGCCCTCGAAGGAGCCGCCGAGCCTGATAGCCTACGTGACGTGCCGCATGCCTGGTGCCGCATCGGGGCCGCGGCTCGGGGACTTGCGATATTGCGTGAAAACAAGGTGAGCGAGCTGGTCTTGGCCGGCGGCATCCGGCGGCCGTCGCTCGCGGCGCTGCGGCCTGACTGGCGCGCGGCCAAGCTCTTCGCGCGCATCGGTTATCGAGCGCTTGGCGATGACGGCCTGTTATCCGCGGTTGTCAGCGAGTTGGAGCATGAGGGGTTTCGGGTTATCAGTCCCGATCAACTGCTCGATGGTGCGCTGGCGCCCGAGGGCCCGTTGGGAAAGGTTCGTCCCGACGCGCAATCTGCGGCCGACATCGAGCACGGGCTGCGTATCGCTCGCGCGCTGGGTGCTCTCGATGTCGGTCAGGCCGTAATTGTCCAGCAGGGGCTGGTCCTAGGTGTCGAAGCGATCGAAGGGACCGACGAACTTCTTTGCCGTTGCGCCGCCCTCCGTCGCGATGGCCCCGGCGGGGTGCTCGTCAAAGTCCAAAAACCGGGCCAGGAGCCCCGTGCCGATCGGCCGACGATCGGATTGCACACCGTGCAACTCGCCACTGAAACGGGACTGCGGGGTATCGCGATCGAGGCCGATGCTACAATTGTTTTGGATCACGACGAGGTCGTTAGGGCGGCCGATTGCGCGGGGCTGTTTGTGGTCGGCGTCAGCCGATCGTGACTGCGACGGATCCGATCTTCATCTTCCTGATCACGGGAGAACCCTCGGGCGATGCTCTGGGCGGTCCTCTCATCGCCGCGCTCCGGCAACGCACCGACGGCCAGCTGCGGATCGCCGGGATCGGAGGCGAGCGCATGCAGGAGCAGGGTCTGGAGAGCCTCATTCCGCTCGACGACCTGGCGATTATGGGTGTGGCCGAGGTGCTGCCTCGCGCACCCGTCATATTCCGCCGTGTCCGCGAGACGATAGCCGCGATCCGTGCGCTACGCCCGGATGCCGTCGTAACGATCGACAGCTCGGGGTTCAGCTGGCGCGTCGCGCACGGGTTGCGCCGCCGCGGCGAGCGCTTGCCGCTCATCCACTATGTCGCTCCAATGGTTTGGGCCTGGCGGGCGGGCCGGGCGCGGCGGATGGCACGCTGGTACGATCATCTGATGACCTTGTTGCCCTTCGAGCCGCCCTATTTCGAGCGTGTGGGGCTGTCCTGCCGTTTTGTCGGTCATCCGGTCCTCGAAAGCGGCGCCGATCGCGGCCACGGCCACCGCTTCCGAACGGCGCATGGACTGACCGCCGATGAATTGCTGATTACGGTGTTGCCAGGCAGCCGCGCCGGCGAAATACGGCGCCTGCTGCCGATCTTCGGCGCGGCGCTGACACTTTTGCACGGTGCAATCGGGGCATTTCGCGTCGTGGTGCCTACTGTTGCGACGGTCGCGGCAACCGTTGTCGGAGCTGTCGCCGTCTGGCCGGGAAACCCAATCGTCGTCCAGCAGCCGGGGGAGAAATACGATGCCTTTGCCGCGAGCCGAGCGGCTTTGTCGGCTTCGGGATCGGTGGCGCTCGAGTTGGCATTGGCAAGGCTGCCGATGGTCGTCGGATACCGTCTGAACCCGCTCACCGAGGTGGTTCTCAGCCGGGTTCTGAAGGTGCGGCAAGTCAACCTCGTCAATCTTCTGCTTGGCAGGCCATTGGTCGCCGAGCTGTTGGGGCGGGACTGCTCGCCGTCGCGGCTTGCCGCGAGCCTTGCCGAACTCATCTCTGACGAACCGGTTCGCGCGGCGCATCGGAACGGCTATAGTGAAGCCATCCGGCGCCTCGACGGGGACGGAGCTTCGCCGAGCTTGCGGGCCGCGGATCAGATTCTCGAGTTTGTTGCCGCGCGCCGATGCGGCGGCTCGAGATCCACAGCATGGAGGAATGAACGATGACGATGACCGATGTAGCCGATACCTCCAAACCGGTGCCCGATGCCGACAAATTCCGGCTCTTGCATACGATGATCCGGGTTCGCGATCTCGACGCGTCGCTGAATTTCTACACGAACCTGCTCGGCATGAAGGTGCTGCGCAAGCGCGACTACCCCTCCGGCAAATTCACGCTGGCTTTTGTCGGATATGGTGAGGAAGCGAATAATACCGTGATCGAGCTGACCCACAATTGGGAGCAGGCGGAGCCATACAATTTGGGCAGCGCTTTTGGCCACCTCGCGATCGGCGTGCCGGATGTCTACAAGGCCTGCGAGCGCCTCGCCGCCGCGGGCGTCAAGATCCCGCGCCCGGCCGGCCCGATGGCGCATGGCGGGAGTGTGATCGCCTTTATCGAAGACCCCGACGGCTACCGGATCGAGCTGATCGAGCGGTCCTAACCTTCCTGCTCCGCGGGTCCTCCCTCTCCGCCGCTCCGCCGCTCGCGGGGAGAAAGGGTTGGGGTGAGAAGGGGGGCGGGCGAACCGGGTTTCAGCCGCGCCTTTCTACCGGAACATAATGGCGCATGGCCGATCCGGTGAAGAGCTGGCGCGGCCGGCCGATCTTCATGTCCGGGTCCTCGATCATCTCGGTCCACTGCGCGACCCAGCCGACCGTGCGCGCGATCGCGAACAGCACCGTGAACATCGAGGTCGGGAACCCCATTGCCTTCAAGATGATCCCCGAATAGAAGTCGACATTCGGGTACAGCTTGCGGCTGATGAAATAATCGTCGTCGAGCGAAATCTTTTCGAGCTCCATCGCCAGATCGAGCAATGGGTCGTTCTTGATGCCCAACTCGGCGAGCACCTCGTGACAGCTGTCTCGGAGCACGCGAGCGCGCGGATCGTAATTCTTATATACGCGATGCCCGAAGCCAT
>Ga0126373_10001284_pt1 | contig 17700 bp, 17 predicted proteins | sample PanSoiMetPlot_11_FD_92545 | JGI IMG/M metagenome (GOLD analysis project Ga0126373, IMG submission 92545) | Tropical forest soil microbial communities from Panama - MetaG Plot_11 | ecosystem: Environmental > Terrestrial > Soil > Tropical forest > Bulk soil | place: Panama | collected 2016-02-17 | reverse complement strand
GTTGACGGTCCCCGGCGAGTAAGCCAGATCATCGCTGCGGCTCAATTACGCGATCGAATGATTCTCACGGAGCACGAGTCCAAACAGATTCTTCAGGCTTACGAGATTCCTACGACCTCCACGAAAGTTGCGACCACCGCCCAAGAGGCGGTAGCAGCAGCCGAAGAAACTGGTTATCCCGTTGCTCTCAAACTGCATTCGGAAACGGTAACGCACAAATCAGATAAGGGTGGCGTGCACCTGAACTTAGTAAATGCAGATGCAGTGCGAGCGGCGTTTGAAAGGGTTCGAGGCGCGTTTGAATCTACCGGTGCCTTTGATGGCGTAGCCATCCAGCCAATGGTATCCACATCCGGATACGAACTAATCCTCGGCAGTTCCATTGATCCGCAGTTTGGACCGGTGCTCGTCTTTGGCCTTGGCGGACAGTTAGTTGAGGTGCTGCAAGACCGCGCTCACGCTTTGCCTCCGCTCACGACCACGTTGGCACGCAGGGTGATGGAAAACACGCAGATCTTTCAGGCACTCAAAGGTGTCCGAGGACGCAAGCCGGTTGACCTTGCTCAACTCGAAGAACTGCTGGTTCGCTTCAGTGAGCTGGTAGTTGAGAATCCTCGAATCGCCGACATTGAGATCAATCCCCTGCTTGCTGGTCCCGACAAGCTGATTGCGCTGGACGCGCGCGTGATCCTCCATCCAAAGTCCGTGGCGGATACCAATTTGCCACGTCCAGCCATACGCCCTTACCCGACACACTACATTTCGACGTTCACTGGCAAGAACGGATTGCAGTTCACGGTCCGACCTATTCGTCCTGACGACGAGCCGATGATCGTGGAATTTCACAGACATCTTTCCGAGCGCAGCGTGTATTACCGATACTTTTCGCCGTTGGAGCTTAGTTTCCGCACTTCGCATGAGCGCCTGATCACCAAGTGCTTCATCGACTACGATCGCGAAATTGCTCTAGTAGCGGAGCACATCGGCAAAGATGGCAAAGCGGTAATTGTGGGAGTCGCGCGAATGATCCGCGAGCATACCGGCAACAGCGCCGAAGTCGCATACATCGTCGCCGACAATTTCCAGCGCAAGGGATTGGGAACCTGTCTGATGCAGAAGACAATTGAAATCGCGAAACAGGAAGGGCTTTCGAGTATCCACGGAGTTTTGCTTTTCGAGAACTCCGAGATGCGCTCGCTATTCGAAAGGGTCGGTTTCAAGTTCGACGAGCCAGAATCGGGAGTGTCTTCGGCACGACTAACGCTCTAGCCAAAACGAAATCCCGGAACGAGATCAAAGATCGGCGGCCCGCCGTCAGCCTTTAGGGTGCCGATAAGTCGAGAGAAGGAAATCTAGCCGGCCATCCGATTACAGAAGGCCTCCATTTCTGGAGATGTCTCGGATTCGCTGTTGTCACTTCCCTTCACCGCTTCGAGCTTCTCTGTAAGCCAGCGGCGCAAAGCGTTTTCCAACTCTTCCTGGGTTCCCCAGCGTGACAAGCTGTCCACCGTAAAACCTTCTTTAGTCAGCGGAATGTGGTGACAAGGAACTGGCGCACTCCGTCGAGCCTTAGGGACAAATCCGATCAGCGGACAATCGGCGCACGCCTTCGGCCTGCCGGAACCAGCGGGATGAACGCAAGTTGGCGAGTCCAGAAAGATGAATTGCGGACGCCACATATCTGGATTGCGATATCCGCCCTTATCCAAGAAGCGTAGCTCTGTCTCTAACACCTTCACCAGATCGTGCTTGTTGTTCAACATAATCGCCTCCTTTACCTTCGCTCGATATCGTCGCTCGGACTGACCCATCACCGGTAGGTCGCCGGTCCTTTTTCAGCCCTTGAATTCCTTTTCACCCGTGACAGTCAGCACCGGACACTCGGCGCGGCACATGACGTGATAGGCAACTCCCGACTTGAAGTAGGTCAGCACGCCTGCGTTGGACTTGCGCGTGCCCAGCACAATGAGGTCCGCGCCGCGCTCCTCTGCAAGTTCCACAATCGATTCGCTGCTTCCGCCGAACTCCAAAGCAAACTCTGGCTGGCACCAATCGCGGGCATCGTCCGGGACCAGCTTTTCAAGTTCTTTCTTGAATGAGCTCAACACCATGTCGCGATCTGACTGAGTCCGGACTTCCGGAGGCACTACATGTGTGAGTGTGATCCTGGCGCCGTATTCCTGCGCGAACGACAGGGCACCTGGCGCAGCATGAGCGGCGTCGGCGCTGAAGTCTGTGGCATAGATGATGTGTTTCAGGATTGCTTCAAATTTCGGACGCCGGAATACTCTTGGTCCGACCGTCAACACAGGACAACGCGCGCTATGCGCTACAGATTCCGCAACTGAGCCCATCACAAGCCGATTCCATCGCTCAGCGCCATGAGTGCCGATAACGATTAAATCGATGTCGCGCTCCTCCGCAATGTAGCGCAGCTGCTCTGCGATCCCCCCTTCGACCAGCGCGGGGAGGCACTTCACGCCACTCTCTTCCGCGGCTAACACTAGTTCTTCGAGGCGGTGTTTCAGTTCCCGCCGCACACTGTCCAAGTATGGAAGTGGATCCATTCCGCCGTACATCACGGCGGTGGAGGGTGTGGCATAGAGTGCTGGGCTGATTACATGCGCGGCAATTACCGTCGAGTCATATCTCCGGGCGAAAGACAGCGCATAATCCATCGCCCTGGTTGACAGCGGAGAAAAGTCCGTCGCGAGCAGAATGTTTTTGATTGCAATCCGAGTAGGTTTGCTCAGAGCGAGTGTCATAACAGACTCCTCTCAACGGTAGAGTCTCACTACGCCAACCATCTGGATGTGACTGCCTCCACAACACTCGGTGATGCGCATCACAGTGCTTAAGGACAATCGGGTGCGCAATAGAGTACGGGGAGCTACATGGTTTCGAAGTGCGCCAACCCGCATTGTTCTGCGCGTATGAAATACATGCACCAGGGCGCAGTCTTCATCGTCCGAAAGCACTCGACCGATGAATATTGGACGGGAGACGCAGGTGCCTTTAGCGCTCCCCCGGGCACCCAGATCGAATGTTTCTGGCTCTGCGCCCACTGCGCCCAGGAAATGAGGATCAGTGTTGATGGCGAAGTCGAATACCTGAATGTGCCGGTGTTAACTAGGGTTGGGTATGAAAATAGAGTTTGAGGTCGAAACGTTCAGGTGATATGTGAGATGACAAGGCGCCGGGCACGTCAGCTGAGCCTTACATCAACATTGTGACGTACATCACAGCGCGACAATAGCCCTCGCTGCACATTATTAAGACGCGGACAGTGAGCGAGCGCGCGGTCCGCACAAATGCGGGATTCTCGTTGGCGCGATGTGGAGAATCCCGCATTTTCATACTCCCTCCTTATCCAGGCACGAGAGACTGTACCGCAAGCGAGACAGAAACTACGCGCCGAACTACAGCGTCCCACGCACCGTGAGGACCGGGCACTCCGCTCCAATAACAACGCGATAAGCAGCGGTCGTACGAAGGTGTGTGATGAGCTCATTTCCTTCTCGAATTCCCATGCCGATCAAATCGCTCTTGTAGTAGTCGGCAGCTGAGAGAATCCGTTGAGCAACGTCGCCAAACTCCAGCAGGTATTGCGCTTTGCACTTGTGGCTTATTTGTGAAGCAAACAAGCGCTGCATCTCCTGACGCAAAGGCTCCGCAAGCTTACGCGCATCAGGATTAGTTCCCGTCTCCTGCGGCAGCACGTGCAGCAGCACGATTTCCGATTCGAACTCCGCCGCCAACGAGGCGAGGTAAGAAAACACAGACTTCGACTCCGGTGACATATCAGTTGGGAACAAGATGCTCTTGATCGTGTTGGCAACAGTGAAGTGAGCGTCAAGGTTAGGACCGATCGTTAGCACCGCACACTTGAGCGTGCGAAAAAGATCTTCAGCAACTGATCCCATTACTGTGTGTGTAAACCCCTTGCGCCCGTGGGTACCGATAATCACCAGGTCGATGGAGTGCTTTCGGACGTAGTGATTGATTCTCTCGACTGGACTGCCACCCTCGAGTTCAACCGTCGTGCAGAGATTCTGAAGCTCTGGCCGAAGAAGCAGATCCGCCATCAGACCGCGGGCTTCCTTCTCGTCTTTTTTCTCCTGCTCGGAGCGTGGCATTGAGCCAACGTCCGGTAGTGGGTAAGGTTTTGTTGGGAAAATATGCGCTAGAAAAACTTGTGATCCGTAGTGGCGTGCAATGGCTGACACGATGGGCAGCGCCCGCTCTGACGCTTGCGAGAAATCGGTAGCGTAGAGAATTCGCTCTAATTGAATCGTCTGAGGAATTGAAAACAAAACTGGTTGTGCGCTCATTTCTGCACCTCCGCCTTGAAACATTCGCCGGCGAACCTTGTCGCCACACGAGCTGATGTCCACATCACACCCTGTTTGCCCACCCGAGGACGTGATCACGGTCACAGCAGCTCGTAACTGCGGTCACGACAGTTACCGCTGTCCCCATCTCTAATGAAACGTTAATCAATCGAACATTTGAGTCGCAGAAACAGGAGGACATTATGGTGCAAAGTCCGACGTTACCCGACTTACGAAATCCAAGAACAAACGGTTCTCGCGCAGCGGCGATGAAGGCATTGATTTTCGAAGGCCCAAATCAAATTCGCATCCAAGAGGCGCTGATTCCCACTCCGGGATACGGTGAAGTTGTCATTCAAGTCACGCTCACGACGATCTGCGGCACCGATCTCCATATCGTCCGTGGTGAGTATCCCGTAAAACGAGGGCTGATTATTGGTCATGAACCAGTAGGCCGCATTCACCAAATCGGTCCCGGGGTTACGGGATACGAGATTGGCGATCGTGTGTTGGTAGGCGCCATCACTCCATGCGGTCAGTGCGGCTTCTGTTTGGATGGACATCTGTCGCAATGCGGCGGGCCAATTGGGGGCTGGCGCTTCGGAAATAAGATCAACGGCGCGCAAGCTGAGTATCTGCTTGTGCCACACGCTCAGGCGAATCTGGCGAAAATTCCGGCCCGGCTCTCAGATGAACAGGTTGTTCTACTCGCGGACGTCGCCTCAACTGGATTCTCTGCGGCCGAGAGTGGAGGAGTTAGGCTCGGGGACAGCGTCGCGGTGTTTGCTCAAGGTCCGATTGGACTCTGTGCAACCGTCGGAGCCCGCTTGCGCGGAGCTGCAAAGATCATATCGATTGAAGGTGATCCGTTTCGTAGAGAAATATCGAAACGAATGGGCGCAAACATCGTGCTCGATGCAAACGATCCAGCCTTAGTGGCAGATATTAAGACAGCAACGGAAGGACAAGGGGTAGACGTTGCAATTGAAGCGCTCGGTCAGCAAGTCACGTTCGAAAATGCGCTACGATCGCTTAAGCCTGGCGGGACCCTGTCGAGCCTTGGCGTCTATTCCGGCAAACTCACCATTCCCCTCGATCCGTTTGCGGCAGGATTGGGCGATCACAAGATCGTGACGACCCTCTGCCCCGGCGGAAAGGAGCGCATGCGCCGCTTGCTGGAGTTGGTTGCGGAAGGACGCGTGGATCTCACTCCACTGCTCACTCATCGATTCCCACTCGACCGAATTACGGAGGCCTACGAACTGTTCGGAAATAGGACCGACAATGTCCTGAAGGTGGCAATCGAAGTCGCGAAATAATCTGCATTGGGAAGGAACGGCATCGTCGCCATTCTTTCCCACGTGACTTTCGCATAATCTCGATTGAAGATCAGAGAGAGTTCCGGTTTTCGCGCCACTACCTCGCAGTGCGCAGGCATCATCCAGCGCAACTTAGCAAGCGCCACGAATCGTCAGCACAGGACATGTGGCTCGAGAGATCACTCCATACGAGACGCTGTGACTGAATGTCGATTTCTTCGTGCTGCTGCGGGCACCCATTACGATGAGTTCACTTCCCCGCTCGCGAGCTGCATTGAGGATCTCTTCCACCGGATTCCCAAAAGTAACCACAATCTCCGGACTGCAGTGTTTGATTGCGGTCAACGGCAGCGCTCGATGTAAACCATCTCGCATCAATGCTGCAAACGCCTCCGCTTCCGGAGTGCCTTGATGCTTGTGGGACAACACGTGCACAAGCGCGAGATCGGAGCATTGTCTTTGAGCAAACTGGATGGCATAGGGTAACGCCCGGAACGAGTCGGCAGATGCATCTGTCGCAAACAGAATGTGATTTGGACGAAATTCAGAATCGTTTGCCGCCTTCCCGTGAGGACCTAAAGTAAGTACTGGACACCCGGCTGAGTGAATTACATCTTCTGCAACCGAACCCAGCAGCCAGTGACGGAATCCCCTGCTTCCATGGGTAGCCATCACGATCAGGTCAATATCGTCCGCCGCGATTTTGCGTGGGAGCTGTCCCAACCCGCCTTTGAAAACCTCAGGTATACCCACTTTTACGTCGTGGAGTTGATCTGAATATTTCAGCGCCAAAAGATGAGCGCTAGCGTCCCGTTCCATCAATCCGGAGACATCTGGAGCGATCTCTGGAACGGTGAATACGTAGTCGGCGGGAAGCAGGACGTGCAGCAATTTCAATTCACTCTTGAAGCCCCTGGCTACAGAGGTAGCCAGCGGCAGAGCGCTCAACGAAGTTCTGGAGAAATCTGTAGGAAACAGTACCCGTTCGAAGCGCGGCAGTGTCTGCGCATCGATAGGCTGCTGAGCATAGGCTAGTGCGCCGTCTTTCATGGCCCACCTCCACTTCAAGACTAAAGAAACGTAGCGTGGACGTCGGTGATTTCCATCACGCTTTGTCCAAAATGCATCAAGGCAGGCGTCAGAACGTTGCCTGCCTTGATTGGTCTGCTGACTTGAAGTCAGGAAATCGTGCTGATCGGAACAAGCTTTGGTGGTTGTGCTTTGTGCAGCGTGACTCTCAGCACGCCATCCTTGACGGTTGCCGTGGCATCGTCAGGATTCACCTGAATCGGCAGATCCACATACCGGAAGAGTTGGTTGTACGTGCGCTCTGTGTAGAGCATCTTCTTGCCTTTTTCTTCCTTGTTCTCATATAGCTTGCCGGTCAGGAACAGCCGGCCCGGCTCAACTCGAATCTCCAAATCCTTCTCGGTAAACCCGGGAACCTCAGCGCTGATCAACAGCTCCTTTTCTGTTTCGGCGATTTCAACCGGAATCTGGAAGGTTTGCTCGGGAAAGCTCAGCATCTCAAAGGGACGATACGCGAACGCGTTGAAGAACTTATTCCATGTATCGAAGAATTTTTCCGGCTCCAGCGGGAAGGCCTTCGGCCAAGTGGGTGTCGGAAACTTCACCTCGCGCGGTGTGATTGTTGTTTGCGCTCTCATGATTACAACCTCCTATTACTAATGGAATTGGGCATCGGATGGCATCCTCTCTTCCGTGAGCCCAGTCACCTCGAAGAGTGATGGAGGATACGTATGCAGGTTCACCACGATGAACCGGAACAGTGACTCACGTCACTGCAATTCCGGAACGCAAGCGACATTATGAGACAAGTTTGGGAGGCCCTTATGCTGCGGGAAGCAGTAGCAGGCTGGTGGCTGCTCCAGGTGCGCGGTCTTCTTGCTTTTGCATTCGGAGCGTTGCTGTTCTTTCTGGCCGGTATCATGCAAGGCAAATTCACCACAACCCTAGCGCTGCTGGGTGTTTTTCTGGCATTCAGCTGCTATCTGATCGCGAGTGGAGCCTTGTTCATCTTCGGAGCGATTGTCAGCGCAGGAACGCGCGCGTATTTCTGGGCGGCAGCCGGAACCAGCATGTTGGCGCTCGGCCTATGGTTGTTTTTGTCAGAAAAGCTGACTCTGACTTGGCTGGTTTGGTTCACTGTCGCGGCCGCATTAAGTTCGGGTGTGGCCGAGATCGCTTTTTCTCGTGCGTTCAAACGGCACACTGAGGCGATGCTCCTCCTGTTAGCGGGCTCCGTTTCCTTGACAGTTTCGGTTCTGCTGGTGATCGGACGCCGCGCAGACTTTTCGTCTCTCGTATCCGTGTTGGGAATCTACGCATTGTTTTACGGGACTGTGTTGGTCTTGTTCTCCCTAAGACTCCGCGCGGTCCGCAAGCACATGCATCGGCCCCATCCTGCTTAAACGATGAGGGTTAGACTCGGAACCCCCCATAAAAGTATTACAGCCTCTTCGACGCGCCGGTGCTAGCATTACTACACAGGATTCCCCCAGATCAGGTCATCGATATTGTGACGCAGGTCACATACCGATGTTTGCCACGAGCCTAGACTCGATTCTGTAGCAGCAGGAAGGGGCTTTATGCGATCTCCCTACGGGCTCGAAATCATCGACAACTGCACGACGTGTCCCGTGCGCGAAGAGCGTCTGTTTTGCAATCTTCCCGCCGAAAGTATGCTTGCTCTGCAGCGCATAAAATCGACGTCGACTTACCCGAAGGGCGCAATGCTGTTCGTCGAGGGACAGGAGTCACGCGGAGCTTTCATACTTTGCAAGGGCAAAGCGAAGCTATATACGTCTTCGGCTGACGGTCGAACGATCATCCTACGAATCGCTCAACCTGGAGAGGTCCTCGGCCTTACGTCCACGATTGCCAATCGGCCGTACGAAGCAACCGTTGAACTTCTCGAGCCTGCTCAGGTGAACTTCTTTCCCAAATCAGACTTCCTGAGGTTTCTGGCCGAGCATGGCGAAGCAAGTATGCATGTGGCGCAACAGCTCAGCCTGAATTGTTCTGGCGCATACGAAGAGATTCGCTGCCTGGGATTGTCGGCATCTTCAGGCGGGAAGCTGGCTCGCATGTTGCTGAACTGGGCTGCTCCCGCGCTAAAACGTGGAACTAAGGACGTAAAAATCACGCTCTCGCTTACTCACGAAGAGATTGCCCAGATGATCGGATCCTCGCGAGAAACTGTCACTCGCCTCTTCTCCGACTTTCGCCGCAAGCAACTCATCTCGACCAAGGGATCGACGGTCATCCTGCACGATGTACCCGCTTTGCGCGCGATGTTGGAGCAATAGAATCTTCACGAGCACGATCAATATCACGACGCCAAGTGACCAACATCACAGTTTTCCACGGCTCAACTACGTAACATCGCCGTCATGACAAGCGGCAGCGTCGTTGACAGAATCGACTCTCAGCACTTCATAGACACACTCCTGCGAGTCGTTCCCGACCTTCCCCAGCCGGTAGCTGAGTCGCTCTGGTCTGCTCATGGAGCCCGCTGCTACTCCCCGGCTGAGTTTCTCCTATGTGAGGGAAAGGCGAGCCAAGGCATTTTTCTAATCGTTTCGGGTGTGGTACGCCTTTCCCTTTCGACCGATTCTCCGAAGGTGCAAAACATTCATTCCCGCGAACTTCGCTCGCCTGCCTTGCTGGGAGTGAACGACGTCATGCTGGGATGTCCAGTCTCACTCACCGCCCAGGCGCTAACCGAAGTGTGCTCGGCATTTATCCCCCGAACAGCTTTCGTGAACGCGGTGCGCCAATATCCATCGGCGGGGATTGCCTTCTCCCAACTCATCGCTGAAGAGCTCAGTTCCACCTACTCGCGAATAAGCAAACTCCGCGCCGCTAGCGCGGGGTCAACACGGTGATACAGAGCCTGACAATGGCGCAGTGGGATGAACAAAGTAGTGTCCTGGAAACCAGCGTGAGTGCTTCTACAACCCCGGAAAGACGTAGTTTGTGCGACACTGTTGAAGAGTCGCCGTCAAGACCGGCGCTTAAACGCATAGTCCTGGCCACCGATTTCTCCGGCAACTCACTCAGGGCTCTTCCTCTTCTGAGCGCCATGGTTCGCAGTTGCGGAATCGAACTCTATCTCGTGCATCTGATTACACCCAGGGCGTACAAATCCATTCCCTGCGACTCAATTAGCTGGGGAATCGGCGAGCTGATTGATAACGCGAACATCAAAATGGCAGAACTGATGCGATCCGAGATGCTCACCGGAATTCCCATAGCAGGAACAACGATCGCCCAAGGCACTGCCAAAGATCTTCGAAAGGTTATTCTTGACCACCAAGCAGACCTGCTCGCTTTGGGAATTCATGGGTCACGCGGTTTCAGCGATTTCCGGCTGGGGTCGTTTACCGCAGACGTGCTGCATGACCCACCATGCCCACTGCTCCTGTTTTGACCTGTTGCGAACTCATTCTGTCCAATTCAACCACCGTGAACGGAGGAGGGTCCCTGCGCAGTTAATCTCGACCCCGTTTAGTTTTGGTGGAGCAGACCGGCAATTTGGAGTTAAGGCATGCAAATCGCGATTCCCAATAACAAGGCTTTAGCCCCTCAGGTTACAGGAGGGAGCCAGCAATGCAATCGGGCTAAACCTAGGACGATGGTCCCGTCTTCGCAGTTCTTGTAGTTCTCGGCAAGCAACGCGATTGCATCACCGTGAACATCAGACCATCGGACGCTTTGTACTTCGCCTTTACGCATACCGACGATGTAGGCGAAGAGGGTGAAGTCTTCGTGACACTCGCGAAAATAGGAGATGACGGTTTGGATTTAGGTTTCGGAGAAAAACCCTGATTTGGCATTGCCCGCCTCACTTGGTGTTTAATGATCGGGCCAGAGGAAGTGCTCGTATTGGGGATTGTACGCCTGTTTCCCACTCAATCGGCGTGAATTTGTAATGAATCCGGCCACAACTCTTCCGTCTAGCCACGGACAGTCAGGCACCACCAGGCCTCGTCTAGAGCATGAGGCACATCCTTCGCTTCGCAAGCGTCCCATAAATCATGATTGCGAGTGTTAGGCAGAATGCCCCACTCAACGGTGGGATGCTTCAGGCAGCTTTGTAGTCCTCGGGCTTCATGACCTTATCGACAATCAGACACTCATTCCGTTTGTTGTGATTCCGCATTGCCTCAACGACTGTGCCCAGCATGAAGCCCAGCCAGCAACCCTGCAAGAGTCCTAGCAAATAGTTAGACATTTCAATCCTCGAATATGTTTTGCTCCATGGCGCACACGCCGAGATTCAATCGCCGGCGTTTGATAGTTCTTAGCTATACCGTGCTGCATCGACGCGCTATAGGGAAAATAAACAGTGGTTCTAGCGTCATTAGGCGGAGCCCGCCAACCTCACCAGGCACAGACAAAAATGTAAGCTGTAACTCTACTCACGCACGATTCTGGCAAAGTGTGCGGCAGGGACCTCAAACTGGACCATGTCCGCAATTTTGGCGGATTCGTCCCCATAAAGGAGAGCAGGTGTGCAGCGCTTGGGAACGCCTGACCGCAGCCAGTTCTTACCATCGATAGATTGCTCTAGTCGATACCGATCATTGTGATGCCCGGCTTCTTCGCGCAGATCGCAAACGTGATCACCGGAAGGGGAACAGGCGCAGGTTTTATCTCTGGACCCTTTCCGCTTGGAGAAATGATCCATTGCTGTAGAGCGAAGATGACAGTGGCGGCTAACACTTGCGCGCAATAATAACGTAGGAGTGCCAGTTACGTACTGCAGCACATCAGCTAGAAAAAGAGATAAAGGACTCACCGAGCGTTGACGCGAAGATCAACGATTCTGGTGGACATGCAGGCACAATGTGGCGAAGATGCAACGCTGATTCAGAGCATGAACACGCTTTGATACAGCGATTGCCAATGTGCGAGACTTAGCGTCGGCTCCTGAAGGCTGTGACCACGCAGCGCCAAGTTTGTTGTAGCTCCCCGGCCACGATGTGGTACTGGTTCATTGTTTCCCTTGCGGCTTGGGGCTTGTTCAGCCTTATAGGTGTCTATTGGCATCCCCTCCGGGCGTCCTCAGCGCAAACGATCTTGTTGGCGATGGCAGTCGGATGCGTTGCTAACTGGCTCCAGAACCGTACCCTTCACTGCGGTATTACTGGACCGATACTCCTAATCGCAGGTGTCATGTCCCTGCTCTCGGATCTGCGAGTGATTCACACCAGTTCTGCGTTGCTCTGGTCTTTGACTCTAATTGGAGTCGGAATCGCGTTTCTGGTGGAATGGCGATACGCAAGTCGCTGCAAGCGCGGTAGGACGTGACCGAAGAAGGAGCGCACTCGACGAGCCCATACTGAAATCTAGGCTGACTTCTTCTCATCCACTGGGAAATTGATCAGCTTTCCTCGGTCTTGCAGTGGAATCCATTTCACTTTTCTTTTGAACTTATCGGGAACGTAATATTCAATGAGCTGTGCCATAGGGCGCCTCCTCCGGTCCCGAACAGTTTGTGTTGCCCTGCTGTTCGTCGTACTACTTACGCAGCGGATCGGCTCCTCGGTCGTTTGACTCCTACAGCCAGGTTGAAAGCAGAGAACCTACTAGATCAAACGCGTAAACCCGTGCGAGAGTTTCGGTGAATTTTGTGGCAGGTTGACGGGGGGCGCACCCTCCCGTTCCGGTACTCCGAAGAGCAGGAATACGCGAACAGTAAGAGTTCATCTAAATCTTGGCAACATTCAAGTCGTCCACAAGTCAGGCTCATTTGGGATATCTGAAATAAACAGGACAAATATGAATGTGCGCAAGAATGCGGAGGACTTCCGGCCGGGGACTTGCGGCGATGAGTAGACCACAACCCGGGCAGTAGGACTCGATCAGCCTTGGGTTGTGTGGATTGGCGGCTATGACCGGAGCTTTCGAAGTCATAATCAGGATTATTGAATTACAAGTGGAAATGTGGAGGGATCTGTCTGGTCACCGCCAACTTCACCAATTACGCTATACCTGCGTACAACAGCGTAGGTGATGTCCTCTAATTGCCCCATGAGCCCTTCCCTGGGGTGTTGGCGTCTGTCGATTGAGATTACCGGCGCGGTCATTTTGGTTCCTCCCTTCTCGCAATTACTGTGCGACAAGGCGAAGAAGAACACATCACGAGATGCAGGTTTTTTCTGCTACTGCCGAAGGCTAGCCTGCGGGTAACACGTTTGTGGTAAGCATCTCAAAGCATGTCCGCGCTTCATCGGGTCGATGGATTTGAGTGGAGCAGGCCGTCGTAGCTCTACGTTGGTGGAGCAGGCCGTTCTAGGCCTGCGTTCCGCTCGACCTGTATAGTGGTCGGTGCTCCATCTGGATTACCGCAAATCATTTGGAATCGCAATGCATTAGGAGCCGCATGGCACTGGAGTACAAAGGAACCGCAAGGACCCCGGGACCGATCAGTATCGATCCCGAAAGAGTTGGGGGACGAATTCCTGGTCCGCTGCGCTTTGAGCACATTGACCTTTCCAAGAGTGCAACCAAGGCAACAGCGAAAACAGACCCGATGCCTCCGCCCGCCGGAGGAAGTGACACGATTATTACCGCACGCGCGGTGGATTGGAACCTTTCCGGCAAATCGCCCATCACCGAGGATGTAAAGCAAGGTGAGCTTGCAACTTGTCCCATCGGTGCAATTCTGGCGGCATTAGCACACACGGCCAGCGGCAAACTCCGAATTAACAACCTGATCAAGGAATTCGTTGGCGTCCCGGTCAAAACCACGTTCTCCCGAGAAACTCTCGACATGATTGCGGCGAGGAAGAAAGGCGATCCCGACTATCGCGCGCAAGAGAAAGAGATAGTATCGAAGCGCTACTTCACCGTGGCGCTGGACTCGCCCCAGGATGTAAGCGACGTGTTCTACGTTAAGTACACGGATGGAACGGACGTTGAGATGGTTTACATGGGATCGCCGAACGATGTCTTGTGGCCGTGCGTGATCGAAAAGGCCTACGCGAAAAAGATCGGCAGCTACGAAGAGCTCGATGACGACAGTAAGCACACGGTCGAGGAATTCTGGACGAACCTCGTAGGATCGAAACCGCAGGGATTTGCTGTTGACAAGAACACCGATCTCAGCAAGATCCGCGAGGCTGCGAGCAATGCTTCACGAATTCCGACGATCGGCGCTTCTCGCGACGATGCCACCAAAGTTCTTCTCCACCACGGCTTCGCCATTCTGGGCATGAAGGGTGCCGACGTGGTGTTGCTTTACAACCCACACGGCAAAAAAGAGCAGGTAACTCTCACAGAATTTCGAGACAACTTCCAGCTCATTAACTTCGGTAATCCCAAATAGCTTCTTCGTCGTTTCCACTTTTGAGGTAAAGTGTACGACTCTTTTCCCGTTTCGGTGCCCGCGATCAGAGAAAGTCGAGATCAAGTGCATAGATATCGCCGCGCGCAAGTGGGCAGGCGAGCAGAAGCTTTCCATCCGAGGCTACTGTCCCGAAGTAACAAAGCAAGGCATTCGGATCTACGGTTTTGAGATCGAGAATCTTTTCGAGCTTTCCGTCTCTCCTTCGGATGCGCACCACCTCGTTATCAAACCCGTCGATATAAACATACTCGCTGTCCGGCGACCATTGCGGGCTGCCGATGTGCGGAAAAGCTGCGAAATCCTTCCATCTACGGGCGGCAAAATCAAACAACACTAATTTTTTTTCATCCAGCGGCATCGCCACCACATAGCGGCCATTCGGCGACCAACGCGGGCTATAGAGTCCGTCGGAGTCGGGAAGCTTGCTGATCTGGTTGGATGTCAGGTCCAGGGTATGAATTGCCTTTGGCTGGCCGGCTTCGGCCCAATATTCCGGAGGCCGCCCAAACATGAGGGAGCTTCCATCGGGCGACCATTCAGGATCCACCGCATTGCGCCCATCGTTCAGCAGTGCCCTCGGAGCACCACCGCTCCGCGCAACCAGATAAATGTTCCAAGGCTTGTCACGCGTTTTTCCCATAAAGGCGATCTGAGTGCTGTCGGGAGACCACCGCAGAGGGCCAACGAATAACGGCGGCTCACTCAATTGCAGTCGCTCACTGCCATCGAGTTTGCTACGCCAAAGCGTCGGGCCTTTTCCACGGCCTTCCACTCTTTCTACGTAGGCTATCCAACTCAGATCTCGCGAAAGACTCGGGCCGAATGCAGAGACCTCAGGAAGCAGGTGTGTAGTATTCCGGGTTTTTGGTTCGTAGCTCAGCACTTCCCATTTCGGTTGTACTCCGACTGTGAGCAGTTGCTTACCGTTGCGACTCGGAACTAAGGATGCGAAAACAATTGGACCAGTACTTAGTTGAACTGGCTTATGCGTGCGCTGAGGAAACCTCGGCTCGCGGATCGCCCAAATCTCAGTCCGGGCATCGAGAAAAGTGCGGAAGTAAAAGTGCTTTCCGTCGGGAGCCCATTCGCCGCAGCATTCGTCCGGCTGCTTCGCCCACGAAATCGACAGGCGGTGCAGATCGCTTCCATCCGCTCGACACTCCCACAGGGTTCTTGCGCTGGACGTCGGGTCCACCAGGGTAAAGCGGATACGGGTACCGTCCGGAGACCAGCGCAGCCAAAATGCCTTTCCCGAAGTGGTCATGAGCTTGCGGCTGTTGCTGCCATCGTGCTCTGCGACATACACCTCGTGTTCTTGTGCATAGAGCAGATGGCGACCGTCAGGCGACCAGGCGCCGTCATGTCCATCGACTCCCGACAACCTTCGCAGCCCGCCTTCCGCAGTGGACGCCAGCCACAGATGTTTTTCGCTTTCGCCGGCGATCGATGCATAAGCGAGCAGCTGCGAACCATCGGGAGAGATATGTCGGAGCTCGGCATTCTCGAGCGGAATCGGCAGCGGTACCTGGTCGCCACCGGCGACGGACACATAGCCGAGCTTGAGAGTTGCGTCTCGCACCATGGAAAAATAAATTCGGCTTCCGTCCGTGGTGATCGTCGGGAAGACCTCACCGAACATAGGAAAAGGTGGGGCTGCCCGTTCGCCGAAGCTCAGCCTCGTAGAACGCGTTACCTGAGGAGTCCGCGAGGGCCAAAACCACCAGCCGGCTGCAATGGCGGCGAGGATTACCGGCAGCCCGGCAACGATGAGCAAGCGCAGGCGCGGGAAATGAAACTGAAGCGGCCGTGCCTTCGCGATGGTCGTCGCGGAAGCGTCGTTTACCGGAGCGATGAACTTGTAGCCGCGCCTCGGCACGGTCTCAATGAATCGGGGATTATTCGCATCATCGCCGAGTACGTCACGCAGGCGCTTGACCGCTGCATTCAGGCCGTGCTCGAAATCCACAAACGTACCATTCGGCCACAGACGCGCTCGAAGCTCTTGTCGAGACAACACGGATTCGCGTCGTTCGAGCAAAAGAACAAGAAGTTGAAACGGTTGCTCCTGGATCCTGATCTTCATCCCAGACTTGCGCAATTCGTGCGCCCGAAGGTCAACTTCGAAGACGCCAAATTGAACTGCCGAGTTTGGGATCTTACCGTCCACTCCACGACCTCGCCCGGAAGTTTACCATTCACGAATCGCGTGGGCACCCTTTGTGTGGGAGTCTCAAGCAGAAACTCGAAACGGGAACCGGGCGGCCCCCCCGAGAACTCGTCAGCGAGCGCGCAGGCGGAAACCAGCAAAGCCGGTTAGGCTCGCGCTGGTCTACCTCGAGTAACGCGTTCCGCCACCGCCGGAGGCAAGGCGAAAAATATTGCCAGGCACAGGTTCAGCACGAGGCTGGCAGTCACGCTGAACCAGGCTATCGCGATGCAGGCCAAGTACAGGAAGGGCCCGCCCGCGTACTGCTTTGAGATCTTGTCGGCCGATGCTTTATCTACCTCGTGTCCAAGTAAATGATGTGACAGCGAATATCTCCAGAGCAGATTGAAAAAGATGGCCACGGCAACGTACATGCCGTTGTAAACGATGGCCGCAGTTCGCGCGTCTGTCGTTTGCAAGTGCGTCGCAAGCACGGCAGTTGGAAACGGGACTGCTGTTACCCCCAGCAGGACAAGTAGATTCAGGATCAGCAGCCCGTCATCGCTGCGGCGGATGTGATTGAACAACCGATGATGGTTGATCCACATGATTCCGATGAAGGCGAAACTCAAGACGAAGGCAACGTAGGATGGCCATTGCTGCAGGAGGTGTCTCCCAAGTTGGCCCGAATCCGCGGCCGGGACCTTGACCTCCAGAATGAGAAGCGTCACGGCAATGGCGAAGACGCCGTCTGAGAAAGCCTCGATTCGTGCAGTTTCGCTCGGCACTAGAGGTTAAGCTCGTGCACTAGGGCTCCTTCGCGGAGTCTTCGACTGAAGTTTTCGATACTCCCGCGAGACGGTGAAATCCCTGAAGCGCCGCCGGTGTAACGCAGCGAAAGCCCTGCGCCAAAGGCGACCTTTAACATGGCTAGATTGTAGCCTGCGGAGCAAGTTTGCCAGCATCGACTCAGTTGCGGACCTTCTGGACTCGCAATCGAAACTGCCATCGCCTTAAATCAAAAATTCAACCCGAAATCCGAGCTGTGCCGAACATGGAATTCCCACTGTTGTACCTGGCCCAAAGAAGTCGCCTAGGGCGCAGCAGGAACGCGCAGTTGCTTGTAACTCGTAATCGGTTGCGTCGAGGTGCAGGCTGCGTTTTGGCAGAACGCTGTTGCATTCGTGAATTCGTTCACCGGGACGGGTAAGGCCGAAATACCCGGTATGTTGTTGTTTCCGGGATTAGTGGGATTCAGCAGATTGAAAAACTCCACGAACGGCGAAATGGTTTGCTAGGGCATCCTTCATTCCTGTCTCAATGCAACGATAGGATCCACTTCTGCTGCTCTGCGGGCTGGTAGATAACTTGCCGCGATGGCAACAACGAAAAGCAGCAAGGACGCAACGGCGAAAGCGAGATAGTCCATTGCGCGAATTCCGTAGAGCCATGCGGCGAGCAGGCGAGTTGTTCCCACCGCGAGCAGCAGCCCAGCAGCGACACCTGCCACGCTCATCCTCATACCCT
>Ga0126373_10001282_pt1 | contig 17719 bp, 17 predicted proteins | sample PanSoiMetPlot_11_FD_92545 | JGI IMG/M metagenome (GOLD analysis project Ga0126373, IMG submission 92545) | Tropical forest soil microbial communities from Panama - MetaG Plot_11 | ecosystem: Environmental > Terrestrial > Soil > Tropical forest > Bulk soil | place: Panama | collected 2016-02-17 | reverse complement strand
GGCCTCAATTTGGCTGTTGAGTCTGCATGTTCTCTGTGTGCTCTGTGCCTCGTGATGACCGGGTTCTCCTGCAACTACAATCATCCGCATGTTTGATCGCTTCGTCGAAAAAGCACGTCGCGTCATTTTCTTCGCTCGCTACGAAGCCAGTCAGCTTGGGGCGCACCAAATTGAGTCCGAGCACTTACTGCTTGGTCTGTTGCGCGAGGATCGCTTCTTGTTTCGACACCTGATGCCGAGTGGCTGGGCCATAGAGTCTGTGCGCAGAAAGATTGAGTTCGGCGCGCCGATTCGGGAAATGGTTTCTACGTCGGTGGACATGCCACTCAGTACCGAGTCGAAGAATGTGCTCACCTATGCGGTGGAAGAGGCGGATTCGCTGGGAGACGCCCATATCGAAACTAAGCATCTGCTCCTCGGAATCCTGCGGGAAGGAAAGTGTGTTGCCGCCAAGCTCCTGCATGAGGATGGTGTGGAACTGTCGGTAGCGCGAGAAATCCTCGCTGCAGACGCGGGGCTTGGCATCGCCGGGGCTGGCCTTATTCCGATCCCTGCGAGGGACTTTATCTTTACCGCCGAAGCCGAGAAAACTAGATCTGGCTTGGGAGGCCCCGCGGCGCGAAATCCATTTCGGGGCCGCACCGTTGAATTTCTGAACGAGGCTGACGCTAAAATGCTGGCGGTGACTCCGGGAAGTCCGGTACCGCAAGTTGGTAGCGAGGTCGTGTTGGGAGAGGTTAGAGTCCGCGTAACCAGGGTCGTCTATCACTACCATAGAGTCGCACCCACGCAAGCCAGCGGCGAAGGCAATCCATTTTGGCCTCGGAAGATTGCGGTGTACGTGCAGATTATTCCTGAGTGAGGGAAGAGCCCTCGGATTCATTCCGGCCAGGGCTTTTAAGGCTCGCAAGAACGAGCACAAAAAGTGTTGCGCTTTAGCGGCGGCCTTCCCTCCCCCAGTCGCAGTGGCTGGTCGCGCACTTTGATCACCGGCAACTTGAAGACTGCAAACCAAGACGCGGCCGGCACGATGTGAACATCCGGACACCCGCCGAGCTTTTCAAGCGAACTGGCTGAAGCGCTTTGCGACGCCTCTGATATTCTGATTTTTCCAATGAGAACTGCTATCGGGATTCTCCTTCTCCTTATTGTTGTTGCTTTCCTTCTTCTCTTCACTTTGTCGTCGGCTCCGGTTGTCACGCTTCCCGCGGCACTCAACACCATTGGGCAGGCCACGCCAGTAGCGGTGACGATCGCGGATCCGCATGGGATACGGCACGCAGCGGCTTACATTGAGCAGAACGGTGAGCGTTACAGGCTGGCGGACATGGAGCATCCGGCGCAGCGGTTTCACTGGCTGCGTGGAGCGCCGGAGCACACGCTGAAGTTTACGGCTGGAGTGAAAGGCACTCCGCGGCTCAAAGACGGCAGCGCACGTTTGATCGTCGAAGCTACGTCGAACGATTTTCGCGGAGCAACGGTTGAAGCTTCGCGCGACGTGACGGTTGTATCACAACCGGTGCGGGTGAGCGTTGATTCTGATCAGCACTACCTGTACGTCGGCATGGCCGATCTGGTTACCTACAACGTGTCGGGCTCGCCGACGGAGTCGGGAGTTCGCGTGGGCGATGAGATCTTTCGCGGCTGGCCCATGCCCGCCGGCAAGCCTGGCCAGTTCTCTCTCTTTGCGTTTGCTTGGAACATGCCGTTGAGTACTACTCCGGTGGTCTATGCCAGAGGACCGGGCGGCGACCAGGCGCACGGGCAGATGATTATTAACTTCCCGAAGAGGGAACAGCCGAAGTATCGTGTGCGCGATCTGCCTGTCGACGACAAGTTCATAGACAAGGTCGTGAACGAGCTCGATCCGAATGGCTCCGGCGATATGGTAGAGCGCTTCGTCCGCATCAACAGCGAGATGCGGAAGGCGAACAACCAGGCGCTCGCCGATCTAAAGTTGAAGACGGAGCCCAAGTTTCTGTGGTCGCAGCCGTTCCTGCAGCAGCCCAACACAAAGGTCGAGGCAAATTTTGCGGATGTCCGCAATTACATCCACAACAGCAAGAAGATCGATCAGCAGACGCACCTCGGCTACGACCTGTCGAGCACGCAGCACGTAGGTGTGCAGGCGTCGAATGATGGTCGCGTGGTCTATGCTGCGCCGCTAGGAATTTACGGAAATTGCATTGTCGTAGACCACGGCTACGGCCTGCAGACGATCTATGGACACCTGAGCGAGATCGAGGTGCATGAAGGTGACATGGTCAAGCGCGGTCAGGTGATGGGAAAGAGCGGCATGACGGGGATGGCTGGAGGCGACCATATCCACTTCAGCATGCAGCTTGAAGGCGTGCAGATCGATCCGAAAGAGTGGTGGGACGCGCACTGGATCAAAGACCACATCGCGCGTCGCGTCGAGCTGCCTCAACAGCAGCAATAGCGATTAGGAATAAGCAATCAATCACAGCAACTACCACGTGCTACTGCAGACGGTGCAGAACTGCGCGGTGGGCTAATTGATTAGCCTCGCTGTTGAGCTCGCGCTCGATGTGGAAGATGGAAAACTCAAGCGAGCGGGCTAGTTTTCTACAGGTCCAGTGGAGAGAGTAAAGCCGGGGGCTGCGGCAGGCATACTCGCCCGTCATCTGCCGGACTACTACTTGAGAGTCAGAAAAGACGCGCAGTACCTTGGCGTTCAGCTTTAGTGCATGCTGGAGCGCCTCGAGCAGCGCGACGTACTCGGCAACATTATTGTCCTGATGGCCAATCCACTTCGAGATCCGGATCTTCTCTCCCTGGGGATCCTGGATCACAACACCGATCCCCGAGGGGCCGGGACTCCCATGGGAGCCGCCATCAACATGGGCTACAAATACTGACATCTGCTCTCGTTCTACTCACACCATGCTTCAACTCTGCTCGGCGGTCAAGTAAATCCTTGAATGCGTCGCGCCGTGTCCGTTGTTTGATTTTGTGGAAAGAATGTGAAAAAGGGGTACCGAACAAAAATGAGAGTTGTAAGTTGGCGTTCTTCAGTCGCTTGCGTCTTCACTTTTCCAGAAGTTTTTCCTTAGGTATGCACCAATCATTAGCGTTGACACTTTCGTTCGTGGTCTTTAGATTGGCTTTCGTCGACGGCTGAAAGGTTCAGTTTCTAATCAAAGTTGCTGAACCGAAGTAGGCTGGGTGATCGGCTCAGTGGAGTAATCCAAAGAGCTACCAGACCCGAAAAAACCGGCGGACACTGCGAGGTGCAGCCGGGGTTTGGAACTGTGAAAGCAGTGATCGCATCAGGGGCTGTGACGGTACATGTATCCACGTTGTTGACTCCCTCGCAGGAGCCGGCAGCTGGAGCATAACCAATGTCGCAGCCCTTTCAATTTTTCCCCGCCTGTTTAGATTCTCTCCTGAACCTCGCCACTGACAAGACGGGTGTTTCCTACTGCCGCCTTCTGGTGAATCGTCGTGTTTGAAGAAAAAGGGCCACGTAAGAACCATGGCCCGGGCAATCGAGTTAGAAGCGTTCTGTTACGGTTGGTCGATCCGATGCGCGACCAGGTTGTACTTGCCGCCAGTGAAGAACAGCAAGCCGCGAACCTGGACTGTCGCGCCGTTTGCCGGTGTTGTTCTCACATCTGTGGACGGCTGCACGAAGACAGTCACAGTAGTTTGACTGGTCAGCATCGCGAATACCGAGTCTGCAGCCACTGTGAGGGTGAAGGTTGAAGCATTCCCATTTTGGGTTAGGGCAGAAACAGTGCCCGTAAGAGCCTGCTGTTTCAAACGAACTTTGTCTGCAGTAATTGCCATCCCGCCGGAATGCTCATCTTCGGCTTCGAATTCCTGACTGTTCATTTCGGCTTCAACGTTTTGTCCCTTGGCCAGGGAGGTAGCGTCAAAGGTTGGCTTGAAGCTTAGGTTGGTCAAATCGATAACGTCTACGTCGACATCGAACTTCGTACTGCTGTTTACGTTCACTGTGAGGGTGGTGCCGAGGGGTGAAGACTTGCTCGAATCGCCGGAGCGATCTCGCACGAGAATTGCGAACTGCGTAACCGGGGTGCCAGTTGTGCTTACGACCAGACCCTCTGCTTCGGCTTCCGCTTCATTCTCATCCTCGACCTCTACCTCTACTTTGGTAGCGAGCATTGTGCCATCGGTTTGTGTAACAGCGCGCACTTCGACGATCGTCCCTTTCATGATGGCGGGCAAGCTGCCTACCCCCTTGAACTCTGTCAAACTGTTGGTTACAAACGTAAGCGTCTGCGGACCAGGTCCGAGCACGATGGTGAACTTCGGGCTCGAAACGTCCGTGACAGCACCCACCACTTCTTCAACCTCACCCTCCGCAACGTCATCCTGGTTTTCCTTGTCGGGACGCACCATGCCGGTGGTCGCGCTAATGCTTGGCGAGAACGTGATGTTTCCAGCTGCATCAATCGAGACTGACGAAGCCAGATTAAAGTCCAGGTTCACAGTCGCGGCCTGAGTCGTGAGCACGAGCGGTGAGGTGAGCTTGATGGAGATAGGTGTGCTTGAAACAGGCAACTTCTTCTCGACCAACTTCCCGGTCGTGGGATCCACTACGGTGATCTCCGCCGCCGACAGTTGAAGATTCGCCTGCGTGTATGTCCCGGCGGGAACGGACATCAGCGAGATAGGCCGGAACGCGTCGGCCAGGCGACGCAATTCAATCTGCACTGGCGACGTGAGCACTGGCACTGCTGTTCCTGCAGTATTGGTCAAAGAAATCGAAGCGATTGTGACTTCGAGTGCGGCCACGCGGTCATTTGGCCCGTCACCAATGTTCACGGTGACCATAGCGCTCTGCGGCGCAGCCGTTGCCAGCATCGAGTTTGGGGCGCTCCCACCGCCGCAACTTGTCAAAGCAATCGTCCCGGCGAGAACAAGCAACGCAGCAAGGGTTCTCAAGCCCAACTTCATAAGCCTCTCCTTTTAGGTCTTGTTATCTGACGGGTGGCGGAAGAAGCATATGCAGAGAGCCGGGACGAGTTGTCAAAGGGATGTCACGTGCATGTAATCATTATGGGAACTGGTCACTAAGGGCAAGGTTCTTAGTGTCTGCGTTTCTTGAGACGAATGGGGTCGTTAAATCTGTCGTCCTGAGCCAGCTGCACTCGAAGATTTCGTGAATGAGCCGGAACCGGTTCGTCGATTCGCGCGTACACTTCCCCAGAAATGTTCGCGAGGTGATGTGATGAAGCCAGACCCAAAGTACAGGTTTGCATTACCTGAGATCACGCAATTCGCATTTGCCGTATTGGCGGCCATCGTTTTGGTCTTTGGGTTCTTGCCCTGCGCGGCCGCTCAGAGTGAGGAAGACTTTCATCAGCAGGTGGCTCTTGTCTCGGGCGGATCCGTGCTCGTGGAAAACAGCCGCGGAGATGTTTCGATCGAGGGTTGGGATAAGGCAGAGATGCAAGTAGACGCCCGTAAGATATTCGATGGCGATGGCGCAGATCGCGAGCGGTGGATGCAGGAAACGAAGATCCGTGTGGAAGGAGACGAACATCACCGGTTCGTGAAGGTTGAATATCCCACCGAACTTCTCCACAGCTGGGGTGGATGGAGTGGACGGCGCGCGGTGAATTTAACCATCCATCTGCCACGGCAAATAAATGCCGAGCTGAAAACCGATCGCGGGCATGTGACGGCACAGCAAATCGCCGGCAAGCTCGACATCGGCAGCGATCGTTGCGATGTTGATATCACGCGCATGGATGGTGAGCTGCGGGTGCATGCCGACCGCGGCGATTTGAAGGTGCGAGAATCGAGAATCCACGGCGGTATTCGAGTCAGCCTTGATCGAGGCTCAGCTCAGATTGATTTGCAACAGCTTGCCGGTGACAGCAATCTGGAAGTGTCACGCGGTGATCTTTCTGTGACTCTGCCGAAGAGCGCGTCCTTCACCCTCGACGCTGAACGCACGCGCCGAAGCAATTTCCGCACAGACTTTGGCGTGCTAACGCGAGGAAATTTCAGTAGCGGCAGCATTCGCGGTGAGGTAAACGGCGGTGGTCCGGTGCTGCGTCTCAGAAGCGAACGTGGTGATGTGTGGTTGCACGCCGCTTCGCAAATGCAATAGTTGTTTTGGGAATTACCGGGATGGCCGAACGCTGAAGTTCGCTCTCTACATTCCCGTCATCACGCCGGTTCCACTGCGCGCCCAGACTGTGCGCAGGTATTTGTGAGGGTTCACAGGCGTGTCATGAATGCGGACTTCATAGTGGAGGTGAGAACCGGTGCTGCGTCCGCTGGATCCTACAAAGCCGATCACGTCTCCGCGGTGTACCGTTACCCCTTCAGACGTACCGTATGCGGACATGTGTCCGAACAGAGTGGTAATCCCGTGGCCATGATCGAGGATGACGGTTCGTCCGTACCCGTTGATGAAGCTGACCGCTCTAACAGTTCCGTCCGCGGGCGCAATGATGGGTGTGCCAAAAGGAGTGGAGATATCGATCCCAGTATGGAACGCGCCTTCACCATTGAACGGATCGATGCGCTCACCAAACGATCCGGTCACGATTCCTTCGACGGGCCACAGCGAAGGAGCCGCCGCCAGGCGCTCCCAGTCGCTCATGCTGACCGTACCGAAGTGCCCGTAGCTGGCCGAGATTCCCGCACCGGCTACACCGGACATCGCGGTATTCTTCAAGATTGCTAATTGATCAAATGAGGAACTAATCTGCTGCGCCTTTACTTCTTCAGGTGGGGCTGCCTGGAATTCCCTCTCTGTCTTCAGGCCGTACAAGGCGGAAACCTCGCTGGCAAGCGATCCGAGAGACGCCACCTGGACGTCCTTCTCCTTGGCCACCTGCTCCAGCTTGTTGTAATTGACGCTCAGCGCGTCCTTCTCAACCTTGAGTTGATTGAATCGTGCAACCTTTACCAGCATGCGCGTATAAGAACCGGCCATGCCGGTAATAGTGAGCATGCCGATAATCGCTCCGGCGATGAACATGTACAGGTAATGCAGGGGGATAGGCATCTTCACGAGCTCGCCATCGGCGTCTCGTGCGACAAACATGATGTAGTAGCGCTTCCGCATTACCACTCCAACGACGGATTTTGTTCGAGCTGCCCTTAGTCCACTGCTCAGAGGAGTTGCCCTGGTTGGGGATCAAGCACCTCTGCCGGTTGTCTGACGATAGTGAGCTTTTAGTTTGCGGGGTGAACTGCGACCCCGAACTCAACGTGCCAGACCAACCATCGGGCCTGCGGCCAGAGAGATTTCTAAAATCTACGGCACGTTAACAAAGCAGCTTCTCTGGTGTCAAACACTAAAGTGGGGTTACTACGGTAACTTTATTTGTTTTCAATAGAATACAAATTAAGGTTTTGCGAGGAGGGTAATCAAACTCTGGGACGGAACACTGGCAGGATTACCAGCCGGCGATACTGGCAGAATTACTGGCGAAAAGACTGGTAAAACCAGCAGCGCAAGTCGTGGATAGTCCTTAACCTGGAGAATGCCGGATTTGTGCCGGGAGAGCAGGCTTGCGGAGTTTCGCCGTATGCTTGTGAGTTCTGTGATCGCACGTTACTCGTTAGTGAGCTTCTCGGTTTCGCTTATCGCCTATCGCTACCTTGATCCCCGAACGCAAACTTCTTCAACGATTTCGAAGTGTTAGACAGTCGAAGAATCCCAAAGTGGCACTGGGAATTGGTGATGACTGCGCCGTCCTAAGCCTTCCTCCGGGGCACGAAACGCTGGTCACAACCGACTTCAGCCTTGAAGGCATTCATTTCCGACGCGATTGGCAGTCGCCGGAATGCATCGGACACCGTTGCCTGGCTCGCGGCCTTAGCGACATTGCCGCCATGGGTGGAACCCCGGTCGCTGCCTTCCTGTCTTTGGCCGTGCCAAGCAAGGTTCCCCAACGTTGGGTCGATCGATTCCTCGCCGGCCTACTCGGTTTGGCTCGCGCTCACGGAGTTGAACTCGCCGGGGGGGACACAGCGCAGTCTCCCGGCGGTGTACTGGCTGACATTGTCGTGATCGGAAGTGTGAAGCGCGGACGAGCCTTAATGCGATCCGGTGCAAAGGCAGGGGACCTTCTATATGTGACCGGAGAGTTGGGTGAATCGGCCGCTGCTATACACCTGCTCAGGTCAGGCAAAATCAAAAAGCGCGATGTCTGCCCCCAGCCAAGAATCAGCCCAGGCAAATGGCTCGTCCAAAAGGGAGTTGCCACATCGGCCATTGACATCAGTGATGGCCTGTCAACGGATCTGAGTCATATCAGCGAGGAAAGCGGTGTAGGTATAGCCATCGAAGCCGAAGCAATTCCAATCCACCCAAGCGCGAACAGACTCGACAAAACGAAGCGCCGGGCGCCCACTTCCGGCGCTCTTTCCCTGGAACTGGCACTACATGGCGGGGAAGACTACGAACTGCTGTTCACCGCGCCAAAGTCGAAGCCCGTGGCACATCGGATCGCCGGCGTCAAGGTCACCAAGATAGGCGAGGTACTCCGCGAAAAGAAAATGTATTTGGTGCAAAATGGGAAGCGGAAGATCCTGATGCCGCGGGGTTGGGAGCACTTCCGTGGCGATTAAGAAGTCCAGACCAAGAAAACATTTTCTCAATGGGACTGAATTTTCGTTCCTCCCTATCCCACGAGGATCTTCTCCATCCACCTGACGCCCCAATACTGCCCGAATTTGCGCCCTACTTCGGTGAAGGTTCCGACTACGCTGAAGCCGAAGCGCTCGTGCAGCGCGTTGGAGGCAGGATTCGGTTGCGCGATTCCCGCGACTACGCGGTGAATGTCCTCGTTACTCAGCAGTGAGAACAGCTCGGTATACAGCTTTGTACCGACTCCCTTCCTGACCATATTGGGACTGCAGGCGACACTCACTTCGACAGTGGTGTCGTAGGCCTGTTTGGGACGAAAGCGCCCGGTCGCGGCGTAGCCGAGCAGGCGGGACCTTTGGTCTTCGGCGACAAGGATGCGATAACGCTTGCCGTCGCTGTGTTCGTGGAACCATCCAATTCGCTGCTCGGGCGTAAACGCATGGATATCAAAGGTGATGTGCGTGTTCTCGATGTAGTGATTCTGAATCTCGGTTATCTGCGGCAGATCGTCCAGAGTTGCGGGCCTGATCTTGATGGAATGATCACTCGTCATCTTCAATGTTCTTGATATAACCGCCGACTATCGTTTACCGGCATCAACTCTCGAGCACAAAGCAAATGCACGATTCCTCGACCGAGCTTCTTTGCACCCAAGACCACAGACTTATCATCTTTGCTGCGTGGTTTCTCAACATCTTTTCGTTTATGGCTCGCTGAAGCGAGGGTGTGCTCCGCCAGAGATCGCAGATGTGATGGAGTCTCTCGCATATGTCGGCCCCGGTTCAATTCGAGGCTGGTTTCATGGCACTGGTCCGTATCCAGGCGCGACGTTTGACGAGAATGGGCCGAGAGAGATTTCTGGTGAGATTTATTCGCTGCCGGAAAGTAACGAAGAGACGTTAAGGCGCCTGGATCGTTACGAAGAATACTTTCCGGAAGCAGTAGAGCGTTCGTTGTTCGTCCGCGAGGAGCGCTTGGTCAGAGGCCATGACGGCAAGCGCACCAAGTGTTGGGTATACAGTCAGAACTTGAATCTCCGCAACTGAAAGGCGCAGTTGCGCGTTGGCCGTTTGCTATTCCTGTGGCTCGATTGTTGCACCACTAGGCACGATGGGTTGGGGGCGACTTGGGGTTCGCGTGTCCACCCGCGGTCCGTTCGCGGCTTGTTGCACGGCTGGGCCGTTCTCGTGGCGCTGGTGATAGGCGGCGCGCTCATCGAACTTGCCGAAGATCATTTTGCCGGCCGTCGTTTGGAGGACTCACGTGACTGCTATGTCTACGTTCTTGCCAATCATTTTGCGCGCATTGTCGACGACCACCATAGTTCCGTCGTCAAGGTAGGCGACGCCCTGGTTGTACTCCTTCCCTTCCTTCAGGATGAAGACGCGCATAGCTTCGCCGGGCAGAACGATCGGCTTGAGCGAGTTTGCCAGCTCATTAATGTTCAGCACTTCAACTCCCTGGAGTTGAGCGACCTTGTTAAGGTTGAAATCGTTGGTGATGATCTTGGCTTCGTAGAGCTTGGCTAGCTCAATGAGCTTGAGGTCGACTTCGCGAATGGAGGGGAAGTCATCCTCGACGATCTGCACGTTCATCGTGGCCATCTTTTGAATCCGCTGCAGGACGTCGAGGCCACGCCGGCCGCGATTGCGCTTCAGAGAATCGGCTGAGTCAGCGACGAGCTGGAGTTCGCGCAACACGAACTGTGGGATTACGACTATGCCGTCCAGGAAGCCAGTTTCGGCGATATCGGCAATGCGGCCATCAATGATTACGCTAGTGTCGAGGATCTTGCAGCTCCGTTTGCCGGTTTTCTCCGAGCCGAAGATTCCTCCCAGCGCGGCGAGATTGAGCAGGTCGCCCTTGTTGGCCCCCACGATCAATCCAACATAGGACATCAGTAGCATTACGAACAGCTGGAGGAAATGCTGGGTGCGTCCGGGCTCAATGGCGTCGCGGAGGACCAGGCTGAAGAGATAAGCGCCGAAGATTCCCAAAATGCTACCGATGACAGCGCCGATCAGGCGCTTGAGGCTGACGATCCGCAGGCGGGCTTCAAAAAGTACCACGCCAAAGCCGATAAGTGCGCCGGCGCCGGCGGCCTCCCAGGCCTCAAGCGAGAACGGCCGCAGAACAAAGCACGCGACCGCCACAACGAGAATGAAGACAAAACGTATAAATAAAAGGTCCACAAGGACCTCCCCAAGTAAGCGTGAGCTCTTTCCGGCACGCTCCCGGCAAAACACAACTATCGAAGCGCTATGGAACTGTTAAGAAGGTGACCCACGGGAGACCAGCGAATAGGAGTAAAGTCCCCGCACCGCTGCTATGTGCGAGCAGTATATACCCGGTCGCGACGTGGAGTATGAGCGGCGTCGGTTCCGTTAGCTGCGTGCGACATTCGAAGGTGAACGACCGGAAGTAAGGGCCGAACTCATGGAGTAACAAGGAACGCAGCGCTCCTTCGCACAGCTATCCGCGCCTGGGGCGAGGTCATTTTTCGAGCCAGGACTTGCGAATTTCTCGAGAACACTCCTAACGATGTTGCCCCACAACAAGAACCCGCACGGGCGCATTGTCGTCCTTGAACTTTAGCGAGGCTTTTTCCTAGGGACTTGCACCCCGAGAGTTAATGCCATCCGGAGAACGAATCGCCAGATTTTGATTGCCCGATTCCAAAAGTTGCTGCAGTGTGATGCTGGCGTTTTGAGCCCAACGCTAGTTGTCAGCAGAACAAGGTAGTATTCGCCATTTCGTCCTTGCAGGCGAGATATCGGGGCGCCTGCATTCAGCTCTCCTTAGCGGGAGAAAACGAGGGGCAGGTCTAACCCGAAATCTCGGGGGAGAATGGGTTGACTTGCCCTGGTTTCTCATCGGCCACCTACCTAACCAGCTTCCCAAAAGCTCCCTCAACCCCGTGAACCCTTAATGAATCGGAAGAAGCACCAGATTTCCGCAGCATTCTTATGAACCAAGTTAGCCAGAATCAGCATCTAAGCTTCTAGGGTGGAGTGTCTACGAGGCGCGAAAAGCGCACATAAAACGACAACTGGACGGGGTTCATGCCTACCACCGGGCTGTGATATCCTAAATTCTCCCGGATAGGTGTGCCTACCAGCTATTCATTCTGAAGAACTTACAAGGCGCTCGCCCGAACAAAATCACGCTGTGTACTTGGTGTGCCCAGGCCCAATTGGTCCCATAGGCCACGCAAGTTTTGCTGAACTGGAGATGAGTGCATTTGGCGCTTAACGACAAATTCGACGACATTCAAAAACTGATCGACGCAGGCAAGGAGAAGGGGTACCTCACCTACGGGGAGGTCAACGATCTCATTCCCCACGACGTCCATTCGCCTGATGATCTGGATGATCTGCTTACGACGATTGGAACGCAAGGTATCGACGTCCTCGACGGATCGAAGATGCCGGGCTCCGATCTCAAGGACAAATTCGAAGACATTGAGGCCGGAGAGGACGTAGAACTCGACCTTACTCCCGGCACTCTGGAAAAAACCAACGACCCCGTCCGCATGTATTTGCGCGAGATGGGAACCGTTCCTCTGCTGACCCGTGAAGGTGAAGTCGAGATCGCGAAGCGCATCGAACGCGGACAGCTCCGCGTTCTGAAAGCGATTTCGCGTTCTCCCATCGTTATCAATGAAGTGCTCGCTATCGGCGAAGACCTGAAGCGCGGCGTTCGCTCGATCAAGGAAGTTGTGATCTTCGACGAAGAGGAGATCACCGACGAGATCGTCGAGGCGCGCATCAAGGCGACCACGCATCGCATCGACGAGATGCATAAGCACTTCAAGAAGACTGAGCAGCTCGAAGAAAAGCTCGCCAACGTGGACAAGAAGAAGCGTCCCGGCGAGTATCGCAGGACGCGGTGGTCACTGGGCCGCGAGAAGGTGATGGTATCGCGGATTATCCGTGAGCTGCGTTACACCAACTCGCAGCGCAAGAAGCTGATTGATCGGGTCGGACACGTCGCCGAGCAGATGCGTTCGCTCGATCGACAGTTCCACAACTTGGAAAAGAAGGTCGATTCCACCCGGTCCGAAGAACTCAAGAAGGAATATCGCAGGCAGCAGCGCAACTGCAAAGCTGACCTCGAGAAGATGGAGCAGGAGTACGGCATCACCTTCGGCGAGCTGAAGCGCACGCAGCGCGAGATCACGCAGGGCGACATCGACGCCGAGTACGCAAAGCGCGAACTCATCGAAGCCAACCTGCGACTCGTGGTTTCGATCGCCAAGAAGTACACCAATCGCGGACTGCAGTTCCTCGACCTGATTCAGGAAGGCAACATCGGCCTGATGAAGGCGGTGGACAAGTTCGAGTACCGTCGCGGATACAAGTTTTCGACGTACGCGACGTGGTGGATTCGCCAGGCGATCACGCGCGCAATCGCCGACCAGGCCCGCACCATCCGTATCCCGGTGCATATGATCGAGACCATCAACAAGCTGATCCGTACGTCGCGTCAGCTTGTGCAGGAGCTTGGCCGCGAGCCTACGTCGGAAGAAATCGCAAAGCGCATGGACATTCCTGTTGCGAAAGTCCGCAAGGTGCTGAAGATCGCACAGGAGCCAATCTCGCTTGAGACTCCAATCGGCGAAGAAGAAGATTCGCATCTTGGCGACTTCATCGAAGATCGCGGAGTAGTTTCCCCGGCGGAAGCCGTGATCAACGTGAACCTCAAGGAGCAGACAGCGCACGTCCTGCGCACGCTGACGCCGCGCGAAGAGAAGGTCATCAAGATGCGCTTCGGACTCGAAGACGGCTCCGAGCACACGCTCGAAGAAGTCGGACAGTCATTCGCCGTGACACGCGAACGCATCCGCCAAATCGAAGCCAAGGCGCTGAGAAAGCTGCGTCATCCATCCCGCTCGAGGAAGTTGCGAGCGTTTATGGATGGAGTGAGGGAGTAGGAGGCTTCTAGCTGCTGAGCTTCTAAGCATTGAAGGCGCGACCGAGGGTCGCGCCTTTTGTTCTTAAGCCGATGTTAAAAGACGGTCGGGCGTCATTGAATGACCCGTTATCGCTGTCACCCACCCGCTAACCGCGGGCGGTTCTGTTCCCTGTCCCCTGTAACCTGTCCCCTGTTTCTTGTCACTTTTGCTAAGATCGCGAGTCTCATCTGCCCAGATGGCTTCGACCGCCCAGTCCGTTACTGAACCCGACCTGATTGAAAGAATCAAAGCAGGCGAGTCTGAGCTGTTCTATGCCCTCATTGAGCCATATCAACGAGCGGTGTACGCAGCGGCATTTTCGGTTTTGGGAAATGAAGCCGATGCGGAGGACGTGGCGCAGGAGTCAGTGCTCAAAGCCTACGCCAAGCTCGATCATTTCCGGGGCGAGTGCAAGTTCAGCACCTGGCTGATTCAAATCGCAGTAAACGAAGCACGAATGCGCCGTCGCAAAGAGCGCAGGGCGTTGTACGAGTCTATCGACGAAGGCTACCCGGACGACGCGGGAGACTACTTTCCCCGCGACTTCGCTGATTGGCGCGAGATTCCATCTGAAGTTCTCGCGCAAAAGCAGTTGAAGGATGCCCTTTCGCGAGCGATCGCATCGCTGAAACCGATCTATCGCGAGGTCTTCATTCTGCGGGACGTGCAAGGCTTGAACATTCGCGAGACTGCGGAGGCGCTGGGACTCAACGAGCCGCTGGTGCGCACACGCTTGTTGCGGGCAAGGCTGCAGATGCGCGACGCCCTGGCTCCGGGCTACGACGGGAGTTGGTGCGCCGGCAGCCCAACATATAAGAAGGTGAGGCCGTTCTGACTGTGCCAATTATCGAGATCAGTTGCGTTGAGGTCTGGAGAGAGATCTCGAACTACATCGATGGCGACATCGATCCGGTTCTGCGCGAGCGAATCGCTGAGCACTTGAAAGCATGCGAGCATTGCTCCGCGGTGGTCGATGGCACGCGTAACGTTATTCGCCTCGTAGGGGACGGCAAGATCATTGAGCTACCACGGGGCTTTAGCGAGAGACTGCAGCAGCGTCTGAGGGAAAACAAGCTGGGTCAAGCATCCTCGGCTCATGATCCTTGTTGCTGATAAAGAATCCGATTCGCCACGTGCCGTCCTTCTGTTTCTGCCAGATCTCGCAGTAGCGGTATCTGCGCACTTCCGGATCACCGCCTGCCTTGGGTGTGAGAACAAGCTTGTGCGAGCCGCGGTCGATCGCTGTGTTATCGAATACTGCGATGTTGACGATGACGACCTCCATCCTGACTCGATACAGCTCAAACAGTTTTGAGAGCTGGCTGCGGAGCGCTTCCCTGGCCTCTTCCCCGTAGAAACTAGGCTCACCCTCCGGCATGTGAGTGAACCGACCGGCAAAAACGCTCAGTATGCGTTCCACATCGGCGTTGTTATGCCCTTCACGGTACTCGGTCTTCGCGACATTAATCGCGTATTCGTCGGCGGATGACATGGTCAGCTTGAAGTTGCGTCAATGTAACCATGAGACGAAGATGCGTCAAGCCGCGAAGAGAGGCTTTCGGCACTCAGCTCTCGGCGTTCGGCCAGCAAGCGTTTCTCGGGTAATAGGCCAAAACCATTACAGGCCGAACGCGCACAGCCGAATGCCGAAAGCCCGGAGTCCACTTCACTCGATCCTCCCAACCCAAGAGTTCATGAACACTATGTTCACACTGCCCTCTTGCTTGTGCGGTTATACTGTTGATGTACTCAGCTCCTTCTCGCGTCCTGCGGGATGAGGCTGTATTTGCGAGGCCGGTGACATCCGCCTCGGCGGATCGTACCGGAGACCTGGAGGGTCGTCTTCAGCAGTAGCGGTGACCTAGCTCCGGAGCGCGCGGCAGTCCGCGGCAGCGGACTGCGAGGTCGCTTATGGATTGAGGCGGCGTGGCGCCCGCTGCGCATTGCCTTGGACGGTATTGCGGCCGTCCTTCTTGCTTCAGACTGTCGAATCTGCAATCGCACTCTTACGCGACTCTCACGAATCCCGGTGTGCAATGAGTGTCTGAATTCGCTGACGCCGGCCGATGTTACTGTCCGTTGTATTTGTGGCGAGGCGCTGGGATTCCTCTCCGCCGGGGCCGAACCGCTGTGTGGCGTCTGTCGACGCGTGCAACCGCGCTTCGATGTTGCAATTTCATTCGGCAGTTATGACGGCGCTCTCCGGCGTCTGGTGCATCTACTCAAGTACGAGCAACTCAGACCTGCGGCCAATGTGTTGGGCGCAAAATTGGCGGAGGTTCTGAAGCGTAGCGGGTTTGCTGAGGGTGATCCGACGTTGGTGATTCCGGTGCCGCTGCATCCGAGCAAACGCCGGCAGCGAGGGTTCAATCAGTCGGAACTGATTGCGCGCTGCGCCGTGCGACATTTCGATCGCTCACGCTTTGCATTGCACAGCGGCAATCTTCGTCGAACGCGCGCGACGACCTCGCAGACGGGATTGACCAGTCATCAGCGGCGTGAAAACGTACGCGGAGCGTTTGTCGTAACGATCCCGGGGATGGTGAAGGATCGCAGCGTTGTCATCGTCGATGACGTGTACACGACGGGCACAACCTTGAATGAGTGTGCGAGAGTACTGCGAGCCGCCGGAGCAAAGCAGATCGCAGTCGCAACGGTAGCAAGAGTTTACCGCTCGATCGCGGAGATCGCACCGAATGGAATCCTCGTGAAGGAGAAAGACGTGGCTGCCCTCGTAGAGGCAGCTGCCGGATAGGGACCAGGGCCATGTCGAGACACAACCTATCGCATCGTCATTCAGGGCCGCACCATGCGCCGCGTGTCACCGTGACGCCAGCCACGATGGTGGGGCCGACCGAACCGGCACGTCTGCCGATGCATTCTCCCGTGCTCGTGCTCAATGCGTCCTATGAACCAATCAATATCTGCGCCGCCCGCCGCGCGCTCGTGTTGGTGCTGAAGGGGGTGGCAATCACCGAGGAAGAGAACGGACACTATCTCCATTCGGCAAGGCTGGCGATCCGCCTGCCCTCGGTCATTCGCCTGCTTGAGTACCGTCGCATTCCGCATCAGACAAGGGCTCTTTCGCGCAAAAACATCCTGCTGCGCGATCGCAACACCTGCCAATACTGCGGTGTCGTGCTGTCATCCGCGGAGCTGACGCTGGACCACGTGATTCCTCGCTCGCGCGGCGGAGTCTCGACTTGGGAAAATCTGGTTGCGTGCTGCCATCCCTGCAATCATCGCAAGGGGAATCATCTGCTAGCGGAAATCAACATGCGCCTAACTCGCGAGCCCCGCGCCTTCAGCCTCCACACCAGTCGCCACATCATGAGAATGATCGGAAGATCGGACTCCAAGTGGCGGAAGTATCTGTTTTATTGATTACCCACGTTCCTATTAGAAACGGCGTCGCCGGGTTGCTCCACAGTCTTTCTGAGCATCCATATACCAGGATGGTGAGACCCTCCATGTTCACTGGTAGTCCTGCTGCTCTCACTGGGTGCGCAGAGCAACACTAACATTACCGTGATACGAAGTTCGTGGTAATTATTGAGTGAAGGCAGCGCAAGCTGGTGTTGGAAGTTCCCTCTGGCCGAGGTTCCCCCTAGTTTCTTCTCGACCGATGGCTAGTTTGGTTACTCGAGGGTTTGTGGCTGCCGATTCCTTTGAGAGGGTAGTTTGTCGTCCGGGTGAGCTCGCGCCAGCGAGCGGTATTTACCTGGTAAAGCATTCAGGCCGTCATCGTGTGCCTCACGAGGCCCTTATTGTCCGCGGGGAAGAATTCCCGATCTGTCGCTCCTGTAAAGCCGCGGTTCAGTATGAGCTGGTGCGAGAGACGGAGCACGTAAATCACGACTGGGATCTCGCAGGACCCATAGATCTCGGACCTGCACCAAGACTTAAGGAGTTCGACAGCTTGCGATCCTTTCGTCGCCTGGAGGTGAGTCTTCCCATTATTCTCGTCGAAGGCCGCCATTCCAAGACTCCGATATTGCTGCGCGGACACGCGACGACGCTGAGTGAAGGTGGCATTGGAGCAATGATCGACCAAACCCTGAAATATCCTCGCAAAAGCGTTACTCTGCGTTTCCCGGGCGCCCGTGCGCGCGAGGAAATCAATGTGAGTGCACGCCTGCGATACCGAAATGGGATGCGGCACG
>Ga0126373_10001281_pt1 | contig 17726 bp, 18 predicted proteins | sample PanSoiMetPlot_11_FD_92545 | JGI IMG/M metagenome (GOLD analysis project Ga0126373, IMG submission 92545) | Tropical forest soil microbial communities from Panama - MetaG Plot_11 | ecosystem: Environmental > Terrestrial > Soil > Tropical forest > Bulk soil | place: Panama | collected 2016-02-17 | reverse complement strand
TCCGCGGCCAGAGCGCGTTCACCGCCACGCCCTGGGCGGCAAGTTCCGCGGCCATGCCGAGGGTACACATGCTCATGCCGTACTTGGAAATCGTGTAGGCCGTGTGGTCGCGAAACCACTTCTGCTTGAGGTTCAAGGGCGGGGCGAGGTTCAGGATGTGCGGGTTCCGGGCCTTGAGCAGATGGGGTAGGGCCTGTTGGGAGCAGAGGAAGGTGCCGCGCGCGTTGACCTGGTTCATCAGGTCGAAGCGTTTCATGGGCGTTTCCGCCGTCCCGGCGAGCCAGATGGCGCTGGCATTGTTTACCAGGATGTCCAGGCCGCCAAACCGTTCGACGGCCTGCTGAATCGCGTCGGCCACCGCCTTTTCGTCGCGTATGTCGAGGGCGAGAGGCAAGGCCTGGCCGCCGGCCTTCTCCACCGCCTCGGCGGCGGAATAGATGGTGCCCGGCAGCTTGGGATGGCGGCGGGTGGTCTTGGCGGCGATCACCACCTTGGCGCCGTCCGACGCGGCGCGCAATGCGATGGCTTCGCCGATGCCGCGGCTCGCGCCGGTTATGAACAGGGTCTTGTCCTTGAGGCTGCGCACGCCCGGATTATACTGGCGGCATGTACGGCACGCTGGTGGATACCGGAACGCTCGCCGCCCACCTGGATGATCCGGAATGGGCGGTATTCGATTGCCGCTCGGTGTTGGGCGATGCACAAGCCGGTCCCCGTGCCTATACACAGGGGCACATTCCCGGCGCCTGCTACATCCACCTGGAACGCGATCTTTCCGGACTTGTGACACCGGAGACCGGGCGCCACCCGCTGCCGGATCCAACGAGACTCGCCGGGATCCTCGGCCGCGCCGGCGTGGACGCCCATGTGCAAATCGTCGCGTATGACGATGCCGGTGGGGCCTACGCCGCGCGTCTCTGGTGGCTGGCGCGCTGGCTGGGCCATCCGCGTGCGGCGGTATTGGACGGTGGCTGGCAGCGTTGGCTGAAGGAGGGACGTGCCCAGAGCACGGAGGCGCCGCATCCAGCGGCCCGAAAATTCCCCCTCAAGGGTGCCGACCGCGAGGCCTGGCTTTCCACCGCCGAAGTGCTGGAGATGGTGCGCGGCCGCAAGCACGGCCGGCTGCTGGACGCCCGTGCCCCGGTCCGCTACCGGGGAGAGCAGGAGCCTATCGACCCCGTGGCCGGGCACGTGCCAGGGGCTGTCAACCTTCCCTATGCGGAAAGCGTTGCTGAAGACGGGCGCTTCAAGAATCCCGAGGCCCTGCGCCAAGCGTTCGAGGCGGCGCTGGGCGGCCTGCGACCGGATCAGGCCGTGTGCATGTGCGGTTCAGGCGTCACCGCCTGCCACCATCTGTTGGCCATGGAGGTGGCTGGGCTCAAGGGCGCCAGGCTCTACGCCGGCTCCTGGAGCGAGTGGATCCGCGACCCGACGCGCCCGGTGGCGCGGGTCGAGCCAGAGGCATGACCGCGTCTGAAACCGGCGGGTTCCTCTGCCGGACCGGGCGTACAGTGACCGCCGATGCAGGCTCTGTATGCGATGACAGACGCGGAGATGATAAATATCTGAATTTTTCATTAAACGTCCCAACATAAGACGGTACATGGACTAGGTTTAAGGCCAGAGGAATTTTTCCGCAACGCCGGCGGTCCTTAGGCCGATCGAAGTCTGCAATGATTCAGGAGGTCGCCATGAAAAACTTCAAGACTCGATTCGCGGTGACGGCAGCTGCTCTGTTCGCGCTCGCGAGCGCGGCGGCGCTGGCCGATTCCCCCTTCCTTGGCTCCAGCTCCGACCCGCACGGCACACTGGTGCTGAACGTGGATCTGCGCGCCAAGCAGACCTACCCTGTGGAGATCTGGTCGGTGGACGGGAAGCTCACCAACCGCAATGACCAGGGCATGCTTTGGGTCAAACCCGGCGACTATACCTTCAGCGTGAAGGTGAGCCGCGGGGTGAATCTCGGGGATATCCCCGGTTTGCAGCGCAGCGCGCGTTACGGCCTCGAGGAGCACAATCTCAAGGTCAGCATCGAGGCGGGCAAGGCCTATTACATCGGTGCCAAGTTCGACGCCTCGGGAAAATGGGCGCCGGTGGTGTGGAAAACGGAAGACCAGAGATAGCCACACCTTGTTGCACGCGTAAAGCGCCCCTCTCCGGAGGGGCGTTTTTTTTAGAAGTTGGTGCACAGACCCACAACGATACCGTGGGGCATGAAACCGAGGAAGAACGGCGTCTTCCGGCCATGGGCGTAGTAGCCGAAGCCGGTGCCCAGCGCCCAGGCGGCCAGGACGTCGGTCTGCCAGTGCCCCCAGGTCTTCATGCGGGCCACCGCGTCATACGCCGGAAGGGCTTCCAGGCTCCAGACCCAGGGATGCTCATCGCCATACTCCGCGATGAACGGCGTGACGAAGCTCGCCTGCAGTGCCACCTCGCCGCTGGGGAAGCTTTGTCCACCCGTGAACCACTGGTTGGGGTCGCTGGTCTCGGAAGGCCGCTCCCGGCCGAAGGCGTGTTTCAGTACTTCTACGCTCAAGGCCGAGAACACGGAAGCATCCACGGATTGCCAATAGGTCTTGCCAAGGCGGTCCTCGCCGCCCAGCCATAAGGCCCCGCCCAGCTCGGTGACGATGACGGCTCGCTCAAGGAACAACTGATCGTTGCGCGCCCATATGCCGGAGCCGTCGTAGGAGAGACGATGGTCTATGCCTAGGGGACCGCCAGCAGCCTCCGCAAATACGAACGGCAGCAGCCAAAGCAACAGCGCGACGCTGATGCGCGACGCTATGGGCGCCGCCCATGTCTTTTCGCCGATTGCGTTGATAGAATTCACGCGCACCTCACGCCGCTTGTCAGTTTGACTTCCCTTAAAGATGAGCAGAGCCACGGAAATGCAGAAGTTTCTCCTTCCGATTACGGCCTTGTTTTTATGCCTGCTGGCAGCTGGTGCGCAAGCCGACGATATTCAGAATACGCCCTTCTACGCGGGTTTCGGCGTAGGCCACGTTTCCGTGAATTACGGCAGCCTTTCCATCACCCCGGCCAACGGCGGCGTGATCAACGGCACCGCCAGCGCCGAGACCTTGTTCGCTGGAATCAAATTGAATGAGCACTTCGGCTTCGAGTTGGGTTATCACGATTATGGCAAGCCGACTTCTTACCAACAGGGCGGCAGCTTCTTGGCAAGCTGTCCGGCGAGCTTTTCCTGCCCCCATGTTACGGGCCTCAGCGGTGAAGCGCTGGGGCGTTATCCGGTAGCTGACCAACTGGACGGCGAATTGCGCGTGGGCGTGCTGGACTGGCACATCGGCTCGACGGGTTCCGGGGTTTTTGCCCGTAGTACCGGCACAGAACTAATTTATGGCGTGGGCGTGGTACGCCACTTTGACTATGGCTTGAACCTCGATATCACCTACGAACGGTCGACTTTCACCACCGAAGAAACACGCATCGGCTTGAGCTATTCGTTCTGAGCCGCCGGCTTCAGGAAGGAAAAGCCCCGCTTCAGCGGGGCTTCTTTATTTGGACTGAGCTTTGGATCAGGCAGCCAGTTGGCGAAGCACGTAATGGAGGATCCCTCCATTCTTGTAATACTCCCACTCCTTGGGGGTATCGATGCGAACCTTGGCCTTGAAGCTCACGCCCTTGTCGGTCTTGACGGTCACTTCTTTGGCGCCATTCTTGAGGCCTTCGAGGGTAAAGGTCTCTGTGCCGTCCAGGCCAAGCTTCTGGGCATTGTTTCCTTCCAGGAAAGTCAGTGGCAACACGCCCATGCCCACCAGGTTGGAGCGGTGAATGCGCTCGAAGGACTCGGCGATGACCGCTTTTACGCCCAATAGGATGGTCCCCTTGGCCGCCCAGTCGCGGGAGGAGCCGGTCCCGTATTCCTTGCCGGCCAGCACCACCAGCGGCACGCCTTCTTTCTTGTATTGCATGGCCGCGTCGTAGATGGGCATCTGGGCACCGTCCGGCAGGTGTTTGGTAACGCCGCCTTCGACGCCCGGCACCATGGCGTTCTTGATGCGGGTGTTGGCGAAGGTGCCGCGCATCATCACCTCGTGGTTGCCGCGGCGCGAGCCGTAGGAGTTGAAGTCCACGGGCTCCACGTGGTTACCGATCAGGTACTTGCCGGCGGGCGAGTCCTTCTTGATGGCGCCGGCAGGGGAGATGTGGTCGGTGGTGATGGAGTCGCCGAATACCGCCAGGCAACGGGCGCTCTTGATGGTGGGGATTCCCGGCGCCTGCTTGCTGATGCCGTCGAAGTAAGGCGGGTTCTGCACGTAGGTGGAGGAATTGTCCCAGCCGTAGATGTCGCCGGTGCCCACCTTCATGCCTTGCCAACGCGCGTCCCCGTGGAACACGTCGCCGTAGGATTTCTTGAACATGCCGGCATCCAGGCACTGGGCGATGGTCTGCTGGATCTCCTTCTGGGAAGGCCAGATATCCTTCAGGTAGACGGGCTTGCCGTCCGAGCCCGTGCCGATGGGATCACGAGTGAGATCCTTGTCGGCGCTGCCGGCCAGGGCGTAGGCCACGACCAGAGGAGGCGAGGCCAGATAGTTCATGCGCACGTCCTGGTGCACGCGGCCCTCGAAGTTGCGGTTGCCCGAGAGCACTGCTGCCACCGAGAGCTTGTTGTCGTTCACGGCCTTGCCGATGGCATCGGGCAGGGGGCCCGAGTTGCCGATGCAGGTGGTGCAGCCGTAGCCCGCCAGGAAGAGGCCCACGGCTTCCAGGTCCGTCAGAAGGCCGGATTTCTTCAGGTACTCGGTGACTACCTTGGAGCCAGGCGCCAGGGAGGTTTTCACCCAAGGCTGGGACGCGAGCCCCTTCTCGCGCGCCTTGCGCGCCAAGAGACCCGCCGCTACCAGCACCGCCGGATTGGAGGTGTTGGTGCAGCTGGTAATGGCCGCGATCACCACGGCGCCGTCCTTGAGCTCGAAGGATTTTCCGTCCTGGGCGACCTTCGACGGGCCGGCGGACTTGCGGGTGGCCTGGTCCTTATCGAAGGCGCCTTTGAAATTCTTGGGCATGTCGCCCAGCAAGACCCGGTCCTGGGGGCGCTTCGGTCCGGCCAGCGAAGGTTGGATGGAGCCCAGGTCCAGGTGCAGCACGTCGGTGTACATCGCCTCCTGGCCGTCGTGACGCCACAGGCCTTGGGCCTTGGCATAGGCTTCCACCAGCTTGATCTCGTCCGCGCCGCGGCCCGTGAGGCGCAGGTAGGCCAAGGTCTCGTCGTCGATGGGGAAGATGCCGCAGGTGGCGCCGTATTCCGGCGCCATGTTGGCGATGGTGGCCCGGTCGGCCAGCGGCAGGTGCTTCAGGCCGTCGCCGAAGAACTCCACGAACTTCTCCACCACGCCGCGCTTGCGCAGCATTTCCGTGACCGTGAGCACCAGGTCCGTAGCGGTCGCGCCCTCGGCCAGCTTGCCAGTGAGTTTCACGCCGATGACCTCGGGAATCAGCATGGTAGAGGGCTGGCCGAGCATGGCCGCCTCCGCCTCGATGCCGCCCACGCCCCAGCCGAGCACGCCCACACCGTTGATCATGGTGGTGTGGGAGTCAGTGCCTACCACCGTGTCGGGATAGGCCTGGCCCTTGTCGTTGACGAACACCACCCGCGCCAGGAACTCCAGGTTCACCTGGTGCACGATGCCGGTATCCGGCGGTACCACCTTGAAATTGCGGAAGGCGTTCTGACCCCAGCGCAGGAAGGCGTAACGCTCCTTGTTGCGGTCGAATTCCAGTTTGGCATTGAGGGCGAAGGCGTCCTTGTTGCCGAAATAATCCACCATCACGGAGTGGTCGATGACGAGTTCGGCCGGGCAGAGCGGATTAATCTTCTTGGGATCGCCGCCGAGCTTCTTCATGGCGTCGCGCATGGCGGCGAGGTCCACCACGGCGGGCACGCCGGTGAAGTCCTGCAGGATCACCCGCGCCGGAGTGAAGGCGATCTCCTTTTGGGGCAGCCTGCGCGGGTCGCAGGAGGCCAGCGCCTCGATGTCGGCCTTGGTCACGCTGATCCCGTCCTCCAGGCGTAGCATGTTCTCCAGCAGGATCTTCAGGGAATAAGGCAGCCGCGAAACCTTGTATTTCGCTTCCAGGGCTTCCAGTTTGAAGATCTCGAAGTTCCTGCCGCCGACGTTGAGAGCGGTGCGCGATTTGAAGCTGTCCTGCATGACGCCTCCGGAAAGGGATGAGGTGGGCCCGCCGAGGGAGCGACGGGCGCAGGGCGGCTATTATAAGGTAGCGGCCCGGGCGCTGCAGGTCAGACGTAGCGGCCCGACTCTTTCAGCAGCCTTTGCGTTTCTTTCAACAGGCTCGCGCGCATGAATAACAGCATCCAGCGCGAGCCGCCGCATTGGCGCCATAACACCGCGGAACGCAGGCCCCCCAGGAGCAGGCTGCGCACCAGGTTGATGGTGAGTGGATTGCTGAGCTTCTGCACGTCACCGGTCACCAGGATGCGCGGCTCGAAGCTCCCGGCGGTGCGGGCATAGGTATCCGCCAGGTTGGCCAGCACGTTGCTGTGGGTGAGCCCGAAATGACGGACCTGGTGCCGGCCGCGGTTGATGCTCTCTTCCAGGATCTTGCGCAGGCTTCCGTTCTTCATCACCTTGCCCTGCAGCTGCATGAGGCTCAAGGCATAGCGCAGGATGGACACGTCGTTGGGGCTGCGATCGGGTCCCAGGAGTTCCGCGAGCCGCTTGAGTCCCAGGCTGACGCCGTGTAGCCCGCCGAATACCTCGGGCACGTCCCGGGCCTCGGTCTTGAGGATGCTTTGCAGCGTGACGCGTAGGGATTCCTCGTTCGCCGAGAGTCCGGTGGCGGCGTCGTTCACCAGCGCCGCCGCCTGCACCACGCCAGCGAGCGCCAGCACCCGGTCCTGCAGAGGGCGCATCAGCCGGCGCTCCGCAGGACGGCGGAGGTGGCCGCGGGCGTCGCCGCTTCGATGACCCCTCCCCCTAAGCATTCCTCGCCGGAATAGAACACCGCGTACTGGCCGGGAGTGACGGCGCGCTGGGGCCGGTCGAAATCCACGCTGCAGCGGCCCGGTTCCAGGGCTGTGACGCAGCAGGGCTGATCGGCCTGGCGGTAGCGGGTCTTGGCGGTGCAGCGGAGCGGCAACTGCGGTGCCTTCCCCGCGACCCAATGCAGCTCGGAGGCATGCAGCGATTCGCGCATCAGGCGGGGATGGTCGTGGCCCTGGACCACCGTGAGCACGTTGCGGCCCATGTCCTTGCCCGCCACGTACCATGGCGCGGCTTCGGTGTCGCGCCGCCCGCCGATGCCGATGCCTTGCCGCTGGCCCAGCGTGTAGTACATGAGCCCGTTGTGGCTTCCCAAGTGCATGCCGTCCGCACTCTCGATCTCGCCGGGCTGGGCGGGAAGAAACTTCCCCAGGAATTCGCCGAAGCGGCACTCGCCCACGAAACAGATGCCGGTACTGTCCTTCTTGTCGTGGTTGGCGAAGCCCGCGTCCCGGGCGAGTTTGCGTACATCGGTCTTGAGCAACTCGCCCAGGGGAAAGATGGCCTTCTGCAGTGCAGCCTGCGGCACCGCATGCAGGAAATAACTCTGGTCTTTGCCTGCGTCCGTCGCCTTGAGGAGCTTTACGCCGTCGGCACCATCCGACAGGCGGGCGTAATGGCCGGTGGCTATGTGCGCCGCGCCAAGACGCAGGGCGTGGTCCAGGAAAGCTTTGAACTTGATTTCGCTGTTGCACAGCACGTCGGGATTGGGCGTGTAGCCCCGGGCGTAACCGTCCAGGAAATGGCGGAAGACCCGCTCACGGTATTCGGCGGCGAAGTTGACCTTGTGCAGCGACACGCCCAAGGCCTCGCAGACCTGCCGCGCGTCCTGGTAATCCTGGGCGGCGGTGCAATAAGTCTCGTCTTCGCCGTCCTCCCAGTTGTCCATGAACAGGCCCTCCACGACGTAGCCCTGCTGCTTCAGGAGCAGGGCCGCTACGGCGGAGTCCACGCCGCCGGAGAGGCCGACGATGACACGGGTGCTGGGAGAGACGGACATAGGGATATTTTATCGCTGATGGACGGAGGGGCAGCTCAGGCTTCCTGCAGCACGGAATCCAGGTCGGTGACATGGCTAAGCAGTTCCAGGGGATAACGCCGCCCGGCGAGGTAGTCGTCGATGCAGCGCAGCACTATAGGGCTGCGCAAGGCGCGCCGGCCGTCCGACAACTCGGCCCGGGTCAACCAGTGGGGGCCGATGATGCCCTTGTCCAGCGCGCGTTCGGAGTGATGTCGTCCGCAGCGCCCGTGGAAGGCCACACGCACGAAGCTGGCGTCCAATTCGGGGTTCTTCCAGAGATAAATGCCGGTGATCGCGTCGGGCGTAAATTCCCAGCCGGTCTCCTCCAAAGCCTCGCGTTTGACCGCCTCCACGAAACTCTCGCCGGGTTCCAGGTGGCCCGCCGGGTTGTTGAGCACGCGCCGGCCGTGGATCTCTTCCTCCACCACCAGGAATAGGCCGTCGCGTTCGGCGACGGCGGCGACGGTGACGTGTGGCTTCCAGACCATGGCCTAATCCTATATCCCCAGCTGGCGGAATTCCGCATCCGGCTCCGCTTCTTCCCAGACGCCGGCGAAGCTCTTGAGGCACTGACGTGCCGCGGGCGGGGCAGCCAGGTCGACGTAGCCCTCGTACTGGGTGGCGACCGGCCGGTAGAGCAGGGCCGCATCGTCCGCCACCAGGAAGGTCTCCGGCATGTCGGTGTGCTCGCGGCTGGCGCGACGGATCTCGATGAAAGAGCTGAAACGCTGTGCCAGGATGATGAGGCGGTGGCCGGCGCGTATCGCCGGGCCGGGATCGATGCTCACCACGCGGATACGGCTCAGGCGCGAGCGGGTGGCCAGGGCCTGCACGGCCTTGAGGAAGGGTTCTTCGTCGTAAATGAGCGGATCCAGGTCCCGCGTGAACAGGACGAGTTCACGCTTGGCCGCTACCGCCACGTCCACCGCCGCCTCGCGGTTATCGCCGAGGCTTGTCAGCCGCCGGAAGGTCGTGCTTTCCGATGCTTCCATTTCAGAATTCCTTCTGCATCCGCGCGGGTGGCTTCAAGCCTGCCACTGCAGCTGGCCCGCATTCAACCATTCCAGGAGCAAGGCCCTCAGTTGCGCATTATCCACCGGACGCCGCAGTTCCGCCGCTTCGAACTTCCGCTCATCGCCCATCAGTTCCACGAAGTTTTTATGGCGCGCTGGCAAGATATGATGCGCCCCGTCCACGAAGAGGTGGCAGGAGCGGCGCGAGTAGAACCAGGCGACGCGCACCGCCGGATGCCAAGCCAGGCGTTTGCCGCCTTTGATCCTGCGTTTCAGCTCAGTCCGGTTGGCAAGGCGCCGGGAAGGGACGGGCCTGAGCCAGGGCTTGGGTTCGGTGAGATAGCGGCCAAGCCAGAGGTCCAGGGTTTCATCGACGGGACTCAGACACGCGCGCAGCAGTCGGCGCGCGCGGGCCCGCGCCGCCGCGGAAATCTCGCCCGGATGGGCGGTAGGCCGAAGATCCGGGTCCCTGTAGCGTGCGCTGTCATCGGCAGCTTGCGTCAGCACGTCGGAGAAGTCCGCCAGCATTTCCGCCTGGGACGGGGCGCGGAAACCGATGGAATAGGTGAGGCATTCGCCGAAGGCCACACCATGATGGGCGACGCCGGGCGGGAGATAGAGCATGTCGCCGGGCATCAGTAGCCAGCTTTCCTCAGGGGTGAAGGTTTTCACCTGCCTGAGATCAAGCCCCGGCCGGCGCAGTTCTTCTTGCGGCCCGGTGTGGATGTCCCAGCGGCGCATGCCTTCCGCCTGCAAGAGGAACACGTCATAGGCATCTACGTGGGGGCCCACCGAGCCGCCGTCCACGGCATAGCTCGCCATCAGGTCGTCGACGCGCCAGTTGGGGATGAAACGGAAGTGCTCCAGCAGTTGTGCGGCGGTGGGCACATGCTTGTCCACGTCCTGCACAAGCAGCGTCCAGCGCGAGCCGGGCAGCTTGCGGAAGTCCTGATGCCTGAAGGGTCCTTGTCGCAGTTTCCAACCTAGTGCTTTGCCCGTCTGCAGCACCAGACGCGATTCCACGCCTTCCTCACAGGCGAGGCCAGCCAATTCGTCGGCGGATACGGGCGGCGTGAATTCAGGGAAGGCGCCGCGGATCAGGAGCGGTTGCTTCTGCCAATAGCGTCGAAGGAAAGTGCGGGGCGAGAGCCCGCCTAGCAAGCGATTGGCGGCAGCCACGGCGTCGCTCAGTCCTTGTCGCTTTCCTTATCGTAGCAATGCACCTTCAGCCGCACCACGTTGTCGAGCACGAAGCGCGGATTGAGGCTGTCCACCTGCGGCTCGTCGCTGCCCGAGATGCTAAGCACACGGTAGCCGTTCGGGCAGCGGGCGGCGGCATGGGACTCGGCGACCTTGAGAAGCTCGCCGAAGCCCGCCACACCGGCGCTCTGCACCACGAACACCGGGTCGCCGTCGTCGGCGGGTTGCTCGAGCCACCCTACCTGCACGCCGTTCTCGGCGTGCATGGCCGCGTCGATGCCGGTCGCGGGTGTGTGGGCGCAGGCGGTGAGAACCAGGACCAGAGCGGGGGCGAAGGATGTTTTGCGCATGGTCAGATTTCCTTGGCGAGCTTGGCGGCGAGGCCAATATATGAATGTGGAGTCAGGGCCAGGAGCCGGGCCTTGGCGTCGTTAGGAATCTCCAGTTCCTTGATGAATTTGCGCATGGCTTCTCCATCCACGCGCCGGCCCCGGGTCAGGGCCTTCAGTTTCTCATAAGGCTCGTCCACGCCGTAACGCCGCATCACGGTCTGCACCGCCTCGGCCAGCACCTCCCAATTGGCATCGAGGTCTGAGGCCAGGCGCTCGGGGTCAGCTTCCAGCTTGGAGAGGCCCTTGAGGAAAGACTCATAGGCGAGGGCGCTGTGGCCGATGCCGACGCCCAGGTTGCGCAACACCGTCGAGTCCGTGAGGTCCCGCTGCCAACGGGATACCGGCAGCTTCTCGGCGAAGTGCCGCAACAAGGCATTGGACACGCCCAGATTGCCTTCGGCGTTCTCGAAGTCGATGGGGTTCACCTTGTGGGGCATGGTGGAGGAGCCTACTTCTCCGGCCACCGGTTTTTGCTTGAAGTAGCCGAGTGCGATGTACCCCCAGATGTCGCGGCAGGCGTCTAAGAGCACGGTATTGAAGCGTGCCAGGGCGTCGAAGTATTCCGCCATGTAGTCGTGGGGCTCGATCTGGATGGTGTAGGCCGACCAGTTCAATCCCAGTGATTCCACGAGTTTGCGGCTCAAGGCTTGCCAGTCAACATCCGGATAGGCGGCGAGATGGGCGTTGTAGTTTCCCACCGCGCCGTTCATCTTGCCGAGCAGTTCCACTGACTTGAGCTGCGCGTGCTGGCGCCGCAGGCGTTGCACCACGTTGGCGAGTTCCTTGCCGAGGGTGCTGGGAGTCGCGGGCTGGCCGTGGGTGCGAGAGAGCATCGCCAGGTCAGCGTAGCGCCGCGCCTGCGCGCGGAGGCGCTCGATCATGCGCTCCATCATGGGCAGCAGCACCTGATCGCGGCCGTGCTTGAGCATCAGGCCGTAGGCCAGGTTGTTGATATCCTCGGAGGTGCAACCGAAGTGCACGAACTCGCTCACCGCCTTCAGGCCGGGACGCTCGCTCATGCGTTCCTTGAGGTAGTACTCCACCGCCTTCATGTCGTGATTGGTGGTGGATTCGATCTCCTTGATGCGCGCCGCGGCGGCGACGTCGAAGCCGCGGACGAGGTCCGCCAGGAAGGCCGTGTCCTCGTCGCTGCAGGGCGGTACCTCGGGTATGCCCGGCTCCTCCGCTAACACCGCGAACCAGCCCAGTTCCACCGCCACCCGCTGGCGCATGAGCCCGTACTCGCTGAACCATTCACGCAGGCCCTCGGTCTTGGCGGCGTAGCGGCCGTCCAGAGGTGAAAGGGCGGTCAGGGCGGAGGATTCCATGGGCTTTGGGTGCATCCCCTGGTGGAATGGCGGATAATAACTGAATCGTTCCCGCCGTCGGCGCGGCGCGGGAACGCCCTTCAAAGCAACGGTAATTATACCTTTAAATCAGCAGCTTATTCTGCTTTCCTGACCTTGATTCTCGAGGAGTCTGCGATGTCGGAGAAAGGCTACCGGGTGGAACACGACAGCATGGGCGAGCTCAAGGTCCCGGCGGACGCCTTGTGGGGCGCCCAGACCCAGCGGGCGGTGCAGAACTTCCCCATCAGCGGACTTGCCATGCCCCGGGCCTTCATACGTGCCTTGGGGCTCATCAAGGCTTCCGCCGCGACCGTCAACCAGGGCCTGGGAGTGTTGGACGCCAAGCGCGCCAAGACCATCGAGGCGGCGGCGCTGGAAGTGGCGGAGGGCAGGCACGACCGCCACTTCCCCATCGACGTGTTTCAGACCGGCTCCGGCACCAGCACCAACATGAACGCCAACGAGGTCATCGCCCACCTGGCGAGCGCCAAGGGCGAGCCGGTGCACCCCAACGACCACGTGAACATGGGCCAGAGCAGCAACGACGTCATCCCCACCGCCATCCACGTGAGTGCAGCGCTGGAGGTGAAGGAGAAGCTGTTGCCGGCGCTGAAGCACCTGGCGGAAACCATCGAAGCCAAGTCGAGAGAGACCGCCAAGGTCATCAAGACCGGCCGCACCCACCTCATGGACGCCATGCCCGTGAGCCTTGGGCAGGAGCTCTCCGGCTGGGCCGCCCAGGTGCGCAACGGCATCGCCCGGGTGGAGGCCGCAGGTCCACGGCTCAATGCCTTGGCGCAGGGCGGCACGGCGGTGGGCACCGGCATCAACGCCCATCCGGAGTTCGGCAAGCGCATCGCCGCCGAGCTCGGCAAGCGCACCGGCATTCCCTTCAAGACCAGCGACAACTATTTCGAGTCCTTGAGCTCCCAGGACGCCGCGGTGGAGCTCTCGGGCCAGCTCAAGACCGTGGCCGTGAGCCTAATGAAGATCGCCAACGACCTGCGCTGGATGAACAGCGGCCCCTTGGCGGGCCTGGGGGAAATCGCCCTGCCGGCCCTGCAGCCCGGTTCCAGCATCATGCCCGGCAAGGTGAACCCGGTGATCCCGGAGGCCACGGCCATGGCGGCAGCCCATGTGATCGGCAACGACATGGCCGTCACCGTGGCGGGCCAGTCCGGCAACTTCCAATTGAACGTGATGCTGCCGGTCATCGCCCACAACCTGCTGGAGAGCATCCTGCTCTTGGCCAACGTTTCCCGGGCCCTGGCGGACAGTGCCATCAAGGGCTTTAGCGTGAATCCGGAACGCTTGCAGGAAGCCCTGGACAAGAACCCCATCCTGATCACCGCCCTGAACGCGGTCATCGGTTACGAGAAGGGAGCGGCCATCGCCAAAAAGGCCTACAAGGAGCGCCTGCCCATCCTGGACGTGGCCAAGGAGATGACTGACCTCAGCGAGGCGCGATTGAAAGAGCTTTTGGACCCGGCGGAGCTCACCAAGGGCGGCATCAAGGAATGAGAATTTACTTTTAAGAGAATTGTTAACTCATTGATAAAATGGATTTAAAAGGCGGAAATTTTCCGGAGATCGTCCGCCGCCACTTTGCGGGCACGCAAGCTCCCGATGATTTTTTGCCGCGCCGGGTCCTAGGGGACCTGCCCCCTGATTTTCTGCCCAAGCGTCCCTGGAAGCCCGCCTCGGTGCTGCTGCCCTTGGTGACCCATCCGCAGCCCACGGTGCTTTTCACCCAAAGGACCGAACGGCTCCAGGACCATGCGGGCCAGGTAAGTTTCCCTGGTGGCGGCCGGGAGGCCGGGGACCGGGACCCGGTGGAGACGGCCTTGCGGGAGAGCGAAGAAGAAATCGGCCTTCCCCGGGGGCATGTGGAAGTGGTGGGGTATCTCCGGGGCTATCTCACCATCACGGGCTATGCCGTGACCCCCGTGGTGGGGCTGGTGCCGCCGGGTTTCACCCTCGCCACCGATCCCTTGGAGGTGGCGGAGGTGTTCGAAGTGCCGGTGGATTTCCTGCTGGACCCAGTCAATCGCCGGGTGGAGACCCGTGAACTGGGGGGCCGGGACGTGGGCTACTACGTGTTCCAATACCAGGGTCACCGTATCTGGGGCGCCACTGCCGCCATGCTGGTGAATTTCCTGGATACGCTTCAGGCGGTAAAAACCGAATGAAACAGACCCAGCGCCTCTTGGAGATCATGGCCCGGCTTCGGGACCCGGAATGTGGCTGCCCCTGGGACCGGCAACAGACCTTCAAGAGCATCGCACCCTATACCGTCGAAGAAGCCTACGAGGTGGCGGACGCCATCGAACGGGGCGACCTCGGCGCCTTGCGGGAGGAACTGGGGGATTTGCTCTTGCAGGTGGTCTACCACACGCGCATGGCGGAGGAAGAGGGGTGCTTCGCCTTCGAGGACGTGGCCCAGGTCATCGGCGACAAACTGGTGGCCCGCCATCCCCACGTGTTCGGCGGTGCCGAAATCCGCACGGCGGAACAACAGACCCACGACTGGGAACAGCGCAAGGCAGGCGAGCGCGCCGCACGGGAACAGGATGGCGCCCTGGACGGGGTGCCGGCTGCCTTGCCGGCGCTCACCCGCGCCGAGAAACTGCAGAAGCGGGCGGCAAGGGTGGGTTTCGATTGGGGGGAACTCAAGCCGGTGTTCGCCAAGATCCGAGAGGAACTCCAGGAGCTCGAGCGGGAAATCGGACAGGGCGAAGCGCACGCGCGTGTGGAGGACGAGATGGGGGACGTGCTGTTCGCTGTGGCCAACCTGGCGCGCAAGCTCGCTGTGGACCCGGAACAGGCCCTGCGCGGCACCAACCGGAAATTCGAGCGGCGGTTCCGCCACATGGAAAAGCGGCTCCGGGAGCAGGGCCGTCGCCCCGAAGAGGTGAGCCTGGAGGAGATGGACAAGTATTGGGACGAGGCCAAGCGCGAAGGGTTATAGCGTCACCGCAAGCGCCCGCCGCCCTTGGGAAAAATGCCCCGGGCTGTGCTAAATTGGCGTAAATTTAAGTTAAATGCCCTCGGACCGAAGGTGACGGGCATCCGCCGGGCGGATGGGGCGACAAGAAAGTTCTGGGAGCCAAACAATGCCGCAAAAGATCGGTATCGTCGTTGACGCCGCTTGCGACCTGCCGCGCAGTTTCCTGACGCAGCACGCCATCGAGATCATGCCCATCAACATGCAGTTCGGGACCATGAACTTCAAGGACGTGCGCGACCCCGAGCAGACCATGGAGTTCTACCGTCGCTATGTGGCTGAGAAGGAACTGGAGATCACCACTGCGCCGCTGTCGGTGAAAGCCATCAAGGACTGGTTCCTGGATCAGTTGGTACTGAAATATGACCGCGTATTGGTGGTCACCGTCTCCAGCACCCGCAGCCCGGTGTTCGAGAACGCCACCAAGGCTTCGTTCATGATCCTCTCGGGCTACAAGGAGCGCCGCAAGGCCGCCGGCATGGAGGAACAGTTCGCGCTGCGCGTACTAGACAGCAAGACCATGTTCACCGGCCAGGGCGTGGTGGTCTACGAGGCCCTGCGCCTGATGCAGGGTAGCCAGGCGGAACTGGCCTTCGACCGCCTGCGCCAGCACGTGGAGAACTTCTCCCAGGACGTGCATGCCTACTTGGTGCCCCAGGATCTGTTCTACGTGAGGACACGTGCCCACCAGAAGGGCGACAAGAGCGTCGGCTGGTTCAAGTACCAGATGGGCACCATGCTGGACATCAAACCCATCCTCAAGGTCTACCGCGGCGAGACCGACGCGGTAGAGACCGTGCGCGGCTTCGAAGGTGCCGTGAAACGCCTGTTCGGCATGGCCGGCGAGGCCATCGAGAAGGGCCTGCTTACCAAGGTGGTGTGCATGAGTTACGCCGGCAATCCAGAAGAGGTGAAATCCTTCCCTGGCTATGACGAATTCGTGAAAGTGGCTCACGCACACAAGGTGGAGACATTGCTGTCGGTGATGAGTACCGTGGCAGGAATTCACGTGGGCCCGGGAGCTTTCAGCCTGGCTTACGCCGCCAAATAAGCATCGAGAGATCCAAAAAAGAAAGGCCGCCTGGTGGCGGCCTTTCTTTTTCTCGCTGCAGCGATCAATCCTTGTTGAGTTTCTTCAGCAAGGGCTCGATCAGGTCCATGGGGAGCGGAAACACGATGGTGGAGCTCTTGTCGCCCGCCACCTCCACCAGGGTCTGCAGGTAGCGCAGCTGGATAGCCTGGGGCTGCTTCACCAGGGTCTGGGCCGCCTCCATCAGCTTCTGGGAGGCCTGCAGCTCGCCCTCGGCGTTGATTACCTTGGCACGGCGCTGGCGCTCGGCTTCTGCCTGTTTGGCGATGGCGCGGATCATGCCTTCGTCCAGGTCCACCTGTTTGATCTCCACGTTCAGCACCTTCACGCCCCAGACGTCGGTGTGCTGGTCGAGGATGCCCTGGATGTCGGTGTTCAGCTTGTCGCGGGCCGCCAGCATATCGTCCAGCTCATGCTGCCCCAGCACGGAACGCAGCGTGGTCTGGGCCAGCTGGCTCGTGGCTTCGTAGACGTCCGCCACCTGGATGATGGATTTTTCCGGGTCGACGATGCGGAAATAGATGACCGCGTTCACCTTCACCGAGACGTTGTCCCGGGAGATCACGTCCTGGGGCGGCACGTCCATGACCACGGTGCGCAGATCCACCTTCACCATCTGCTGCAAGAGCGGCCATACCAGGAAGAAGCCCGGCCCCTTGACCCGGTCGTATTTGCCGAGGGTGAAGATCACGCCGCGCTCGTATTCTTTGAGCACCTTGAAGGCGTTGAACACCACCAGCACGGCGACCACGATTACGACGATCAATGCGATGCTCATGTTCAGTCCTTTTGTCCGGCGGACGAATCCACGGATTCCACGATCAGTTTTAGGCCTTCGCGCCTCACTACGCGCACACGTACGCCTTTGGCGAGCGGCGCGCGGCTTTCGGCCTGCCAGTTGGCGCTCTGCACGCGGACCGTGCCCGCGCCCGTGGCGCTGAAATCAGCGAGGGCCTCGCCTTCGGCGCCCAGCAGGGATTCGCTGCCGGTGACCACGGGCTTGCGGCGTGAGCGCATGGCGAGAGTGAGAGTGCCTGCCACCAGGAGGCCCGCGGCGGTGGCGAAGCCGACGATCAGGCCGCGGGGCAGTTCGAAGCCGGGCACGTCGGTATCCATGAGGATGAGGGAGCCGAACACGAAGGCCGCGATGCCGCCGATGCTCAAGGTACCGTAGGCGGGCACGAAGGTTTCGATGACGAACAGCAGCACGCCGAGAACGATGAGCGCGAGCCCGGCGAAATTCACCGGCAGGATCTGGAAGGCGTACAACGTCAGGAGCAGCGCGATGCCGCCGGCCACGCCGGGCAGGACCGCCCCCGGGTTATAGCCCTCGAAGAGCAGCCCGTAGATGCCGATCAGCAGCAGCAGATAGGCCACCGTCGGGTCCGTGAGCACGGCGAGGAAGCGCTCGCGCCAGCCCGGGGCGTATTCGACGGGCTTCAGCCCCGAGGTATGCAAGACGACGCTGCCGACACTGGTCTCGACCTTGCGGCCGTCGATGACCAGCGGGTAGGCGCTGCGCGCCGCGAGCTCGCGAGTCGCGGGACCAGCGTTCTGCTCGCGCACTTCGGCAAGCGCCTCGGCCGAGAAGGCGACGGGAATCCCGTGCTCGCGGATCGCGACGAG
>Ga0126373_10001280_pt1 | contig 17727 bp, 16 predicted proteins | sample PanSoiMetPlot_11_FD_92545 | JGI IMG/M metagenome (GOLD analysis project Ga0126373, IMG submission 92545) | Tropical forest soil microbial communities from Panama - MetaG Plot_11 | ecosystem: Environmental > Terrestrial > Soil > Tropical forest > Bulk soil | place: Panama | collected 2016-02-17 | reverse complement strand
TGCCGGACACGCACAAATCACGTTGGGGCGACGAATTGACTGCGGAGAAAATGAAGGGATGCGTCTGGCTGCGCCCCGAGGCCGTGGCGCAAATAGAATTTTTGGAGTGGACCGAGGGAGATCGGCTCAGGCATTCGAAATTCGTTGGTTTGCGAGAAGACAAAGACGCCCGACTTGTAGTTAAGGAGCATCCGAGAGAAGCGTGATCGGGAAATCTCAATAGAAAAAGTGAACCGTTAGGCATTCGCGCCTTTCGGGGCGACCCAATCCAGGGCTTCATCGAGAGTACGAAATACACGGATGCCTGATTCGCCTTGAAGTTCCCTAAGAATTTCGTACATTCGGGCAAGTCCGAAAATAACGTCATTCGGTACTACAATGGCTCGCCGGGAAAGTGGAGAAAAAATATTCTTTTGCGCTATCTCCCTTATATCGTCGCCAGAAACCTCTACTTGAGTGACTTCAGTTAAATCGGCGATCTCGCCAAAGCTAGGGTCAAAGTCTGGGTCCTTCAAACCCCTTTCCACTATGGACACTAAATCCGCACGAGAGAACACCCCCCAATACACGCTATGTACCCAGCGGTTTTCCTTATCGATCTTGTATGAAGCGGGCATACTCCGTTGCGTGCCACTTTTCTTACCACAATTTTCGTATCTGTGCGACTTGCGTTATGCATTGGTCGCGCGACACCGATGCATGTCTGCTACCAAATGATGTTACCCAGAAGAGTTCCTCTCAATTCTCTCATGACCTTACAATCCCGCGCGGTCATGGCAGCTTCGATAGCCTTTGCGAGTTAAAATTCCTCTCGTGAATAAACGCAACAACGCGGCACCTAACCAACCCTCACTCTTCGAGTCGGAGGCGAGCGGAGCGGCTCCGCAAGAACTCGCTCGCCCCTTCGAGATTCCCGGCAATCAAATTTTGCTCGGCACTTCATCTTTCACCGCTTCCGGTTGGGAAGGCTCCTTCTATCCGTTGGGAATGCGCCAGAAAGATTTTCTTCGTCATTACGCCACTCAGCTTCAAACCGTCGAGATCGACAGCACCTTCTACGGCACACCAGCCGCCTCGACGGTCACAAGCTGGAACGAGAGGACTCCGGCGGATTTCATCTTCGCGGTGAAGACTCCCCAGGTCATCACGCACGAAAAAGCCCTGGTGGACTGTGAGCCGGAGTTCGACGAGTTCATTGAGCGGATGCACCTATTAGGCGACAAACTCGGCCCGATGCTTTTGCAATTTCCTAAGTTCGATAAGTGGGTGCTTAAGAGTCCTGATGAGTTTCGGGCTCGTCTCCAAACCTTCTTAAAACGAGCGGCAGACGTGAATGCCGGTCGCTTCGCCGTCGAGGTTCGTAACAAAGACTGGCTCGACGTTCGGCTGACAGACTTGCTCCGCGAGCACAATGTAGCTCTGGCATTGACCGACACGTCGTTCATGCCGAGGCCGTGGGAAATGAAAGGTGCCCCGGACCTGATTACCTCTGACTTTACTTATGTCCGTTGGCTCGGCAATCGAAAAGGCATCGAGGAACAGACGATGACCTGGGATAAGACGGTGATCGACAGGCAGGACGATCTCAAGAGTTGGGTGGTCGTGCTGAGGCGTCTTGTTGAGGATAAGCGCATCCGAAAAATCTTTGCATTTGCGAACAATCATTACGCAGGGCACGCTCCGGCAACCGTGAGACAGTTTTTGGACCTGTGGCTAGTGACGCCCAGTTGGCAAGGCCAAGCAGCCCACTATATCTACTTTGGCGGACGGCTTCTGGCGGAATACGCAGCCAGCACCACTTACTTCGTGCATCCCGATCATCTCGGTTCAGCGCGGCTACTGACCGCCCCAGGAGGCGCAACGCGTATTCAGAGTTCTGGCGGCACCTAAGTATTACATCAGCGGCGTATGCCCGAGTGTCAACGGCACAACGTACAACATCAGCGTTTGGATCAAGAACCAGGGAACGACTTCAGTTCAAATCGCCGGTAATATCGTGAATGGCCCTGTGATTGCTCCCGGCACGGCCCAGCGGGTCAGCTTTAACGAAGTGGGCAATGGTTCATCCTGCGCGCAACTGGGCATCGCGACCGTGAATGTAGGCGATTCGTTCGATATTCTTGCCTTCGCGCCCGCCATAACTCCTTCCGGAGGCTCCAATCTGATTGCTTCCGGAAATTGGAATTTTACCGGTTGGCAAGCCTACATGGGTGCCTTGGTGACACTCACCCAGGGCCAGTCTCCAATTACTGCGGATTCGATGGACTTCCTTCCCTTCGGCGAGCAAATCGCAGGTGGCTCCTTCACAAGCCACAAATTCACCGGCGACGAGCGCGACTCCGAAACCAACCTCGACCACACGCAGTTCCGCCAATACTCTTCTCAGTTGGGCCGCTGGATGCACCCCGACCCCGCCGGCCTGAGCGCCGTCGACCCCTCCAACCCCCAATCCTGGAACCGCTATGCCTACGTCCTCAATAACCCACTCGCTTTCCTCGACCACTTAGGTCTGGACTGCGTTTATTTCGATAATGAAGAGGAAACTGAGTGGCACATCACTCCCGGCGACTGCGGAGAGAACGACGAAGGCTATTACGTTGACGGGACGGTTAATGGAACTTACTTGACTGTAGGCGGACAGTTGGCTGCAGTAACCGTGGAAGACAACACGAATTACCAGCAGTTGGGCACCTCCCTTGGTGATCCTTCGATTCCTCAAGTTACAATGGTTACAGGCGACACAAGCTGGTGGGGTGCCTACCAAGTCGCGAAAAACTTTGATTCAATTTTCAACGCTCCTTCGTTCGTCAAGGACCAGTTTACGAATCCTGAGTCCTGCTTGGCAGCATTTGGTGAAGCCATTGCTGAGCCAGGGACCGCAACTTTCCATGGAGCAGAGGCTTCAGAGGCAGTCGGCCCTGGACTGATAAGCACGGCACAGGGTGTCGCTTCATTCGCCAAGGAACTTCATTCGATGTTAACGGCACCAACGGGTCCCAAGCTAGACCCCTTCCTAGGGCCGATTGTAATCGCTGGCGCGAGGGGCCTAGCATCCAGCGCTAGCAGGTTAGGTTTTGCTGCAGAGCACACAATCGCCAAAGCGAGGCCCACCGCCGCCCTTGTCGCAATCGATCTAACTCTACTTTACGGAGTCATACAGGAGGGGCGCGCCGCCCGGAACGGAAAATGCCACTAGGGAATAGTGAAAACGGGCCCGGGGGCCCCCAGGCCTCAGCCTCACACGAAAACGAAAGCGCGCCATCCGAACATGCCTCACGCAACGGATGCCTGGACCGCATACTCCTAGTAGGTGCGGCCTTATTTGTATGCGTAATTGGGGGCGCGGCCTTCTGGCTTGCCGAAGACTACCACGTAAACCCTGTGTGGGTCTTTTTTGCGGGGAATTCCATCGCGATAGCTGCTCTCTTCATTGGTGACTTCCGGACACATTTGAAGAAGCCCTCATTTGTTGTATTTCTCGCTGCGTGGGCCCTGATTCACGGACTGTTCGTAGTTACACTGATGCGCTGGATGTCTATACTGGCTATGATCCCATTAATGGTGATCGAACTTACGCTAGGCTATTTCTTCGCGGATCTCATGTTTGGCATTCGCCCTAAGCGAGGGGGAGAGAGTTAGGCGGGAGTTCGAGCGAAATCCTGGGACGGGACGTTTCCTGTTCCGCTATCCCTCAGCAAACACCCTGATCGTTCGCATGGTTCCGCGCACGGAATATGTGACACGCGAATCCCGTTGCTTTGCGGAACAGTCACGAGCGTTTCCAAAACATCCGTTTTCGGAACATCAAACCCCTCAGATTCCAGTCGCATAGTTTCAATCAGTTACGGCGGTCCAGGCAGAGGGGTTTTCGGAACATGGGTTACTTGCATCTACTGGTCAGCAAAATCCGCTATTACGCCAAGTAGGAGAGGGATAGCTTGCGGATTGCCGACCATTCGCCAATCGCAGTTGAAAAACTGGGCCAACTCTGCGCGGACTGGGTTCTTTCTTAGGAATTGTCTCACTTCAAACCGAGGCCGCCAATCGTTCCATCGGTGTTCAGGTGTACCTGCAACGCGGACCCTTCATCACTTGAGAAGTTATAGACGTTCGGGTGATTTTCCCACCAGTTTGGAGCTCCTAAGATGGCGAGCAACGGACCGAGCGGAGTGCCCTCTGGAAGTTGGCCAATGAAATCCCAGTAAAGCCTGTTTAACGACGCTATCGATTTCGTTTTCGTCCATTCGTTTGCGTGCTTGGTGAGTTCCTCTTCCCGTCCGGCGAACCGCGGGAGCAGTGCGATGAAATCGGGAACGGCGGACGGGCTCAGCTCATCGGGCGGTGATGTTCGCCAGTTCTGCGTAATCTTCTCCACTTCGTTTCGCCGCAGGAACTGACGCCCGATCAGGTAGGCGGCTGCTTTCGTTGCCTCGCGTTCACCTTTTTCAGCGATGGCAATTAATCGTCGCAGCGCTGTTTCACTAGACTTGTTCTTGTCATGGCTGCATAGCTCGGCCAGATCGTGAATGACCTGCTCCCGTTCATAGGTCGACAGACCTTCATAGTCGAAGTGAGAGATAAGGAATTGAGCCGCAGAATCTCTATCAATGGCAGCCAACAGATAGTAGGCACGGACGGGCACATCGGGCGGCACGTTACCTGTGAATCGCGCGTTGGTCCAACGAAACACCGCATCTTTGTCGGACGGAGGGGGTGGCGTCTCGATCGTCCAGCCTGCGGCAAGTTGGGTGGCTTTCTCTTGAAGCTGAGGGAGCAAAGGTCCCAGAAAGCCGTTATGCCCGTGAATCGCCTGCAGGAACATCCCAAGGGCGGCGTATTGTTCCTCGGCAGAGTCAGATTCCAAGCGTTTCAACAGGTCGCGCAAGTCTTCTTCCCTGAGTCCTTTGGCAGCCTCTTGCTGCGCGACAAGAGGAACGGAGCGGTCTTTTTCGGTTATTTTCTTCCACAAATCCGAGTCGACGAATCGGCCACCATTTTCCAAGGTTACAAGCCTCCTCAATTCGCAAGACATCGGTCTCACTTCGCTCGTGCTACGCAAGCAGATTGCCCCGCCTCAACCAGATACTCTTGCTATTTTGGCTGAATGACGGGCTACTCGGAAGTTGACGACCAACCCTTCCAAATTCCGGTAAGCCGACCATCCACAGAGAAATTCTGCCAATGTCAATCTGAGGGGATAGCTCCGATTTGTCTCAAGGCACCCAGACGGTCGTACTCCGTCCACTCAATTTTGATCTTTCCATTTGTGATTTGAAAGATTGTGATGCCTCGAATAGCTACGCTTTTCCCTGACGGAGGGATGTCATAGTAAGCTCCTGTTTGTGTCCCGTGGGCCGTGTAGCGCAAGACGACCTTATCATCCACGGCGAAAGCATCTTCGATCTCGATCCGAAGGTCTGGAAAAGCCCTGTGAAAGCCTTTTACCGCTTCTCTAATTAGAGCGCGTCCTTTGCCACCGCCTGGTGAGTCGTCTACAAAATCATCCGCATACAGCCGGTCGACAAGCTCTACGTTACCTTCTCCATAGATTTCTGAGAACGCCTTTCGTGCAAGGGCCAAGTTGTAAGCCTGCTTACTCTGATCCTTCGCATCGTCCAGCACCGCGGTTCCCAGCAAAAGACCGACGGCCAGAATCGCCATTCTAGTGTCCATTTCTTGCCTCCTGCTTTTGCCCGAGGGATACAACCAGCGGCGCGCTGCATCTTTCAGCTATCGGGCAGTTGCCTCGGGCGCTTTGCTTCATACAATCCGCCAAGGCCTTCTTTAAATCCCGCCGCATCCTCTTCATTTGTTCGATCCTGTGTCCGAGCAGCCGAATCTTGAGCTCGTAGGCCTCTTGGACGGACTTGCAAAATGGCCTTCCGGTGCCTACTTTGGCCAGAAGCGCCTTCAGTTCGGACAGTGTGAATCCAAGTTGCCGCCCCAGCTTGATGTAATGGAGGATCCAAACCGCGCTTGAGTCGTAAACGCGCCACCCGGAAGCCGGAGTCTTGGGCTGCCGCAACAAACCTCGCCGTTCATAAAACCGGACCGTTTCGACGTTCACACCTGCTTCTTCCGCAAGGCGACCGATCGTTCTCCGTTTTGCAGGGAGAACTTCTGCGCGCAGCTTCCTCTTGGTAGTCGAGCTCATCTTTCACCGCCAAGAATAAGGTACGTACCATGGTACGGAGTCAAGTCGAAAATAATCTGACCAAAACAACCAGATTTGTACAGATCGAAACTACGCTTCAGTGAGTTCCTGATGCTGTCTATAGGCCGCCAGATTTCCGGATTCGACTCAAAGTGCGACGACTAGAAGGAAATGAGAATCTCGGCCGGATTACGGGCAAACTTCTTGGACGAAAAAGCTGGCTTTCAGGACAAGCAGGTCCCGATACGCACCTAGTGCGTTCCAAAATCTTGTTCCTGAGTTTTGGAACACCCTTGAGCGACACGATAGAGCGTTCCGACACTTACGCCAAGCTTCTCGGCTATGGCCCGCCAACTGGCACCCTGGCTGCTGAGCTCTGCGATTGCTGCTGCATCTATTCCCTTTGATGGTCGGCCCAGCCTTTTCCCCTTCGCACGCGCATTCGTGGGTTCGAGCGCCTCCAAACCTACCCAGGCGCCAGCGGTTTTGTTATCATTCCTATCGTCCCAGAATTGCTGGTGAAGGCATGACCCGCCCCATGCGTTTGACCCTCTCTCTGTTTCTTGCCTCTAGTTGTGTGGCTTCAGTGCCACCCGCTGCCGAGCCCACCGCACCCAAAGTGCCACCCGTTATTGTCATCGGATTTGTTGGCGGTTTCGTCAAGCATGACAATGCCGTGCACAGCGAAGTTCAACTTGCCGCTCGACTCCGCCAGGACTACCCGTCGGGAGTGCAGGTAGAGGTTTTCGAAAATCACCGCCGTGAAAAAGCTCATGAGCGGATCCTGCGCGTTCTTGACATGGACAAAGACGGCGCCCTAACGGCTGACGAAAAACAGCAGGCTCGCGTCATCATTTACGGGCACAGCTGGGGCGCCTCCGAAACCGTGGCTCTGGCGCGCGAGCTGCAAAAAGACGGAATTCCAGTGCTCCTCACAATCCAGGTGGACAGTATCTCGAAATCCAGCCAAAACGATATGATGATTCCGGCGAACGTCTCGCAAGCCGCCAATTTTTATCAGCCGAACGGCTGGCTTCGCGGGCGACCGGAGATTCGGCCAACCGACGCGGCGCGCACTCAAATTATTGGGAATTTTCGATTTGACTATAAGGCTCTTCCCGTCAGTTGCCCGTTCTACCCCTGGTTCGACCGCCTGTTCATGAAGTCGCACGTCGAAATCGAATGTGATCCGAGGGTGTGGAGCCAGGTCGAATCGCTGATTCGCGCAAACCTGCCCTCACCATCAAAAAGTGTATCCGCTAAATGAAGACTCGTTCATAGACAATTGGTTTTCGAAGTGGGATTGAGAGCGAAGGAAAAATGCAAGTATCTGCGGACAGCTTGTCTTAGTTGCTCTCAGTCATCAGTTCCGCCCGTGGAAGGCACTCCGCCCTTGGCGAGTTTGTCCGAATCGTGATCTTTCGCGACTACCTCAGCATTTCTCAAACGCGCTTGCTGCAGAAGGTCCCAATTGTCTTCAAACTCGGGCATCGTTTCGCGCCTGTGCTTCGGACTCTTCAGGACACCTTGAGTGCGCCACAGCAGCAACTCATAGGCCGATTGACGATCGGAGTTTCGCCCAAGAATGTTGTTGGCGCTCAGCCCCACCTGGAAGGAATGGTCTTTGTCCGCGATATCCATCCACACTTCGCCGTTGGCATCCAAGCGAGGCTTGCCGACCTTGCTGACATGCTTGAAAAAGCGATGGAGGTCCGCAGCATCTCCGCCCGGTTCCGCCTGCCCCCTCTCGTGCAATAGGGAGTTCAACTCCTGGCGGTATCTCTTCCATTCCGCGGAAGTGCCGACGATCTGCGATTGTTCTTCTTGCTGCATGGGTCGAATCGCATAACCGCTGCGTTCCGCTTGTCCAGGGTGCTTCTCGAATTCTCCTTCTGGATTGAACCGCCCGGTCAGAAGGTAGGACGCCGCCACGACCGGCACCCCATAATCGGCAAAAATCAGCATCGGAATAAGAAGCTTCTTCGAACGGTACAACTGTTCGGTTACCGCGCGGACGTCGCTGCTTCGCTTGATTGTGCCGGGCACTTGCGCAAAGTGCAGCACACGAAGACTCAGTTCGGGATTCCGGTCCGCAAAGTGCACAAGCGATCGCGCAATGGCTTTCGGGGTGGTCATCCCAAGGCCGTTGAGGTAGTCCGTACTGACAGCATGCGGGAAATAGGCATTGATGACGCGCTTGGTGAAGTCCGCGCAGTTGCGGGTCACGCCGTTAAAATGATTCTTGTTACGCGAGTCATTGAATTGCGCGATCAGCGCTTCGTCCTGCTCCACGGTCGTATCAATCACGAAAATGTACATGCCGCGAATCAGCGTCGCTCCGACCATCTCTCGCCATTCCGCCTTGGAGCTTGTCGAGCACGGCGGGCCGTCGCAATAACCGGCCAGGTATTTCGCCCGGTACCTCTCCTCCAGCAAATCTTTGATCTGGTAAGTCCCAAACAGAACGCGAAACCGGGGATTCTCTACTCCATACAGATAGATATTGAGCGGCACTATGTTCCATTCAAAATCTTGGGGCTCGCCGATGTTGATGTAATTGCTCATCACCGAGCCATTCTCTTCCGGACGGCAGAGCCTCAACTTCACCGGCGATTCCGGGCAGATGCGCGAAAAATACACGGCGCTATGCCCGGTGCCCGAAATCCTGTCCATGCTCGTGCCGAGCGACTCATTCAGCACAATGCCTACGTCGGCCCGCGCGTCGGGACACCCTAGGCCGGCAAGCACAAATGCAAGCGCGAGGGAGAACAAGCCTTTAGTGAGCGCCCGTGAGAGCAAAAACTCCTCCTTCTGCAAGGTTGCGTGCGAAGGGGCGTAGTACTAGGCCCATAAGCTCTATATTCCTATAAACCCGTCGGCAGGCTCTTTGTTGTTGCCAAAAGGGAAATAATTACAGGCGCACTTTCGGCCCTGCCGATGTAAACCATTGATAATAGGATCGTTATTTGCCTCCTCAAAAAGAGGCATGAACAGGTAGGGCAGGACTGACGCCAAATCTCGAGGGGAATTTGTTTCACACCCAGTACTCAGGGCTCAAATTTACGCGCGAGTCTGAGTGAGGCCTATTTCTTTTCCGACAACGATGGGACTTTCGCTTCGCGCAGGAACCTCGCCGACTCCTCGGGCGGCGTCGGATTGATGTAGAAGCCAGTGCCCCACTCGAATCCGGCCACCTTCGTCAGCTTGGGGATAATCTCGATGTGCCAGTGATAGTGGTCGTTGATTTCTTCCCCGATCGGCGAGGTGTGAATCATGAAGTTGTAGGCCGGGCGATCCAACACTTCATCGAGCCGCATGAGCGTGTCTTTCAGCATTCGCGCCAGGCTGGCGTAGATCGAGCTTTGATTGTTCTCGTACGACGAGCTGTGCACTTTCGGCAACAGCCACATCTCAAATGGAAACCGCGGTGCGTAAGGCGCCAGGGTGATGAACTGCTCGTTCTCGCCAATCGCTCGTTCGCCCGTGTCCCGCTCCTGCCGGATGATGTCGCAGAAGATGCAACGCTCTTTTTCGTCGTAATAGTGCCAGCAGTTGTCCACTTCTTCGCGCACCCGCCGCGGCACGATGGGCAGAGCGATCAGTTGTGAATGAGGATGTTCCACGGTCGCGCCCGCCGCTTCACCATGGTTCTTGAAAATCAAAATGTATCGGAAGCGCTTGTCGTTCTTCAGGTCCAGCATGCGGTCGCGGTATCCCCAAAGCACGTCTTCGACCGCGCGCTCCGGGAGCGTCGCGAGGGTCGCAGCGTGGTCCGGTGATTCGATGACCACTTCGTGCGCGCCAATTCCATTCATCTTGTCGAAAAGGCCTTCGCCTTCGCGGTCCAGCTCGCCTTCGATACCTAGGGCTGGAAAACGGTTCGGTACCACGCGCAGCTTCCATCCCGGCGTGTTCGCGCCGCCACCGTTTCTCCCGTACACCAGCACTTCGGGCGGTGTCTTGGCCTCATTGCCAACACAAAAGGGGCAATTCTTCGGCTCTCGCGCGGTTACGCTTTCGCGTAGAAAATCATTCGGCCGCTTTCCACGTTCCGTTGAAATAATCACCCAACGACCCGTGATCGGGTCTTTGCGTAACTCCGGCAACTCGCTCTCCTCCTCAATTTGATTCTGGGTTGTCCCTGGAGGGGACTGCTTGCAACACTTCGATCCGCACCCTAGAAGCGCACCCTGTCGCTCCAATCATCATCTCATGCCGAAGCGCTTTTTCGCACAAGCTATCGCAACATCTTAATTCTTATTGTCGCGGGTACGTCAATTCGCCGGAGGGATCTCTCCGTTTCAGTCCTTTTACCTGCCCGTTTTCCATGACGAATTCAAAAATGATATCGGCAAATTGCGCTGTCCGGAATTGCAAGCCTTTCACCGGAATCAGCTTTTGTGGAGGCCCGCCCGGAAACGACAGCGCAAGTCCTGTCCCAGGCTGGTACAGCACTTCAAATTTCACTTTGCTTGGCGTCACGTAAGTTCCCGCCAGCTTCTCTAGAAGCTTTGGATCCAGCGTCTCCGGCTTGCGCGTAAAAACGACTTCCGCCTGATCCAGCGAAATCACCGCTTGGTCGACGTCTCCCTGAGGGTTTGTCCGGAAATTTACAGAAAATTTGCCGTATTGCTCATCATCCGGCGTGTCGAACCGGTCGTAGTGAAAATGGTTCATCGGAAAATGAAAATCGTGAAAACCAAATTGTAGTTGATCGCCTTGCAAGCCAATTTTCAGAATGCCATACGCCGAATTCTCGTACTCGGCGACATAGCCTCCCAACGCATGCGATGGTTTGGTGTTCGGCACGCGATCTGCCCCTGCCTTCGTGCGCGATTCCGTTGCCGCCTTCTTATTGGCAAGTCGCTGTTGGAGTTGCCGCTGGCTCCAGGGAGTTTGCTCCATCCCCAACAACCGCTCGTACACGTTGTAGCTGATGATGTTGTAGAGCGGCGCGCTGTGATCGCTGATGACCAGCACGATCACACCGATTTTGTCATTGGGCATGAACGAAATTTGCGAATGAAATCCCGGCAGGTCGCCGCCGTGGTACGCCAGTAATTTTCCGCGATAGGAAGCGGTCCACCTTCCCATTCCATAAGCGGAATTGACCAATTCCCAATAGCCCAGCGCCTCTCCGCCCGCGTTGGGCAGCGCGATAGCAGGTTGCAGCGTGGCTTTTAATACGTTTGCGGGCAGAACCTGCTTCCCGTTGTATTTCCCTTCGTTCATCAAAGCGATCAGCCAGTGCGACAGCTCATCAATGTTCGAAACGATGGCGCCCGCGGGAGCCACACCTTCGGTGTCCTGATAATAAGGAATCTTGTAAAGCTCGAAGGAGTCCCGTTTCTCTCGAAAAGGCACGCCGTAGTCCGGCTGTTTCAGCATGTCGTCGATGGTGTAGCAAGTCGTGCCCATCCCGAGAGGAGTGAAAATCCTTTCTCGAACAAAATCTTCCCATTTCTTCCCGGACTTCATTTCAATAACCTGTCCCACGGCTGCAAACATCAGGTTGTTGTAAAGGAACGTGGTGCGCATTGGTTCCTGCGGCTCCAGGTATTTCAGCCGGTCGAACAGTTCTTTGCGCGTGAATGGCGACTTGAACCAGATCAAATCGTGCCGCGTTACTCCGGTGCGGTGCGACAGCATGTCGCGCAGCGTGACGTTGTTGTTCAGCTGGTCGCTGTAAAACTCAATTTCAGGCACCGACAGTTTTATCGGCTTGTCCCAGGTTAGCTTCCCTTCCTCCACCAGCATTCCCGCAGACACCGCCGTGAACAATTTCGAATTCGACGCAATCGGCTGCATGGTCTTCGCAGTGAAGGGCAGCTTTTTCTCATAATCCCGGTAGCCATAGCCCTTCACGAAAACTAGCTTGTCTCCAACGACAATGCCCACGCCCACGCCCGGAGTGTTCCAATCCTTCAGCGTCTGCTCCATGTATGCGTCGAATCCCTGCAGCTTTTTCGCGATTTCTGCGTCCTGCGCTTGTGCCACACCCCCACACACCATTAGCCCAACAACAAACAGGGCCACGCGAACACGGAATTTGTTCATAAACATGAGGACCCATCCTCCTCCGATACCCCGGAACGGATTTCGCCCCAGCATTCTATAACCTCACTCCGAATTGGCAAGGAATTCTGGGATTGGGCTGGTTTTTAAGTAGCCTGCGGCGGATTTGCAAACGAACTATTTCTTGCCCAATTTAATTTCAGCTAACTTGATGGCCGTCTCGAGCGCGTCGGCGGCTTTCACTTTCACATCCGGCTCCACACCGACCGCCACCCAGTCGCTTTTTGAAAAGGGGTTAATCGGCTTCGTTTCGGGAATACCCATTCCAAAGTGCTCGTCAATCCGATGAAAGACTCCGGAATGCGGGGCGCCACTTGTGGTTTCGCCCACAATCGTGGCTCGCTTCAGCATCTTCATGTCGTAAGAAAAGTGCTCTGCTGCCGAGAAAGTCGAAGCGGAGGTCAATATATAAGCAGGCTTGTCCGCCAGCTTGTTTCCTGGAACCGGCGACCGCGTCCAGGACAGTTCCGTCGTATTTTCCCTGGGGCTGTACATGTACTCGGGATGGTCGAAGAGGTAGGCTGCCATCAGCATGACCATGTCAGGGGAGCCGCCGCGGTTTTCTCTCAAATCGAAAACAATCGCATCCGCGTCATTTAAACGCCTCATTTCGCTCCTTGCCCGGGACTCGCAGACCGAGGGATCAGGGAACGCATTGAGTTTCAAATAGCCGATGTTGTGCGGCAGAATCTCGACCTTTTCAAAAGTACAGTTTTGCTGCTCCAAGGCGTTCCGATAACGCACGAGGTCTTCCACGGTGGATGATCGAGGGCGCTCCGGCAAAAGTGTCTCGCTGTAGACCACCACCAGGTGCATATCCTGACTCGCGCCCCTCATCTCCCTGGTAAGCACATCGGCAAAGGTCTTGCCATTCGTCACGCCGTCGTAATCGCCGTTTCTTTCATGCGCCAACAACCCCTCGGATACTTTTTGCGCACGATCCGGATAAACGTAGTACTGCTTTAGATTCTCGATGGCGCCGTCAATTACCCGATGCCGTTCCGCAGCATTCACTCCGGGATCCTTGCCTTCAACAAGGATTGTTGTGTCGGCAGCACCGCCGGGTTGCACAGCCTGGGGTTGAGGAGGGGGAGGCGGAGGAGGGAAAAATCGGGAGTCTTGTCGCGGGACCACATTCGATGCATCACCTGCCTCGGCCTCGGTGGACCTCGAGCTGGCCGCAGGAACGTCCGACGGCCTGAGAGCGCTTGACTTTTCTCGGGTGCTATCGGTTGCGTGCGATGGTGCCCGCCGGAACGCGGAGGGGCGCTCCGAAGCGGGGCTTCGAGATTGGCTCGTCAACGCTCTAAACGGCCTGGAGAGCGCCGGTTGGCTAAGCCATACCGAAAATGTGATCACGCATACAAGCGTCAAGATGCCACCAGAAAACAGCGCACCCGGCCGGGGCGATCCGCTCTCCAGAACAAAGAACGCAGGTATGCCTTCCAAGCGTTGCGCCGAAACACCGAAGAACTCCGGCTGGAAATGGTAGTGCTCGCGTGGAACCGAGATCGCCAAGTCCGCCAGAAGGTCCAGCCAGAGCCGCAGGCGCTCGAAGAATCCCTTTTCGTCGCGTGCCCGGTCACGGAACAGTTGCAAGGCTTCACCGCCGTACGACTCGCGGAAACGCGAAGGATAGAGCCGCAAGAACCACGAATAGATTTTTTCAGACATGGGCCCCCCTTAAGACTTTTTTGGCCCGCGCCACACGCAACAAGTCCGCCAGTCTTTCGGCCTCCGAGCGGACGAGCTTGCGGCCGGCAGAAGTCAATCTGTAGTATCGGCGGCGCTCCTGACCCAATCTACTGTCCGCCCGCACGTCTACTTGTTCGATCAATTTGCCTTCTAACAGAGTCTGAATGGAGCTATACAGAGTCCCCGGACCCAATCGCATGCGGCCCTCAGTCTGCTCCTTCACTTGCCGCATGATGCCGTAGCCATGCAGGTCTTCGTCTACCAGGGCAAGCAGAATCTGGAATGCGGCTGAAGGGAGCGGACGGAGTTTTTGTTTAGGCATAAAGTATCGATAATCGGTATATCGATGATCGACTGTACTATGGCTCGGCCCGTTTTGCAACAACTTTCGCTGGGGTCACACGGGGCGCCCTCTTAGGGGCATCCAAACGCATTCGGCTTATGTGCAGTTCACCGATGACGAAGCACGGCGAGAACAGACTTCTGCGCTTCCGTGGACATGCTTCTAGACGGCCTCATCGAAATCTGAGCAGCCGTCGCGCTCAGGAAATAAGAATCGTTTTGGAATCGAGCAAGAGCTGGCATCTTGGGCGGACTGTCGTTCCATACCACGCGATCTTCCTTGTCCATCTGCGCAACCCACGAACTCCATCCCTCAGCATCGGAATCCTCACGCGAGGCAATCACCGCCGCCACATTGGCCAGGCGGTCCTGTTCTCCATAAGCGAAAATCTCGTTCGCCGTCGCCAGCCGCCGCGTAATCGCCTTGAGCACTCGCTCCTGGTCCTGCTTGGCGAAGAACTTGTTTTCGGCCAGTGCCGCAAGCAAATCCGCGGTGTGCGCCGTGGCGTGGATCCAGCCTTGCTTCGCGTCAAAGCCTCGCAAGTCGCGTTCGCCGCCAAGATACTCGAGCGCCGCGTTCAACAGTCGACGGTAGCGGCTCTCGCCTAGAAAGGGATCTTTTAAGTCTCGCTCGGCCAACGCTGAAAGACAGAGGGCAGAGAATGATCGCCTAAAAATACTGTCCGTTCCTGTTTCCCCGATGCCCGCGCGCAGATTTGCCTGCCACTCCTCAAGCAGCGCTAGGAGTTCTTCCGATGAAAACTTCTTCTGGCGCGCAATCCAGACCGCCAGCATCGAATACGCGAGGTCATCCCGCAATTCCGGGTCGGGTGAGCCCAAATAACCGCTCAGTTCTCGCGCCAACGGAAACGCTTCTTGCCCCGCAGGAATCGCGTAGTGGTTCTTCGCGATGGACCTCCAGAATTCCCGATCGTGGCCCTTTTGGGCGCTGATAGTTCCCTGCCCTCCTGCTGCTGCCGGCGCGCCAGTCAAACCTACGCAAGACAGAATACACAACACGATTCGTGCCCCGGCTCTCACCATGCGAACTCCCCTCCGTGTGCTGGTCCTTCCCTAGGAACACCCTTCCCCTGCCACCTTTAGACGCCTCCTCCCCGATTTCGACTTCGTCGGTTTGTGCCAGCTCCGCCCAGCGCAAAGCAGAGACGCCGGCTTTTTCGAGTACGGTCTATCGTGTTGAGGGCTGAAGGCGTCTTTGTGAAGGCGCACGATAGGAGGCTGGCCGGGATGATTGTCTATGGCCACCACCTCGAAGCATACGGGGCACTGTTCGACGTGGCGTTCGGCAAGGAAGCGCTGCGCGGTGCGGATCACCATGCGCTCCTTTTCCTGCGTTACGCTGAGTTCCGGCAGCGCGGCGGCGTCTTCTTTCACCGTGCGCGTGCGAACTTCGACAAACGCCAGCGTCTTGCCGTGGTAGCCAACCAGGTCCGATTCACCTTTGACTCCTCGCGGCATGTAGCTTTTCGCAACGAACACCTAACCTGGTCTGCGCAAGTACCAATATGCATAAGTCTCGCCGCGCACGCCGGTGCTCCGTGCCTCCAGTTTCTTGGGGCTTCGAGTTTCCGGCATGTTCGCATCGCTCGCGAAGTTCGTTTCCTCGCGCAAGCCTCGCCGTGCCGCCCAGCGGACTGCTTGGAATATCAAGCGGGAAAAGATTGGCATAGTTCTCGCGTGGTTATCTGATCTCTTCAGTGAACTCTGGCCAATCGAAAACAAAATCCCGCGCCGATGTTGCTAGGCGCGGGATCCCGTTAATTCCTCTTTTCTAGCCTTTGCGACCTATGTGTCTCTGGCGTTTAGACGCTCTTTTCTGTTTCCCGGAGACAATCTTCCAGCGTGCGGATTGCAAAGTCCGCCTGCTCTTCCTCAATCAACAGCGGCGGCGACATACGAATCGAGTTTTCGCCCGAGCTGAGCGTTAGCAGCCCTTTGTGAAATGCCTTGCTGATAACCGCGTCGCGCAAATCCGCCGATTTTTCTTTGGTTTTTTGATCGCGCACGATTTCAATGCCAATCATCAAGCCTTTGCCCCGCACGTCGCCGACAATCTTGAAGCGTTTTGGCCAATCACCAATACGGCCAAAAATGTAATCGCCCATTTTGCGCGCGTTTTCCATATAGCTGTTCTCGATAAGTTCGAGCGTAGCCATCGCCGAAGCGATGCACACGGGATTGCCGCCGTAGGTTGTGCCGTGGGAACCCTTCTTCCAGGTCATCACGCTTTCCTTGGCGACAAATGCGCTCAGCGGCATTCCGCTAGCGATACCTTTCGCAATGCACACGATGTCCGGCTCGATCCCGGCGTGTTCGTAAGCCCACCACTTGCCAGTTCGGCCGACTCCGGACTGCACTTCATCCACGATGAGCATGATGCCGTGGCGATTGCAGATACGTTGCAGTTCCTGTAGGAAAAATGCCGGAGCGGGAATGAATCCGCCTTCGCCCTGAATCGGCTCGACGATGATGGCGGCAATTTCTTCCGGCGCGAACAAGCGCTTGAACAGTTGCTGTTCCAGCAGCTCCAAAGTTTCTGTGCCGCAAGTTTCAGAACTGTGGCCATGCGGGCAGCGGTACGCATACGGAAATGGAATGTGCTCGACGCCGCCGAGCAGCGCTCCAAAACCCTTGCGTTGCGTATTCTTGGACGCAGTCAGCGAAAGCGAACCGAGCGTGCGCCCGTGAAAACAGCCGTAAAACGCAATCAGCTTGTCGCGCTTGGTGTGGTAGCGTGCCAGCTTAATCGCGCCTTCCACTGCTTCCGTGCCAGAATTGCCGAAGAATACCTTTTTGGCGTCTTTGCCCGGCAGTGTGGCGGCGAGTTTCTCCGCGAGTTGCGGCAAATGATGGTGATAAAAATCCGTTCCGGAGATGTGAATCAGTTCGGCCGCCTGTTTCTGGATCGCTTCCACCACTTTGGGGTGGCAGTGACCTGTCGAGCAAACCGCGATGCCCGCGGCAAAATCCAGGAACGAGTTTCCGTCCACATCCTCGACGATCGCACCGCGGCCCTTCTTGGCCACTAATGCGTATTCGCGCGTAAGCGATGGCGACATGAACTTGTCGTCGGCGGCGATGACTTGTTGGGCCTTCGGGCCGGGCAGAGCCGTGACGAGGTGAGGTGTTTTTACTTCTACAGTCGTTTGCATTTCTTCCTCCAAGAAGAAAATCAGGCTGGAATGAATCAAAAACTACGGGAAGAAAAAAGCAGGCGCGAAACTTGTCGTTAGTTGCGGAGGACTCAACTTCTCTTCGCTGGCTAGGAGCGTCTCCCGGAACCGGCCCGCAAGAGACTAGGCTAAGTCAACTCCGTAGAGGTTTGGCCGCGCGGCGGCCGGCGGGAAGAAACCCGGGAGGTACGGGGGCCGAGTTTTGAAGTTCAAGGTCACTTGCGTTTCCAGCGGACGCTGCCGTCCTTTGCGTCTTCCAAAATTATA
>Ga0126373_10001279_pt1 | contig 17727 bp, 16 predicted proteins | sample PanSoiMetPlot_11_FD_92545 | JGI IMG/M metagenome (GOLD analysis project Ga0126373, IMG submission 92545) | Tropical forest soil microbial communities from Panama - MetaG Plot_11 | ecosystem: Environmental > Terrestrial > Soil > Tropical forest > Bulk soil | place: Panama | collected 2016-02-17 | reverse complement strand
GAGCGAGGCAGCTCGACCTGCGCGCGTATTGAGCCCGACCCGATACACGCCGCGCGGACGGCCATCGGGGACACTCCGCTAGGCCATCCGTTGTGGATCGTGTCGACCGCGACCGCGCTTGCGCAGATCCGCCGCTGGCTGCGAAATCATGACGACGCCGGAGACCTTGAGGCTGACGAGCACAGACAGGTTCGCTCCGGCCGACAGGTGGCCGTGCACGCTGAGGTACCTGGACCACGCCTGACCGGAACGTTGGCCGCTGGACCGCAGCCGTCTGGACCACCGCGGTCAGCGCCGCAGCCGACGGCTCCGCCGCCGTCCCGCCATCGCGGCGATCGGCGCGGCTGGAGCAGTCACCGCCAGCCAAGACAAGCCGGAGCCCCCCGGTGACGACCAGGCAGATAACTGTCGCCCATCTGTACCCCGACGTCATGTCGACCTACGGAGATCGCGGGAACGTCGCGGCGATCGTACGCCGCTGCCGCTGGCGGGGCGTCGGCGTGAGCGTGACCGAACTTCGCCCCAGCGAGAAGGTGGTACCGGACGACGTTGACCTCATCATGATCGGAGGCGGCGGCGAGTCGCGGCAACGGCAGGTTGCTGCTGACCTCTACAAGGTCAAGGGCGGCGCGATCCGTGACGCAGTGGCGGCCGGGACCGCCGTGCTCGCGGTCGCCGGCGGTTACGAGTTGTTCGGCCTGTTCTGCCAGCCGGAGAACGGCGCTGAACTGCGCGGAATCGAGGTGTTCAACTCGTGGACGATTCACCGGCGCGAGGACGCTGATTACTCCGGCGCTACAGCGAACGATGGGCCGCCAGCCAGGTCACGCTCGGCCCAGACGATCCGCGACCTCGTGGTGCGGTGGCGCGGCGGCGTACTGGTCGGCTTCGAGAACTCACGCGGCCGCACCTACCTTGGCACCGGCGCCGTCCCGCTTGGCCGGGTGGTGTGCGGCCGGGGCAACAACGGAGATGGCAGCGAAGGCGTCCGCCTTGGGGGCGCTGTCGGGACCAACATGCGCGGTCCCTGCCTGCCGGCGAACCCGGCTCTGGCCGACTTCCTGATCAGCGCGGCACTGCGCCACCGTTACGGCCTGGCCGATCTAGCGCCGCTGGCCGATGATCTGGAACTCGCCGCCCGCACCGCCGCGATGCAGCGGACGGTCCTCACCGCCCGCCGCCGGGTCCTGGCGTGGCCGCTGCGAAAGCAAGCGGCACCGTCGGCCGGCGTCGAGATGACGACACGATCACGACTCGGCATGCGTCTGCGAGCCGGCCTGCACCGATGACCTCGTCGACGGGAAACGGCACTCGTCCGGGTAACACGCCACACCACAGACCAGTCAAGTTGGCACACAGTCGCCCTACCGCCAGCATCCTTGCCGCACTGGCAACGCTGTCCGTCGCCACCGGCGTCATGGTGGCCGCGATGATCCTGCCCGTGGCGGGGATGGCGGGCATGGCCGTCCGTGATGCCGCCGAGACGTTCAACGACCTTCCGATTCCCTCGTTGTCGACGCTGCCCACGAGGTCGGAGATCCTGGACGCGGGCGGCGGGCTGATCGCGTACTACTACCCGAACCACATCTACCGCTTGCCAGTGAGCTACAGCCAGATCGCGCCCGACATGCGTGCGGCCATCGTGGCGATCGAGGACTCGCGGTATTACCAGCACGGCGCGCTTGATTTGCGGGGCACGTTGCGCGCGGTCGTGACCGACCTGACGGGCGGCCAGGTCCAGGGTGGATCAACGCTGGCGCAGCAGTACGTCAAGAACGCACTCCTGCTGACGGCCGCCGACAGCGCCGAGCAGCGCCGCGCGGTCGCCGAGAGTGCGGGGCGCAAGATCCGGGAGCTGCGGATCGCCGTCACCGTCGAGCGGCAGCTCACCAAGAATCAGCTGCTCGCCGCCTACCTGAACGTGGCCTACTTCGACAATGAGGCCTACGGCGTCGAGGTGGCGGCCGAGCGCTACTTCGGCGTTACCGCCGGCCAGCTGACCCTGCCCGAGGCTGCCCTGCTGGCCGGCATGGTGCAAAACCCTTCGGCGTTCGATCCGCTCGTATATCCAACCGCGGCCATGGCGCGTCGCAATGTGGTGCTCGCGCGCATGGCTCAGTTGCATGACATCAGCACAGCGACCGCGGCGGCGGCGGCGAAGGCACCACTCGGCCTGCATTACTCAACAGATTCACTTCAGGAAGGCTGCATGAGCGCGTCGGGCGCCGCCGCGTGGTTCTGCGACTACGTCATGGCCGAGCTACGGACCAACCGCAGCTACAGTGCGGCCTGGCGGCAGATGAACACGACTGGCGGGCTGCAGATCTACACGACGATGAACCCGCAGGACCAGCTCGCCGCGCAGAACGCCGTCACATTCATGCTGCCGCCGCCGCCGTCGGGCTATAACCCTGGCGGCAACGCAGCGGCTGAAGTACTCATCCAGCCCGGGACGGGGTACGTGCAGGCCATCGCCGTGGATCGCCATTACGGGACCGCGCCCGGTCAAGACAGCATCGATTACGCGGTCGACACCAGCCAGGACGGCGGTTTCGGCGTACAGACGGGATCGTCGTCGAAGCTATTCACCCTGATCACCGCGCTGAAGCAGAATTACCCGTTCGGCTACAGGATGTCGGTCAGGTCGCCGAATGACATCGGCCCGTTCCATGACTGTAGGGGAGCCTATGCGGGCCGGTTCCCGGTCTCTAATGCCGAAGGTGCTGGCCGCGGCACCTATTCGCTGTACACCGGCACGACGCAATCCATCAATGTGTTTTTCGCCGAGCTTGAGCAGCGCGTCGGCCTCTGCAACGTGGTGCGGACCGCGGTGAGCATGGGCGATCACCGGGCTGACGGCACGTCCCTGCTGGCGGCTTCCGGCAAGCCGAATCAGGGCGGCTATCAGCCACCAGCCGATGATTTGCCGTCATTCACCCTCGGGGCGGTCGACGTCTCGCCGATGACAATGGCCGCCGCCTATGCCACGGTCGCGGCCGGCGGCGTCTACTGCCAGCCTGTCGCGATCGCGAGAATCAGCGGAGGGAAGGCGAACCTGCCCGTCGAGCCGGTCTCGTGCCACCGGGCGTTCCCGCCGGCCGTCGCCGCCGCGGCCACTTACATCCTGCGCGGCGTGCTGACGAACGGAACGGCGCGCGGCGACGGCGTCATCCGACACGGTGTCTACGTCCCGCAGGCCGGTAAGACGGGCACGGCCAACAGCTTCGACTTCGCCGCGTTCGGCGGCTATACGCCGCACCTCGCTGGCTACGTATCGATGTTCAACCCATCGGGTCCGGTGACCCATCCGATGGTCGGGTCCGCCTCGTGCTATCGCAGCGGGAGTGGCTCCGAAGACTGCCCCGGTTCAGTCTTCGGAGCCAACGCGGGCCAGATCTGGCAGCTAACTTTCGAATCCGCCGACCTCGGTGCGTCGATCGGATCGTTCCCGGCCGTGCCGCGCGGCAGCGCTTACTTCCGGGCAGGAACGGGGCAGCAGACGCCGGTCGGCCACCGGCATCGCCGCCGAGCTCATTGATCAGCGAGCCCCGGAGAACGCAGCCGGCGAGCCGGGCGATGGGTTTGGCGGCGGCGGCGGCTGAACCTGCTGGAAGCCGGCTGGCACCGAGACATTTAGGTGCGCCAGGTTGGCAGGTGTGGCCGGTAGCCACTGGAAGGTCATGTGCTGAGGGCCGATATTCACCTGCACCGGAAGGTAGCTTGCCGGGTCGACCCACAGCGTGCTCCACGGCCCCCCGGTTAGCTTGATGGTGTCAACTCCGCCGATGACCTGATGGCCGCCGACTGTGTACGCGCCGCAGGCTAGCTGCGACCGGATGAAACCCGGCCAGCCCCCATCGGGACCCGGCTTGAGATAGACGGCATCGCCGCGAATGCAGCCGACCCAGGGTGGGGTTGCGGGCATTGGTACCGTGGCCGTCCACCACGTGCTATTGCCGTATATCACCGCTGTCTCAGTCGCCGCACCGTTGGCGCGCGTGAGTTTCGCGTCGAACACAAGCTGACCGCCGCTGGTATAGCCAGCGAACTTCGAGGTACCGGTACCCTGGTCGGCCCACACGACGTCATATCCGACACGCCAGCGCGAGGCTCCTCCCATCCCGCTGAGGCCACCTGGCACCGGCCCGAGTGTCGTACCCGGCGGATAGGTCGTACGGACGGAGCCGACCATATCGTCCACTCTGGCGGGCGCCAGCGCGCTCCGCACGTGGCTTACGACGTAGGCCGTCAGCCTCGCATTAGGGCTGGCCGGCGCCGAGCCGAAGGCCCCCGTAACCCCGGCTATCGCGACGCCGCCCGCCAGCGCGGTGGCTGTGGCCGCCGTCGCCATTCGCAGAGTCTTCTGCCGCTTCCGCCGGTGGCGGTCTGCCTTGCGCGCGAGCCCGCGAGGAACGTGGATGTCCCTTGTCGCGCGCTCCATGTCGAGGTGCAGCTGGTCTTCAAGATCCATGTTCATGCCATTCGCTCCTTGCTGAGGCAGGCCGCGTCCTCCTGCCCGCGACCCGACGATCCGCTGAGCTCGCGCAGCCTGCTCAGGCCTCGCGCAGTCGCTGACTTGACGGTTCCGATCGAGCAACTCAGCGCTTCGGCCGCCTCGGCCTCGCTGAGTTGCTCCCAGTAACGCGCGACGATGACCGCACGCTGGCGCTTCGGCAGCTGCATCAGCAGCCGGACCAGCGAGTCACGCACGTCCACGTCAGCCATCGGGTCTGCGTCCACGACGGCGGCGCCAGGCCGCAGCAGCCGCAACTGCCTGCCCAGGGCGGCTTGCTGCCGCCATCTGTCGGCTGCCAAGTGATACAGGGTCCGCCGCAGGTACCCCTCCGGATTACCCTCGATCGTTGCCCAGCGCTTCAGCACCCGTTCGAGCGCAGACTGGAGCAGGTCTTCACCGGCCTCCCTGCTGCCGGTGAGCAGGACCGCCGTGCGCAGTAGGTAGTCGCCGCGCTCGGCGAGGAACGACTCCAGATCCGCGACAGCTTTATCTGCTTTCACGCGCAAGCTCCCTCCAGTCACCAACCAAGTACGGAGCAAGCAGCGGAAAGGTTGCCTCGGTCGTGCAGCGAGTTCCTGGATATGGCGAGGGGAGAGGCAGGCCAGCCAAGGGCTAGCTCTCCGGCTCCGGTACGTAGTGTCGGCTCAAGTCCGCCGGATCGATCCAGACTCGCATGATCGCGCGCGTCGACGGGTCCCGGAACAGCTCCGAGGTCGGAACCCACCCCGGACGAGGCTCTATCCGCTGGGCGTGACGGCGCCGCTGCCCGATCCTCCCCCGCTTCGCCGCGGTTGACGGCCGCGTCGAAGCCGTCCCGCGTAGCAGCGGGAGATCGCTGACAGCTGAGGCGGCCTCGTCGGTGTATTTCGCGGCGAGCACGAGACCGACCCTCCGGCTCATGTCGTCCAGGTCCAGCTGACCCAGGGCGTAGTGCTCGCGGAGCAGGGTGAGGAGCCGCTCGCGATCGGCGTCGCCCGCGATGGACCTTGGCTCCATCGGAGGCATCTGCGCTGGTCTCTCGCCCGAAGCTAGCTGGCAGGCTGCTGCGCGATGACCGCCGTGCCGTAGGCCACGATCTCGGTCAGCTGCGTGCCGATCTCTGACGAGTCGAAACGCATGGCCACGATGGCGTTCGCACCAAGGAGCCGAGCGTTCTCGATCATCCGGTCGACCGCGTGGCGGCGGCTGTCCTCAAGGAGCTCAGTGTATTGCGTCGCCTCGCCCTGGCGCATCGCCATGAACCCAGCGCCAATCGACTTGATGGCGCCCATGCTGCGCACAACCAGCCCGAAGGCCACACCGAGGTCACGCTCGATGGTCATGCCCTGCAGTTCCAGCGCGGTGGTAACCGGGAATCCCGCCTGTCCAGGATGTGGTTGCGTCATACCGGTCATGTTAGAGCGAGTCGGTCGCGGTGTGCGGCTGTAGTGGAGCTCCGGAACCGTGTCCTCAGGCGCTCTGGCTCTCGCCGGCTAGCTCGGTCGCTCGCTGGGCGACGATCTCGGTGATCTTCCGGGCCAGGTGCTGTGGCGTCAGCCCCTGCCCGTCCAGTACCTGCCCCCGCTCGCCATGCTCGAGGAACTGCTGCTCGAGCCCGTAGCATCGAACAGGCGTGTCAATGTCGTTGTCGCGCAGCAGCCTGGCGACCGCGTCACCGAAGCCGCCGACCCGGCCGTTGTCCTCCACTGTGACGACCAGACCGTGCTGGCGAGCGGCTCCGAGCAGAGCGGTGTCCAGTGGCTTCACCCAGCGCGGATCGACAACAGTGACGCCAATGCCGTGATCGGCGAGCCGATCCGCCGCCTCCGCGCTGGTGCCGGCCATCGGGCCTGCGCCGAGCAGGAGAACATCGCGGTGCGTTGGGTCGAGCGGTGTCCGGAGCACATCCATCGCGCCGAGCTTGCCCACGGCGGGCACGTCGGCAGTCGCGAGCCGGCCGGGGAAACGCAGTGCCGTGGGCCCGTCGTCGATCGCCACGGCCTCGCGTAGTAGCTCGGCCACCCTCGTACCATCTCGTGGCACTGCGATCCGGAGACCGGGGACTATCTGCAGGATGGAGCCATCCCACATGCCGTGGTGGCTCGCACCATCCGGACCGGTGACGCCGGCCCGGTCTAGTACGAAGGTAACGGGGAGGCGGTGCAGCGCCACGTCCATCAGCACCTGGTCGAACGCGCGATTCAGGAACGTCGCGTAGATCGCGGCCACAGGATGCATACCACCGAGCGCGAGCCCAGCCGCGCTAGTGACCGCGTGCTGCTCGGCAATGCCCACGTCAAACACGCGATCAGGGGACGCGGCCGCGAACTTCGCCAGGCCGGTCGGATGCAGCATGGCGGCGGTGATCGCCACGACATCCGGCCGGGCCGCGCCGATGGCGGCGAGCTCGTCGCCAAACACCTGGGTCCACGGCCGGCCAGCAGCCGGCGGAGTCGCTTGCGCGCTCGCCGCGAGCGTTACCGAAGCCGGCGCAGGCGAGGCGGCCGGTTTCGCCGGCGACACCTGGTGCAGGCAGTCTTCGTCGTTTTCCTCGGCAAGCGGGTAACCGAAGCCCTTGCGGGTGATCACGTGCACGAGGACCGGGCCGCCGAAGTCACGCGCGCGGCGCAGCGCGTGCTCCACCAGGTGCTCATCGTGACCGTCAACCGGGCCGAGGTACTTCAGGCCGAGGTCCTCGAAGAGGACTTGCGGCTGAAGCACGTCCTTCAGCCCTTTCTTGATGCCGTGCAACGTCTCGAAGAGCGGTGCGCCGACAAGCGGCGTGTGTGACAGCGATGTCTTGATGTAGTCGAGCACCTGCTCGTAGCGCTGCGATACACGGACCGAAGCGAGGTGGTCGGCGAGCCCGCCAATCGTTGGCTGGTATGAGCGGCCGTTGTCGTTCACGACGATGACAACCCGGCGATCCTTCGCCGCTGCGATGTTGTTCAGCGCCTCCCAGGCCATGCCGCCCGTCAGGGCGCCGTCTCCGATGACGGCGACAACGCTGCGGTGCGACTCGCCGCGGAGCTGGTAAGCCTTCGCGAGGCCGTCCGCGTAGGACAGGCTCGTCGAGGCGTGGGAGTTCTCGATGACATCGTGCTCGGACTCGGTCTGGTTCGGGTAGCCGGTGACGCCGCCGCGCTGCCGCAGCGTGTCAAAGTTCGGGTACCGCCCGGTCAGGAGCTTATGTACGTAGGACTGGTGGCCGGTATCGAAGAGGATCCGGTCGACCGGGGAATCGAAAACCCGGTGCAACGCGATCGTCAGCTCGACGACGCCGAGGTTCGGACCGAGGTGACCGCCGTTCCTGGAGACGACCTTGATCAAGATGTCGCGGATCTCCGCGGCTAGCTGGGGCAGTTCTTCAGCGCTCAGGTCCTTGACATCGCGCGGACTGCGGATGTGCGCCAGCAAGCTCACTTGACCTGCTCCTCGTGTCATCGCCGCGGCCCGATGCCCGCCTGCGCTGCTCGCACTGCCAGCACCCGGCTCTGCGTCTGCCGGACGTACTGCGGGACGATACACGCCGAGTCTATGGCGCGGTGTGCGGCCGCCGAGCTAGACCTCACCAGCCTGGTGTGGCGTTTACTGTCGGCAGCCACGGCGCCGAAGGCGTGCAGTCGTTCCACCCGGCCGTAGCCGGCACCTACAGTATGTCCCATGACTGGTGAAGTATCCCCCGTCAGCGGCGCCAGGGAGCCCATTACTCAGGGCGAGCTCCGGGCGTCACACATGGACAGGGACAGGGTCGTCGAGGTGCTGCGGGTGGCTGCGGGCGACGGACGACTGACACCAGAGGAGCTGGACGAGCGTCTCGAAGCAGCCCTGACGGCCCGGACCTACAGCGAGTTGGCCGTCCTGACCACCGACCTTCCAGCCGCTGGGGGCCATTCCGCCGGCGTGGCCGCGCCTGAGGCTAAGCAGCTTGTCCGCATCGATTGCGGCGCAGGAACTGCCGTCCGCGACGGCCAGTGGGTGGTGCCTCAGCGGCTAGAGGTCCGCGTGTCGTCCGGAAGCGTCAAACTGGACCTGACCAAGGCGGTCATCACCAGCCCTGTCCTTGCGCTTGACGCCGAGGTGCACGCCGGCAGCCTCCTGCTCGTGACAAGACCCGGCATCGAAGTGGACACTGACGACGTGGCAGTACGGGGCGGTGCTGTGCGCGTCCGGCCGCACCGCGGTGCTACCGTGCCCATCATCTTGCGGGTCCAGGTATCGGGCAACGTGACGGGCGGCGCATTGAAGGCGCGGCCGCCTCGGCGCAACCTCTGGCAGCGGCTCCTGCGCCGTCCGGTCAGCTATCAGTAGCGGTCAGTTACTCTAAGTAGTCGCTGGGACCGTTTTGGCTCGGCCAGCCAGCCAGCCCGTGACCAGCTGCAGTACCGCCACGGCAAGCAGCACGAACCCCGGCACTGTCCAGCCGCCGGTGGCGTCGTGGAGGGACCCGATGACCAGCGGCCCGGCACTGGCAATCAGGTAGCCGACACCCTGGGCGAAAGCTGACAGCGAGGCCGCCGTCACAGGCTCGGGCGCTCGGGCCATCGTGTAGAAGATGCCGAGACCAAGCGTGGCGCCCTGGCCTAGGCCGAGTAGCACGACGAAGGGCGCGGCCAACTCAGCCGGACCGAATATGGCGCCCGTCAGCCCGGCGCCCGTGGCCAGCATCGACCACGCGACGAGCCGCCGCTGATCGGCAGCCCGCTGGGCCAGCATCGGGATCACGAGCGCGGTCACGGCGTTGCCGAGGTTCATCAGCGCCAACAGGTCCCCGGCGTGTGCCGCGCTGACCCCGCGGCCCCGGAACATCGTCGGAAACCACGACAGCGTGGCGTAGTACGACAAGCTCTGCAGGCCCATGAACAGGGTCACCTGCCAGGCCAGCGCATTGCGCCCCATCGCGAGGACCCCTCGGCGACCGCCGCCTTGCCGGCCAACTCGAGCGGCACCAGAGCCGTCAGGCAGCGTCCGGTACCGCAGTTGCGGCACCCAGACCAGGGCCGCGACCAGGGCCGGGCCAGCCCAGAGCGCCAAGGTCAACCGGACCGCGCCGCTTCCGGCACTCACCGGGCCGCCGTGTACCGATCCGCCCGCCGCGGTGAAGACGGGGATGGCGATCACCGAGGCGACGATCGCGCCGGCCGCCAGCATCAGCAAGTAGAGGCCGATCAGCAGGCCGGCCCGTTCCGGCATGCGGCGCTTGACCAGGCTGGGCAGCAGTACGTTCATCAGCGCGATGGCGGCACCTGCGATCACGGTGCCGGGGAACAGGAGCGCCGTCGGGCTGAGTCCGCGCAGCAGCATTCCAGCGGCCAGCAGTATCAGTGCCGCCCCCAGCACCTGCTCCTCGCCGAACCGCCGGCTCAGCGGTGCCGCCGCGCCCGAGAACACGCCGAAGCAGAGCACGGGGATCGCCGCGAGAAGCGCGAGACCCGAGGTCGATATATGCAGCGCCGATTGCACTTCAGGGAAGACCGGAGGCAGGCTCGTGATCGCTGACCGAAGGTTGAGAGCAAGGATCAGGATGCCAATCAACAGCAGTGCAGCACCCCGTACGGGCGTGAGGAGCCGTCCCGGGGCTGACGCCTCCCCGATCTCCACCCGCCGTCCTCCCGATCTCGCGATGCCCACGCCTGTATAGCCGGCGGCGCCAGCTGTCGGCCTCGGCTGGTACTAAAGAGCCATGGCAGCCGAGCGACCCGAGGATGGGCTACTCCGGGCCGAGGCCGAGGGCCACCTCCGCGCCCTGGCCGGGCCATCCGCCCGCCTCCGCGACGATCAGTGGACAGCTATCCGGGCACTGGTCACCGACCATGTCCGGGCGCTGGTGGTGCAGCGGACCGGATGGGGTAAGTCAGCCGTCTATTTCGCAGCCACGGCATTGCTGCGAGCGCGCGGCGCGGGTCCGTCGGTGATCGTCTCGCCGCTGCTCGCACTCATGCGCAACCAGATCGACGCCGCCCAGCGGGCAGGCATCCAGGCCCGTACCGTCAACTCGGCCAACATCAGTGAGTGGGACGAGGTCTACGCCGAGGTCGAGGCCGGACTTGTTGACGTGCTGCTCGTCAGCCCGGAACGGCTGAACAATCCCGGCTTCCGCGATCAGGTGCTCCCGAAGCTGATCACCACCGCCGGCTTGCTGGTCGTAGACGAGGCGCACTGCATCTCCGACTGGGGCCATGACTTCCGGCCGGATTACCGCCGGCTGCGCAGCCTGCTTGCTGATCTGCCGCCCGGCGTGCCCGTGCTCGCGACGACCGCAACTGCCAACTCACGGGTTAGCGTCGACGTGGCTGACCAGCTCGGTGCCGGAGCTGATGGCGAGACCCTGGTCATGCGCGGCCCGCTGGATCGGGACAGCCTGCATCTGGCCGTCGTTTCGCTGCCGACTGCGGAACTGCGGCTCGGCTGGCTCGCCGCTCGCCTCCCTGAGCTGACGGGCGCGGGCATCATCTACACGCTGACGGTCTCCGCGGCGCAGGAGACCGCTGCGTTCTTGCGCGAGCGCGGTCATCACGTGCTCTCGTACACAGGCAAGGATGATCCAGCGGACCGACAGGCGGCTGAGGACGCGCTGCTCGCCAACAAGCTGAAGGCCCTGGTGGCGACCAGCGCCCTCGGCATGGGCTTCGACAAGCCGGACCTTGGCTTCGTCGTCCATCTCGGGGCGCCGCAGTCGCCGATCGCCTACTACCAGCAGGTCGGTCGCGCTGGCCGAGGCGTCGACCACGCCGACGTGATCCTCCTGCCCGGCCGGGACGACGCCGACATCTGGGCCTACTTCAGTTCGCTGGCGTTTCCTGCCGAGACCGTCGTGCGGCGCACGCTGTCAGCCCTCGCGGACGCCGGCCGCCCACTGTCCACAGCCGCGATTGAGACCCGCGTCGACCTCTCCCGCGGCAGGCTGGAGATGATGCTCAAGGTCCTCGACGTCGACGGCGCGGTTGAGCGCGTGGCCGGCGGCTGGATGGCCACGGGCAAGCCATGGTGTTACGACGCCGACAGGTACGACCGGGTAGCCGCCGAGCGCGCTCGCGAGCAGGGCGCCATGCTCGGCTACATCACGACGAACAGCTGCCGGATGCATTACCTGCGGCGTGAACTCGACGACCCGGCCGCGGCGCCGTGCGGGCGGTGCGACAACTGCACCGGGCAACGCTGGCCAGCCGATGTGCCAACTTCCGCCGTCGCCGCTGCACGCGACCTGTTGCTCACCCCCGGCAGCGAGATCGAACCGCGGAAGATGTGGCCGGCGGGCATGCGCGAGCTCGGCATCGACGTGGGCGGCAAGATCGCGTTGGCTGAGTCAGCCCTTCCCGGCCGTGCCCTGGGCAGGCTGACAGATCTCGGCTGGGGTCCGCGGCTGCGAGCCGTGCTCGGTCCGGCTGGCGGTGACGGGCCCGTTCCTGAGGATCTTGTCAGCGCTGTCGTCAAAGTCCTCGCGGCTTGGCAATGGGACGACCGGCCCACTGCCGTGGTCAGCATCCCATCGCGCACTCGGCCGCAGCTCGTTCGCAGCCTGGCCGAGCGCATCTCCGAGATCGGCCGGCTGCCAAACCTCGGACCCCTTGAGCATGCCGAACAAGGCCAGGTTGCATCCGGTCGGCAATCGAACAGCGCGCAGCGGCTGCACGCGCTCTGGGACATGTTCGTCGTGCCTGATGAGGTCGCTGCAGCCGTCGCCGGCCTGGCCGGCCCGGTGCTACTAGTCGACGACCTGACCGAGACGGGCTGGACGCTGACCGTCGCGGCCATGCGCTTGCGCGCCGCCGGGGCCCTGGGCGTTTTGCCCCTCGTGCTAGCGGGCGCGGCGAGCTAGGACGGCGGAGCGGACGGAAGTAAAGCGCTAGGGCGGCCTTGGTGGGCTCTTAACCTAAGCACTGGTTGAGTCAGGCCCATGAGGCACCGGAACCTGAGCGCATACCGCGACACGGGCCTGCGACGACTCGCCCGCCTCACTTGGCGGGCGACGTTGCTGAGCGTCGTCACCGCGTTCGGGCTGACGACCCTATTCGCCAAGACGGCCGCGCATAGCGCGGCCGGCACCAGCACAACGTCGTCGACAAGCCACAGCGCGAGTGGGTCAGGAACGTCGAGCGGTACGCCGACTAGCAGCGCATCGGCGTCGGCATCGCCCAGCTACACCCACCACCCTGGGGCGTCCCCGTCCTCAAGCTCCCGGTCTGCTGCTGCCTCCCCCAGCAGCGGTCCGGGGAGCAACTCGCAGCCCGCCAGCCACACTTCGTCGGCGCCCAAGCCGTCCCCGACGCTAAAGCCGCCACCCTCGGCACCCGCCCCCGCGCCGAGTTCGGCGCCAGCGCCGACTCAGTCGAGCGGGTCACACCCGTAGGGTGGCTAGCCGGTGACAGCTGCCGCTGCGATCACGCCGACGAGGTCGGCTATCACCTCGATCCGCTCGGTTCCCGAACTCGTCCGCGCGAGCTTCAGCGTCTTCGGCACCTTCGGCACGCTGCTGGTGACGGACCGGTCCGCCATGGCCGTGGCTCGGGGCATGCTGGACCGCGAACTGCGCGCCATCGACCTAGCCTGCTCGCGATTCCGCCCAGATTCCGAGCTGACGATGCTGAACCAGGCCTCCGGGCGGCGCCTGGCGGTAAGCCCGCTGCTGGCCGAAGCGCTCGCTGTTGCGCTGCGAGCGGCCGCCGCCACGGACGGAGACGTCGATCCGACCTGTGGTCAATCACTGGTCAAGCTCGGCTACGACCGCGACTTCACCGAGCTTGCCAGCCGCCGGCGGGCGCTGGCCCCCCCTTCCTGGCCGGTGCCCGCCGGCGCCTGGCAGCGAGTCGACCTAGATCAAGAAGCCCTGACAGTGCAGGTACCGGCACACGTGCAGATCGACCTCGGCGCGACCGCCAAAGCACTGGCAGCCGACCGGGCCGCCCGCGCGATCGCCGCGGCAACCGGCGCCGGAACCCTCGTAAACCTCGGTGGCGATATCGCCGTGGCCGGACCGCCGCCGGCTAGTGGCTGGCGCATCCAGATCGTCACGGATGAGGACGGCACCGCCCGTAGGCCCGTGATCGCGATCTCCGGCGGCGGCCTGGCGACCTCGAGTACCGGGTCTCGGACCTGGCGTCGCGGCCGCAAGACGATGCATCACATCGTCAACCCGCGTACGGGTAGGTCCGCTGACAGCTGCTGGGTCGCGGCGACCGTCGCGGCCGCGACCTGCGTCGACGCCAATACGGCCAGCACTGCGGCGATCATCAGATCCGCCGCCGCGCCGGGCTGGCTCGAAGTGCTTGGGCTGCCCGCACGGCTCGTTCGCGCTGACGGCATGGTCAGCACCGTGGGGATGTGGCCCTATGAGTTTTAGCGGGCCTGGCCTGTGGTACGCGACGAGGGCCGCGGGCATCGTCACTCTCCTGCTGCTGACCGCGACAACGGCGCTCGGCTTGCTGACGGCCGGCCGGGTCTCGGCCCAGCGCTGGCCTCGGTTCCTGGTCATCGGGCTGCACCGGAATCTCTCGCTGCTCGCGCTCGTCTTCCTTGGTCTGCACATCGGGACCACGGTCATCGACACCTACACATCGATCGGCATTCAGGACGCCGTGATCCCGTTCCTGTCCGGGTATCACCGGCTCTGGCTCGGACTCGGCGCGATCGCCTCGGACTGCCTCATCGCGCTGTCGATAACCAGCGCGCTGCGGCAGCGCATCGGACACCGGTTCTGGCGCGTCGTGCACTGGTTCGGCTACCTGTGCTGGCCCATCGCGATGTTCCACGGACTCGGGATCGGCACCGACCGGAGTCAGACCTGGGTCTTCTTCCTCGCTGTGGCCTGCGGCGGTGCAGTACTCGCCGCCGGTATCGTCCGCCTACTCGACCTGCTCCCATCGCGACGGCTCGCGCCATGACGATCGCTGTCATCGAGCGCCCCGTCATGGGCCAGTCCACTCTTCCTCGCCTTCTGGCCGGGCCGCCGGGACGTGGCACCATCGGCGTGCTCGAGCACGAGGAGATACACGGTCCTCTGCCGCTCCCCGAACTTCGAGGCCGCGCGAAGCGCCACAGCGCCGATCGCCTTATTAACGTGATCGAGCGATCCGGCCTGACCGGCCGCGGCGGCGCCGGCTTCCCCGCTGGCCGCAAGCTCCGGTCGGTGGCCGCCGAGCGGGGCCGCGCCGTCGTCCTCGCCAACGGCTCCGAGGGCGAACCAGCAAGCGCCAAGGACAGGCTGCTGCTGAGCCGCTCGCCGCACCTGGTACTCGACGGCATCAGCCTCGCCGCCTACGCGGTCGGCGCCGATCGTGCATTCCTGGCGCTGCACCGGCACGAGGGCCGGCTGGCCGCGAGCCTCGCTGCCGCTGTCGCTACGCGCGAGGCTGCCGGGATTGACGTGGTTCCGATCGAGATCGTTGGCATTCCGAGCCGGTATGTGTCCAGTGAGCAGTCGGCCATCGTCCAGCACCTCAACGGCGGTCCAGCCCTGCCGACATTCGCCCCGCCGCGGACCCACGAGCGTGGGTTTGACGGTCGGCCGACGCTCGTGAACAACGCCGAGACGCTGGCGCACCTCGCACTCATCGCTAGGCACGGCGATCGGTGGTTCCGGTCGGCTGGCGTGCCCGGTGCCGCCGGCACGATGCTGGTCACGGTCGGCGGCGCGGTTGCGCGGCCCGGCGTCTACGAGGTTGAAATGGGCACGCCGATCGGGGCTGTACTCATGACGGCCGGCGGCCTCACCGAGCGGCCCCAGGCCATCCTCACGGGCGGGTACTTCGGCACCTGGCTGCCCATCGATGTTGCCTGGCAGCTGCCGCTGACCCACCGCGATCTCAAGGCGGTCGGTGGCGCCCTGGGCGCGGGCATCATCATGGCACTGCCGGATACCTCGTGCGGCCTAGCCGAGACAGCCCGCGTGGTGCGCTACCTGGCCGGGGAGACAGCCGGGCAATGCGGACCGTGCATATTCGGCTTGCCCGCCCTCGCTGACGCGGTCGCCGACCTCGCCTACCAGGGTGAGTACAGGGCGGTGCGGCAGATTGAACAGCTCGTCGGACTCGTTGCCGGGCGCGGGGCCTGCAAGCACCCGGACGGCGCCACCCAACTGGTCGTCAGCGCGCTGACGTCGTTCGAGGCAGATGCCGCCTGGCATCAGCACCGGGGTCCGTGCTTCGGGGTCCGGCGGCCGCCGATCCTGCCCATTCCCGGCGATATGGCGGACTGGTGAGCGAGATCCTGCGGGTCAACCCGATCAAATGCACTGGCCACGGCGTGTGTGCCGAACTGCTGCCGGAACTCATCGAGATGGATCCGTGGGGCTATCCGATCGTGCCGCACGCCAGGCTCAGCGACGACATCCTCCCGCTCGCCCGCCGCGCTGTCGCCGACTGCCCGGTCCTAGCCCTGTCTGTGCAGAAAGAAGCGCACTAGCTTGCGCTACTCGTCGTGCCACACGCTGGCGATGGGTCTGCCGCCCGAGCAGGACACTCGCATCACAATCCTGCTGGTGGTGTTCTGGAACACGACGCTGGCGACCGCGGCCGGGCCGCGGACCACATCGTCAGCCTGAAAGCCCTGATCCGGGATCCAGTAGAGCAAGTAAGCGCCGGCCGACTCACACGTCGCCATGACGCTGCCGTCGGCAGACACCAGCAACGTCCCGGCCGAGCTCGGTGGCGGTGACGCGCTAGCTGAGGTGTTCGCGCCCGGCGCCGCTGACACGACGGCCGAGGGGGCTGCGCTCGGCGTGGCTGAGTGCGCCACTCTCGGGGCCGGCGTGCTGGCCCGCGCCTTCGGTGAAAGGGTGACCACTGGCGCTGAGTGGTTCCGGTCCGCGACGTGGTCGAAGTTGGCGTTCACTGCTGTCCCGCCCAGCTGCTGGGCCTGCGCATTCAGCAGGCCGTGCGCCAGCTCGTTGACCGCGATCATGCTGCCGGTCGTCGCCGTCACGGTGCCTAGCAGCCAGGCGCCGAGGCCGACAAGGAATCGCGAGCTCACGTGCACATGTTCAAGACCGCCTGGTTAAGCGCGGGTAAAGGCGGCAACAAGTTGTCGCGCCCGGCGCGGCGAAACACCCCAAACCGTCGAATTGATCCAGCAATTTGACTCCGAAACGCCACCGGGCCGACTACCGTCTGCCATGTGGCCCAGCTCCTGCTGGTGGAAGACGACCCGTCGATCCGCCATGCCCTTGTTCGCGCCCTGACTGAGCGTGGTCACGCAGTCACGAGCACCTATACGGCCCTGGATGCGCTCCAGCACGTGGTGACCGCGCCTCCGGACCTCGTCATTCTCGATCTCGGTCTGCCGGGCCTCGACGGCTATGAGGCCCTGCGCATGATGCGCGCCGTGAGCCAGGTGCCGGTGGTCGTCGCCACCGCCCGTGACGACGAGGCCGACATCGTCAGGGCGCTCAACGCCGGAGCCGATGACTACCTGGTCAAGCCGTTCGGGCCCGGCCAGATCGACGCGCGCGTCCGGGCAGTGCTCCGGCGCGCGAGTGACGGCGAGCCGGCCCGGACAGCCCCGATCCAGGTCGGCGGGCTGTGGCTGGACGGTCAAGCGTACGAGGCCTTCCTGGATGGCGTAGCGCTGGAACTCAGCAGGCGCGAATTCGACCTCCTGTACTACCTAGCTAGGCACGCCGGGCACGTGGTGCCCAAACGTGACCTGCTCACTCACGTCTGGCGGATGCCGTACGGCGGGGCTGACAAGACAGTCGACGTGCATGTGTCGTGGCTGCGCCGCAAGATGGGTGAGACGGCGCAGGACCCGAGGTACCTCTATACGGTCCGCGGGGTTGGAATTAAGCTCGCCGCGCCCGCATGAGACGAAGAATCATCCTGCTTGTCTTCACGATCAGCTCGCTGATCCTGGTGTCGTTCATGATCCCGCTGGCCCTGCTGGTGCGCAGCTTCGTGGCCGACCGGGCGACGAGTTCTGCCACTGCGCGCGCCCAGTGGGTGGCGCCCCTCGTTGCCACGCTCGACGCACCGGACCTTCGGCTGACGATCAGTCGTCTCAACGAGCAGAACCCGACCGAACCGACGACCGTATTCTTGCCCGGCGGCCAGATGCTGGGCCCGCCCGCGGCACGGACCACCTTGATCCGGTTCGCGCAGCGCGGGAGCAGCTTCACCGAGTCCGTCCCTGGTGGCAAGGAGATCCTGGTTTCTGTTCAGGGCCTGGCCAACGGCACGGCGGTCATCGAGACGTTCGTGCCGGACGGCGTGCTCGGCCGGGGTGTCTCGCAAGCGTGGCTG
>Ga0126373_10001278_pt1 | contig 17731 bp, 23 predicted proteins | sample PanSoiMetPlot_11_FD_92545 | JGI IMG/M metagenome (GOLD analysis project Ga0126373, IMG submission 92545) | Tropical forest soil microbial communities from Panama - MetaG Plot_11 | ecosystem: Environmental > Terrestrial > Soil > Tropical forest > Bulk soil | place: Panama | collected 2016-02-17 | reverse complement strand
TCCTCGACCTTAATGAGTTCAGCGTTACGCGGGCATCGATCCCGCATCCGAGCGGCGTGAGCTTCCGCCGCATCACGCTTAGGGATAGTGACGGCGCGGCACCTGTCCGTCGTCCAGGAGCCGTCATTAGGCCGCTAACCACAACGCCGTTGACCTGGAACTCACCCTGGCTCGACTGGTCTGCGTCGATCGGTACGTTTACCGGTGGCGGAGGCACCCTTGCACTCACGATTGTTTTACTCACAATCTGATCCATTCTCGTGTCGAGAGCCCGGTGCCCCGGAGGCCGAGAATGGGTCATGCGTTTGGAAGACTGAAGCGGCCCCTCAGCGTTATCGCCTTGGCCGCATCACTTGCCGGGTGCGGAACCGCCGTGCAGCGACAATATCAATGGGCTGCGGACAGCTTGATGTCCGAAGACTGTAGGGCATTGGCGTCGGTCATCGAGCAGCGTGAGGCGTTCGGGATAGTGGCGTCCTCGCAGGCGGCGGACGAGGCGGCCCTCCAGCAGTGTCGGCATCCATCCGGTGAGTGGCCTGCATCGCCGCCGATCCAAACAACACCCTACAACAGCGCCGCCGGACCGCTCTTGGATAGAGCTCCGCTAAATCGGTCCACAGACGAGGTGCCGATCGAAAGGCATGGAAGCACCTTTAGGGTACCCGTTCGGATAAATCGGACAATCACTTTGCCGTTTGTCTTGGATACGGGTGCTGTGGAGATGGCGATACCGGCAGATGTGGCGCTTACCTTGATCCGGGCCCGTGCGTTGACGAGTAGCGACTTTATTGGCCAGAGCCAATATTCAATGGCTAACGGCTCGGAACAGATTAGCGATCGTGTGATCATCCGCGAGGTGCAGGTTGGGGATCACTCGGTGCGGAATGTGACGGCGCTCGTGAGCCCTGCCGCGGGTGACCTCCTGCTGGGCCAGAGCTTCTTGTCGAAATTCGGCGCTGTGACGCTCGATTACAACCGGCTCGTTCTTGTCCTGTCACGTTGAGGTCCTCGCTATGCCGAACATTACCTCCGGTTGGAAACTCTGGATCCTCGACAGCGGCCAATGGGGGTACCACACCTATGCCACGCTCGAGGAGGCTCTGACCGCTGCATGCCCATACGTGCAGCCGGTCGGGGGCTTCCCTCGCCCCGTGCGGATAGAAGGGCCGTCGGGGGAGAAGATCTCACAGGAACAAATCGAAGACCATTGCCGCCGCCCGCGTCCATGATCGGTCTTGGAGAGGCTCGCAGGCGAGGATCGGGATATTGGGCGGCGAGACTGTAAGGGCGATTTCGAGCTGTGCGGGGAGCCGGCCAACTTGGAACTTGCCCCGGGCTTCCTGATCAGCTCTATATCAGACATCCGGCCCGTGCCAGAACCATTCGGGGTTGACATCGATAGCGGCTGCGATCATCCGGGAGGCTTCGGCTGAGAGCGTATCTTGCTAAGATGGCATAATTGTGCTATTAGCATCAAAAGGCTAACGATACAAAAACGCAGCAGCAAATCGTTCACCCTTGGCAGCGAAGCTGTTTGTGGCTTGAATATGAACTGCTCTGAAGGTCCGAGGCATGGCACCTGAAAAGCTGAGCCGCCCCTGGCTTACCCTTGGGATCCGCTTAACGGTGTTTCCTGTAGCACCGCAGGAAGCGCCGGCGGATTTATGGGAGAAAGTCGTTGGGGCTCCGCCTGAGACTGATCAGAACCAGCCGCGACAGCATCTCCGTGTGCAAGTCGGGCCGTGGCGGCAAGGGGTGCTGCAACTTACGGTATCCTCCGACAGGCTCGTTTGGGTTGCCGGGCCCTCTTCTCCACCGGAGGGGCTCCCCGATTTTCAGAACTGGTCGGTCGAGAGCGTGCTCCCCGACTTCGTAGCGATCACACGGCCTTGGCTTATCTCGGTCGATTTCGGTATCAAGAGAATTGGCTTCGGGTTGCACTCTCTTTTGCCCGCTCAGGATAGGGCTTCGGCCTACAGATTGCTTGAAGAGCTGGTTCCGTCCGTCAAAATCGAGCCGGAAGAAACCAGTGATCTTCTGTACCAAATCAACCGTCCAAGATTGAGCCGAGTTCTCAACGATCGATTGAACCGTCTTATGAAGTGGTCCGCAGTGTTTTTGGGACGCATACAAGTCCAGGTTACCCCAGAGGCCGCACAACCTGGCCCAGTCTTCGGGAGGCAATATGCCAGCCTTGACAACGATGTGAACACCCCGGCCGAGCGTCTAGAGCCTTTGGCTAAGGGCCAGCTTGGGGCCATATATGACGAGTTGGCAGAGTTGGCGTGGGAAAATCTAGAAGCTGGTGAGAAGGCATGAGCGAGCTCGAGCTTGCATCGGAAAGTTTACTAGCAATGAACCGTGCCTCCACGGTATTGTCAGAAACGCAACTTCCGCCGGAGCCGCTCGAAGCTTACGAACAGTGGATTGGAACGCGGTCCAACGCTAACCAACCTCGTGAGTTCAGTTTTCTGCCTCTTGTTATAGAAGCTGTAGCCACTGCATCGACGGTGGCGGCAACTGTCTCAGTTTGGGCCAGCCTCGTGGAGGCCATGCAGAAAGTGGCCCGACCGGCCGCTAGTGCGAGAGGGCACTCAGGCGTTGACCTGTCACGGAAGCCGTTTGATCCTACTTCCGAAAAAATACGTCGTTTAGCGAACGAGCTAAGGAGTTACTCCGGCTTTACCGATAATTGGGACGGCGAAGGAGCCAGCTCGCCCGACGAGGGAGCTATCAATGCCGCACTCAAATTTCTGAATTTGGTGCCCATAGGTGTCGGTGCACCAAATGTGATGCTTCTTGCGTCTGGCGAGCCGGCGTTTTATTGGGAAGTCGGTGGTGTCTACGCGGAGATAGGGTTTGATCAGCACGGCCAATATTATGCCTATGCTGAAAGGCCGAATTGGCCTCCGGTGCATATTGACGATGCCCCTGTCAAGCAAGGTTTCCCCGAAAAGGTGTTCGAAATAATACGCGGGAAACCATTGCAGCTCATAGTGGAATGAAGTGTGCTGAAATACCCGCATTCTTGCGGGAAGATGGTTCAGGAAAAACTCGCTGCAAACGGCTAGCTGAACAGCTGTGCGGCTGCGATTGTGAAGCGGAAAGCGTTGAGCCGAACTTGTCACCAGGCGTGATCCGCAATTATGAGGTTCTACTCCGTTACGTTCCATTGGGTCATATCGATACAGATACTCGCACGATAAAGCCCAGCCTCTTTTCACATGCAGGGCAATCGGGGATGTCCGTTGATCGCAATAATTATCGAACCGCCGAGAGTGAGACCCAGGTTAAGACTGAATATGTTGGTGTAGTGCAAGCCACAGCTGATGCTGTACGGGCAATAAGCGACGACCTGCAACGGTGTTTTGCGGTATATGACACGGCCCTCGCCAACAACAGGGCACATGCTGATGTATGTCAGATAAAGTTCTTTACCCGGTCACGAGACGCAGAATTTAGGCGACGCCTTGGAGAAAAGTTTCTTCATCAGAAGCCAACTTGGTTCGAAGATGGCTACATCCGAGATACCTGACCATCGGGGCCCAACTGGACCCAAACCCGGATTTGCGGGTGGATTACGGGAGCATACGCGGCAGACGGCCGCTCAACAAATCCGGCTGTCCGTATAGGGAAGATGGGAAAGAACAGGGAAGATGGGAAAGAAGGCGGCCCGAGAGTTAGCAAACCGCTCCGTTTGACCGCCTTCTGGCCTTCCCGACCACAGCGGCACCTTTGAGCCCTGAGGACGCGGCGGGCCACATCGGAGAAATCGCGACGGTCTACGGCGTGATGGTTTCCGCCGAACACGAAGCCAATGTACAGAACCAGCCGACATTACTGGACCTCGGCAAGCCGCATCCCAATGCCATCTTCACGGCGGTCATCTACGGGGATAACCGACAGAAGTTCGGGACCCCCGGAGACCTCACTCCGCGGCAAACGCATCTGCGTGACGGGGCCGATCAGCGATTACTAGAGGAAGCCGGAGATCGTCCTCACCGATCCGAGCCAGTTGACGGAGTAGACGCCTGGCCCCTCGGTTCTCGTGGCGTGCTATTGCGCACGTCCAACGAGGTAGTCGTATGGTCGACCGGCGATTGGCAAGCTCCGTGCGAGCCCAGCCCTCCCGAAGGCAATCGCCAATCGCATCGCGAACGCGTCTCATTCCCGCGGCTTGAACCCGAAGTGCGCGCGTGTTAACGAACTTGCACCTACCAGGAGAGGGGGTCCGCTATGTCCATTATCGCCTGGATTGTGCTCGGATTAATCGCGGGCTTTATCGCTGCTAAGATCGTCAACAAGAAGGGCGCGGGCTTCTTCCTCGACATCGTGCTCGGAATTGTGGGAGCCCTGGTCGGAGGGTATATCTTTACGGCGCTGGGCGAGAGTGGGGTCACTGGGTTGAACCTGTACAGCCTAGTGGTTTCTGTTATTGGGGCGATAGTCGTACTGGTAATCTACCACGCGATTGTCGGAAGGCGCGTGTACTGAGATGCCTCGTTAGGCTGTGTTCCCTTGCGCCGTCCGGGCGCGAATGCCATCTGCAAGCCCCTCGCCACCGCCGATCAAATTCTGACCCAGCCGCCTGCAGTCTGACCCAGCATCCCGGGCTTCACTGGGCGGCCTAAAAGCCGCTCGCCGTTATTGACCGCGGGCCGCGGGGCGAGTGCGCCCGCAACAGTTGGCATTCTCCCCAAATCCATCTCAAACCTCGTTCGAAAAATCCGCAGTGGGATGTGTTAATGACGCTGTGGGTGACGGTGCTGGGACGGAGGGCAAAGGATATGGGCCGGGTCGCTAGACAAATCGGGGACAAGAAATTGCTCTACACGCTAGATCACGCCCATTTGCTCAGCTTGTATTCAGTCATCCGACTTTTCGGGGAGATCAGAGAGGCCGAAGATCCCAGCGTTCGGACGGAAATTGTCGCGGAGGCCGAGAGACGGATGGTCGCCTTCATCTCGGAATTGACGCCACTGTCGGCGGATCAGATCAGTTCCGCGGGTGAGCTTCTCCGGTCAGCGTAATCAATAAATCGTTCAAACTTGTACCGGCACTATCGTCTCGGGTCAGTGCGGAGGCGGGATCGCGTGATGAGCAGTATTCGGAATTGGGCTGCCGGGTCGGCTATAGCCGCTCTCATGCTACTCGCCCCCGTTATCGCTTTCCTGATAGTCATCACGGCAGAGTTGCTGATCGACTTCGTGATGGAAGCGAGGGTGGCCGCAGTCTGCATCATCACCGCTGGTGCTATCAGTTGGTTTCTGTTTCCCAGGAGGTCACAGCGTCCTGGGATGGCAGTCCAGTCGGGGTCGGAAGAGGAGACCAGTAAAAGGGCGATTGCAGGTCCGCCGACCTGACGGGGGCGTTCGATTTCCACTTTGCTAAAGCAGAGACGCCGACGGGCCGGGCAATAGCTTATCAACCGTCCTTAGCATAATATGGCCCAGGTGCTGCAATATGGACGGCACGCCATGGGCAAGGTCTTAATTGCGGCGCAATGGGGTATGGGCGCGGCTGTCATTTTGCTCAGCCCGGTGTTCGCCATTCTTTTCGCTTGGTTCATCGGCTGGCCTCGCATTCGCGGTATCGCCGCGTCAGGAGGTAGCCCGTGGATCGGCTGGCGATCTAAAGAAGGTCTGCGGGGATGAGGCGAGACGTGGTTCGCGACGACCTTACTTCAGCGCGGCAACGTCGCTCGTCGAGCACTGGCGATGTGAGCGTTCAGCGGCGGCCTGATAGACATGAACGCCGATCGCTTCTCGACGTGCCGAGGATCTCCCGCGTGGTTATCCGCGACACAAGGCAGGTCTAGTGCTCCCAACTCGGGCTCGCTCAGCGCGCACCATCAGCATCCGGCGGGCAAAGCGCAAGCGCCTGCGCATGGCGCTCGCGCGCCATGCTGATCCCCCCGCGGCTAAAAATTCAATTCGCCCAGCCCGCACGCATCGAGTTCGGTCTGTCGCCGCTGCAGGTCAATAACCGATAAGCCCGCCGCCCAGCGTTAGCGATCATTGCAAACCAGGTATGGTTAACGAATAAAACGGCGCGGGGGATCTGCAATTCGCGCCAGCGAATTGCGCAGGAGCTTCCGGGAGCCTTTGAGCCGCTTTAATCACGGTTCGAGCGTTGGCCGAAGCGCGCCGGCGCAACTACCAGCGGGCGACTGCGCAATGCTCGCGACGGTCACGCCACACGGCGGCGAGTACGATCAGCCGTGTAGGTGCGACCGAGGTGTAGGTTGGATGCAGGAGGGCATTGCGCCGAACCTACACGGAAAAACTGAGTGTTTTGAATGGTTTGACCCGGCTAGTGCAGGAGTGTAGGTTTCCGGTTCCGGTTCCTTCCGGCGACACGATTTGCAGTGCGTCGCCGCCTCCGCCGTCCCATCGTTTCTCTATCCCTTCCTTTTCTTTTAAAAGAGTAAACCTGCACTCCTACACCTACCCGCCTCAAATCCGCAGAGCGCCTAGCTGTTTCCAGTGTAGGTTTATCTCGCAGGCCTGCGCCGAACCTGCACTCCTACACCGGGATCGATCGTGATCCACATCCCCGCTGAGCGCCGGCTTTGTGTAATTTTGATCCCGCGGTCGGCAAGTACCGGGATCACTCGTTTGAGCGCCCAGCCGAGCGCTTCCGGCGATCTGGGAAAACCTGGAGCCTTGGCCGCCTCGCCGGCTTTCTCCGAAAGCTTTCGCCATAACTTGGTTTGGGAACCGCTCCATAGCCCACCCCGCCGCTTGGGACTATGCACCAACGCAAGGATCCCGGCTGCCACGGGATCACTTTCGACGACCGTCTGCAAAGCTTCACACCTGGTCGCCCGATAGGCCAAGCGAAAGTCGTCCTCTGTCCACCCGATCGCCGGCGCAACGGCGTAGCCCCATTGCGTGAAATCCGCCATGCGCTCCAATGGGCGTCTGCTCCGCTGTACCTCCTCCAGACGGCGCAACCCCACGACCATAATATCGAGCAGGCCGGCCAACACGCGCGGATGGGCATAGAGGAAACCGTCCTGGATCTCCGCGTCGGTTTTCCTGGTGGTGATTTCGGACAAGTGGAACGGCAGACAGCGATCCGCCAAATCGCCGCGCGTCGCCAGATTATTGATGCCGGTCATGATCACCGGACGACTGGCCGTGAAGCTCGCATCACCGTCATTCGTGTACAGCTTTCGCCCGCCCATGCCGCCGCCGGTCGCGAGCCGGCAGAGATCATCTTGAACCGCGGCGGGAAGAAGCGAGAGATTGTCGAGCACAATCACTGCGTTGTTCTTCGCGCAGGAAACGAGATCCTGCCCGCGCGGCATCCCGGTGACAGGCACCTCGTTCGGATCGAGGGTATTTCGCACGATCCGCGCCGCGGAGGTTTTCGCCGCTCCCGCCTGTCCCTCGAAGACGATGATCGGGTAGGCTTTCCCCGGCAGCAGTGCGAAACTACAGGCCGTCAGCAGCAGACGAAACTCGCTCTCATTGGGCAGGTTCAAGAGCAGTTTGAGCAGACTGGCGTCGGCTTCTTCCTGCAGCGGCGGAGGAAGTGCTTTCATGTTGGGCGGGCGGTAAAACTTCACTGGCGGTCGGCGGATGATCCGCCATCCCTCTGCGGTAATGTGGATGGCCTTTCCGGTCTCGTTCGCCAGGTCGATGTAGGCACCCCCATTTGCGGCTGGCGCAGTTCGCAAATAGAGTTGGTATTCTGACCTGTCATAAAGCGCCAGACCTGTGTAGAGCTCGACCAGCGCATCTATCCGGGCTTTCTTGCTTTCTTGTCCTCGCCGGACGCACTCGCCGACCAACCAGTGGCGAAATTCTGGCGATTGCACCGGGTGGTTCGATCCATTCGGTAAGGTCGCCCACGCGTCAAGCCGGCAGTGCCATAGCTCGTCCGGTTGCGGAGCAGGCTTTTTGGGAGCCTCCTCGGCTTCGGGCGCAGCGGTCGTCACTTGCCCCGCAGGTTTAGCTTTCGCTTTCGCGCGCTTTTTGGGCATCCGTTTTTCCGGCCGCTCTATTGGCTGGGCCGTCGCTTCTTGGGTACTGGCGGTCTCGGCCCTCATAGCCCGAACCCCCGAATGATCAGCCGCACCTTGCCCGGCCCGGGGACGCCGCCAGCCTCCTCCCAAGTTTGCGGCTCATCGAAGTCCATGCGGAGGAACCCGTCAAACAGTTCGAAGAGCATTGTGCCCTCTCCTGAGGGTCGTACCCGCACCCCTTTGGGGCCGAACCACGCCCGTCGGAGGTTTCGAGCCTCAGAACGGCAGACGTGAGCGACGCCATTCTCGTGCGGGATCTCCCATCGATCCAAGGTATCGAGCGCCACAGCGCAAGTTAAATTGCGGCTATCGACGTTGCCGAGCTTGGCCGTTAGATCGTGAGTGAAGTTTGCAAGTTGATCTTGCCAGGGGAACTTGCGTGCCAGGGCACGATTGATTAAACTGCTCATATCGGATCACCATTGATTTGAAGGTGGGAAGTAAGCTGGTACGTCGCGAAACCAGTGAGTGGTTTGCTAGTCATAGAAAGATTGCCTCTTGAAGGCGGCTGGTCCTGTCACCAAGCCGCTTTGTTTTGCCTGTGCTAGAAGGTCTCTTGGGCTAACCCGTCATCACTGACGTTTAGTGCTTGGCGTTTCCTTGCCCGGCCTTGTATTGGAACCGGGCAGGCGAGGTTTGTAGGCCGCGCCTAGGTCCCAGCGTCTGGCAAGTCGCTGTCCAACTCGTGACGCCGTGCCTCGCGCCCGTCCCTTTCTTCACGGTGCAATTCCGTGTTTCGGACCCGATCGACGCGGGCGCTAGTCCAGGTAGGGCCGGCCTCCGATCCGTTCGCCAACGGCGGAGCAATACCGTGATCCGGAGGGCTGGCAGACATTTCAGCACCGACCCTTTTTCGTCGCTTGGCGTTCAGTTCGGTCATCGTTCGGCGCGCTGCCTCCCGTCTCACCTTGCTCGGAGGCTTCCGCCAGGGATTGCTTCCCATCCGGAACGGCCAGGACGGGCAGTCGACTGCCGGGCAGAGCGCGACTTCTCTTTCTTGGTAAGCGCAGCAATCGAGGCAATGCGCTCGGATGGCTTGCAGCGGCGACATCGGCTCATGGCCCGCCGCTTTCAGTTCCTCTGTTGTCATCTCACGAGGGTCCCTGCCGGCGGGGTGGCCCTGGTAGAGTTTGAGGCCGGGTTTCATTAGGCGGCCTCCTGACCCGAGCGTCTAGTTCCTGGATCGCTCGTCGATTGCCGCGGCTCGGTTGTGCGCGCCTGCGCCCAGGCCAACAAGTCAGCCTCCCGGTACAGCGGGCGTCGGCCCCAACTCTTGAATGTCGGGCCACCCCCCAGACATGCGAGCTTTGCCAAGGTTGCGGGAGCGGTCTTGAAACCACGCGAAGTTAGGAATTGGGCCGCTTCCTTGCGGTCCAACAGGATCTCTTGCTCCACTCTTTCTCTCCATCGAAAACGGTCATGCGCAGAATGCGCTGACTATCGTGAGAAATGGAGAGCAGCCTTCAAAGATCGACGGGGGATAATTGTGGTCGTCTGTAGAGTTAATTTATACCCCGCGTGCCCTTGGATATTGTATTAACTTATGTGCAGCCGTGCCCTTCTTGGGCCAATGCTTTCTCAGCGCCTCTGCCAACGCATCTTCGCTGTAGGGCATCAGGTGCGCCGCCTCTGGCAAGTGGTCCCGAAGGCAACACCAGGCGGCGATGGCGAAATGGTAGAAACCGCCGTGGTACCCTGACTTGTTAAAGCGTGTTGAAGGTATCAGTGCCCGCTTCCGCGTTACCCGTTGGTAAGTCGAGATCAATCCGATGATCAGTTCATGGAACGCATCATGTGACCGGCGCCCTGCAGCGGACGGCGCAGCTTCTAGCTTCGCCAGCTCCGCAGTCCAGAAATTGGCTAGCCGTTTCGCTGTCGCAAGGAACTGTTCTTCCTCCGCCTCACCGAGTTGATCAAACGGTATCAACAGGGGATCAACGAAAGCGAGCAGGTTGGCCGCGTCGCGCAATTCCCGGAGCCGCATCATCTCTGCATCGCGGGACGGTCGTTTGGCCTTGCAATCCATATAAAACCCGTAGAAATCCTCCCGTAATTCCCGCACGAGCTTCGCAAGCATCGTTCGGTCGTGGACGTTAAGCGTTCGCGCTACACTGGAAAAACCCTTTTGCGGGAAGCGAGCCTTAAAGGCTTCCCGATCGGCTACCAGCTGTTCGAGCGCCTCCTGCTCGAGGCTGTTGGCATTTTCCGACATGTCGTCGCCTAGGCGCGCTGGGGACGGAACGGGACGACGGTATCCGCTCCGGCGCTTGCTTTCATCGCGGCCGCGATCTTGCCGGCCACGGCCGCGGCGGCCGCCTTGACCGGATCGCTCGCAAGGTGCGCGTAGCGCTGCGTTGTCTGCGCTTGCGTGTGGCCGAGCATCTTCCCGATGATTGGTAAGCCCATACCCGCGCTAGCTGCCACGCTGGCAAAGGCATGGCGCAAGTCGTGCAGCCGCACGTCATCCAACCCAGCCGCCTTACGGATACGTCGCCAAGGCGCTTCAATGAACGTGGTCCCCCGTCGGGCGCCAAGTACATGCGGTTCGCCTTCGACGCGCGGCAATCCGGCGAGCACCTCTAGCGCTGGGGGCGGAAGGTGCAGCGTCTTGGCGCCGGTCTTGCTGTCCGGCAGCCTCGCCTCTCCTCGCTCGAAATCGATCCATTCCCACCTGAGCCCCAGCACTTCGCCCAGCCGTGCGCCGGTGAAAACCAGGAGCTTTATCGTCGCCACGTGGTAGGGCGAACCTCGATAGGCCGCCAGCTCGTTGCCCAGCCTCCCGAGCTCGTCAGCCGACAGGAACCGTTCCCGTCGGCGCTGGGGGAACCTCTCGATATGTCGGCATGGGTTCGAGCTGTCCGGGCGCTCACCTATGCGCTCTGCGAAATTGAACAGGACCGACAGCAAGGCCAACGTCCTGTTCGCCTCAATTGGCGTAGCTCGGCGAGAATGATGAAACTGCGCCACGTCCTGGCGCGTCACTTCAGCGACCCGCTTCTCGCCGAGCGCGGGCAGGATCTGTTTCTCGACCTGGCGCCGATACTCGCGAGCGGTCCGAGGCTTGCGTTTCGCGTCGGCGTGCTCCGATAGGAACCGAGTGGCCAGCTCGGCAACGGTTGGCGCCTGTTTCCACGCACTCCGCTCCGCCGCGGGATCGGCCCCGGCTGCAATAGCGCCCAGCAAGCGCTTGGCCTCAGCCCGTGCTGTCTCCGGCGTCCAAGGCGCGCCGTGTCGGCCAATGGAGTGCCAACGCTGGCGGCCATCCCCATTGCGGTACTTCAGGAAGTAGGTGACTGCCGGCCCCTTCTGTCGTCGGGCACCAAAGCCTGGAACCGTCTCATCCCAGACGGTCTCACCCGGTCCCAGCACCCGCACCTCGCGCAACCCAATCCGCTGCCTTTCGCTCACCAGCGCACCCTCTAGCTACCAATCAGCTACCACGACGGCGCATATTCTGGGCGTAGCTAGAAATTTCTGCCAGCTAAAAGATAGTTAATTTCAGTTACTTAGAACGCTCGGGAGAACTTGAGCCACCGACAGAAAAGCGCCAAGATCTGATTAAAAGTCAGTTGCTCTACCGGCTGAGCTACGGGCTCCCGGGGCCGAGAACATAGGCAGGGCGGTAGGACAGGTCAACGCCGCGATGAATGATCCTAACCCAACCTGTCGACGGAGGTCATCGAGAATAAATCGCCACCGGGCCGCCAATGATGCTTGGCAATGGCCATGTGGCTGCCGCGACATTCTCGCTGTACGAGAGGATCAAATGCCGGCGGCTACGTTCGGCACGGTGGGCATTACGATCGGATTGGATCATAGTTGGAACTCGACCCCGACGGTGGCACTCTCGATTACCCGATAACTTGGCAATTTCGATGGAACGAGATGAAGGGGCCAGCATGGCCGGTTGGGCACGCGAATTGCCATCCATTGCCCAAGCGGGATTGACTTTTGCATCAAGCAGCTTCGACCGGGAACGCTACACGACAATTCGCTCTCTCGCCGCAAGAATGATGGCGATGCAATCGTTCGCGTGGAGGACTTTTTGCCGAACAGAGCGGCTACGCGACCCCAAAGGTGGATGTCCGCGGGTGCGGTGATCGAAGACGGGCGCATTCTTCTTGTGCGCGAGATCGCCGATAGCGGACGCTGGACGATCCCGGGCGGATGGGCAGATGTAAATCAGTCGCCCAGCGAGAGCCTCATGCGGGAAGTGTGGGAGGAATCGGGCTTGGAGGTTGCAGTGCGCAAATTGGCGGCGGTGTATGATCGCACCCGCCAGGGGCATCCTCCGCATCCCTTTTCGTCTATGTAGGCTACTCTTTGTGTGCGGTTTCGTTGGAGGCGCCCCAAAATCGGGCGTCGAGACGAGCAACGTTGCTTTCTTTGGCGAGAACGAGATTCCCAAAGATTTATCGATGGAGCGCATCCTTCCGCACCAGGTCACGCGCATGTTCGAGCACGCGCGGGACAAAGATTTGCCCACTGATTTCGACTGATCTCGGCGTTCGGCCGTCTGCTGCTCACGCATTAGTGTTTGCCGAAATTGCATAGGCACCGCAGCTGGAATTGACGATTCTGAAAAAAACGCTGTCTCCAACAGGAGGCGGGAGCGAACGGGATATTTGCAGGTATGCGCCGCGACGAATTCCCTGGTAGTGGTTCCTAAGATCGAGGCTGTGGCTGATGCTAAACCCCGGATCCGGGTGAGCGATATCGAGCCGCCCTCGCCAAGAGGAGACGAGCCATGAGTAATCTCGCCGAGCAGCGTGTCCTCCCTCAGGCCGTGGCGCGCCGTTCGCGCCGGTTTTCGATCATTTGGATCGTGCCGCTCGTTGCCGTCGCGATCGGCGCCTGGCTCGCCTGGGACACGCTGTCGAAGGAAGGGCCGACGATCGAGATCTCGTTCGACAGCGGCGAAGGGCTCCAGGCCGGCCAATCACAACTCAAGTACAAAGACATCGTCTTGGGTACGGTGAAGAGCTTGGCGCTCGCCCCCGACCAGACCCACGTCATCGTCACTGTCGCGACAACCCATGAAGCCAAACCGCTGCTTACCGAGGGAACGTTGTTCTGGGTGGTCAAGCCGCGGTTTTTCGCGGGCAACATCTCCGGTCTCGAAACGTTGCTCTCCGGCTCCTACATTGGCATGCAGCCCGCCGCCAAGGCCGGCAAGAGCCAGCGTCAATTTGTCGGACGCGAAGACCCGCCGGTGCTCGGCGCGAACGTCCCGGGACGTACCTTTCTCTTGAAATCCAAACGGATTGGCTCGGTCTCGATCGGTTCGCCGATCTTCTTCCGTGACCTCGCCGTCGGCGAGGTGCTCGGCTGGGACATCGCCGACATGGCGGAGTCCGTAACGATTCACGCCTTTGTCCGAGCGCCCTATGACAGCTATGTGCATGACGAGACCAGGTTCTGGAACGCCTCTGGAGTCTCGATAAAACTCGGTGGGACCGGAGTCGAAGTGCAGATGGAGTCGCTGAAGGCCCTGCTGCTCGGCGGCGTGGCGTTCGAGACACCGGTGGCGGATATTCACACGGCCGAGACGCCCGCGGATCATGTCTTTCCGCTGTTCGCCGACCGAGACGCGGCGAACGCCGCCTCCTATACCCGGAAAATCCCGGCAATCTCCTATTTCCCTGGCTCCGTGAGCGGGCTAGCGCCGGGCTCTGCGGTGACGGTGCATGGCCTCAAGGTCGGCGAGGTGACCGACGTGCACCTCACGTACGACGCCGCCAAAGACGAGGTCTCGGCGCCCGTGCGTTACGAGATCGAGCCCGAACGCGTGGTGGGCGTCGGGAAACGAGTGTTCAACACCGACACCGAGTCAGTGCAGGCCCTTCTCAAGCAGGGCTTAAGGGCCAGCCTGCAGAGCGCTAACCTGATCACCGGGCAGCAGAATGTGGCACTCGATTTCGTCGCCGACGCGCCCAGGGTTGAGGTCACGATGGACGGCCCGGATTTCGTCATCCCGGCAACCGAAGGCGGCGGGTTCGGCGGCCTGACCGCCGCTGCGACCGACCTGCTCAACAAGGTCAACACGATGCCGTTCGACCAGATCGGCAAGAGCCTCGAGGGTATTCTCAAATCGACCAATGACATGGTCGCGGGTCCGCAAATGAAAAAGGCGCTGACCGATCTGACCGCGATGATCGCATCCGCCCAAGGCATGATCCAGCGCCTCGACACGAAGCAGCTGCCGCAGCTCTCCGCCGATCTGGAGAAAACGCTAACGAGCGCCAACAAACTGGTCTTGTCGCTCGACAGCGGCTATGGCGACAGCACGAAGTTCAACCGCGATCTCGATCGGTTGATGGTGCAGGCCAATGATGCGGTCCGCTCGATCCGCGCGCTCTCCGATCTCTTGGCACGCCACCCCGAGGCGTTGATAAAGGGCCGGCCGGAGGGGCCGCTGGAATGACCCGATCGCACCGTCACCGCCGGCTCGCTGTGGCGGGGTTGGCGGCGGCCCTCGCCGCATGTTCCTCTCCCAGCCCGGTGCTCTACACGATCGCGCCGGTTCAGGGCGCGGTCCAGACGGGGACACCCAAAGTCATTGCGCTGCAGCAGATCAGCATAGCGCGTTATCTGGAGCGCTCGCAAATCGTTCGCTCGTCGGAGAACTACCGGCTCGACGTGATGTCGAATGATTGGTGGGGCGAGCCGCTATCGGCGATGCTCAGCCGCGTGCTGATCGAGGAATTGAGCCAGCGCCTGCCGCAGAGCACGGTGATTGGCGAGAGCGGGGCTGTCTCGGCTTCGCCGGACGCGACGATCGAGCTCAATATCCAGCGGCTCGATGAGGACGCCTCGGGCAACCTCGTCCTGCAGGCCCAGAGCAGCATCAGCTTCAAAGGACGTCGGAGCCCAGTGTTGCGCAATTTTCGCGTTGTCGTGACGCCGCCGGATGCGGGGATCCAGGGGGAGGTCAATGCGATCAGCACTGCCGTCGGCCAGCTCGCCGATGGCCTCGCTTCACTGTTGGTAAGTCGATAATGCGATCGGCTACGAGCCCGTCCGCGACCGAGCCGCAGCTGCGGGAGTGCCCCGGCTGCGGTCTGTTGCAGACCGTCCCCGCCCTGACACCCGGCATGACCGCCCAGTGTGCGCGCTGTCCGACGGTCTTGCGGCGGACGAGCTCACATCGCATTGACCATATCGCCGCGCTGAGCCTGACCGCGTTCATATTGCTGGTCGTCATGTGCTCGTCACCGTTGATGAGCGTGGAAACGGCAGGCATCAGCCATATCGCCGATTTGTTCTCTGGGCCGGAAGAACTGGCGCGGCGGAACATGGCAGCGCTCGGTGTCGTCGTGCTGTTCGTCACCGTGCTAGCGCCTCTGGCCAGGCTGATCGGCATGCTCTACGTGTTGATCCGCTCGCATGAACGGAAACCGCCGCGCCATTTGCGCCGGATATTCGCGCTCGCGGAACGGCTGCGCCCGTGGTCGATGATCGATGTCTTCGTCTTCGGGGTATTCGTTGCTTATGTGAAGCTCGGCGATGTGGTGACGATCGGGCTGGCGGTCGGCGTTTATGCGCTGTTGGCCTTGACCTTCGTCCTCGTTTGGATGGATTCCGCCCTCGACCGCGAGGCGGTGTGGGAAAGGCTCGGCGATCAGGCCCCGGCGGACGGCACCTGTCGCGGCACCGCCGGCCTTATCGGGTGCGAGACCTGCGGTCTGGTGAGCGTGCCGTGGCGCGACGATCCGCGCTGTCCGCGCTGCGAGAGCGCCCTGCATGAGCGCAAGCCGAACAGCGTCGCGCGGACTTGGGCTTTGGTCATCGCTGCCGCGGTCCTTTATCTACCGGCGAACTACTATCCGGTGCTGACTGTGGTGCAGCTTGGCGCCGGGGCGCCGAGCACGATCCTCGGTGGTGTGTAAGAGTTGGTAACCGCCCGACAGTACCCGCTGGCCGCTCTCGTGCTCTTCGCGAGCATTCTGGTGCCGCTCCTGAAGCTTGTCGGGCTCTCAACCATGCTGATCGCGACGCAGACCGGACGCGCCGGGTGGCTGCGCGACCGCACGCGGCTCTACCACATCGTGCGCTTTATCGGACGCTGGTCGATGATCGACATTTTTATGGAATCACTGCTCGGCGCGCTGGTCGTCTTTGGCTCGGTGATCACGATCGAGCCTGGCGTCGGCGCGGTCGCGTTTTGCGCGGTCGTGGTGCTGACGATGTTCGCGGCCGAGACCTTCGATCCGCGGCTGATGTGGGATGCGGCGGAACGGGGGTCAGAGATGCTCGGCGACCCGCGCCCCGCCCCCGGCGATTGACAATCTTCAGCGGCCGCCGGCGCCTATTTACCGAAACTGCATAGCCAACACGCCGCTTCGTCCCACACGCTGGACGGCTTCGGGTCACGGCGGGGAGAGCAATGCCGGGCAGCCGCGCGTCGGTATTTGGTGAGGCAGAGGACTTTGAGGCGGCTTTGAGCGCGGACGGCGTTGCCGGGATGCTGGTCACTGGCCGCGGCCATTTTCAGGCGCGGTTGACCCAGATTGGGCTCGAGCGGCTGCGGCTGGCGGCTGTCGAGGAGACGCAATCGCGGATCGCTTTCGTGGCCGTACCCGCTGGCCTGATTCTGGTCGCGTTTGCGATCGGTGGCCCGTCGCCGGTCTGGGGCGGGGTCGAGATCCGAGCCGGCGAGATCATTACGTTGGGTCCCGGCCAGCGACTGCACGCAAGAACTCTCGGACCTTCGCACTGGGGCGCCGTTCAGGTCCCGGCAGGGCAGCTTGCCGACTACGGGTGCGTCCTGAGCGGATCCCGGTTCGTGACGCCGCCTCTGGCGCGCTGGCGACCGCAGCGAGCGGCGTTGAGACAATTGCGCGATTTGCACCATGCGGCCATCCGGATGGCCGAAGCCCGTGCGGGCGCACTCACCGACCTTCAGGCGGCGCATGGGCTGGAGCAGCAATTGCTGCATGCGCTGATCGAGTGTCTGTCAGAAGGGGCGGACGTGGAAACGGCTACCGGCCGCCGTCATCGAGACATTCTTGCCCGGTTCGAGGATCTGCTCGCTGCTGAACCCTTCCTGCCGATGACCGGCATCTGCACGGCGCTCGGCGTGTCGGAGCGCTCGCTGCGCGAGTGCTGCAAGAAGCACTTGGGTATGGGCCCCAGCGGCTATCGTCGGCTGCGCGCAATGCAGCAGGTCTACCGCGCTTTGCGGAGCGGAGCTCCGGATGCGGCCAGCGTATCGGCGGTCGCGCGGCGATACGGCTTCAACGGTGTCGGCCGTCTCGCCGCTGACTATCGCGCGCGTTATGGGGAACTGCCGTCCGCCACCTTGCGGCGCAGTCTGCATCCTGGAACGGCGCATCTGTCGTTGCGTTCGGTGCATCCGCGGGAATGATCTGCTTTTCCCGTCGAACCGGGAATTTTTCCGATTCCGGCCGATAAGTACCAGTTTAGCACAGAAAACCGCGAGCCCAATCAAGGAGTTGCGAGCCAATTCCCGTAGCCGGCTAAACGGGAATTTTTTCTGACCTAATCGGGAATTAGTTTTCAGCAATATATGATGTGACATTGGCAATTATTGGCTCACCTACACGCGCCTAAACACGGCTGGAGGCCTCCGCTTAGCGCTTGTTTACGCGCCTTAACTCGCTTATATCTTACTTCGCAAATCGATCCGTCACTGTAGCTAAAATGGTAACTAGAGCGGCCGATTTGCGAAAGAGGTGT
>Ga0126373_10001277_pt1 | contig 17738 bp, 14 predicted proteins | sample PanSoiMetPlot_11_FD_92545 | JGI IMG/M metagenome (GOLD analysis project Ga0126373, IMG submission 92545) | Tropical forest soil microbial communities from Panama - MetaG Plot_11 | ecosystem: Environmental > Terrestrial > Soil > Tropical forest > Bulk soil | place: Panama | collected 2016-02-17 | reverse complement strand
GGGAAGCCTGCGGCGGGTGCTGCGGGCTTTTTCTTTGGGTGGGTGAGTTGCGTGGCGGGCTTGGGTTTGCCGATAATCGGCAGGCCTTGGGGATCGGGCGGAGAAAAGCTTGAACCGCCGAGGGCGGGAAGGATCCGCAAAGATCGCTGAGGGTCTGGAGCATGGGCGCAGAAATAGCTTGTACCCGGTACCTAGTACCAAGTGATCGAAGGGTGCGGGAAGCGATGGCCGCGGCAGGGCCGGGCGAGGTAGAGACGGATTTAGGAGCAGCGTGACGAGGGGGCATGAAACGGCTTCTGTTGGGAGCGATGATCGGACTGGCTCTGGTGGCGGTAGGGAGGACGGTCGACTGGAAGCGGATTTCGGTGGATGGACTGCAGGGGACTCTGAATGACCAGGTGGGATACATCTCGGTGGCGCGGCACCTGGCGGATGGGCGGGGGATGGTGTCGAGCATCATCTACCCGTCGGTGCTGCGGCAGGCAGTCAGCAAGAATACCCTTTACATGCCCGGATTCTACTGGGTGCTAGCACTCACTTACAAATTGTTCGGATATTCGGTGGTGGTGTCGTTTTTTCCGGCGTTAGCAAGTTACTTAGTGGCGTGTGGGCTAACTTACTGGGTTGCAGATCGACTCTACGGTACCGGCGCGGGAACTTATGCGCTCGCGCTATTTGCGTTCTTTCCGTTGTGCCTGGTGTTCGCGTTCACGGCGATGGCGGAGATGCCGGTCGTGGCGGCGGGATTGGCGGGGTTCGCGGTGTTCTTGTGGGCGCTGGGCGGTGAGAAGCGCATAAGTGAGAATTCCACCATTGGCAATGAACGGGAAGAGCCGGGCACTCCAGGGGAGAGATCGAGCGGCAATCGAGGAATGTGCTGGAGAGCGGTTGGTGCGAGCGCGCTGGCGGTAATCGTGCCGCTGCTTTTCCGGGAGACGGCGGTGGTGGTCGGGCTGGTGATACTGGCGGTCCTGCTGGCGAGGGCAGGAAGCGGGCGGCGCATGGCGACGGTGGCGGCGACGCTGATGGCGGGGGCTGTGGTGGCGGTAATGCTGTCGCCGATTGGAGCGGGGAGGCCTTCGCTGTGGCGGGCGGATGTGCTGGCGGAGGGCGATCCGAAGGTGTTGTATGCCGATGCGTTTGCCATGGGGAACCTTCCGTCGGGAGTGCGGGATTGGGCGGACGCGCTGGGCGGGAATTTTCGGGATAACGCGCGGAACCTGGTGTGGAGATCGCAGGATGCCGATGGGTGGGTGGAGAAGTCGGCGGTGTGGTTTCTGCTGAGCGGGATCCCGCTGGGGGCGTGGCGGTGGCGGCGGAGACGGGACGGGTTCGCGGGCGGGGTGAGCGCGGCGGTGGCTGTTCTGCTGGCGGCAGATCTATCGTGTTACGACATATGGGGATACCACGGGGTGCGGGCATTCCTGGTGATGGAGCCGTTTGTGGCCATCCTGTGGGGGGTGGAGCTGCAGCGGTGGTTGCGGGAGCGCGGGCGGTGGCGGCAGACGCTGGCGGTGGCAGCGTGTTTCGTGGCGGGGACGGCGGGAGCCGTGCTGGTGATGCGGGGGCAAGCAGAGGTGAATGCGGATACGCTGGAGGATACGGAGTTTCTGGAGTCGCTGCGCCCGAACAACCAGATGCTGGTGGCGAGCCCGTATGACATTTCGCTGGGCTATGTGCAGGAACACTACCCGGTGCGGTGGGCGTTTTTGCCGAGCGACTGCCGGACGATGCGGTTGCTGGATGAGCGGTACAGGATTGGGACGGTGGTGTTGCCGGAGAGTGCGGCGAGCGGAGAGATGCTTCAGGGGTGTGGGTTGGGGTTTTCTTCCGAGGAGCAGGAACACGCGGGGGTGCGGTACCGGGTTTTGAGGCGGGAGAACCTTTAACCGCAAAGACCGCGAAGAAACGCCGCAAAGGGCGCAAATCGGGCCTTTTCTTTTCAGGGTTCTCGTTTTTCAGGGTTCTCGTTGGGATCATAGTGTCGCACTGCTGGGCGATGTTCATGTTCTGATGATTACGAATCGAATGACCCCTGTGGGTCTTTGCGATCTCCGCGAATTCTTGGCGGGCTTTGCGGTTAAGAGCTTTAACGCAAAGGGCGCGAAGGGATCGCTAAGAGCGCGAAGTGGGGGGCGGGTGGGCGTCTCAAAGCGGCGTCTGGCGGGCGAGGACGCCCGCCGCTCCAGCGATCGGAGCATAGCCAATCAGGGCAAACTGGATTAGGCCATGCTCGACGAAGACGGTTGTCGACATACAAGAATCATGTCGTGGAAAGGCGCAGGGAAGTACGCGCCGGTAGAGTTCTGCGCGGCAGTAGAATTAGTTTTTCGGAGGGCTGCAGATCGCAATGAGTGAAGTAAATGGGGGGAAGGGCAAGACGATTTATGTGACGCTGACGGGGCTGCCGCTCAGCTTCGAGTTTGAGTGGCCGTTCCGGAAGTCGACGTCGGGAGCGGATTTCTGGGTGCTGCATGCGGACATCCGGCTGGAGGGGTCGGAGGGGTTGCACGCGCCGGTGGCGGTGAATCTGTCGGCGACGGTGCGGGAGGTGGTGCCTTCGCTGGAGCCGAACGAGATTGCGGCGCCGGTGATCAATGCGCTGCGCAAGGAAGTGGATAAGCGTCAGCTGGAGTTTGCGAAGTCGGGGAAGCTGGTGCCGGTACATTTTTCCAGCCGGCATTGGGATTTCAATCGCAACCAGTGGGTGTTCGGGAAGGCGGCGGACGAAACGATCGCGGAGATGATCGAGCGCAAGATCTATTGGCAGACGAAGCTGGCGGGCGGCGACGTGTGGCTGGGCGATCCGGCAGAGGCGCAGTACGTACAGACGACGACCGATCACGTGGCGGAGATTGCGAATGGGTTGGCGGGGCGAGGGCGGATCAAGCTGGAGCGGCGATATGCGACGGCGCTGGAGCCGCTGATGGGCGAGGCGGAAAAGTTTGAGGCGGCGCGGCGGGCGGCGGTGAAGGCGTTGGAGAAGAAGCATGCGTTCGAGCGCGGGTAGGGGGCTGAACCAAGGCTGAAGCGGGGAGTCATGGGCTGAGTCCAGGGGCTAAGCCCGGCTCTTTGGGCAACGGGTACTGTCGTCATCTGCCCACGGTTACCCGGATGTGCGACTCTGATGGTGTCGAGCGAATTTCAATCCACCGATCAAAAATATGACTTGGTTCTTCCTGTTCTTTCTGGTGTCGGGATTCTGCAGCATCCTGTATGAGCTGGTGTGGATGCGGCTGGGGATGGCTGCGTTCGGGGTGACGACGGCGCTGACGTCGATTGTGCTGTCGGTATTCATGGCGGGGCTGGGGCTGGGATCGTGGGCGGCGGGGCGATGGACGCGGCTGGGACGCGGGTGGCGAGTTCCGACGCTGGTGGTGTACGCGGCGCTGGAGGCCGTGATTGGACTGTCGGCGCTGCTGGTGCCGCGGGAACTGCTGTGGGGGCGGGCGCTCACGGAGCATCTCGGGCTGTCTTCTTCCTTTCTCTTTTATTTGTTTTCGGGATTGTGCGTGGCGGCGGCGATGCTGCCGTGGTGCGCGTGCATGGGCGCGACGATTCCGGTGGGGATGCTGGCGATCGAGGAGGCGCACGGAGCGGAGTCGAAGTGGGCGTTCAGCTATCTCTACCTGTCGAATGTGACCGGGGCGGTGGTGGGGACGGTGGTGCCGCTGTTCCTGATCGAGTTGCTGGGATTTCACGGAACGCTGCGAGTTGGGGCGGCGCTGAACTTCGCGCTGGCGATTTCCGCGGGGACGCTGGGATTGGTTTGGGGGAAGAAGGCGCGGGCGAGCGAGGAAGGAGATGCGGCGGCGGAAGCGCCGGCGAACGTGGCATCAGTTCGGGAAGGCAGAGGGGGCAACGGCCTGCTGGCGCTGCTGTTTCTGACCGGGCTGACGAGCATGGCGATGGAGGTGGTGTGGATCCGGCAATTCACGCCGTATGCGGGGAACCTGGTGTATGCCTTCGCGGCGATCCTGGGATGTTATTTGTGGGCGACGTCGGCGGGGGCGGCGGTGTACCGGAGATGGATCCGGTCGCACGCGGGGATCGGGGCGTGGGTGTGGGCGCTGCTGGGAGTGAGCGCGCTGTTTCCGGTGATCACGGCGAATCCGAGCGTGGGCTGGATTCGAATGCAGGAAGTGAACTGGGTGAGCTTTGGACGGCTGGCGACGGGGATCGTGCCCTTCAGCGCGCTGCTCGGATTCATTACGCCGATGCTGGTGGACCGGTGGTCGGGGGGCGACGCGGAGCGCGTGGGCAAGGCGTATGCGGTGAATATTGTGGGCTGCATTCTGGGACCGCTGGTCAGCGGATTTGGACTGCTGCCTTTCCTGGCGGAACGCTGGGTGCTGTTCCTGATGGCGTTGCCGTGGCTGGCGGTGGGGGTAAGGACGGCCGCCAAAGAACGCGCCTGGGGCTGGCTGGGGCGCGGCTGGGCGTATGCGGCGGTGGGGCTGGCGGTGGTGGTCGTGGGAACCAATCACGGGTATGAAAATGCGTTTCCGGTGCGGCGGGTGCTGCGCGACAACACGGCAACGGTGGTGGCGACAGTGGTGGGCGGGGAGAAGCGGTTGCTGGTGAACGGATCGGGGATGACGACGCTGACGCCAATCACGAAGATGATGGCGCATCTGCCGATGTCGTTTCTGGAACGGCCCCCGAAGAATGCGCTGGTGATCTGTTTTGGCATGGGGACGACGTTCCGGTCGATGCTGACGTGGGGCGTTCCGGTGACCGCCGTGGAACTGGTGCCGAGCGTGCCGCAGATGGTGGGTTTTTTTCACGCGGATGGAGCCGAGTTGCTGACGTCGGACCACGGGCGGGTGGTGATCGACGACGGCCGGCGTTTTTTGGAGCGGACCGAGGAGCAGTATGACGTGATCGTGATTGATCCGCCGCCGCCGGTCGAGGCAGCGGGATCGAGCCTGTTGTATTCGAAGGAGTTTTATCAAACGATCCGGAAGCGGCTGCGTCCGGGCGGGATTCTGCAGCAGTGGATTCCGGTGACGATCGATCCGGTGGTGGAGGCGGGGGTGGCGCGGGCGGTGGTCGAGTCGTTCCCATATGTGCGGGCGTTTCCGTCGGTCAAGGGATGGGGAACGCATTTTCTGGCGAGTGACCGGCCGTTGAGCCGGGCGAGTTGCCGGGAGTTGGTGGCGCGGATGCCGGCGGAGGCGGTGCGCGACATGATGGAGTGGGGGCCGTATCCGGATCCGGTGGCGCAGTGTGCGGCGAGCGTGGAGCGGGAAATTCCGTTGAGCAGGCTGATGGCGGTGGATGAGAGCGCGCCGGCGCTGGTGGACGATCATCCGTTGAATGAATATTTCCTGTTGCGGCGGAATGGGTGGTTGGGACAGAAGCGGGCGGTGATGCGGCCTCTGGTGGCATCGGGAAAATAGGGCGGTCGTGTAGCTGGCGAGCAGCCTCATTTCCGGGCAAGGCGAGGCAAATCTTAAACCGCAATGTACGCACAGGGTTCGCGAAGGTCGCGAAGAAGACGATTGAAGTGGAAGAGTTGACGGGCGAGTGTGAAGGGGTTGCTGGTCGACAGGGCAAAGCGTTCGAAGATGCTGGCCGGAAGCGGAGTCGCAATTTCCCCATCCAGTCTTAGTTAGGTTGCTGGCTGCGGCGAGAGTCGGCCGTCAGCGGGTGGGGGCGGGAGTGTCTTCGCGGAAGGCGAGTTGGAGGCAGGCTTCGCGGAGGAATTCTTCGGCGGGAAGCTGTTCGAGGGGAGCGGCGAGCAGGTATCCCTGGCCGAAGGCGCAGGCGAGTTCGGCGAGACGGTTTTGCTGCACGGCGGTTTCGATGCCTTCGGCGACGACCTTGAGTTTGAGCTCGCGGCCGATGGTGAGAATGAGGCGGACGATGTCGGCCGAGCCGCGGTCTACAGCCATGTCGCGGATGAGAGAGCGATCGATTTTGATTTCGTCGATGGCGAAACGGCGCAGCCAGCAGAGCGAGGACTGGCCGGTGCCGAAGTCGCCGAGGCTGAGCCGGACGCCGAGGTGCTTGAGGCGAGGCAGGATTTCGGCGGTGAACTTCGGGTCGGCCATGCAGACGGCTTCTGGGATTTCAAGCTGCAGGGTGGAGGGATCGAGTGCGCTCTCCTGCAGGGCGGCGCGGACATCCGGAATGAAACGAGGGTGGGCGAGCTGTTTGCCGGAGACATTGACCGTGACGGTGAGGCGCGGAAGGGCCGGGAACGCAGCGTGCCAGGCATGGAGCTGGCGACAGGCGTGGCGGAGCACCCAGTTGCCGAGCGAGACGATGAGGCCGGTATCTTCGGCGACATCGATGAACTGGTAGGGCGAAACGAGACTGAGGCCGGGAGGCTGCCAGCGGACCAGAGCTTCAAGGCCGGCGACGCGCCGGGCGGGCAGATAGAAGATGGGCTGGTAGAGGAGACGAAAGGCGTTCTGACCGAAAGCGGCGCGCAGTTCCTGTTCGAGCTTGAGGCGCTGCTCGGAGCGGGTGTGGAGGAGCTCGTCGAAGACTTCGCAGCGGGAGCCGCCAAGATTCTTGGCGCGGCGCATGGCGACGTTGGCGTCTTGCAGCAGGGCTTCGGCCTGAGCCTGTTGGGCGGAACTGAGGGCAATGCCGATGCTGGCGGACAGAACCAGCTCGCGATCCTGCGCGGGCAGGGGAGCGGCGATCACGACCAGGAGGCGGCGGGCCAGGCGCATGGCGTCGGCAGGGTCGGTGAGGTTCTCGAGCAGGAGGGCAAATTCATCGCCACTGAGGCGAGCGACGGTAGCGTTGGCGAAGCGCGCCGGGGTCTCGGCGGAGTGGTCCGGGTGCAGGCAGGTTTCGAGGCGCAGGCCGATCTCGCGCAGGAACTGGTCGCCAAGGAGGGGGCCGACGGTGTCGTTGACCTTCTTGAAGCCGTCGATATCGACGAACAAGACAGCACAGGGCTGGGCCGGGTTGCGCTGAGCGCGGGTGAAGGCGGACTCGAGGCGCTCGAGGAAAAGGCGGCGGTTGGGCAGGCCCGTGAGGGGATCGTGCAGCAGGTTGTGCTCGAGCTGCTCCTGGGCGCGGACACGCTCGGTGATGTCGCGGTTGACGATGACCAATTTGTCGACCTCGCCCTTGGCATTGCGAATGGGGCTGGAGGTGGACTCGAAGATGAGCCAGGCGCCATCGCGATGGCGGATGCGGTACTCGAGTTTCTTGCCGACGCCGGTGCGGCAAGCCTCGCGGGAAGCTTCGAGGATGCGGAAGCGGTCGTCGGGATGGATCTGCTCGAAGGCCGAGGTTTTGCCGAGGTCGGAGGGAGAGTAGCCGAGGACGCGTTCGTAGGCAGGGCTGTTGTAGAGGCGGCGTCCCTTGGCGTCGACCAGGGCGATCATGTCAGCGGCATTTTCGGCGACGATGCGAAACAGTTCCTCGCGGCGGGCGAGGTGGCGGCGGAAGCGGTAAAGGCGCCATTGTTGAAGCGCGAGCACGACGATCAAGGCGGCGAGGAGGTAAGGGGTCCAGAGTTCCATGGTGGAGTGCGCTTGGCGGAGATTTGCCTCCGAGTAAGACATCGGCAGATTTGGCGTAGAACGTTAGGAGTACCTAGTACCTGGTACCTGGTACCTAGCACTGCCTGGGAACTGTGGAATCGGATCGCTCTGCTAGAATTTGGGGCCGTAGGCCAGGGGGTGTTGGGTGCGCCGAATCGTTAGGAATGGGTTTCCGCTGGTATTCATCGCGATCGTTCTGATTTTTTCCGGCTTTTCTTTTGCCGCTTCTTCCCGTACGGCCAAGCCGCCGGACGAGCTGCAGGGGGCATTTCGGCGTCCGCAGAAGAATGGGTGGACGTATGTGCACCTGCAGGGGACGCCGCATGAGATCGGATTTCAGAACGGGTACCTGCTGGCGCCGGAGATCGAGGACATGCTGCAGGTGGTAATGCTGGAAGCCAAGCACGACTACAAGAAGGACTGGTCGTTCTTCCGCGATGCGGCGGAGAACATGATGTGGCCGCACATCGAGCAGGAATACCGCGAGGAGTTGCAGGGGATCGCCGATGGAGCGTCAGCGCATGGGGTGAAGATCGATGTGTGGGATGTGGTGGGCCTGAATGCGGAGACCGAGTGGGGCTACTACAACCACGAATACGACAAGGAGCACGGGATCCAGCCCGAGGCGAAGGCGGTGCCGGAGCATTGCAGCGCGTTCGTGGCGACGGGCAGCTATACGAAAGATGGCAAGGCGGTGATCGCGCACAACAACTGGTCGACGTATATGGAAGGCGAGCGTTGGACGATCATCTATGACATCCTGCCGGCGAAGGGCTACCGGATGCTGATGGATGGCCTGCCGGGAGTGATTCACAGCGGAGACGACTTCGTCATTAACACAGCGGGTATCGCGATCACCGAGACTACGATCAGCCACTTCTACGGATTCGATACGGCGGGGATTCCGGAGTTCGTGCGGGCGCGGAAGGCGGCGCAGTACTCGGCATCGATCGACGACTTCACGCGCATCATGAAGGACGGCAATAACGGCGGCTATGCCAACACGTGGCTGGTGGCGGACACGCGCCGGAACGAAATCGGGCGGCTCGAGCTGGGGCTGAAGAATGTGACGCTGGAGCGGAAGAGCGATGGGTATTTTGTGGGGTCGAATTTTCCCATCAACGAGAAACTGATTCGCGAGGAGACCGACTTCGATCCGAAGGATGTGGGGCAAAGCTCGGTGGCGCGGCATGTGCGCTGGGAGCAATTGATGGCGGAGAACAAGGGCAAGATCGATGTGGCGGCGGCGCAGCGGTTCTTAGCCGATCACTATGACACCATCGAAAAAAAGAACGATCCGGACGAGCGCACGCTGGACGGGCACATTGATCTATCACCGCGGGGATCGAGCGGCTGGGTCGGACCTTACGGGACGGCGGGGGCGGTGCAGAACAAGGCGGCGGACGCAGGCATGATCGCAAAGATGACGTTCACGGCGGCCGCGGGGCATGCCTGCGGGAAGGATTTCAAGGCGGCGGCACATCTGAGCGCGCATCCGGAGTACGACTGGCAGAAGCCGCTGCAGCGGGATATGGATGCGTATCCGTGGACCACGTTCAGCGTGGCGCAGTAAAGCGGGTCGGCCGGAAACGCGGGATCCCTTGGGATGAGTGCGAGCGGTTATGAGGCAGTCGAGGGGAAGGTGATTCCCCAGAAGTTCTTCGCTTTTTCGTCCTGATCGACGAATTCGATGGCATAAGTTGGCACTCCGTGGGGAGCGGCCAGCTGAGCAACAATGCGGGCGGAAATCTGGGCGCCACGCTGATTCTTCACGACGACCGTCGAGCCCACGATCAATTCACGATGTAACTGAACGGCTGCCCCGTGGCGGTTCAGGTTGGTGGCGCGCGCGGGCATGGTGAAGGAACACTTCTGGCGATCCTCGCCGGTCAAACCGACGCGAGCATTGAGAGCCATGCGAGCGCTGCGGCGCTTGGAGGCCTGGGTGCGACCCACGGGTGCGGTCGGTACCAGGGATGGACGGTGGGCTTTGGGGATGTGTGCCGTTAGCTTCGCGTTCATGCTGATTGAGGACGTTAGACCGAGAGGATGCAGACTGCAACGCACGTTGGTTACCGCGGCGAGGTTACCCGCTTGACCGGTATTGATTTTACTGGGGATTCGGGCGCTGGGCAGATGGGGTGAGGGGTGCGGTCCACACTGGCGAACGCGGGAAGAACACCTGTTGATGTTTGTCTTTGCGCAGGCGGTAAGGGGTGCTTCGACTGCGTTCGGCTGACGCCTCACTGCGCTCAGCATGACAGAGCGCGGGAGGATGTGGGGTGCGGAGCGTTGCTCCGCTGGACAGGCGGGGCGCCTGTCCCTACAGGCGTTGGAGAGCGCCTTCGAGCGTGGGGTAGAAGTGGAAGAAGGTATCGACGCGAGTGACTTTGAGGGCGTTGCGGACGCGGTCGCTGACACCGACCAGGGCGAGCGAGCGGCCTTCCTTGCTGTGGGTGACGTGAGCCCCGACTAGCGCGCCGATGCCGGCCGAGTCGACGTAGGGGACGTCGGTGAAGTCGATCACGAGCGAGCGGGATGATTTGGAACGGATTGCGTTCTGGAATGGAAAGAGAGTGGTCAGGACGACGGGGCCGCTGAGAACCAGGACCCGCTGATCGGGTTGGGGGCCGGAGCGTTCTTCGATGTGGAGGGAATCCTGCGCTTGCGGAGCCATCAAGCGATGGTAACGCCCGGGGTTGGGAGAATTGTTAAATGGGTGTTAATTGTGGGGCGGCGCGGGGTCTGGGGATCGCGGAAGGGGAACGCTGGTCCCTTGGGCGAAGGGACCAGCGCTTCTGCCACGGATGCTTTGGGCGTGTGTGGAGGGTAAGGCATCCGCATCAGAAATGAAAGACGAATTGGAACGACGGGGCCGCGACGTTCATGCGACTGCCGGCGGTAAGACCGGCGCCCCAGAAGTCCGGCGCCTTGATCAACAGGCCGCGATATTGCACGCGCAGCGAGAAGGCCCCAAAGAGCGGGTAGTCGATGCCGCCTCCATAGAGGATGGCGCCTTTGCCCTGGGACGCGGCCCCCACGACGGTGTTGGTGTTGTTACTGATCGGGCGGAATAGAGCGAGTCCGCCACCACCGAGGACAAAGGGATGGACCTTGGGCAGGTGATGCCAAGGCGAGAAATTGTAGACGTAGGCGGCGGTGAACTGGTGGAACGAACCCTGCTGGCTGAGGAAGATGTTTCCGCCGCCGACCGCCTCCTCGTTCACGGCGTAATAAAAAGTGCTGCGGCTGTAGGCATAGCTGAGTTCGGCGGAGGAATGGCCGCGAACGCGAAGACGATAGCTGGCGATGCCGCCGCCGGAGATGCTGGACTCGGTGGTGGTGGTGCTGCTCGAGGAGGTGAAGAAATAGACGCCCTGGCCACCGATCGCGGCGTCAGAACGCGGTTCCTGGGCAAGAGCTGAGAGAACACTCAGGCAGCTAAGGGAAATAAAACATAGGAAGAGCAACAGTCGGCGCAACAGCCTGACACTCATCCTGACGTTCTCCTTGGTACGAGGATAGAAGCAGACAGAAAGTAGCACTGCACTCCATAAGATCATGAGATGACGTGACATACTATAAAGGTTGGTGAAGGAACGTAAAGTCATGTGCACCGAAAATGACAAAACTTTGCGAATCTTGACAAAAGGGCGCGAAGAGGAGCGGGCGCTGAAGCCGGCGCTGCGCGAGGAAGATGCGCGTTCGCCGCGGGAGCCGGGGCTGCGGGTGGGACAGCGGGCGCCGGCATTTGAATTGCCCGCGGTAGTGGGAGCGGAGCGGCGCATGGTGCGGCTGGCGGACTACCTGGGGAAGAAGCACCTGGTGATCACGTTCCATCCGCTGGACTGGACGCCGACCTGCGAGTCGCAGGTGCCGATTTTGAATTCGATGCGGGCGAAGTTTGCGGAGCGGGATGCGGAACTGATCGACATCAGCGTGGATTCGGTGGAGAGCCATGAGGCGTGGCAGAAGAATGAGATCGGGAGCATGGGCTTCCCTTTGTGTTCGGACTTTTTTCCCCATGGCGAAGTGACGGAGAAGTTCGGGGTGCTGCGGGAGCGGGCGCCGGTGCCGGGGATCAGCGAGCGGGCGGCGTTCATCGTGGATAAGGAAGGGGTGGTGCGGTTCGCGAAGGTGTATCCGATCGATCAGTTGCCGGATTTGGCGGGGTTGTTGGCGGAGGTGGAGAAGATCAGCGGCCAGTAGCCAGCGGCCAGTTGCCGGTTGTCAGTTGCCAGTGTGGAAGCCCCGCCTTTGCGGGGCTTTTTTGTTTGGGGACGCGGGTGGGTGGCGTCCGCTGAAGCGGACTCGCGGGGATGGCTGCTGCCTTCCCAGCACTGACGCGCTGGGCTAATGAATGTCGCCGCTCCGCGGCTGGTGCTCGGCTGGGCAGGCGAGGGCGCCTGCCCCTACACAAATGCTTGGCAGGCGAGGCTACACGGGCTGGGGCCCGGCTTTTTGGCGCGGACAGGGTTGTCCGCGCCACACTAGGTGGGCATTTGCTTGAGGGCTGACAGGAGCGAGGCGATGTCTTCGGGGGAGTTGTAGAGGTGGCAGGAGACGCGGAGGCCGCCTACGTTGGAGGTGTAGCGGACGGAGACGAGGATTTTTTTGTCGAGCAGGTGGTTCATCCAGGCGACGTTTTTGTCGGACGAGCCGGCGTTGAACGTGACGATGCCGGAGCGGCGCTGGCGGGCGCGCGGCGTGACCACTTCGAGGCCGAGGGCGTCGAGGCCGGCGATGAGCTGGTCGGTGAGGGCGCAGATGTGGTGCTCGATGTTGGCGGGGCCGAGGTCGTGGATGAGCTGCAGGGAAGCGGCGAGGCCGACGGCGCCGGGGTAGTTGGCGGTGCCGCCGTGCTCGTAGGCGCGGGCAGTCTTCGTGTATTGGAAATCGTTCACCGGGGAGATGGAGGGGGTCTGAAAGTAATTGCCCCAGCCGCCGGGAGGAGATTCGACGGAGAGATAGCCGGCGAGCGGGGGGCGGAGGCGCGGCAGGGCGTCGCGCGAGATGTAGAGGAATCCGCAGCCGTAAGGGGAGTTGAGCCACTTGTGGCCGCCGCAGGCGAGGAAGTCTACGGGGGTGTCGCGGACGTCGAAAGGGATGGCGCCGAGTTGCTGGATGGCGTCGACGACGAGCCAGAGGTTGCGGTCGCGGCAGAGGCGGCTGAGGGCGGCGATATCGAGGCGGTCGCCGTTGGACCACTGCACGCTGCTGACGGTGATGACGCGAGTGCGCGGGGTGATGCGGGCGGCGAGATCGTCGAGGAGGATTTCGCCGTTGCGGTTGGGGACGAGGTCGATCTCGATGCCGTCGCGTTTTTTCTGGAGCCAGGGGATGGCGACCTGCATGAATTCGAGGTCGGGAAGCAGGACGCGGTCGCCGGGTTCGAGGGGGATGGCGTCGGCGGCGAGGGCGAGGCCGTGGGAGGTGCTCTCGACCAGGGCGATTTCGTCGTTGTGGGCGTGGATGAGTTGGGCGATGGCGGGACGGGCGGCGGCGCGCATCTCGTCCATGAAGATGTGGTGGTGGGTGGAGGAGGGGAGCGGACAGGTCATGGCGAGGCCGAGGAATTTCTGGATGGCCTCAATGGAGGGGCGTGGCGCGAGGGAGCAACAGGCGGCGTCGAGGAAGACTTTGTCGAGGGCTCCGGGGAAGTGTTGGCGGGCGGGAAGCATGGGGGAGATTGTAATCGGGGAGGTTTCAAGGTTTCAGAGTTTCAAGGTTGCAAGGTTGAAAATCTTTAACCGCGGAGAGCGCGAAGGTTTCGCAAAGGGCGCGGAGACGAGCAGTGCCGAGTACCGAGTACCGAGTAAAGCAGCAACCGTGAAGGACACGATGGTTCACGAAGGAAAACCGAGCTGGCGAGCGGGTTCGGGGGATGAGATTCGGGTTACTGCGGAATTGCGGCGGCTTGGTCGCGGCGGCGGGCCTGGATTTCGATGTAGACGTTCACCAGGGAGACGGCGGCGGGGGTGACGCCGGGGATGCGGGCGGCATGGCCGAGGGTGCGGGGGCGGATCTTCAGGAGCTTTTCCTGCATTTCGCGGGAGAGGCCGCTGACTGAGCGGTAGTCGAACCAGTCGGGGATGGCGCGCTGCTCGGCTTTCTTGAGGCGCTCGATGGAGCGCTCCTGTTGCTGGAGGTAGCCGGCGTATTTGATTTCGGTTTCGACCGATTTGAGTTCGTTGCGGATTTCGGAGGAGAGTGGGGCCACGGATTGGCACGGATTATCGCGGATTTCTTCGCGATGGAAGAAGGCGGGGGACAGTTCGCGGAGGATCGGGGCTAGCTGTTCGATGGTGATTTCGGGGCGCTTCAGTAGTTGGGCTAGGGGCTGGCCTAAGGCTGCGCTTAGGTCGTTAGTCGCTGGTCGTTGATCGTTGGGACTGTCGTCGTTGGTCCCTTCGCTCCGCCCAGGGCGAGCTAAGGACGCTCGTTGGTCGTTCGGAAGAACTGCCGAGCTTTGCTCGGCCGGACAGGCGGGGGCGCCTGTCCCTACAGGGGCTGGGCGGGTGAGGGCACCTGCGCGCAAGGGAGTTGGGGCGAAGTTGGCGGTTTGGACGGGCGAGGACGCCCGTCTCTCCAGCGATGCGGAGAGGCTTTTGACCATGGAGGAGGTTAGCTTGGTTTTTTCGAGGAGCTGTCGCAGAGCGTTGAGGCGGGACTGCTTGGCTTGGAAGTCGTGCCAGGCGGCGTCGGAGATGAGGCCGACGCGGCGGCCGTGGGGAGTGAGGCGGCGGTCGGCGTTGTCGATGCGCAGGTGGAGGCGGAACTCGGCGCGCGAGGTGAACATGCGGTAGGGCTCGTTGGTGCCCTTGGAGATGAGGTCGTCGATGAGGATGGCGGTGTAGGCCTCGGTGCGATCGAGGACGAGCGGCGGCTCGCGCTTCACTTGCAGGGCGGCATTGATGCCGGCCATCAGGCCCTGGCAGGCGGCTTCTTCGTAGCCGCTGGTGCCGTTGATCTGGCCGGCGAGGAAAAGGCCGGCGATTTTTTTGGTTTCCAGCGTACGCTCGAGCTCGGTGGGGTCGATGGAGTCGTACTCGATCGCGTAGCCGGGGCGGAGCATCTCGGCGGTTTCGAGGCCGGGGATGGTTTTCAGGATGGCGAGCTGGATCTCGACGGGGAGCGAGGTGCTCATGCCGTTGACGTAAATCTCGTGGGTGTTGAGGCCTTCGGGCTCGAGGAAGAGCTGGTGCTGGAGCTTGTCGGGGAATTTCACGATCTTGTCTTCGATGGAAGGACAATATCGTGGCCCGATGGATTGGATCTGCCCGCTGTACATCGGGGAACGGTGCACGTTCTCGCGAATGAGGCGGTGGGTTTCTTCGGTTGTAAAGGCGATGTAGCAGTGCACCTGGCGGTCGTGATGGGCGACCCGCCGGGTGCGGAAGCTGAAGGGGGTGGGGTCGTCGTCGCCGGGCTGGGGTTCGAAGCGGGACCAGTCGATGGTGCGGCCATCGAGGCGCGGGGGCGTGCCGGTCTTGAGGCGGCAGCCGCGGAGGCCGAGCTTCTTGAGAGATTCGCCGAGGAGGACGGCAGGCGGTTCGCCGGAGCGTCCGGCGGGATATTGCTGTTCGCCGCAGTGAATGAGGCCGTTGAGGAAGGTGCCGGTAGTGATGATGACGGCGCGGGCGCCGACGGTGCGGCCGTCGCGGAGGCGGATGCCGAGGACGCGCTGGGTGGAACGGTCGTTGGTCGCTGGTCGTTGGTCGTTGGCAAGGGCTGCCGAGCTTTGCTCGGCCGGGCGGGTGAGGGCACCCGCCCCCACGTGAGTAGGGGTGGGTTCTGGCTGAGTGCTGAGTGCTGATTGCTGAATGCTGCCATCCAAAATCAGATCGGCGACTTCGGCTTGCTTGATTTTGAGGTTGGGTTGGGAGTCGAGGACCTCACGCATTTTGAGGCGGTAGGCTTGCTTGTCGCATTGCGCGCGGGGCGACCAGACGGCGGGGCCACGCGAGGTGTTGAGCAGGCGGAACTGGATGCCGACCGCGTCGGTGACTTCGCCCATGATGCCGCCGAGGGCATCGACTTCGCGGACCAGGTGGCCTTTGGCGATGCCGCCGACTGCGGGGTTGCACGACATCTGGGCGATGAGATCGACGTTGAGGGTGTAGAGGGCGGTCTTCAGGCCCATGCGGGCGGCGGCCATTGCGGCCTCGCATCCGGCGTGGCCCGCGCCGACCACGACAACATCGAAATGTTCGGTGAACTGCATCGGCACTGAAAATCTACCCCAAGTCGAGCGAGCGAGAGGCCGCGGGAAAACAGAACCTTTTCCGATTTTACCAAGGGATGTGGAAAAGCCCGGCAAATGGCTATTCGCGGGTCGATAAGCTCGGTTCCGGCAGTAAGTTACACATGGGGAAGGAATTGCGGGTGTGGTGGAGATCATAAATCCGGGTGAACGCTGCGCTTGTCACGGGTTCGGCGCGGCTCTTATAGTGGAGGTCCAAGGAAGGAGTTTTATGACCAGCCAGCAATTTTTCCAGGAACTTGATCAACGTATCGCGAAATACGATTTGCTTTGCCATCCTTTCTACAAAGCGTGGGCGGCAGGAGAGCTGACGCGCGAGGATCTGCAGGAGTATGCGCTCGATTACTTTCATCATGTGCAGGCATTCCCGGCGTATCTGGCGGCACTAGGCATACGGTTGGAGGACGGAGAGTTGCGGCGGGCGGTGCTGGCCAACATGCGGGATGAGCAGGGCGGCGAGGATGTGTATGGCGAGCCGGGGCGGGCGCATGCGGATCTCTGGCTGGACTTTGCCCAAGGGATCGGGGCGCGCGGGACGTGGTTGCGGCATGAGCCGGTGGCCCAGGTGAAGGAGTTGATCGGGCATTTTTCGCGAGTCGCTTCGACGGGTACGGCGGAGGAGGCGCTGGCGGCGTTTTACGCGTATGAATCGCAGGTGCCACGGGTGGCGAAGGAAAAAGACCGGGGGCTGCGGGAACGGTACGGAGCCGACGAGCGTACGTGCGCCTATTTCACGCTGCACACCGAGGCGGATGTGTATCACGCGAATGTGTGGAAGCAGCAACTGAAAAAGCGCGTCGAGGCGCGGCCGGCAGCGGCTGCCAAGGCGCTGGACGCAGCGGAAGCCGCGGCCAAGGCCCTGTGGACGGCGCTGGACGGAATCGAAGCGCGCCGGACATCGACACAAGCGGCGTAGAGCTTGCGTTGGCTGGATTGACGATCGTCGATCTGCGAGCCTCAGGTGGGAAGCGGAAATCGGAAATGAGCCAGCGATCCGGGATGGATTGCTGGCTCGTTTTCTTGAAAGGAGAATGATGGCGAAGCCGGTTCCGATCGGGGCGCGCGGGGAGGCGCAACAGACGGTGGAGTTCCGACATACCTTGAGGGCGCATCACCCGCAGCTGCCGCCGGTGTATTCCACGCCGGACATGATCCGGCTGATGGAGGTGGCGGCGTTTCAGGCGCTGCAGCCGTACTGCGAGGGGGATGAAATCACGGTGGGGACGGCGATCCAGGTGGAACATCGGGCGGCTTGCGGGGTCGGGGCGCAGATCACGGCCGAGGCGGTGGTTGAGGCATTTGATGGGCGGTTTTTCACGGTGCGGGTGACGGCGCGGGATGGGGAGCGGGAGATTGGGCGCGGGACGGTGGGGCGGGCGGTGGTGAGCCTGGCGGGGTTTGGGGGAAGAGCAAAAGCTTAAACCGCTGAGGACGCGAAGGATTCGCGAAGATCGCGGAGAAGCTGAGAGCTGAGAACTGGTAGCTGGTAGCTACGAGCACATTCCCGTTTCCTAAGACGTATGGCGATCGTTGGAGTTATTTCGGATACGCATGGGCTGCTGCGGGCGGAGGCGATCGAGGCGCTGCGCGGGTCGGACTTCATCGTGCATGCGGGGGACGTGGGAGCGCCGGAGATCCTGGGGAAGTTGGGGGCGATTGCGCCGGTGACGGCGGTGCGCGGGAATGTTGATGGTGGGAGTTGGGCGCGGCGGTTGCCCAAGACCGAGGTGCTCGAGGTGGATGGCATTTCGATCTATGTGCTGCACATTCTTGAGGAGTTGGATGTGAAGCCGGAGGCGGCCGGGATGAGCGTGGTTGTGTATGGGCACAGCCACATGCCGAAGCCGGAGCGGAAGAATGGCGTGTTGTATTTCAATCCGGGAAGCGCGGGGCCGCGGAGGTTTCATCTGCCGGTGAGCGTGGGGAAGCTGGTGGTGGAGGGGGGCGAGGTGCGGGGGGAGATT
>Ga0126373_10001276_pt1 | contig 17758 bp, 13 predicted proteins | sample PanSoiMetPlot_11_FD_92545 | JGI IMG/M metagenome (GOLD analysis project Ga0126373, IMG submission 92545) | Tropical forest soil microbial communities from Panama - MetaG Plot_11 | ecosystem: Environmental > Terrestrial > Soil > Tropical forest > Bulk soil | place: Panama | collected 2016-02-17 | reverse complement strand
GGTCAAGGCTTGACAGCTATCCGTTCCTTCAATCCAACGAAATTATTGGCGTGGCCGGCTCACGAACTGCCGTGTAGCAGTCGGCGAGTCGCGCTGATCGGCCGAGTCATCCTTCAGCAATGTCTCCTAGAGCACAACAGCCAAGTGTTCCAATCGCACCTCAACGCATTTCCCTCACAGAGCATGCTGGAGCTCCATGTGGTGCGCAGTTCCGCGTAGCTTTGTCAACGATGCGAGATGCAGTAAGACCGACAGCGGCACCAGATAGGTCGGGATCAAGACCAGCGGAAACGCACCGACAAGCTCGTTTGGCAGGTCGAAGGCGAACTGCTGAATAGGGGACGGTGTCGTGGCCATGCCGGTTGCGACCGCCACTATCAGGTCGGTAAGACCCAAGATGTTCCACGCCGTGGCCAGGTCTCCATTTTTCTCCGGTCCCCGGGCATACGCGATCGCCACAACAGGCGCGAGCACACCGACCAACACATCGCCAAGCCCGGCGGGCCAAGCAAACAGGCCCGGCATCTTACCCGCTGCATACAGGACCAGAAAGATGATTCCGAGCACTCGATAGAATTGGACGCCGATCAACCACTGCTGCGGCACCGACTCGAGCAGGCGCCTTACGGTCGAGGACCGCACAATCAGCATACCGCCGATCAGGATTGGCGCCAGAATCCCGTATTGAATCGTCGGAATCTGGTCCGAGGCGCCTCTATAAACCCCTAACACTCCCAGCGCAATGGTTATTCCGAACCAACCGAAGAGCACAATGGCTGATATGCCGACAACGCCGTTTTGGTCATCGGAGGACCAGCCGGCCCTGCTCAACGCGCGGCGAAGCCCAAACAACAGCGTCGCGATAATAGCTGCGCTACTGGCAAGGACAAAGTAGGGTAGATAACTTGGAATCGTCATGAGGGCACCTCCTTGTTGTTGTATATGCAACCACTAACCCAAAAAAAGGGATTACTCCGCACCTAATGTCGATAGCATTCGCGACAGGGCGGTTACCCCAGCTTTTCCCAGTAAAGAGACCACTTTCTTTTGAGCCAGCTGCCACGCACCCGTCGTCTCGCTCAACAGCTTGGCCCCCTCTGCGGTCATCTTCAAATGATGGCTGCGTCCATCCTGACCCGGGACGAATTCCACCCAGCCCCGGCGCTGCATCCGTTCCACATTGCGGCTGACAGTTGACTTGTCCAGACTCAGGCGCCGCTCAATCTGTGTTGGAGTTGGTGAATTCATGAGCGAGATCGCCACCAAAATGTTCTGTTGTGCGGTGCGAAGGCCATGGGGACGCAAACAATCGTCGTAGATCTTCGTGATGACGCGGTTCAGAAGTCGCACCCGCATCGCGATGCATTCCCTGGCAATTCTCTCGCTCTTAACTCCGGTGGGCATGAACATGATTGTATATGCAACTAATAACATCTGTCAACACAGTATTCATACCGATCCTCAAGGGCGAGTTGCGTTCCCGGCAGTGCTGGGCAGGATGAAGATCTCAATGTCTCTGAAACTCGAAGATATTCAGGACTCCGGATCGTGGAGTTGCTGGAGAGTGAAACTGGAAGAGACGAAGAAGATCTGCCGAACTAATGGCGTGCGCCGAAAGATCGGCGCTACTGCGAGCCAAGAGATCCCATGTTTTTCCATCTGGGGATAAACCATAGTCAACCTGCAGCTTGATCTACCGCGCTGCTACCAGGACAGGACAAACCAGCCCCATCTGCCCCCACACGGATGGCTGCCTGAGTTGTGGTTTCTTGTGGGGTTCGGTTGTCTGCGGTAGGGCGATCTGAAATTTGTAAACCGCAGGTCGCTGGTTCGATTCCAGCAGACGGCACCAGCACTTTTCACGGAATGTCAGCGACTTGTAAACTAACAAACCACAGGTCACTGGGCTACTCTAATCCAAGCGTTTGTTAGATTTATTGTGAGTTTGGTGCGCTGCCGCAGGCCGATGTGTCACCGTGTAACACAACTAAATTCACGACAGCAAGGTTGTAAGCAGGTTCACAGATAGTTGAACGGTCGATCGCTTAGGATAAGAACATCACCGTACTTGAAGTCTTGATCGACAAAGCCTGCCGCTTGGGAACTTGCAGCTCATGCCGCGTTAAGCTTGTCTCGGGCCGCGTGAGGATGGATGTGACGGATGCGCTCACTGAAGAGGACAAGGCCTAGGGATACATCCTTGCCTGCCAGGCCAAATTTCTCAGTGATGTTAAAGTCGAGGCGTGAGAGAGCGCATGGATCTGATTCGGTGTACTCAATCAATGAACAAAACAAGACTTAGCTTATAGTACCTGGGCTCCTATCCCGTTCTTATCGCCTATTAAGTGCGGAAATTCCAGTCCACCCACTCAAAGGAGAACATATGGGACTCCTGAAACGCCTAACCTTGTCCGGCATTGTTCTGATCGGGATCCCTATCACGCAAGTCACAGCAGGCACAAATGGAAATCTACTTGAGCCATTGCCGCGGGATCTCGAAGTTACGCTGGCATTGAGCGCACTTCCGCCGTACCTCCGCGCCGAGGCAAGCGTGTACGTGCTCGATCCCGCGAAAGGATATGCGCTCGAACGGCAGGGGATGAATGGCTTTACTTGCTTCGTGGAAAGAACTGATTTCGTTCGTGAGGACTATCGCAACGACTTGCTGATTCCAGAGTGTTTCGACGCAGAGGGAACCAGAACTATCATCCCGGTTTCATTTGATGTCGCGCGTCTCCGGGCGGAGGGGAAATTAAGCCCGCAAGAAGTAAAAAAGGAAATCGTGCGGAGATTTCAAGATGGCGTCTATCAATCGCCTGCGCGCCCGGGGATTTCTTACATGCTCTCGCCGATCCAACGGCTTTACGGTGGTCCAGAATCTAAGGCTACGAGGACGATGAACATGCCCCACTACATGTTCTACGCACCTAACCTCATGAGTAAGGATGTCGGGGGAGGACCTATCATGGGGCCGTACCCCTACCTCGTAAACCCGGGACCCCATGCATACATTATCGTGAACGTCGGCGAGGCGGAGAAAGCTCAAATCAACCGTGAGGAGCGCGACCTCTTGAAGGAAGTTTGCTCGTATCGCTCCGATTTCTGCATCGACAAAGGGTCCAGAAAAGAGCCTGGTCAATGACTCTGAAGTCCAGTAGCGAATGGCGCCTCAATAGCGCTGGCGCCCGCCAGAATCCCAATGGGGCTACCCAGTGAGAGCCTGGCGAAAATCTCTTGAAATACGTCCGCTCGCGCGGGCTTCCAACGAAGAGGCGTGAGAGGCCGTATGCACAAAACTAGGCTGAGTTTGTTTTACCTGGGTTCCTATCTTGTTCTTATCGGACTTGGGTTACTCTTTGCTCCGCATGGAACCCTGAAGGTTCTTCAATCAAACTCCGAATATGGCGACATCTTTCCGCGCATCGCTGGAATGCTGATGAGCGGAATGGGGCTGTCAATCTTCGGGATGATCCATGCTCGTGCCGCTGAACTCTATTCAGCGACCCTGCTCATCCGCATGTACTTTATTGCGTGCATTGTAGCCTTCTACGCGATGACTCGTGATCCTCTGTTCCTGTTCCTCGGTGGAATTGTCGGGCTTGGGTTCATGGTTACGCTCGCCGCCTACCTCCTCGATCGAAAGAGTTCCAAGTGAGTTTTGGCTTGCTTGTCACTTCACGTACGAACGACCGTCTGCGCTGCTCGAACAGTTCAAGAACGAAGGGATTGGAATTGTGGGGCGCATGCTCGATGAATGACGGAGGAAGGATGCCGACGTCACATCGCCCCGGGCGTTCAGTCCGAGCGGCTCTCTCCAGTGACCGCCCTTGGACCCGAAGTCGGCGCTACGTGTAGCTTCCAAGAGGTGCTGCGATGAAGCCCCTAAAGTGGCGAGGCCTAACCGGCGTGGCGTCTGCCCTGGTGATCAGTCTGACAAGCTGCGTGTCCCCTTTGGCCATGCACCGAGCCGTAATGGAGTACGATCGAACAGTCAGTAGAATCGAGTCCGAGTTGCTGCTCTTGAACATCGCACGAGCTCGTCACCACCGCCACCTCCATTTCACCGCGATCTCTAACGTCGCGGCGACCTTCGATTTTCGGTCGAATGCAGGATTCAGTGGTGAACTGTTCGAGGGCGTGTTTTCCGGGGAGGGCCGGGGCTTCACGAAGAATTTCTACAGCTTTAATCTAGGGGCCAGTGTTGCCGAAAACCCGACGGTCAACATCATTCCCATCCAGGGTGAAGAATTTACCAAACGGATCCTTGCCCCGATTGACGAGATCAAGTTCGGATTCCTCTTTCACCGCACGGTGTTTCCCGCTCTGTTGCTCCGGCTCATGACCCATGGGATCGTCGTTGAACAGGAGGGGACTGGCGCAGTGAGCGTCCTACCCAACAACCCCTCCCAGGTCGAGGGCTATCGTGAGTTTCGCCGACGTGTCATACATCTCTCCGCCCTCAATCTCGAACACAAGCTTCATGTGGGCCCGCTCGTGTTTGAGGAGGTTTGGCCGCTGCCCTTGGACCATCCGCTGACCTCAAACGCTCTGGAGAAGGGGTATCAATGGACCCAGTTGGGCGAGGGCCAGGCGTCTCTCCTCAGCCGCAAGGTCATTGGCAGGGTTGCCATCACCAACTACGACCCGGCTCGCCTTCCAAACGAGGAGCGACGCCATCTCCACGAAGAATCTCAACGGTATCCCCCGGACCATATCCTCGTGGATATCCGGCCAGGGTCCCCCGGTGGGACTTATCCTCTCCATGGCAGATTCCAACTCCGCAGTTTCCAAGCTATCCTCGAATTTCTCGCGGAGGGGATTGCGGAAACCCCGGAATTCGAAGTCGAGAAGGATCTCCGCACGGGGCCGGTCTCGGCGGACCCCCCACGAACCCTTGAGATTATGGAGACAAAAGCCCCTCCATCAGAGGCCGCGTTTGCGGTGGAGTTTGAGAGCCACTGGTACTCTATTCGGAAAAGCGTTGGAGAGACTGGAGGCCTGCATGCCTGGAATCTTGAAGCCTTTCGTGTCCTTTATCAGATCCTTCAACTAACGGTGACGGACGTAGCCCGGGTGCCGACCTTCCCGATTACCATTGCAAAGTAAGGACACAGACAACGGAAAACCCGACGCGGCGAGCTGGCTATCGCACGTCTACATCTGAAAGTCCTCAACCGCTAGGGTTTTGACCCAGGATGTGCCTCGTTTCGAAGATTCTGTGACCCACCTTACAGAAACCCAACTTCCTCAGCGGTAGAGTTTAGGTCACTAGGAGAATAATGGCGACTCAGGACAGTTCAGCTCTGATTGCAAGTCACAAAGGAAGGGAACCGTGGGGAAGTGGAACAGAAACCGGGAAATCAGAGAGGGCGATGGACCGACGCGGGGCTCAGACGTGATTCGAGAGGAAGTCCTCATGCTCCCAAATCAGCTCTATTGTGCATGCCGGGTGAGTATTGACATGCCTTAAAGCCTCGGTGGACAGCCGAAAAGAAGGTGCACGAACGATCCAAGAGTAAATGAGGCCAAACCCTTCGATGAATTCTGCAGCGAGGAAGGAACATGGTGCGTCAGAGGGAATTACGAAAGAAGTTGGGAGAGGCCGTGCTGGTCCAGAACGATGATAGACCGGCCATCAAGTCGGATCAGGTGTTGCTCGCGAAACTGTCCGAGCGTCGAACTGACCGTCTCTCGGCTGCAGCCGATGAGATTGGCCAACTCCTGATGGGTGAGCTTCACACGGATGCGGATACCGGTCTCGTCGGGAATTCCGTGGTTATTGCTCAGTTCAAGCAAGAGACGGGCCAGACGGGCCGGGACAGCCCGGAAGACCAGATCCTCAACGCGATTGTACAATTTTCTGAACCGAGCGCCGATGAGCTTGGTGAGCTTCAAGGCCATGTCCGGATGCTGGCGTAAGTAGCGCTCGAAATCTTCTCGTCTGATCACGCAGATCAGGGCATCGTCTAACGCCTTGGCCAGCCCTTCACGCGGAGAGTCTTCGAGAGCCTCCAGTTCGCCGAAAATTTCACCCGGCTCAAGGATCACGAAGGTGAATTCTTTGCCACTGGGGGCACTACTGGAGATTTCAACCCGACCTTTCTTGAGGAGATAGACGGTCGTGCCAGGATCACCCTCGAGGTAAATGGCCTCCCGCTTCTTGACTTCCTGCATGCGGGTGATTCGGTCGATTTCCTGGAGTTCGGCCCGGGTCAGAGCGGAGAAAAGATTGATTTGTTTGAGATACCAGAGTTTGTTCGGTGAAGAGATTTCCTGAAGCATTCCGCCGCTCCTGGTAGAGGGGGACACCAGCTTACTTGATGGGAGGGACGGAGGGCAACTTTGAGAGAAGCAGTCATATTGGAGATAGTGTACCTCCGAAAAAAAGGTCCCTTATCGCAGACCGAGGACATGGCAGATAGACCGGCGTAAAGAGCGATCTTGCGAGTCTCTAAGTGGCTTTCTTGTCCCTACTTGACCCCGTTTCAGTCTGGAATAATTCACGGCCCGTCGCGGGTGCTCGACCCCCTTTCGGGAGTGAAACCGGGGTGAACCGATGGCATACGCAGCCTGAATGTGGCCGACTTGGTCCCGGGATCGTGCTCCACCCTACTGACGGGCGGCACCCGATGGTGAGCATCCGAACCCTCTCTTCCATGACCAGACGCGCTGGAGCGCAGCTGATATCGGAGATTTCGCTCCCTGGTCGCGCCGCGGCCGATACGTGGTCATTTTCCGGGGATCGTGGTGATTCTCAAAGCACAGCTCGGTTTCCACGCTGGGTTAGAGGTGCGGGAACCCGGCGAACACCCCATGGAGGTGGTCGAACCAGAAAAGGAGGTTAATGTGAAACCGAACATTTGGAAGGCAATAGTTGGAGGTTTCGTTGGCACTCTTTTACTCACTCTGATGATTCGGTTTGTAGCCCCAGTGATGACGGGGCAGAAGATGGACATGGCTGAGAGACTCGGCGGCATAACCGGCATGGGCTCAATCGCGGGGATGGTTCTACACTTCTTGATCGGCTCGGTGATCCTTGCGTTGATCTATGCGTTCATCTTGTTTCGAATTCTCCCGGGAACTCCCTGGCAAAAAGGCGTGCTGTCCGGAGTCATCTTCTGGTTGGCGCTAGAGGTTCTGGTGATGCCGATGATCGGCGGGGGGTTTTTCAGCTCCCAAATGGGCGGGATGAAAATGGTCATGGCTGCCCTGATCGCCCATTTAGTCTATGGAATGGCGCTCGGCGGAATCGCCGGAGATGCAGAACCGCGGCGAGCGTAGAAATCCAATGAAAACCGGGAAAAGAGCCCGCGCCTTAGTGACCGTGGAAGAGCAGAGGCTTGAAGAATCACGACAGCGAAGGGTGCATTGGAAACGGTGGGGACCTTACCTTAGCGAGCGGCAATGGGGGACAGTCCGTGAAGACTACAGCGACTATGGCAACGCCTGGGACTACTTCCCTCACGATCAAGCACGATCCCGCACGTATCGCTGGGGCGAAGACGGGTTAGGCGGAATCAGCGATCGTCATCAGAAAATCTGCTTTGCGATTGCGCTGTGGAATGGACAGGATCCGATTTTAAAAGAGCGGCTGTTCGGGCTTACAGGCAGCGAAGGAAATCACGGCGAAGATGTGAAGGAATATTATTTCTATCTTGATTCGACGCCCACGCATTCCTACATGAAATTCCTCTACAAGTATCCGCAAAAGCCGTTTCCCTACGCGCAATTGGTCGAGCAAAACCGGCGGCGCGGGAAGCACGAACCGGAGCTTGAATTGATTGACACCGGCGCATTCCACGAAAACCGCTACTTCGATGTGGTCGCGGAATACGCGAAGAGCACGCCGGAGGACATTCTGATTCGCATCATCGCACACAATCGCGGACCGGAAGCCGCAGATCTCTTCTTGCTGCCAACCATCTGGTTGCGGAACACGTGGTCGTGGGATCCACAGGTGGAGCGCCCGGTGCTCGTGAAGGAGGCTAACGCTCGAGGCACAGCGATCCGTATTGAAGAAGGCATGTACGGCAAACGGTGGCTTCTGTGCGAAGGCTCGCCGGAGCTGCTCTTCACCGAAAACGAGACCAACAACGAAAAACTATTCGGCGTCCCGAACCGAACGCGCTACGTCAAAGACGGGATTAATGACTATGTCGTTCACGGTGAAGCGAGTGCGGTGAATCCGGAGCAGACCGGGACGAAAGCGTCGGCGTTGTACCGACGGCGAGTGGACGCGGGCGCGAGTGCCACGGTGCGACTTCGGCTGACCGATCAGGCGAGCTGGGCTGGCCACCCTGCAGAGATCAACGTGCCAAACGAACGGGCGGCGAAACCGCTGGTCGTCGCGGCTGCGGTGTCTGCCCGGAGCGAAGGTGCCTTTGGCCCAACATTCGAGCAGATTTTTGCCCGTCGGATCGTGGAGGCCGACGAATTCTATCTGCGGCGCACGCCGAAGGACTTGTCCAAGGACGCACAAGCCGTTCAGCGACAGGCCTTTGCCGGCATGTTGTGGTCGAAACAATTTTATCACTACGAGGTGAACGCGTGGCTCAAGGGAGACCCGGCTGGACCCACTCCTCCAGAAAGCCGGTATCACGGGCGAAACAAGGAATGGAGACACCTCTACAATGCCGACGTCATCTCGATGCCGGACAAATGGGAATACCCCTGGTATGCGGGCTGGGACTTGGCCTTCCATTGCATTCCCCTGGCACTAATCGATCCGGACTTTGCCAAAGATCAGCTCACTCTCATTCTGCGCGAGTGGTACATGCACCCGAACGGGCAGCTGCCTGCGTACGAATGGGCGCTCGGGGATGTGAATCCGCCGGTGCATGCCTGGGCGTGCTGGCGCGTGTACAAGATCGAGAAGCGCATCCGGGGGGTGGCGGACCGCGTGTTCTTGGAACAAGCATTTCACAAGTTGCTCCTGAATTTTACGTGGTGGGTGAATCGCAAAGACGCTGAAGGAATGAACGTCTTCCAGGGGGGCTTCTTGGGGCTCGACAATATCGGCGTATTCGATCGTTCGGCACCGCTGCCGACCGGCGGGCATATCGAGCAGTCTGACGGCACGAGCTGGATGGGGATGTACTGCCTCAATATGCTCGCGATCTCGCTGGAGTTGGCCCGCGAAAATCATGCCTACGAAGGCGTGGCAAGCAAGTTTCTGGAGCACTTTGTCTTCATCGCGCATGCGATGAACGATCTAGGCGGCGAAGGCATGTCGCTGTGGGATGAAAAAGATGGCTTTTACTATGACGTCCTTCATCTGCCGAACAATGAACACTTCCCGCTGCGAGTGCGGTCGATGGTGGGACTGATTCCCTTGTACGCGGTCGAAACACTCGAGCCCGATATTGTCGACAGGCTGCCCCAATTTAAGCGACGCATGCAGTGGTTCATCGACAATAAGCCGGAGCTGCGGGACCACATACAACAGGTGGAGACGGTGAAAGGGACGCGGCGGTTGCTATCGATCGTGAATGCGGACCGCTTGCGGAAGGTGCTTCGCTATATGCTGGACGAGGTGGAATTCCTGTCCGAGTACGGGATTCGCTCCCTCTCCCGAGTACACCGCGACAACCCCTTCCTACTGCGAGCAGATGGAGTGAGCCACCGGGTCGACTATGAACCGGCGGAATCGTCGACAGGGATGTTCGGAGGCAACTCGAACTGGCGTGGGCCAATCTGGTTTCCGGTGAATTTCCTTCTGATCGAATCGCTGCAAAAATTTCATTACTTTTTCGGCGATCATTATCGGGCCGAGTGTCCGACGGGTTCGGGGCGGCACAAAACGCTGTGGGAGGTCTCTGCCGACATTTCGCGGCGGCTGGCTCGAATCTTTCTACTCGACGCGAAGAGCCGCCGTCCGGTCTTTGGGGAGAGTGAGAAATTTCAGACCGACCCACACTGGCGGGACTATGTTCCATTCCACGAATATTTTCACGGCGATACGGGCCGAGGCTTAGGTGCAAGCCATCAGACAGGCTGGACGGGGCTGGTGGCGAAATTGATCGAACAGAGTGGTGAATAACATAGGTCCACGACTTGGATCGGAGGAGATAGCGAACCGCACGGTGGAAGCAAAGAAAGAGACCGTTGGCGGTCGCACATCTTCGGGTGTCCTACGCCCTCATAAGGCGCTGGGTTTTTCTCGAACCGATGGCAAATCACTGGGGAATACACGGACTTTGTAGCAGCAGTGAGACCTTCGATGGTGAAGTCCCATTCAGGCCACGATGGCGCGTTGTTCAGGCGTGGTCCGTCGTTGAAGTGTTGTGCGCCTCAAATGCCACTGCCACCTCATGCAAGGTCATCAATTCCACCTACACGAGGAGCTAGAACGCAGAAGTCCAAACGAGGACCAACCGCAGGAGCTCACAATGAAAGCGATCGCCGTCATTCCAGGGAGAGCGAATAGCATCCACTTGCGAGAAGTTCCAAAACCGCAACTTGAACAGATTCCGGGCGGGCGCGGCGTGCTGGTGAAGCTGACGCGTGTTGGCGTGGACGGCACTGATAAAGAAATCAACGCCGCCGCCTACGGAGCGCCGCCACCGGGCGACGATTATCTAATTCTTGGCCACGAAAACCTTGGATGTGTGGAAGCCGTCGGGCCAGCTGTCGACGAGTTTCAGCCGGGCGATTATGTGGTTGCATCGGTGAGGCGCCCCGGCAAGAGCCTATACGACAAGATCGGCTTGCAGGACATGACGACCGACGACACGTACTTCGAGCGCGGCATCAATCTGTTGCACGGCTACCTCGCTGAGTACTACTCGGATTCTGCAGATTACCTCGTGAGAGTGCCGAAGGGACTGAGCAAGGTTGGCGTGCTGCTCGAGCCGAGCAGTGTTGTGGAAAAGGCCATTGGTCAAGCTTTCGAGGTGCAGCGCCGGCTGCGCGTGTGGCGGCCGAGGCGGGCTGCTGTGCTTGGAGCGGGCACATTGGGATTGCTGGCGTCGCTGTTTCTCCGACTGCGCAGCATCCAGGTAACCACGTTGGGATTGAACGAGCCACCGTATTTGAACGCTCAGCTTCTCGACGAGATTGGCGTGCGGTACATCTCGACAAAACGAATGAGCCTGAAGGAGGCCTCCGCGCGTTTCGGACCATTCGAGCTCATTCTTGAGGGCACCGGTTTTTCACCGCTGGTTTTCCAAGCTATGGAGGTTCTGGCGAAAAACGGCGTGCTCGCGATGGTAAGTATCACAGGCCAAGACCGAACAATGGACGTTCCTACGGATCGGATCAACCTGGGATACGTGCTTGGCAACAAAGTTTGCCTCGGTAGCGTGAATGCAAGCCGCGACGATTTCGAGCAGGCAGTGCTGGGTCTTTCGGCTGCGGAGCTTTCATTCCCGGGCTGGCTGGAGAAGCTCCTGACTCATCCTGTGAAGGGGCTCGATAACTATGCGGAGTTGATTGAAAAGCTGACGAACGCGAAGGGCGCCATCAAAGTGTTCTGCGAAGTAAGCGGCGATATGACCTAATTCTCAGAATCGGCGGGGATTCGAGCGCGGAAAAGCGGGCCATGGCCACAACGGGACGAAAGCGAGTCCTGATCCTCGGCGGCGGATTTGCCGGACTGTCTACCGCCAGGGAACTGGAGCAACAACTCAGGAGTGATGGCAGTGTCGAGGTGACGCTGGTGAACCGGGAGAACTTTTTTCTCTTCACTCCGATGCTGCACGAAGTGGCCGCGAGCGACCTGGATTTGACGACGATCGTCAATCCGGCGCGCAAAATGTTGAGGCACGTGAAATTCTTCGCAGGCGGAGTTATAGGCGTGAACCTTGCGGAACGGAAAGTGATCGTCGCGCATGGGTTCGACCATCATCAGCACGCGCTTGACTACGACTATCTGGTGCTGAGTTTGGGCTCGACTACTAATTTTTATGGCTTGTCGGCCCTGCAGGAGCGCGCGCTGACCATGAAGACGCTCAGCGATGCAATGCGGCTGCGGAATCATCTGATTGCGCACCTGGAAGAAGCCGACAGCGAGTGCTGTCGGGAGAAAACTCCTCTGCTCACGTTTGTGGTTGCTGGCGGCGGTTTCGCGGGCGTGGAGACGATTGCAGGAATCAACGATTTTGTCCGCGGCGCCCTGCGATCATACCCAAACTTGCGAGAGGACATGGTGCGCGTGGTGTTGGTTCATCCCGGCAAATGCATCCTGCCGGAGCTCGGCGAAAAGCTGGGGGCTTACGCGCAACGGAAACTTTCCGAGAGGAAGGTTGAAATTCGTGTCAACGTGAAAGTCGCCGCTGTTTCAGGCAATTGCGTGAAGTTGAGCGACGGAACCACCATCTACACGAATACTCTGGTGTGGACCGCTGGGACATCTCCGAATCCGCTTCTCGAAGAACTACCTTGCCGGAAGGATCGAGGGCGGCTGGTCGTCAACGAATACCTCGAAGTGTGCGACTGGGAGAATGTGTGGGCGTTGGGTGACTGCGCCGCGATACCAAACATAAAGGACGGCGGTTTTCATCCGCCTACGGCTCAGCATGCCCTGCGCCAGGGAAAAACTGTCGCGCGAAACGTAGTGGCTGCGATTCAAGGTGGAGAGCGAAAGCCGTTTTTGTTCTCGACGATCGGCCAGCTTGCTGCGATTGGTCGGCGTACCGGCGTAGCAAATATACTTGGCGTCAATTTTTCAGGATTCATTGCGTGGTGGCTGTGGCGCACGATCTATCTGAGCAAACTGCCCCGGTTCGAAAAGAAGGTGCGGGTCGCTTTCGATTGGACGCTCGATCTTTTGTTTTCCAAGGACCTGGTTCAGTTCCTTGAGATTAAAGCGCCAGTCTTGGATCGAACGAGCGACGCAAGCCAGGGCGATTCCACAGCCAGAGGCGCTGCGGGAGTGGAATGAGGCTCGCGCATGCCTGGTAACCGATGCTCGAATCACTGCAAAAACATTGGCCCGAATACTCGATCGAAGCTGGCTGCCTCGGCACGTTCATGGCTTCCGCCTGCTCGATTGCAGCGCTCCTAGGACATCCTCAACTCTTCCGAAGTATGTCAGAGGGGTCGCCAAGGTTCAGATCTGGTGCGCCTTTGCCGAAACAGTACTCGGCGGAACTTCGTCTGAGTTGCAGATGTAATTCACGCGTTGAGTCCGATTGCTGAAACTGTATCCAGCTGCCCGCCCAACCTCAAAAAGGAGACCGGACATGCCCATTCGAGGGATTCGGTCCTAGCGGGGAGTGTTTGAGACGAATAGAGAAGAGGAGATCGGCTATGGAATCGACACGACAATACGATGTGATCATTATCGGAACGGGGGCAGGCGGCGGAACGCTCGCATACAAGCTGGCACCTTGCGGCAAGCGCATACTGCTGCTCGAACGCGGAGAGTATGTGAACCGCGAAAAAGACAACTGGGACAGCCGAGCGGTTATCGTTGAGGGCAAGTACCAAACGAAAGAGAAATGGAAGAACGTCGGCGGACAAGAGTTGCATCCACATACGAATTACAATGTCGGCGGCAATACGAAATTTTACGGTTCCGCGCTATTTCGGCTGCGGCGTGAAGACTTCGGTGAGATAAAACATCCGGGAGGCATTTCGCCGCCTTGGCCGATCCGCTACGAAGACCTCGAGCCTTACTACACGCAGGCGGAACATATTTATCACGTTCACGGCAACCGTGGAGAAGATCCCACGGACCCCGGCTCAAACTCGGCGTATCCGCATCCGGCCGTAAGTCATGAGCCTCGTATGCAGCAGCTTAGCGATGATTTCGCACGTCAGGGATTAAAGCCGTTCCACGTGCCACTCGGCATCATGCTGGATGAGAAGAACCGGCGAGAGAGCAAGTGCATCCGCTGCAACACGTGCGACGGTTATCCGTGCTTGGTGAACGCGAAATCCGACGCACAAACGTGCTGTGTAGACCCGGCGCTTGCTTATCCGAACGTCTCGTTGCTCACGAATGCGAAGGCGCTGCGGCTGCAAACGGATCCTACCGGGAGGCAAGTAACAAAGGTCGTCGTGGAGCGCAACGGGTCAGTGGAGGAATTCTCTGGGACTATCGTTGTTGTGTCCTGCGGCGCGATCAATTCGGCGGCGCTGCTGTTCCGCTCGGCGAACGACAAACATCCGCGTGGACTTGCGAACAGTTCCGATGTGGTTGGCCGGCACTATATGGGGCACGTGAACTCCGTGTTGATGGCGATTTCGAAATGCCCGAATCCGACGGTGTTTCAGAAGACGTTGGCGCTGAATGACTTTTACTTCGGATCGAGCGAATGGAATTTCCCGATGGGCCACATCTCGTTTGTTGGAAAGCTCGACGGGGTCGCGCTCTTGGCAGGAGCTCCTGCAATCGCTCCGAAGTGGACTCTCGATCTGATGGCAAAGCATTCCATTGATTTCTGGCTCACCTCTGAAGATCTGCCGGATCCCAACAATCGAGTGACCCTGAACAGCAGCGGCGAGATCACGCTTTCCTACAAGCCGAACAACGAGGAAGGCCACAAGCGGCTCATAGCGAAGCTCAAACATCTCATGCAAAACCAGACGACGTGCCCGGATCACGGGCACGAGTGTCATGAAGGGCTATTTTCGCGCAATCTGTTTGTCGGGCAGCGCATTCCCTTGGCCGGGGTCGCCCATCAAAACGGTACGATTTGTTTCGGGCACGATCCGAAGACATCGGCGCTCGACGCGAATTGCCGAGCGCACGATCTCGACAATCTATATGTTGTTGACGGCAGCTTCTTTCCCTCGAGCGGAGCCGTCAACCCAGCGCTGACCGTCATGGCAAACGCGCTCCGTGTGGGGGATCACCTACTCGAGCAGCTGAAATAACCATGGCGGCTCACCACTTTGTACAATGCATAGAACCTTCAAAACGACCTTTAACCTCTTTGTTCGCACAAGTAGCTCTCCACGCAGTGCTCAAAAACCTCTCTCAAAGTAAGAATCGGGAAAGTCGATTTTTCTAGGGGATTGCCGTATCCTTCCGCCTGTTCCAAAAACAAATGGTTTTGGAAAAGAAACGCCGTTGCAGGCCTTGGTCCATGAAGTCTTTAACATGACGCATCACTTTTTACTTTCCCCAAGCCAAGTCATCTGATTCAATCGGGCGTTTAGAATCGCCAGCGACAATTTGGACAGGTCAGCAGCGTCACTTTTTCTCTACTTTTTTTCTAAAAGTGCTGGTCCCCTTTGTGTGACTTCATGAAGAATAGCGTGATGACTCAACGCCAGGGCCACGGTTACATCCCGATACTGGAGTGGCTTTCCGGTTACCAGAAGGACTGGCTGCGACCAGATGTCATTGCCGGTCTGACGGCCGCCGCAGTGGTGATTCCAAAAGCAATGGCGTTCGCGACGGTCGCCGGCCTCCCGGTGCAGGTGGGGCTCTATACGGCGTTCCTCCCGATGGTGATCTATGCAATGGTGGGGACCTCGCGACCGCTCAGCCTGAGCACGACCACAACGATCGCCATTCTGGCCGGGGCCCAACTCGGTCAATTCGCCGAGGGGGATACTCCCGCGTCCCTGCTGCGCGCCTCGGCCACGCTGACGCTGTTGGTGGGAGCGACCCTCATGCTGGCCTCGGTGTTACGGCTGGGGTTCCTCGCCAACTTCATCTCCGAACCGGTTTTGATCGGCTTCAAGGCAGGGATCGGGCTCGTGATCGTGCTCGATCAGGTGCCGAAGCTGCTGGGCATCCATTTCCTGAAGGGCCCCTTCGTTCACAACCTGCTTGCCATCGTTGAGGGTCTTCCCGACACGGCGGTGACGACTCTGGTTCTGGGGATCGTCATGATCGTGTTGATGGTGGGGATCGAGCGGTCGTTCCCGCGAGCGCCGGCCCCGCTGATCGCGGTGGTTGCCGGGATTGTCGGCGTGGGATTGCTCGGCTTGCAGGCTCACGGTGTGCAGTCAGTTGGCCAGGTCCCTCAGGGACTCCCAGCCTTCACCTGGCCAGATCTCTCCCTTGTTGCGCAGCTCTGGCCAAGCGCCTTGGCCATTGCGCTCATGAGTTTCACTGAGACGATTGCTGCTGGGCGCGCTTTCGCCACGAGCGAGGAGCCGCATCCCCGGGCGAATCAGGAATTGATGGCGACGGGGTTGGCGAATGTGGGCGGTGCGATGTTGGGAGCCATGCCGTCCGGCGGCGGCACCACTCAAACAGCGGTGAACCGCTTGGCGGGAGCGCGAACCCAATTGGCTGAGTTGGTTGCAGCCGGGGTTACATTGGTGACAATGCTCTTTCTGGCCCCCCTCGTCGGGCTGATGCCGGAAGCGACGCTCGCCGCGGTTGTGATCGTCTATTCCGTCGGATTGATCAAGCCGGTGGAGTTCCGCGATGTTCTCAAGGTCCGACGCACGGAGTTCATCTGGGCCGTGAGCGCGCTCGCCGGGGTTGTGCTGCTGGGAACCCTGAAGGGGATTCTCGTCGCCATCGTGGTGTCGCTGGTGGCCCTTGCCTCCCAGGTGGCCAATCCGCCAGTCTACGTGCTGGGGCGCAAGCCTGGCACCAACGTCTTCCGCGCCCTCTCGAAGGAACATCCCGAGGACGAGACCTTTCCCGGGTTGCTGCTGCTACGCCCAGAGGGGCGGATTTTCTTCGCCAACGCCGAGCACATTGGGGAAAAGCTGAAGCCGCTGATCGCAGAGGCGAAGCCGAAGGTCGTCGCGCTCGACCTCAGTGCTGTGTTTGATCTCGAGTACACCGCACTCAAAATGTTGACCGAAGCCGAGAAGAGGATTCGTAAGCGCGGCGTAGTGCTGTGGCTGGTGGGACTCAACCCGGGAGTATTGGCCGTGGTCCAGCGGTCGTCACTTGGCGAAATCCTGGGACGTGAGAGAATGTTCTTCAACCTGGAGTTAGCTGTCGCAAAGTACCAGGCATCATTGACCTCCCCCACTCCTTAAACTGGTCCAGGGACTTATAGTTCGATTGGAGTGTACGTTGTGAAGGTGAGTACCCAGGCTGAAGCCAATGTCAGGCGATTCGTTGGTTCCGTGGTCAATACAAGGCTGGCTCTCTAATAGGACATGATCCATTACGGGTTAGTATCTGGATAGACCAGGAGTTCAAAATCAGTTGTTTCTGACTCCAGGATTGTCGATGAATTTCCCCTTGATTTCCTCACACCTTTTGCATCAGTGTGAGCGACCTTTTTGAACAGCCAGCTTAGACTGCATGGACATCCAACTCAGTTTGTTCGTCCTCCTTCTTGCCTTGGCGTTCGCCAATGGCACCAATGATGTGTCCAAAGCGATCGCCACCTTAGTTGGAAGCGGGATCACTAACTATCAAACCGCGATTGTGTGGGGGACCGTCTGGACGGTCCTTGGCGCCTGCGCGTCCGGCTTGGTCGCGAGCGCCATGGTAAAAACTTTCAGCAGTGGACTGATTGCACCCGGCACAGCCACCCCACCTGCCTTGGCGTTGGCCGTGCTCACTGGGGCGATGATTTGGGTGCTGATCGCCACGCGGACTGGACTTCCCGTCTCCACCACGCATGCTTTGACGGGTGCGATTGTTGGTGGAGGGCTGGCCGCGTTCATGGGCGATGAACTCATTTGGGCAGCGATCGCCAAGAAAATCGCACTCCCTCTGTTCCTGAGCCCCCCACTGGCCTTCGCCTTGTCGTGTCTTTTTCACCCCGCTCTCCGCATGGTTGCGGCTCGATGGGAAGGTGCCTGCCTGTGCTTGCTCCCTGCCTCACGGGCATTGGTGACAATTGATGCCAAGGGGATGAGCCGTATACTATTTCAAACTACGGGG
>Ga0126373_10001275_pt1 | contig 17761 bp, 14 predicted proteins | sample PanSoiMetPlot_11_FD_92545 | JGI IMG/M metagenome (GOLD analysis project Ga0126373, IMG submission 92545) | Tropical forest soil microbial communities from Panama - MetaG Plot_11 | ecosystem: Environmental > Terrestrial > Soil > Tropical forest > Bulk soil | place: Panama | collected 2016-02-17 | reverse complement strand
TGCCCTGCGCGAAAAACCCGATGTAGCGGCTATCGGGCGACCAGAAAGGGAATACCGCGTCATCGGTACCCGGCACGGGCCATACCTGAAGAGAGTCCAGCGCGCGCAGCCAGAGCTGGCGCTTCCCTTTCACCTCGGCCGCCATCGCAATCAGGTTCCCGTCGGGAGAAATGGCAAAGCTGTGCAGGTTGGTTGTATTTTCGGGGGCGGTGATGGTGTAGCGCTGCACGTGCTCGGCCGGTACCGCTTTGCGGAAGTACAAGAAGTTTACCAGCTTGGCGAATTCCGGCCTGTCTCGAACGCTTTTGAGCTCGGGATCGCCCTGCATTTGCTTGAGTGGATAGCCGCTCTTGAGAGCTTGTTCGACGCTGGCGAGCGCCTCTTTTGTCTCGCCGGAAAGAGCGTGAACCACCGCTTCATCGTACATCAGCTCGTTGCTCGCGCTGTCGATCGCGCGAGCTCGGGCGATGTCCTGCGCAGCTTCCGCGTGATGGCCGGTTCTCGCATAACACATTGCGAGATAGCCCCAAGCCTCGGCATTCCGCGGATTCACCTGAATGCTTTTGTGAGCCAGTGAGATGGCCTGCTCGTACGTTCCGGCTGCTTTTGCGGCCTGCCCCGACCATCGGTAAGCGTCGCCGAGCGAAACGCGGAAACGGGCGTTGTTTTGGGTGATCGAAACCGCCTTCTCGAACATCTTTGAGGCGTCATCGTAGCGGCCCAGATACAGGTAGGTGGTCCCTAGGTTATAAAAATACGGTCCGTTGGGCTGAAGTTCAATCGCCTTCTGAAAATTTGGGATGGATTCGTTCCATCTGCCTTGCTGATACAAAACGGCGCCGACGTTGTCCCATCCTTGAGCCCGGTCGGGATTGAGCTCGGTGACGTGGCGGAAGGCCTGCATCGCTTTGTCGTTTTGACCGAGTTGGAAGTACGCGTTTCCAAGTTGGTTGTAATTGGTCCAGAGATACGGATTCACCTCCGTTGCTTTGGTGTAGGCGGCAAGGGCGTCTTGCTGGCGGCCGGCGTTCATATAGGCCGTGCCAAGCCGGCGCAGCGCTTCATCGGAATTCGGCGCCAGTTGCAGGGCGCGCTGCAATTCCGCGATCGCTTCGGCGGTCCGTCCCGTTGCGGTGTAAATACTGCCGAGCGTGAAATGCACTTCCGGAAGATTATCGTTGAGCGATTGGGCCTGTTGCGCTGCGCCCAGAGCGCGTTGTGTCCAAACAGGGTCCTTGGTTTGATCCCACATCCGGCGGTCGGCGTCTGCCAGACCCGCGTACGCGAGGGCGAACCGGGGATCAATCTTGGTCGCTTGATTAAACGAATCGATGGCCGCATTCAGATCCTTGGGATTCTGAGCACTGCGCCATAAATTGCGGCCCTTCAGGTACGCGTCGTACGCGCTAATGTTTTCCGTGGGCCGCGCGGTGCTGCGCATCATTTCTTCATTGGTCTGCTTGATGGCGAGCGTTGAGACCAACTTGTTAAAGATCTGATCCTCGAGCGTGAGCAGGTCGCCGCGCACGCCGGTGAAGTCCTGATGGAGTAAAGCCTGGTTGTTGTTTGCCGTATCGTCCATCGTTACCGTGATCGCGATTGCGTTGTTCGCGCCGGTTGTTACCGTTCCGCGCAGCAGCAGCTTGACGCCGAGCGCTTTGGCTAGTTTACGCGGATCTTGCTGCTTAGCCGCGGCGTTGACCGCGTTGGCTGGAGCGATGTAGACGTTTTTCAGCCCGGACAGCTTGGCCGATAACGAATCCACCACGCCATCGGCGATGTACCTGGAGTTTTCCTCATCACCGGTGACGCGGAAAGGCAGCACGGCCATGTAATGCTGGATGGCCGCTTGCGCGGCGCCTCCTGCGCGCACGGGCAGGATAAGGTGACGGATAGCCGGAATCGCGAAAGCAAGACCAAGCGCCACAACCAGACCGCCGGCGGCGATCCACCAGCCGGGTTTGGCCGGCTTTGGAAGCTGGATACTGATGGTGGTGGAGCCAACCGGCGCTGCGGGCGTTAGCGCCGCGGCGATCTCAGGCGCGTTCTCCGATTCGAAATCGGTCAGAATCTCTCGCGCGCCCTGATAGCGCTTCGCCGGATCCTTCTCCAGGCACTTCAGAATGATGTTAGCAATGTAGGGCGGCAGGTCCGGACAAATCGTGCGCGGATCCTTTGGCGCTTCGTTGACGTGCTTGTACATCAACTGGAAGGTCGATTCAGCGCGGAACGGCAGATCCGCCGTGAACATCTCGAACAAGATCATGCCCAGCGAATAGAGATCGCTGCGCTGATCGATTTCCTTGGCCTCCACCTGCTCGGGCGACATGTAGCGCGGCGTGCCGAGTACTTGGCCGGCGTGCGTCATCGCGGTCATGTCGGGCTCGAGCGATTTTGCCAGGCCGAAGTCGGAGATGTAAAGCTGATCGTTTTGATCGATCAGAATATTCTGCGGCTTCAAGTCGCGATGTACGACGCCTTCGTGATGAGCGGCTTCGAGCGCCGCGCAGAGCTGCTTGGCGAACTTCAGCGCGCGCTCCTGCGTGAGGCGTCCATCTTTGAAAATGAGGCCGGCGAGATCCGATCCTTCCACGTACGCCATGCTGATGAATTTGATGCCATCGACTTCGCCGAGATCGTGGATGCGGAGGATGTTCTTATGCGAGATCTTGCTCGCGAGCAGCAGTTCCTGCTTGAAACGCTGCATGATCTGACGGCTGGTGGCTAGTTCCTTCTTCACCAGCTTCAGCGCGACGGTGCGGCTTAGCTCGGTGTCGAAAGCTTTGTAGACGGCTCCCATGCCGCCTTCCCCCAGCAGCTTTTCGATGCGATAGCGCGTGCCGAACGACGCGCCGGGACGTAGTTGGGTGTCGCTTCCAACTTCTTCTTCGTGAGGAATGGCTGCGAGAAGTTCAGTGCGATCGTCGGACGGTGGGGGCGTGGACGGCGCGGGCGTACCACAGGCAGGGCACTGACGTGCATTTTCGGGCACGGGGGTCTTACAGGCGAGGCACAACATCGGAGTTAAAACGGACAGCTTCTATTATGTGATACTCGTAACAAAAATGTTGCAGGTGGCACGGTTAGCTGCCCAATACCGTGGCGCTTTGGGATTTAGCCGTTGTAACGTAACGCCAGAGCGGTGATGTCGTCGGCCTGGGGGGCGCCCAGGGCAAACTCCTGCACGGACTGGTGGAGACCGTTCACCAATTGCTCCACGGGTTCGGAGGCGTGAGCGTTCAAGTAATCTTCGAGCCGTTTTTCGTTGTAAAACTGATCGTCCGTGTTGCGCGCCTCGGTGACGCCATCGGTGTAAACCAGAATCGCATCGCCGGGTTCAAGGCGCGTCTCAGCGGACTCGTACTTGAGATCGGGGAACAATCCGAGCATCGGACCGCCCTTGTTATCGAGGTTGCGAAACGTAGCGTTCTGCGAAAAAACGTACGGCGGATTGTGGCCGGCATTCGTGAACTTGAGCTCACCGGTGCGCGTGTCAAGAACGCCGTAGAAGAACGTGACAAACATTCCCGAAGTGTTCTGATCTGCAAGCGCAGCGTTCATGTAATTCAGGCACTCGGACGGCGAGAGACGATGCGGCGCGATGGCACGGAGTAGGGTACGAGCCACTGCCATGAAGAGCGCGGCGGGAACGCCCTTGCCGCTCACATCGCCGACGGCGAAAGCCAGATGATGCTCGTCTAGGAGAAAGAAATCGAAGAGGTCCCCGCCCACGCCGCGCGCTGGGGTCATGGCGGCGTGCAGTTGGAATTCGCGCCGATCGGGGAATGGCGGAAAATTGCCAGGCAAAATCGACCGTTGAATCATGGCCGCATGCTGCATTTCCTGGGCGCGAAGTTTTTCGGCTTGCTCAAGCTCGGCCAGGCGCGCGGTCTCGATGCGCACTGCCGCGATGTTGCTCATTACGGTGAGGACACTGAGGTCGTCTTTGGTGAACTCGCGAATCAGAAAAGGCGAATCGAGATAGATTAGGCCGATCACGCCGTTCTTGGTTTGCAGCGGGACAGCCAGCATACTGCGGATTTGATCCTGCACGATGCTCATGCGCGCACCGAGCGCCCGGTCCGTCAGCGCGTCGCGAACTACCAGCGACCGCTTTTCGTTGATCACCAAGTCGCGTACATGAGAGCTGATGCGGAATCCGGCGCCCTTGGAAGCTCGCGGTTGAAGCTCACCATCCTCGAGCGTCATCAACACGCCGCGCGAGGCCCCTACTGCGTCGACAGAAAGATTGAGAATCAGCTCGAACAGTTTGTCCAACGGCATGTGGCCGGCCAACTCGCGGCCCGCATGAATGAGAGCCTGCACGTGTCCGCCGCCGGTGACTTTGCGCTCCGCGTCCAGAACGCCATCCAGGCTCTCAGTCATGGTGGTCTCTTGCGCGGTTGCCGCGGGCTTCTCCACGAACACGACGGTTTGGGCCGCCGCTGCACCGCCTTCGGTATAGACCAGGCTCAGCTCACCGGCTGTCACCTTGTCGCGCGGGCGCAACACATACGGGCCTGTGACCGCGGCGCCGTTGACGAATGTGCCGTTGGTGCTGCCCACATCGCGGACCAACCAGTTGGATCCGTCGCGTTCAAAAACCAGATGCTTGCGTGAGAGCCCCGCTACTTCACGAAAACAAAGATCGTTAGTATCTGCGCGCCCCAGCTCGTAACGATCCTGCTTCAGAATGACGGTCTGCGTCTCCCCGCTGGGAGTCCGGATGGAAAGCTCCGGGCTCTTGTTGCCCAGTGACGCTGCCATGACACTAGCGTAGCCGAATCGTCACCTTTTGAACACCTTCTCCGGGCCGCACTTGGGAGCGAGTCTGTGGAATTCGTAGCAAAGTTGGTACAAAAAATTCACGCCCTGTAACGGATAAAGGCGCTATAACGGAAATTATGAATTTGAAGGGGATTCATCCGCTGTCCCGCGCAATTTTGGCGTTCATCCTGCTCGCTGCTCCGGCCAGGCTCGCGGCGCAGTTGGCGGGGATCGTCGGGGTGGTTTCCGATCCATCCGGTGCGGTGATCAAAGGTGCGACCGTGGAGGCTACGAATGCCGGCACGGGTCTGAAGTGGCAGGCGAAGACTCGCGAGCAAGGGGAGTTTTCGTTTGAGCTTCTGCCTCCCGGCACCTTCTCGGTAGAGGCTTCGGCGGCAGGCTTTACGCCGGCGCGCGCGGCGGGCATCCAAGTGCAAGTGAACGCGACCTCTCGCGTGGACCTTCGCCTCGCTGTGGCCTCCCTGCGTGAAAACGTATCGGTCGGCGCACAGTCGCTGCCGCTGGTGGAGACGGAGACCTCCGAACAAGGGCTGGTGGTTTCTGGCGTCACCGTCACGGACCTGCCTCTCAACGGCAGAGACTTCTTACGCCTTGCGAGATTGGCTCCCGGCGTTTCCGGCGCAATCGACACTCCGGCGACAGCTTCAGGCCCCTTTAACGTGAACGGCCAACGCGACTTGTCGAACAACATTCTGATCGACGGCATCAACGTGAATGCCGGCGGCAGCGCCAATGGACGGACCAGCCTGTCGGCCGGTCAGGATCCAGCGGTAGGGCAATCGGGAAGCAGCATGGGCCTGGTGTCGGTGGACTCGGTTTCCGAGTTCAAGGTGCAGACGCAGTTACAGACTGCAGAGTTCGGCAGCTTTTCGGGCGCAGTGATCAATGTCACCACCAAGAGCGGCACCAACGAGTTTCACGGCAGCGCGTATGAGTTTCTGCGTAATTCCGACTTTGATGCCAACAATTTCTTTAATAATGCCAACGGGGTCGGCAGAACTCCGGCACGCAATAACTTTTTCGGCGGAACAATCGGCGGACCAATTCGCAAGGATCGCACGTTCTTCTTTGTGTCTTTCGATGCTTTGCGGCAGGCCGTCGGTGTCAGCGCAAACGGGCGTGTGCCTTCCTTGGCCGCGCGCGCCTCGGCGAGCGGAGCGATCCAGCAGTTGATCAATGAGTACCCGCTGCCGAACGGTCCAGTGGATGGGGTCGACACGGCAGGATATTTCGCGACCGCAACCAATGTCGTGAACGAAACTGACTTCAGCACGCGCTTCGATCATCGCTTCTCCGATAACGACGACTTCTTCGGGCGGTATTCTTTTAGCGATTCATTCGGGCTGCTGCGCTTGTTCTACCTGAACACGTTGTCGCGCAATCGCTCGCGGCTTCAAAGCGGGACGCTATCGGAGGTGCATCGGTTTACGCCACAGCTTTTCAACGAAGCGCGATTCGGGTTCGTGCGCAGCTCCAACGGCGTACTCGGAGCAGCGGACAACTTCGCGGGCGCCGAGCCGATCCCGCTGAATGCAGCGGGCGACGCTACGCTGCCGGGTATCGAAATCAACAGTCTTCCGTTCGCTGAGTCGCCCAATCCGCCTGAGTTTCAGAACAACAATCTATTCAGCTTCAACGACGACGTGACTTACATCCACGGGCCCAATACACTCAAGTTCGGCTTCTGGGTGCGCCGCGTGCAGGATAATCCCAATCTTCAGCCGCTGGCGAGCGGCGTTTATTTCTTCAACACCGTGGCCGATTTGCTTGCCAATAATCCGGCTGGTTTCTTTAATCAGGCCGCCGAAACGGATTTTGGCATCCGATTTACGAATTATGCTGTCTACGCGCAGGACGATTTCCGGGTCACTCCGCGTCTGAAGTTCAATTTCGGCTTGCGGTATGAGCTGGACACGGTGCCCACGGAGGCGTTCGGCCGGTTTGCCCCGATCGTCGGCCTGGGCAACCTCGCCACTGCGACGCTCGGAACACCCGGCTCGTCCATCCACAACGGCGATCATCTGGATTTTGCACCGCGCATTGGGTTCGCCTATCAACTTACGAACGACGCGAAAACCGTGCTGCGCGGAGGCGCGGGAATCTACTACGATTTGCCGACCGTCAATGCCACGCAATTGGCGTTCGGGCCGCCATTCAAGATCACGAACTTTCTGTCGGGAACGGCCTCCAACGGGTCCGTGACGGTGCCGGTGGATCCGGCGCAGCTGGTGACGACGATCACGGGGATGCCGCCGTTCGGCAGCGCGACCGTCTACGATCCCACGCATTTCCGAACACCATTCTCCTACCAATACAACCTGAACTTGCAGCGCCAACTCGGTACGAGCACCGTGCTTCAAGCAAGCTATATCGGCTCACTAGGCAGGCGCCTGATCCGGATGCAGCCTCTGAATTTGCTCGATCCCGTGACCGGTATGGCGCCCAATCCCAATTTTTCGGCCGGGGCGCTCGAGTTGATCGAAACCGATGCTGTTTCCCAGTACAATGCCTTTCAGACCAATGTGACGCACCGGCTGAGCCGCGGCTTGCAGTTCACTGCATCCTATACCTGGTCGCATTCGCTGGACGACGCGTCGAACGCGACAGGCACTTCGCTCAATTCGTCTTTCACTGGATCGAATCCTTACAATTTCCACGCCGAGTACGCCTCGAGCGACTTCGATGTACGTCAGAACGTGGTGGTGGCCTTCACGTATGCGCTACCGGGCAGGCGCTTGCAGAATCCGGCGGCGAGGTTTTTGGGAGGATGGTCGCTCGACGGGCTGTTCACGGAGCAGACGGGCGTCCCCTACACTCCGCTCATCGGGCAGGACATCGCAGGCAACGGCGATCAGTTCGCGGCCAACAATCAGCGGCCTAACCTAGTTCCCGGTCAGCCGCTGTACCTTACTTCTTCCGCACCGCCGTACCAGGTCGCGAATCCTGCAGCGTTCGCGCTTCCCGCTCCAGGCACGTACGGAAACGCGGGCCGGAACATTCTGAGGGCGTCGGGACTGAATCAACTGGACGCCGCACTGCTGAAGACGTTTGCGGCTACGGAGCGAGTCTCGATCCAATTCCGTGCGGAGTTTTTCAATCTTCTGAACCACGCGAATTTCGCGACGCCGGCGGCGTCGGGCAACAATCTGCTAACAGCGGGTCCGTCATTCGGCCTCGCGCAGCAAACGGCCAACATGTCGAGCGGTGGGTTGCTGTCACCGCTGTTCAATAGCGGTGGCCCACGGAGCATTCAGCTTGCGCTGAAGCTGTTGTTCTGAAGCTTAGAAGCCGGATCGTCCCTACTGCCGCTCGACGTGCAGCGGAGGCTTCGGCGGACTCGGAGGGTTGGGCGATTCCGGATGCGCCGGCGCCGTCGGAATATCCGGGAACGTTACGTCGTCCGAGCCGCTGGCCTTGCGGATGGTGAGGGCGCCGCGGGCGGTCTCCAAACGGATGTTTGGGCCGCCGTTGTTTCCTTCGATGGTCGCGCCGTGGTGCGCGTTGTCTACTGTAAGCGGCGGGCCGAAATCGTTGTGCGCTTCGCCGCGCTCGGTCGAAGCCTTCAAGTCGAACTTCGCGCCCACTGGCAAAGCAAGTTCAATGTCGCCTGAGCGTGTGCGCGCATCAATCTTCGGAACGGTCTTGCCGGGGCGAAGCGACACGTCGCCGCGATCGAGCGATAGTTCGAGCGACTGCGTGAAGTTCGACATCTGAACGTCGCGTGAGCGCGCGCTCAGACGCAGCGGCCCCACCAGGTTGTCGGCAGAGAACTCACCTAGGCCCATGTGGATCTGGCCCGGAAGCTTTTCGCAGTTGACCTTCACCAGTGGATCTTCGTAGCGCAGCGGCTGCGCGAGATTGTGAAGCTGGATCTGGCCCGTATAGGTTCCCGCCACCGTGACCTGACCACCGATGTCCTGCAGTTCGACGTCCTGGCCGCGCCCCTTCAAGTCGACCGTACCTTTCACGCCGTTGGCGCGGATAATGTCACTCCGCCGCAGATCGATCCTCACATCGCCGCCGATGTTTTCCAGGCGTACACCGGCATTGTCGCTGGTGACGTCGACCGAGCCGTTGAGGTTCTGCACATCGAAATCGCCGCTGCGGCCGTGGGCCTCGATGGATGCGGCCGAGGGCACGCTGATTTCGAGATCCGCAGAGACTTGCAGCCGTTCATTCACGCGATCCTGACTCGTACGCACGATCAGCTCGTCGCCATCCTGGATCAGCTCGAGCGGCGTCTGTTTGTTCGCTGCGTCGGCTTCCGACTGCTGGAACGAGCGGATGGTCTCGTGACCGCTGACTCTTACGGTGCCGTCGGTCGTTCCCGTAATCCGAGCGTTGCCGCGAAAACTCTCGATCCTGACGCGGCAGGTTTTCGGGCAAGGCTTTTCCGTGGCCATGAGCGCGTAGTCGTAAGGCTCGCCCATTCCACGCACTACTCCGCGCCAGACGCTGCCTGCCGGAAACCACGCAGTGTAATGACGCGCGGTGTACATCGTGGCGCCGATCACGCAGATCAAAAACACCAACATCCATTCGCCGGCCGAAATGCCGTTGCGCGGAATCGGCTTCGACATGATGGCCCAGAACAGGATCTCTACCAAGCGCAGACCGCCCCAGGCGATCAACAGGAACGGCCAGTAGCGCGAGACGATGTCGCCTAGCGGGATATCGGGCCACAGATTTCGCATCAGGAACAGCGCGCCGATTCCGATCAGAATCAGGGGGCCGATCACGGACCCGCGCCTCATATGACGTTGCCCCCTTGCGGGCGATTGGGAGCGGGCGGGTGTTGCGGCTCGACGACTTTTTCAAGCAGCTTAAGAATGCCGAAGATGATGATGAGCAGCGGCCAGGTCCGGCTGAAGCCATAGACGCCGAAGTAGTCCATCGCCACGAGCGAACCGAGCGTGATGAGCATGATCGGTCCACGCACCGCCTGCACCAGGCTATTGCTAGTGCCGTTCATTGGTGGCCTCGTGGATGCCGGTGGGTCCATGACCGCCGTCCCGGCGCTCGGACGCGATCACGCGCTCGTAGAGCATATAAACGCCAAGGCCGATGAGCGCGATCGGCCAATAGCGGATGATCTGGCTGAAGCGAATGATTTCCAGATTGTTCAGCAAGAACAAGAGACCGACGGCGATCAGGAAGAGCGGAGCTACGGGAAACTTCGTCGGTTCGCCGCGGCGCGGGAAAATGCTCGAGAATTCATCCACCGGCTGGCCGAGTAAGCGTTTCTTCGCGGTGTGATAAGCCTCGAACGCCATGTAGAAGAACCAAGCGCCAGTCATCATGCCGAAAAGCGGCTCAAGATCGCCGGATTCGCCATTGCTGAGGATCGCCACCAGCAATCCGAATATCACAACGTGAATCAGGCCCTTCACGTATTGGCCGTTGTAAATCGCGCCGACGCCGGGAATAAATCCGAGCATGAACGCCAAGCCGGGCGATCCGCCGGAAATCGTCGACTGCGTGCTGGCCGGCGACGCGGGCGCGGTGTACGGTGAGGGGGCCGTATAAGGCGACGGTGCGTTGTCCTGCGCTGCTGGGGTGTCTTGGGGGGCCGCCGTGTATGGCGATGCGGCGCCGGCCGGCACGGGAGCGTGCTCTTCACAGTACACGGTTCCTTCCCCAAGACGCCGGCACGTCTCGCAAAGAGCCTTGCCGCACGACCGGCAAAAAGCGATGGCCGGTACATCCGGATGATTGGTGCAGTTCATTCTTCTTACCTCTTGTCCTTGGTCGCAGGAGATGTATTGGTGATGTGCTCCGCGGTCCTTTCTACGCGAGCCGGCTGGCTCGTGTTCGCGGCCTGCTCCTGATCCGACCATTCCTTCAAACGCGATTGAATCTCGATTACCAGCCGCAAGTTGTCGTAATACTTCACCGCGCGATCCCAAATCCGATGCGTGCGATCGTCCACCGTTTGCCAGGCTTTCACGGGATCGAGATCGGATGCGCGAAGGGGCCGCGGTTCGATGTGCGCAAAGCGTGCCAGCATCGCCAGCGACAACACCGTCATCGCCATGCCCATGGCATAGCGCGGCTGCAACACGCCCTCCACCCATCCGCCAAAAATTCTGCGCCACCAGGAAGGCCGCTCTTCGGCGATGGGTTGGGCGCCTCGCGGCGCATGATGGACGATTCGGGTCAGCAGCTCGGGCGGAGGATCGATTTGCGGAACACGCTCGAGAAACGCCGCTACGCCGGCTACATCGGCGGCCAGTTCCGCGCAGGCTTTGCAACCGGCGAGGTGCTCTTCGAGCGCCGTCCGCTCAGCCTCCGAAAGCGCGCCGTCGGCGTAATCGCATAGCAGGATTTCGAGCTCGGCGCACGTCATATGCTGACCTTGTGCCTGCGCAGCACACGAGCCAGTTCGGCCCGCCCTCGATTCAGGCGCGATTTCACCGTGCCTTCGGGAACGTTCAATACCTGTGCGATCTCGCGATATTCAAGTTCTTCGATATCCCGCAAGATCACCGTCTCACGTAGGTCGGGCGACAGCTTCTGCAACGCGGCTTGCAGCAGCTCGCTCGCCTCGCGGCCGGCCAACATTCCTTCCGTGCGGGACATGATCGCGCTCTGTTCTTCGATCGCGGGACCTTGGTCTTCAAGCGACTCGGTGGCGCGATCCAATCGTGTTCTACGATAGTGATCGATCAACAGATTGCGCGTCAATCTGGTCAACCATACCACGAACAACCCTTCACCGCTGCGGAAGCTTTTCAGGTTCTTGAACACTCGCAGGAAGACATCCTGGGTCAGATCCTGGGCCTCGGCGTCACTCGATGTGAAGCGGTAACAAATCGAATACACCCGGCGGCTGTGGACCTTCACCAGTTCTTCCCAAGCAGCGTCCTGCCCGCTCAGGCACCGCTCAACGAGTTGTGCGTCAGTGTCCAAACGGTCGCCGGTACGAGGCTCAGAATATGGTGGAATCCAGGTCCAAGTCGCCGTCGGAATTGCCACCGTTGCCATGACTTCCTCAATCTCCTGCTTCCAGTAATGAAAACGAGGATTTATGATAAGAAGTTCGCTTGAATCCGAGATTTACATTCTACAAGCAAGTTTTCGGGGGCACCAGCGGCAAACTGGCGCGGGTGGTGGGTTGCGAGTGCGCCGCGCTGGCAAGGGTAAGGCACACACCCGGGCTGGGCTGGCTCTTGTTACTACTTCGGTAATAAATTGTGACCTTTTGGCTCATTGATACTACAACAGTAGGGGATGATCTGTGAATTGTCCCTTTTGCGGGCACAAACAAGACCGCGTGATCGATTCGCGCGAGAGCAAAGAAGGCGATGTGATTCGCCGGAGGCGCCAATGCCTCGGTTGCGAGCGACGATTCACGACGTACGAACGAAGCGACGAAATCCCTTACATGGTCGTGAAAAAAGACGGGCGTCGCGAGAAATTCGACCGCCAGAAGGTGCTCAATGGCCTTTTGAAAGCTTGCGAAAAAAGGCCCGTACCGATGGCAAAGCTCGCCGAGATTGTGGACGCCGTCGAGACGAAACTGGCTGATAGCCCCGAGCGAGAGCTTGCTACTACTGAGGTAGGAGAACTCTTGATGGAGCGACTGCGGGGCCTGGATAAGATCGCGTACGTGCGCTTTGCGTCGGTCTATCGGGATTTCCAGGATGTCGAGGCTTTCCTCAATGAATTGAAGAATTTAGTGCTGCAAAAACGGTCTTAAGAAATGGCCAGCGGTGCGGCATCGGCGGGCTAAGTTCCCTGTAACCAATCCTTCAGAAAAACATCTTGTATTTAGGGCTTAACTTCGAAAACGTTCGGTGTTATAATCGGGTGCTGCCAAACTAGATCGGCACGGTGGCTCGGCGCACACCGAGGCAGAAGTCTGCATTGAGCAATGCTTAGTGAGCAAGGCTGTTTGGGTTGAGCAAAGTAGCAAGAGCGGGACGGGCATTTCGGTGCGCGGCTGCCAGGTGAGTATCTAAGTGGACCATTTTGAAGATCAGTTTTTGACGGACAGCCCCATCGGTGGGATGCCGTTCGACGAAGAGTCGAACTTTTTCCACCCCGAAGAGGTTCAGGACGAGGAGTTTCCTGCTGCCCAGCAGGCGGAAGAGTCGATCTACACGGACGATCCGGTCCGAGTGTACTTGCGCGAGATGGGCGCGGTGCCGCTGCTCACGCGGGAAGGCGAAGTTAACCTGGCGCGCCGCATGGAGCGCGGGAAGCTGCGGATGCAGAAGTCGATCAGCCGATCGGCCTTGGTGCAGCTGCGGGCGATGGAAATCGCCGAAGTGCTGAAGCGCGGCGACGACGAGTTGGACAATTACGTCGACCTTGGTGACGCCGAAGAAGGCAGCCCGGCGGACACAAAGAGGCAGGCGGAGGTTCGCGCAGAGTTTGCCGAAATCATCGGACTGCACAAGCGTCACCTACAGCTTTCCGAGAAGCTAGAAGCCGTACCGCTGAGCAACAAGCGGCTGCGGAAACGTGGCCAGGGCCGATTGAATCGGGCGACCGTCGCGATTTCCCGCGCGATCCGCCGCATTCCCTGGCTCCCCTCGCGCTGGAAGCAGTTTTCTAAAGAAATCGAGCATGCAGTCGAGCAATTGGCGCAACTCGAACAGGATCTTCGCAAGCTGGAAGGCCGTTCCGGCATGGCGGCACAGGCGCGCACGCGCGAGCTGCGGAAGGAAGTTCGCAAGTTGGAGCGCGACGCGGGCGCATCGCTCAGCGACTTGCGGCACAGTCTGACGGTGATCCGCCATGGCGAAATCGAAGCCGAACGCGCCAAGAAGGATCTGGTGGAAGCGAACCTTCGCCTGGTAGTCTCTGTGGCGAAGAAGTACGTCAATCGCGGGCTGCACCTGCTGGATCTGATTCAGGAAGGCAACATCGGCCTGATGCGCGCCGCCGACAAATTCGAATACCGGCGCGGCTACAAGTTTTCGACGTACGCAACCTGGTGGATTCGCCAGGCAATTACGCGCGCCATCGCGGATCAATCTCGCACCATTCGCATTCCGGTGCACATGAACGAGAGCATGAACAAGTTCCTGCGCGCCACGCGCGAGCTGGAAAAGGAACTCGGCCGCGCTCCGAACAACGACGAAATCAGCCGCCGGATGGACATCCCGGTGGAAAAAGTTCAGAAGCTGAAAACGATTTCGCGCGATCCGGTTTCGCTCGAGACGCCGGTAGGCCGCGATGGAGAATCGGCGCTAGGCGATCTAATCGAAGATCGCTGGGTCGGTTCACCGGTCGATGCCGTCATCGATTCAAACGTCCGTGACGAGACGGCCAACATTTTGAAGACCCTGTCTCCGAAAGAAGAGAAAGTGATCCGGCTGCGCTTCGGCATCGGCTGTGAGCGCGAGCACACGCTGGAAGAGATCGGGCAAGAGTTCGATGTAACGCGCGAGCGGATCCGTCAGATCGAAGCCAAGGCGCTGCGCCAGCTTCGATCGCCGGAGCGTGCTCGACATCTGCGAGCTTTATTGGCTGCAAGATAGAGCCACTTCCTCCTCCTCGTGAAGGCCGGGCCAATCCCCCGGCCTTTTTTATTTCGGGGTAGCATATTTGCAATTCGGGCGCCGGGCTTCTCGTATGGTAATTGGTACGGCGACCACAAAGATTACCATCACGCTCTGGGACGAGCAGGTGGGGGAGATTCGCTCGCTGGTCGCCGCCGGGCAATCAGCGAGCATCTCTGGTTTCGTGCAACACGCGGTCGGCGCCGCTCTGTCCGACGCGGCTGGTTGGCGGGAGATGCTAAAGGACGCGCTCAATCAAACCGGGGGACGGCTCACGAAAAAGGAACGAGCTTGGGCTGACAGGTTGCTCGCTTCCGAGGGCCGCAAGCGGCGATCAAGACGCGGGAAGGCCGCGTGAGCGGAATCACCTTCGACGTGGACGGGCTCATCGCACTCGACCGAAATGATCGACGTGTACTCGCGCTGATTGCGCGCGCACTAGAACGTGGGATGCGCATCACCGTTCCCGCAACCGCGCTGGCTCAAGTGATTCGCAATCCCGCCCAGCAAGCCCGTCTATGCCGGTTCATTCGGCAGCCTGGCACCGATATCGTGGCACTCGGTGTGCGCGAGGCAACGGCTGTAGGTCTCTTGTTGGCCAAGGCTGGAACGGCCGACATCGTCGATGCCCAGGTAGTGGTTTGTGCCTTGAGGGCGGGACAGGCTGTCATCACCAGCGATCCCGGCGACCTCAGTCGGATAGGTCAGGGACTGACTTTCGTATCCGTTTGACGCGCATGTTTAGAAACGTTAGAGCGATTGAAAGCGCCAACAGCGCGCCATCGCGCGCGAGCGTACCGGGCGTGATCGCTTCGCCCAGTCCGAAACATCCGCAGTCGATGGCCATTCCCTTTAGGTAGGCGCGCGCCATGAGAGCGAAGAAGACTACTAGCAACCCCGTTGCGGTTGCAGCTGTGTACCGCAACAGAATCCCCGCGACCAGGAACACGCCGATCAAAAGCTCCAGCCAGGGCAGCCAGTGGCCCAGTAACATCGCAGCCCATGCGGGAAGAATCTGGTAGGCATCGATCGACATTGCGAACAGCATCCACGGCTGGCGGAGTTTCGTGTAGGCTGCGTACAAGAAGACCATGCCGAGCAATAGCCGCAGGATCAGAACTACACGGCGCACGTCAGTTGGAGAGCAGCGAATCGAGAAAGCGGGAAAGAATCTGGTAGCCTGTACCAGTGGGGATGCGGTACTGTTTGATGCCGTGCGTGATGATGACGGTAGGCGTGCCATCGACGTGCGCAGCGCGGCCGAGTTGGATGTCGCTCTGCACTTCGGCGGCGATTGACGGATCCTGCGCCAGCGTGCGAACCTTCTTAGCTTCATCGGGGCTCAACACGCTACAGGCAGTATCGGCGACTTTGCCGCTCGCTGCCCAGTTCTGTTGCTGTTTGAAGAGAATGTCGGTCACCTGGTCATACTTGCCGATCCGCCGCGCGGCGAGCGCGTAACAAGCGGCCTGCATCGCGAAAGCGTGCATCGGGAGCGGGAACTCGTAGTGCACCAAGTAGACTTTGCCTTTGTCGACGTAGTTGTCAATCACGGGCTTCAACGTGCTTTCGTAGAGCGCCTTGCAGCCGGGGCATTGATAATCGCTGAATACTTCCATTTTGATGGGTGCGGTGGATGATCCGCGAGTATTGAGCTGCAGGTTCCCGGCAGCGACGGCCAGGGAAGCGAACGCGATCGCAGCGAGAATTGTTCTCATAGCATCAGGATAGCTGAGCCGACTTGCATAAGACGAATCTTTACGAGGTTGTCGTCTTTTCCGTCATGAAACATTAACACGCCGGGCATAGGGTGATGAGTTCCGAGATTGCTCCGCAGAGCGTTCGTGAATGAGGGAGGCTTATGGCAGAAAATTCTTTCCATTATGAATTCGAGCATTTCCGACATTGATCCGTCGGAGGTGCTCTATTCGCGCGGCACACAGGTAACCACCGTCAACTGCCACGGCAGTTTGTTAGCCGAGAACAGGTAACAAAGTGGAAGACATGTTCAAGGAGACCCCGTTTAAGGGACGCGTCATCATCGACCTGAGCGACGTGGACCGTATCGATAGCGCCGGATTGGGATCGCTCATGCGTTTGAAGCTGCACGCCGTCAAAGAAGAGGGCGTGAGTATGCAGTTTGTGCAGATGGGTCCGCGCGTGATGCAATTGCTTAAGATCGCGCAGTTGGTAGACTGGTTCCCGTTCTAACAACCGCTTCAATTACAGATGCGCGCCGTTCTTTAGTACCGACGCGCGAGTGATCTTCGCGATCGTGGGCGTGCCGCACTGGCGCATCGTGAGAGTGAGTTCGGCGCGATAGATGTCGAGAACGCGCTCGACGCCTTCCTGGCCGAATGCGGAGAGTCCCCAGATGTAAGGCCGGCCGATGCCAACGGCGCGTGCGCCGATCGCCAGGGCTTTGTAGACGTCGGTGCCGCGGCGGAATCCGCCATCGACGAAGACCGGTATCTGGGAACCGACGGCGTCGATCACCTCAGGAAGAATATCGATGGTGCCACGGCCGGTCTCGGTCGCGCGGCCGCCGTGGTTCGAGACCACGATGCCGTCGGCGCCGTGATCGCGCGCGAGTGCGGCGTCTTCCGGCGTGTCGATGCCTTTGAGAATGAGCTTCATCTTGGTGAGTTTCTTTAGACGGTCGACGTAAGCCCAGGTTGCGGCCGATGGATTCATGTTGCCCGAGAGGCCTTCGAACATCGGCTTGCCCTGGTTGCGGCGCGTGATGTCGTTGCCCTTGGGCGAGGTGGCGTGGCAAGCGACACAGTCGCGATTGTCGATACGCATGAAGCGCGTGCCGGTTTCGGTGTTGCGGCCGGCGAGGAGGTCGATCGTCCAGGCAAGGACGGGGCAGCCGGCATCTTCCACGCGCTTCACCATTTTTTCGGTGTCGGGCCAAGTGGTCGGCATGTAGAGCTGATACCAGGGCGGTGTCCCGAGCGCCTTCGCGACTTCTTCCACCGGAGTGGACGTCACGGTGGAGAGCATCTGCATGACGTTTTTCGCTTTGGCCGCGCGCGCCGTGGACAGCTCGCCATCGCGATAGAAGGCGCGCTGGCTTCCGACCGCGCTCACATAGAGAGGCATGCTCCAGGTCGCGCCGAAGACGTTGGTTTTGAGATCGACTTCGGAGACGTCGACCAGGCGGCGGGCGCGCAGTTGGTAATGCTGAAAGGCCTCGCGGTTGGCGTGCAGCGTTGCATCGTCGTCGACGCCGGTCGCCATGTAGCCCCAGTGCGCGGGTGGGAGCGCTTTGTGGGCGAGCGGCTCGAAGTCCATCACGCTAAGGACCTCTTTGGCCGTAGCGGGCGGGGGAGCGGAGGCGAAATCCTGTGCCCAAGCTTTTGCGGCGAGCGGGCTGGCGGCGAGGAACCGCAGGAAGTCGCGGCGGGCGGATGAGTGGGTCATGCGGCGATTATACATGCATAGCGGCGCGCGAGCGTTAC